>ENA-OWMB01000061-OWMB01000061.1-metagenome-genome-assembly--contig:-NODE-61-length-42219-cov-11.402263_pt1 | contig 42219 bp, 50 predicted proteins | sample MGYA00245353_ERZ651112 | MGnify/ENA primary metagenome ERZ651112 (study PRJEB26857, sample SAMEA4031773) | metagenome | biome: human; feature: oral; material: saliva | place: Philippines | collected 2014...
AGAGTGCAAAGGTTTTCCATTCACCTTTACACTCTTTGCTGTCGGGATGACTGGATTATGGCGACGGAAAAACAACAGCGTAACTATTTGATAATCAATAGGGATATTTTATGAAACATAGTTCTTTTCACCGATTTTTTACCGATTATACACCTTATAGAAGTATCTGATAATCAAACATTTGAGTGATATATTCATATTTTTGCGTGATTAAAAATACCGTATTTTCACTCATATTATCCTTTTGGATACAGTTTTATTATCCGACATTTGCCACTTTTTTAGAAGGCTCTTCAGACAACTCTTGTACTAGTTTTGCTGTTAGCCTATCAATTGTTTTTTGCTGACTATCTATAGTCTTTTGTTGTGTGGAAATTACTGAGTAGAGTTTTTTCTTATCTGTATCAATCTCACTTTTTTCTCCCATAACAAGCCAATTAGCATCAACCCATTCGAAGCTCTCTATAATCTTCACGATGAGTTCATAACTTGGTTTATTCCTGTCTTTGGCGATACTTCTGATAGTTTGATCGCCAATGTCTATTTTTCTTGCAAAAGAGCTGATAGTATGTCCCTCTTTTTCAATAATATAGCGAACTCGATCGTTTATAGTTTCTTTTTCCATGAGCCCTGCTTTAAAATTTAAATTCATTTAAATGAGTGAAATAATCACTCAAATGTTTGCGTATTCCAAAAATATGTTGCATCTTTGCGCTACGTAATAATTTATGCGCTACGAAAATAGTAAAAAATATTTGAAGTAGCAATAAAACTTAAAAAAAACATCAAATATGGAATTTAAAGATTATGTAAATTCTTTGCCAAATGAAAGAGAACAAACCATTATGGATTTGGCGAAGATTTGTCGAGTTTCGAATTCGACAGTGTACAGATGGTTACGAGGCGACTTTATGCCAGACCCTCTGAAAAGAAAGGTCATTGCGGATTATTTGCGAAAATCCGAAAAAGAACTCTTCCCCAATGTGTGATGAGTGTAGGAACTGTAAGTTCCACCGTAATTGTATTAATGGGCTGTATTGCTTGAAACTCAAAGAGTATGTACAATACAGCAATATAAAAAAATGTCAATCTAAGAAGAAACTATGAAAGTAAAAGAATTTGAAGAAGCTATAGATGCTCTTGGTAGTAATATTGTAATTGACGAGATGAAGTTAAGACATTCATACGTCAGGCTGGTAAACGGCCATAAAGGCGACCTACAGATTGTGTGGGACGAATATGGTCGAGCTCATTCTTATAAAAAAGAATATGAGAAAGACATTTTCCTTACACAAAAAGAAGATGGAAAGTTCCACAGTGTTATTGGTATACCTCTCAAGAGAGAGATGAAATTTGACCTTAATATCAAGCAACTATGACCAGTATAAGAAGAGTAAGGAAAGCCTTTAAGCGGAAAAACGGCATTAAACGTTTCAGTGTTCGTCTGAAATTCAGGAAGAGATTATATCGCTCATTTACACCGACACTTCGCAAGGAAATAAGGAGAGTTTCAACTGAAGGAATGAGAACAAATTTTAAAAGGCCATGTACATTGATAAAGACAGCTGGGGTAAATACTCCATAAACGATTTAACCGAGAGGGAATTGTTTTTACTCAGGGAGTCTCTCAGGGTATATGCCCAATTAAATTTGGGTCGTATACATCCTGCAGACAACGTTGCGATATTAAGTTTTGACCACCAATTCAATAGCATCACGCGATATGACAAAGAAAGGAAACAGAAGATGGAACTCCCAAGATGATGAATTTGTAAGGAAAAACCTTGGAAAAATGTCGTTTGAAGACATGGGAGAATACTTGGAGCGTAGTCCGATGTCTGTCAGACTTTACGTGTTGCGCCGTAAATTGACAACAGGTCAGTTGGTAAAGCGAAATTTATTGATGGCACTGCTTAAAATAAAGTTTCGTCACCCTGAAGACTTTTCTCCTACAAGAATGTTTTACAGGGAAACGGGTATCGGGCAACGTCGATACTGGGATTTGTACTTTGGCCGGAAACCTATTACAGGCAAGGAATATTCTGCCGTGGCAGAATATTTTGGCATAACCGTTACAGAATCTATCGAAAGCCGACAGCTGGAGTTGTTTACAGAAGAAGATTTGAAAAAATGATAGATAAGAATTTCATAGATAAAGTAAAATCTGCGCTAAATATAGTAGATGTTATTGAATCTTTTACACATTTACATAAAGCAGGTGTGAACTATAAAGGTGTATGCCCATTTCATGACGACCATACTCCCTCTATGATGGTTAGCCCGTCAAGGCAGACCTATCATTGTTTTGTTTGTGGAGCGAGCGGAGATGTCATAGCCTTTATTCAGCACCACCTGAATATGGATTTTATGTCAGCTCTTCGTTGGTGTGCTACTCAAGCCGGATTAGAGTTCCCCGAAAAGGAAATGAATCCGGAAGAAGAAATGCGCTACAAGCAGAAGGCAGCACAGCGAATTGCAATAGAAGCTGCAGCAAAATTCTTTCAGAATAATTTGCAACAGGCGGAGAGTTTCCTTGTTACACGCGGATACCATATTTCTGACAAGTCTTTAACCGATTTTGGTGTCGGGTATGCGCCTATGGGGAATGTGGCGATGTCAGAACTCACCAAAGCCGGCTATTCCCTGCAGATGTTGCAAGATGTAGATGTAGTGGGCAATAATGAAGGGCGCACCTATGACAGGTTCAGAGATAGGTTGATGTTCCCATTCTATGACATGCAGGGGCATGTCATAGGATTTTCGGGGAGGATCATCACACCTAAAGATGGTGTCGGGAAATACGTAAACACCAGCGAAACACCTTTATTTACAAAAGGCAAGCATATCTTCGGACTATACCAAGCCCGACAGTCCATCGGAAAACAAGGATTTGTTTACCTTGTGGAGGGACAGTTCGATGTGATGTCCCTGCACAAGGTAGGTGTAGAAAATGTTATCGGTGGCAGTGGTACCGCATTCACCGATGAGCAGGTAAAACTGCTGCTACGCTTTACAGATTACATCGTAATGGTCTATGATGCAGATGCAGCAGGAGTGAAAGCATCGCTGAAGAACTGCGAACTTCTATTGAAAGCCGGAGCAAAGGTGAAGTGTATCCGTCTTCCGAAAGGAACAGACCCCGACGAATTTGCGAAAGAGAATGGTGCCGGGACCAAAGTAAAGCTGCACGGGTTGACGGAATCGTTTCCAACAGCCTTTAAGAAGATGATAATACCGCACGGCTGCAAGGACGAAACAATCATCAGCGACGGGTTGAATACAATATGTTCACTCATTGCTTGTGTTCAGGATGCAGCTCTTCGCCTTGAGTATATGAAATCTGTTACCAAGGAGTTCAAAACTAAATTCAACATCATCGAGGAAAGTGTACGGAATCTCCGCCTGAAGATAAAAGAAACACTGCCTAAATCAAAAATGCAGGCAGGACTTTTCGGTATAGATTCATTGAAAGAAAACATAAAGAAAGACAGCCCTGCTATTCTGACATCGGTGATGCAGGACTTCCTCGACCAATATGGAGAAGAGCCTATCGTATATGTGGCAGGTCGCCCGTCGAGCAATGATATTCAAGAGCTCCGTCGTGTGTATTGCTACTTTATCTCTTCCGAGACAGGCTGCAGCATCAACGCAGATGGTGAGGAGAGTGATTACCTACACACGTTGGCAGAGATGTTTCGCTCCGGCATCAACATACAAATCACTCATAATGATGCTACAGGTTCATTTGTAGATTATTATATTGCGCTGCATGCACCTTTCCTAAGAGAATATTTGGGCGATAAAGCCCCACTTATAAAAAGATGTGTTGAGCTAACTTCATACGCAGAAGAGAGCATTGTAACAATAAAGCGCAAAGACTACTGTTCTGCCCTGCAGCTCAGCAAGGGAGATTTCGATGAAATCCGAAAGCCTTTCGTCCAAAAGCGTAAATCTACACTGAAAGTAAACCTGCTGAATGATAATCTCGCCGACGAAGAGTTCGATGTAAATGAACCTCCTGATTACGTCAAAGAGAATGAGGAGTATCGCAAAATGTGGAGAGAATGCAACTATTATCCTCGCCTTAATAAAAAGAGTGAACCTGTATGCTATATGTTCAGGAACAAGAACGGTAATGGCATGACACAAGTTGCCGACTTCTTCATGACACCGCTGCTGCACATCTTCTCAGACGATTTCGAACAGAACAAACGTGTATTACGTATCAACCGCCGTTACTACGACACGCCTATCTACATCGAAATACCCTCAAAGGCTATGCTGAAGATGTCGTCGATAGAAGAAGTTCTTATCAATTACGAGGCAGTGAACTTCAATGGCGAGGAATGGCAATGGAAAGCTATCAAGACTTACATGAGTCGCCATTTCATCATGTGTTCGGAGGTTAAGACCTACGGGAATCAACAGAGTGAGGGCATGAGCAGAAAGACCGATGAACAATTCTTCTCCTTTGCAAATGGCATATTTCACAATGTCGATGACCAATGGAGATTTGACCCAGTCAATGAACTGGGTGTCGTTACCCACAATAAGAAGAACTACTATCTGCCTGCTTTCTCGACAATCTATGCAGGCAGCGGAAAACAATCAGACAAATATGAACTCATAAGCCAGCTGGTCTACAAAGAAGTGCCTGCAGACAAAAGAGTATCATTTGAGAAATGGGCTTCTTTAATGGACCAGGTGTATAAAATAAACGATAATGGGAAATGGGCTATCATATTTGCCATTATGTGTGCCTTCCGAAGCAACATACACTGTATAGACCGTTTGTTCACTGCTCCGTTTTTTATGGGTCCGATGTCATCAGGTAAAACGCAGATAGCCATTTCTATTCGTTCTTTGTTCATATCACCCAATATTCCGATATTCAACCTGAACACGGGAACGGATGCAGCGATGTCCACTATCATGGGAACGTTTAAGGACGTGCCTGTTGTTCTCGATGAATACAATAACAAGGACATCAGCGATACGAAATTTCAAGCTTTGAAAGGTATCGTTTACGACGGCGATGGCAAGCAGAAGAGAAGAGGTACATCAGGAAGGGAAATCGAAAACGACAAAGTGTTCGCCCCCGTCATTATATGTGGACAGGAAACTCCCCAGCGCGACGATAATGCTTTGATGAGCCGTGTAATCGTATGTGAAGTTCCGAAACCTCGCAACAGAACTCCAGAGGAAGTGCGAATATTTGAGAAACTCAAAAACATAGAAGACCCCAACAAAGTAGGATTGTCAAATGTCCTCCTGCAGATATTGGAGCTACGACCTATGTTTATGGACCACTTCCGACAATTAAAGCAGGAAGCGTACAATGAGTTGAAACAAGATGTTATCAACTCAGGCGAAATGGATCGTCTGATGAAGACAGCTTCCTTGTTCTTGGGAACTGTGAAGCTTATTGAGCAATATTCAAACTTGCAACTTCCTTTTTCTTATGCTGATTTTTTCAAGATAGCACAGGAAAAGATTAAATTCCAACTCTCACTTATCCGCAGCACTGACAAATTGGCTATGTTCTTTACAGCTGTAAACAATATGATTGATACCAGGCAGGTTGTTGAAGGTCGTGAGTTTCTCATCGAGCAACCGAAGAATGTTACAGGTAAAGACTCTCGTGGAGATAAACATACCTTCACCTTCGAACCAGGTACCAACGTTCTGTTCTTACGCTTGAGTGCCATTTTCGCCATCTTCGACCGTGGAGGATACAATACAGAAGGAAGCACACTCTCTACACTGGAGCAGAATCTACGAAGCCACCCCTCTTACATTGGCACTGTTCCTTCTCGTCGCTTCACATGGGAAGAGACGATTGAAGTTCCGAGGAACGATGATCAAGAGACTGTTGTCAAAGTACGCAAACCAAGAAGTACTTCTACCAGCGCAATTATCATCGACTACGATAAATTTATAGAATTGTATAACATCGACTTCCGTCGAGCATATACAGAAGAAACTGAATTAAAAAAAGAAAAGGAACTACCTTCTGCAGGTATAAATACATCTACAGAACAAGCTTTTCCTTTTCCACTTATGCAAGACAGTGACGAACCTTTTTAAAAATAAGATAGGGAATACTGTAGTATAGTCCAAAATAGAAATTATAGGTAACATTTACAACACCCCAATTTATGAAGTAAAGAAGTAATTAGGTATGATAAAGAGATTTGAGAAACAGCTTGCCGAACGCAGGCGTAGAAAAGCAGTAAATGCATTCATCAATAGTCTAACGCCTCCCCCCCAGGTGGAGACGGTCAGAAAAGAACGTCGATATTTTATGGCTGGCTGTTCAGACGGTGGACATTATCCAAGCCATATCAATCTTAATCGCCATAGTTGCGATACTTTTTTCTACACGGAAGATGGAAAGATTGTTGGAGGAGATGTAAGATGTAGAGTAGGTAACCATTACAAAGTGGGAATTCGATTCCCACTTTGGGATCACGAGGCACTTTTGAGTGATTGTATAGAGTTAGATTATAAAACCTGGAAGGAATGGAAAGATGAATAAAGAAAAGTTTACACAAGGAGGTGTTTATAATCAAAATTGGGTGATAAAAAGAAGATACCTAAATTACTCTTTTAGAGTATATATGCCCCCAATTTAATGATGTAAAGGTACGAAAAAAAAGTGATTTTACCAAATAAAAAAGGATATTATTTTCTCCAAAAACGTTGTTTTTTTTATTAGACGAGAGCCGTGCCAGTCTGCGAAGATAGGTACGGCTCATTTCATATTCTATCCCAACGGAAAAAGAGCAAATTCCCCCGAACCCCCTAAATTTTCAATGAAACAAGGAAAACACAGCTTTTGAAAAATATTTTTCACAAAAACCCTTCCTACAATCCTACAATCCTACAAATTAATTTTCTTTTTCAAACGTTATTTACTATAACTATTTATATATCAAATAATTATAGTAATATATTGAAGTAATTATGTATGTAGGAAATGGTGTAGGATTGTAGGACGTTGTAGGAAATAGGTTTTTTCTGTAGGAAACACCTTTTTGACTATACCGTCCTACAAAATTGCACTTTTAGGGCTTTGTAGGACGGTATAGGTTGGTGTTTTTGAGTGGAATAAGCAAAAAAAATGATTGAAATATTTTCTATAATCAATTGATTTTGAGTAACTTTGCATAAACAGCTACAAAATTTGTAGGATTGTAGGACGGTAGGAACACAAAATTTCAAAAATAGAATGCATAAAGAAAAAAGAGCCTTTAAAAAAAATGCTACTATCAAGATTGAGCCCTATCTTGCGGAGTACATTATCGGAAAATACGGTGTGGATAAAAAAAGTGGAACGGTAAAAATACCACACACTTCTGACCTCTATCACTGTATTTGGGAGAACATGTCCAGGCAGCGTGCCAACCAACCTGATAATACTGACGGCAATCTTCGTATTTCCCTCCCATGTCGGAAAGGTGGAGACGGTATTGCCTGGAAAGACCCTGCATATTATAATTATCTGTCTCCTGCTGCAGCAAAGGAAATAGAGAAACAGATTCGAAGAATGTTCAATTTTGAGCTACACAGCGTGTTGCTGGAGAACGAAGAGTTTGGAAGGGAACGTAATAACAGTGAAGTTATCTTTGAGTTCATTCGTAGATATCGTTTATTTTCAATTTCTTCCGATGCATTATTAAAGAACTTTTATCGCTTCCGTAACCTCTTGCACCCGAAAAAGAAGAGGAAATATAAAAAAAGAATATCCGTTTAATATCATTTAACACATATCGAATAGCCGTTTTTGTCAATTAAAAAAGCAAATTATGATAGAATTTTCAAATCTTATAGAAGTCAGCCCTATTGATTCAGGAGTAGGCAGTCAACCAAGAGTATATGAATTCATAGCTGATACTTTCTCTTATATCCCCCAACTCTCTGAGAACGAGAGCGGAAATTATTGGAATTGCGACAAGACACTCGTAATAGAAGTACCTAACAGAAATGCTCAACGCTTCTTCTCTATCGAGAGAAATGCTATTGTGAAGATAAAAACTTCCAATCGCAGAATTTACGAGATAGGCACATTGGATATTCCTGCACGAGTTCAAATTTCATCGAATCTGAACTCTGCCAACCTCGTTATCAAGTGCAAAATGCTTGCAGACCCTTTTTTATAGGTCTTTTGCATACACCTTATTATATAGTAAATTCGCATCAAAAATAGATTTTGATGAACGAATTACAGAACCTTTTAATTTCAGGGTATCCACTGTTTATTACCATTGATGGGTATCGTCAAGCCATGCTTGCTGCCTTTCCTCTCAATGGTAAGATAGATGATAATTCGAACCCGAAGGGAGCTTACGGTTTTACACCTACCGAAATAGCTGCTTATCTGAAAGACCACACATGGTATCAATTCGAGACTCATACAGCCCTTCAGGAGCTGCAGAAGATGCTGACACAGGAAAATGACATTCCTGGAGTAACACTTACTGACGAGTTCGACAATGAAGAACTTCCTGAAGGCAGTATTGCTTACCATCGTGTTTGGGGTACTGTCATGGCTAACAGTTATTGGTATTTCTCTTCCAAGCAACTTGAAGCCGACCTCCAGGCAGCAGAAGCCAATCCACAGATCACCTGCCATTTCCTGCATATCAATTCTCCAGGTGGAGAGGCGTGGTATCTTGACCGACTGAGCGAAACACTGCGTAGCTGCGAGAAACCCATTCTCACATATTATGAGCAGACGTGTTGTTCTGCAGGATACTACATCGGCTGTCATGGACAACGTGTTTATGCCCGTACTGCAAATGATTACGTGGGCTGTATTGGTACCATGTGTAGCTTTTACAATTTCGAGGGATATTACGAGAAACTTGGTATCAAGCACATGAAAGCGAAAGCGACCAACGCTGACTTGAAGAATAAGACCTTCGAAGATTTGTATAACGGCAAAGATGAGAAATACGTCAATGACGTACTCAATCCTATGAATGAACAATTTCTTTCTGCAGTACGTTCTCAGCGGAGTAAGCTCACAGACCTCCCTGATGACGCGCCAGTATTGCGTGGAGAAACATTCTTTACTCCGCAGGCTATGGAAATCGGTCTTACTGATGGTAGCAGAACTATGGGTGAAGCCATTTCAGAAGCTGTTGCTATGGCAAACGAATATACAGATACAAAAAAAATGAAGACTGCCATATACAATATATAATGTTTAATTTTTTATCTTAGTTTTTATGAACTTCAAAGAAAAACTTATGCAAGTTCTCAAAATTCTGAATCTTAATCAGAAGTTCGAGAGCAAAACCCTCTCCAACGAGGAGTTCAATTCGTTGGTAGCTGAATACCAAAAGAAGTATCAGACAGAATTGAGCGAAGATCTTGCAGCAGAACAAGCTGCCAAGAAAACGGCAGAACAGACTGCCGAATTCCAAAAGACGCTCAATGCCATTCACGAGGCACTTGCTCCATCTGTTCCTGCAGCTACTGTAGATAACGAAGAGGTCGAGCACCCAGCTCAGCAAGCCAATGCTTCGGTTGAAAGCATCATCGCAGGCATTAACGGACTCCGTGCCGATGTTAAGGCACTGGGGGAAAAAGCTGCACCAGATGTTCCTGAGCAAACTGTAAATTCCGCTCCAGTTAGTATCAATGGTTTCGGTAACACTCCAACGTATTTGTTTGGAATAGAGCACTCGATGTTCTCTATGGATAGTCGTTGGAATAAGATAGCTGCAAATCCTCGTGCTGCTGCAGCTTTGCCCGAAGTTGACGAACAAGTGGACGGTGTTGCCTTCCATAAGGCAGCTTGCCAATATGCCAAGTCGCTCAAGCAGCGTTACCAGTATCTTCAGGAAAACAAGATGCTTGATGCTACAGCCCTTGCTGCAGGCAAGTATGCTACCAACTATGATGGTGTGGAGAAAGCTGGCGTAGGAGACCAATTTATCGTATTGCGTCAAGATGCGCTCATTGCTCGCGTGCTCCAAGTACGTGATATGACACAGTACTTCCCAGTTGCTTATGGCTATCAAGACCGTGCTCTGGTCTTCAACACATTCTTCGACGAAGTTTCACAGGCTTACCAGTCTGGTGAGGTCTTCAAGGGTGGCATGAAGATTGAAAACCACATGGGTTATGTTGACGATGCCATGATAAAGATAGAATGGGGACCAATGAAGGAACTCGAGCGCAAGTATATCGGCTATCTCAACAAGGAAGGTTCAGACCCAATCAAGTGGACGATGATAGAGTACCAGTTGCTCAATACCCTTACCACTGCACAGGTTGAGCAGAATAAACGCCGTATGCGTGGTATCTATGTAAAACCAGAGCAAGGTGTGGCAGGTAGCTACAACAACGCCGGTACAGGTGTTATCTATACGCTTTTGCGTTATGTGCATCAGTATGACATCAAACCACATGCAAGCGATGTATATCGTTCATATGCTCAGGCTACAATGCTTGCTGCAGTACAAGAATTCATTGCCGATGTACGCGCATCTATCACTGAAGATATGGATCTCGACCAGCATTGTATCTATCTGAACAAGAATCACCAAGCTTGGTGGATTAAGAACGTACGTGCCACTTATGGCAAGGATACCGACTTCTCTGGTCCGATGGGAGCTCTCAATATTGTTCCTGATACTACCGTCCGTATTATTTGGTTGCCATACCTCGGTCAGCTTCCATTCATGATGCTGCATCAACCAGGCAACATTCAGTTCCTTGAGTTCGTTCCTGGCGAGATGCTCTCAATGAAGATGCAGGAGCAGATGGAGCAAGTTCGTGCATGGAGCACTTGGAAAGAAGGTTGTTCAGCATCGTTCACTGGTCGTCGCTTCGACACCAAGAAAGCTATGGACGACAACAACTACGAGTGGCAGCAGATTTTCATCAACCTGTTTGCAGCAACCATCGTCGATAAATTGGATGCCAACAAGGGGTTCTGGTTAACGACTGGTAGTACAACAACACAGGAAACTTACACCGACATCGAAAATGCAAAGGCTGGAGTAGCTTACTGCATTGAGTGTGGTGATAAGACCCATCTTCCAAAGATTGCCAAGAGTGGTAAGTTTGTTAATCTCACTGCAGCTTTTAATGCTTCAGAAGTAGGCGACTACATCATGGTGATTCTTGGCAACGATGGTAACTTCCGTGAGTTGGAACGCTGCGTAGGTGGTAAACGCACCATCAACAAGGCACTCCAGCCTAACGTTCCTGGAGGTCGCTAATAGAGCCATTTCTTTATAAATATTGTTTCACCGCGGGGAGTCCTCTACTGCTCCCCGCAAAACTTTAAAAAGATGAAAAGCAAAAACATTAAAACAAAATGCCGTGCATACAACCCAAACAAGGGTTTCAATTACGCCGACCGTCAAGCTCGCAGAATGTTCATGGTAACATTTGCAGTGTTTGGTTTCGCAATGCTCCTTGCAGCATTACTCGATTACTCTTTACTCGGGGCTACCGGCTCTTTGGTTTCGTTTGCCTCTATGGCAGTTGTAGGACATATAGATGACGTGTCTGATCGTGACACGCATGGTTCTGCCATTTCCTACATCGTTTACCTTGTGGCACTTGACCAAATAGACCGCACAAAGCCATTCCCACAGCCCAATAGACAACGCGAGGTTGCACCTATACCTTTAAAACCAGGAGAAATACCTCATTACTTTGAGGCGCATGATATACCATCCTTTACAGGAACTACAGAAAAGGGAGATATTACGACTTCTGGTGAAAATAGTTTCGTTCTCATCATGGGTGGTGCCCGTGTGAACTTGTATAATTTTATAGAAGAGTACAGTGGTGGAAAGTTCATTATTTTCTACAAGCACGTTAAGTCTTCCGACTGGTATATCCTTGGTGAACTCGAGCGTCCTATTATCCTTGCCAATACTGAGGTCAAAGATGATAAGGATGGTCGTTATGGAACATTCACCTTTAAGCGTAATTCTGTAGACCTACCACTCCTCTATACTGGTAATCCTGCCGTAGTGGATGCTGGAGAAGTGACTGCTGGAGCTACAAGCATTACCATTAAGGCAAATGCCAATACCTACAAAATCGCCAATGGTACAACAGGCGCAGCAGCCATTGCAAGCGTATCGGGTCTTACCAAGGCGGACAAGGGACGATACATTACCCTTATCGGTGCTGGTACCGATAAACCTGCCACTATTGCAGACGGCTCAACCTTCGTTCTCGAAGACGGTGCCACATGGACGGCAAAGGAAGGTGCATCTATTACGCTCCGTGTTCTTGACACAACTACACTTGTAGAAGTATCTCGTACAGAAGTATAACACGCTACAGAGAGCAGAAAGACGGCGGTCTGTTTTTCTGCTCTCTTCACTTAAAATAAGAAACTATGTATAGTACAAGAGAAAAGCTTATTCACTTCAACCAGCTTGTTAATCCGCAGGCTGTAGAAGCCGACCTCGCATTGCTGCACGAGAAGAATCCACAAAGCACCGACTTTATACGATTCGACCATGCACCCGAGAAGAATTCAGAAGATATTCTGTTTGCATTGCTCGACGTTTGTGAACACGACGAAATAGTGCGAAATCGTCGCGAATTCTTTGCTATAGAAAATAAAGACACTGATAACAATTCAGATGGTGAAGGTAACGGTACTCCATCAGAGGGCACTGGTACTGAGAACCCAACAGATGGTGAAGGCAACGGTACTCCATCAGAGGGCACTGGTACTGAGAACCCAATAGATGGCGAAGGTAACGGTACTCCATCAGAAGGCACTGGTACTGAGAACCCAATAGATGGTGAAGGTAACGGTACTCCATCAGAGGGCACTGATGCAGAGAACCCAACAGATGGTGAAGGTAATGACACCCCATCAGAGGATACTGGTGCAGAAACCGATAATGTGGATAACTCTGTGGATAACTCTTCCGAAGAAGGAAAAGGCAATCAACCAAAGAAGCCTGCTACTCCAAAAAAAAAGAAGAAGAGTACCCGAAAATAGACTGGGAAAACCTTGCTGATGCGGACGTGCAGATGGCAACAGTTCTCTATAACGACCGCATCAACACTTATCGCAAGATGAAGCAGCTCGACGAACTGCTGGAGAAAGAGCGTAATGCGCAGGCAGTAGCTGATATGGCAGAATTGCGCATACGTAATCTTCAGGCATTTGCCGAGCTGCAATCGTTTAACGACACGGGCAAGTTTCTCTGCAAGCACCCATTGCTCTTCGGACGCTCAGAGATAGCAGAACTCATGAAACTACTCAAAGCCGACCCTGCCGAGTTCCTGCGCCAGCACAAGAATGTTCTCGACAACATCAAGCGTTATAAGTCGTTCGTAAAGCGCAAGGATCGTAAAGAGAAAAAAGAGGCTGATAAGCGGAACCTCGAACGGTATCAAGAAAAAGAGCAACTGTTCAGAATGGTTCTTGAACAACAGCAGGAACAGAAATCAAAAGCATAGCTTTCTATCATCCAAAGCATAGCTTTCGACCATCAAAAGCATTGCTTTTTATCATCAAAAGCATAGCTTTCTATAAATCTATTTATTAATCCTTAAAATTAAAGTATTATGTCAGTAAAATTTAAAGTTTACCAAGACGTTCGCACAAAGAGCAAGACCAAAGGTAAGTTCTATGCTCGTGCCGTTGTCAGTGATGTTGCCGACCTCGAGTCTATCTCTAAGGAGATTGAGGAGAACACCTCTGCCAAGCAGGCGGATGTCTATGCAGTTCTGCGTGAACTCGTCAACGTAATGGCTCGCCACATGCGAAATGGCGACCGAGTAGTCCTCGACGGCTTCGGCTCGTTCAAGGTTGGCTTGAAAACCAAGCCTGCCGATTCGGCTGAGAAGTTCAACGTTGCCAAGAACATCGTTGGCACTCGCATCAACTTCCAGCCTGAAACCCACTGGAAGGCTGGCGACATTGGGCGCACACGTGCTTTCCTCACAGGTATCGACTTCAAGCCCTACGAGCCAAAGAAGACCGACAAGCACGGTCCGACCGTAGACCCAAATTCCCATCCATAAGGATAGGAGCTGGCTTCTTCTAATCTTTAGCCGTGGGGGTGTGTCAAAACTAAGAATTCAGAAAAGCTTCCTTTCATATTAACAGTTTCACTCCCTCATAAATATTAAAGTAACCGTTATCATTGAGTTATTAACTCTTTGGTAACGGTTATTCTTTACAAAATGATAGCTATCTTTAGCTGAAAACGAGTTTTGACACACCCTCATTTCTCTTTCTTTGTCTTTTCACTTCTGACGATTTATGTTTATCTTTGCAAAAACATTAAGAACTTGCAAGAAATGGAACAGAACACAACCTTCTTCACTCAGACCCTATCCTCCACCCGACGTATCATTACGCCTATCCGACTTATCAACACCATAAGCCGAAAGGAGATTCTTACAGATGCCCTTTGGGACACGGGTGCAGAGGTATCCTGCATCCACCCACTCACAGCAAATTACCTTCAACTGCCTGTCAGCCGTACCAACAACTCCGTAAAAGGAATAGGCGGACGTGTCAGCGGACGTGCGCTTCTTACCATTGCCATGCCCGGCAACTGTGGACAGGCAACCATTATCGATGCCTTCGAGTCTGACCAGTTGCCCGAAGATATAGAGTTCGTTATCGGTATGGACATCATTTCGCAGGGCAATTTCTCTCTGACTGTTGAAGGCGGAAAGATGACTCTTAACTTCGCTTTCGGTCCAAGTTTTATCCATCTTGATATATAATCTTGCGTCACGCAAAAATTATTTGCGTTTCGCTTGCACGATTCAAATCTTATACCTATCTTTGCAGTGCTTAAACAATGATAGTAAACTATCCCGGAGAGCATCGGTCATTGCTCAACGTTTTCGATTGGGCATTTTTTATGCTCATAAAGATATTGGCGGTTGCCATCTCGTACAATTTATCAAAGCCCTTCGGGTAGAGACATCATTGTTTAAGCAGCGGGATGTGCAGCCGCTTCTCTGTGTCTCTGCCACGGCAGTTCCGTGGATGCTTAAACAATGATGCAATATGCAACCAACAACCCTCCGCACAGCGCAGCGGTCGTTCACGCTCAAAGATTGGGCAAGCGAAAAGCGTAGTAAGTTCTCACAGTGGCTAAACAGCGAGTCAGCAACCTTTTCACGTCTATGCGGTGAGCGTTTCACGCATAAGGAAGTCTGCTACACTCATCTGTTCCTCGTAGTTCTCTTGGCAGCCTGCTTCGTGGCTGAATGGTTGGAAGGAGGTGCGCTATGACGATTGCTATCACCCTTACGCCATCGGTAGCCTACGACGCAGTGCGCACAGCGTGGAACCAATTCAAGGCAGCCCCCACTGACACGGCAGCCATCGACAATTATCTCAAAGCACTCGAACAATATAACGGCATACTCGACACGGTTGCCGTCTGAAGATACAATTTTTTTTTAGCATTTCCAAATCAGGGAGCAGTTTGCCGTGAGGCACGCTGCTCCTTTTTCCTGATGTCAAGAAAAAGGTCGGAGCATTTCTGCCCCGACCTACCATTGGAAGTCTGCTGTCAAACAATAACTATACAACGGCTATAAGTCGCCTGCCTATCTCATGCAGTCCCTCTACGATGCGCTCACGTTGCTGTGCACGTGCCTTCTTGATACCATTGGCATAGTGGCTCAACTGCCGTTCGTTCACGCCTGATGCACGCGATATAGCTGCAAGGCTGGCATACTGCTCACATGAACGGATAAGGGCAGCCGTGTCAAGGTGATAGTCAAACGTATAGTCGCCATCACGCAACCATTGCGGAACATCATCGCCATCGGCTACCATACCCTCTACATGAAAACGCAGCGTTTCGGGTATTTCTTTCATCAGTTCGTCGTAAGTCTTGGCTGTAAGCACCACAGCACCCGGCACATTATCGCCAAGGCTCGCACCAAAATTATGATTGTACCATTCAATATTTACTCTTATCTGTTCCATAATTCCTGTTGTTAGGTTGATTGTTTGTTATTTAGGAAAGGGAGGGTGGCTATTTCCACCCTGCCTGCTTCCAGATACTGTTTAATAAGAATTGACTCAAATCCTCGTTCATGTGACCCCTTATCGTTACCTTTCCAGACTTATCAGGGTGCTTAAACTGTCGATGGTCGCCTTTTGTTGTAAGATGTATCCATCCGTCGGCTTCGAGCATCTTGATGACTTCCTTTACTTTATACCTTTTCATTTGCTGTATATTGTTATTGTTTGACAATACAAAGGTAGTAATAATAATACTATTATCCAAATAAAAGTGGAATAAAAAGTATTAGTTTTAATACTTTTAACTTTCCCCTAACGAAAAACTTTGTCTTTTGCTGTTTCTCCTGATATTCCTATCTTTGCGTTATGGATAAAGAAATTCAGGAAGTTCTTAACAAAATCGCAATGCTCGTGAACGTCACGGAAGATATGCGTGCTATCCTTAACAAGCTCGTTGAGCTGGCAAAGGATGGCAGCACCGAAGCCGTGAAGGAACTGCGTGAGATTATACAGCAGGCAAAGGAGGAGCAGCTGCGCAAAGACCTGTTTGGCGTATGACACAACTTGACCGTATCGAACAGATACACCCCGACCTTATTTCACAATTCTTTGCTACTGGCAAATGCGAAGCTATTCCCAAAGAGCTACAGAAGTTCTTGGAGCAGTTGCAGTGGGCAATGGAAATCTACGAACACGAACGCAGCATCACTCGTGCAGCTCGTAAGTTGCAACAGCGCATCAATGCTAACCAAGGTATCAAGATAGAGCAGCGCACGTGTATGGCTCGGCTCTTTGAAGCTATCAACTACTTTCAGGTTGATAACAATGTGCCTATCAAGATATGGGAGAACCAGTATGCTAACCAGTTTGAGAACCTTGCCAAGATGTGTGCGCTGGTTGGTGACTATAAGACACAAGGCAAGTGCTATGAACGTGCGCTGGAGTGTCGTCGTCGTGCTTCTGAAATCTCAGAAGCCGATAGAGACCTTGGTGTTACGTTCCTTATCACACCAAACATCACAGCTGAGGAACTTGGCTTCTCAAAGAAGAATCTGAAGGAAATTGCAGCCAAGCATAATGAAGGTTTCTATGTTGCGCTTATCGACTCGTTGCCCATAGAAACAAAAGAAAAGAAACGCCTGCTGCGAGATGCCGATATTCAAGATGCAGAAATAATGGAGGAAATTCCGAATGACTGAAAAAGAAATAAATGAAAACAGTATGCTCAGCTTCGAGCACTATTACATGAATCGAGTGCAGCTGCTTGCCAATATCATCGACCCCAATATGCTTTATGCCGAATGGGCACGTGCTACGGGTAAGACCGAAGGTGTCATAGTTCCACGGCTTATTCGTGTGACAAACGATATGCCGGGCGAACTATCATTCCTTGTTCACAAAACATACGTGGCACTGATGACTAACGTATGGCCAAACATTCAGGCATCGTTCTCACGTCCTGTAATCGTAAATGGCAAGCAGCGAGCCATGCTTGAATATGGCATTGATTATGTTGTGGGAGAAGCAAAACTTCCTTCACACTTTCGTCAGCCACGTTATCCGATAGCCTATGCAAAGCACTCAGTCATCTTTCGTAACGGAGCACACCTGCAGCTGGTGTCTTCCGACCAGCCCGAGAGTGTTGCTGGACGAAATGCCGTGCACGCATTCGTCGAGGAAATGAAACACAATAGCGGAGAGAAACTAAAGTCGCGACTCTTTCCTTCACTTCGTGGTGGTTCTGCCGAAATTCGCAAGTCAGCCTACTACGAAGGTGTAACAGGTGTGAGCGATACCGCACGTGTAGACCTTGGTGAAGATGATTGGTTCGAGGACTACGAAAACAAGATAGACACAAGGCTCATCGAGGAAATAGCTTCTGTGTCGCTTGCCATCAACCAAACACTGTACAAGCAGTTCATACTCCAGCAAGAATTGCGCAACACCAAAAACCCTGTTACAATAGAGAAGATACGTTTGGAAAACCAAAAACTCAATGCCTTTATCGCCAGATGGAAACCACGTATTGCCGATATGCGACGCAATGCCATCTATTATATACGAGCATCTTCGTTCTGTAACAAGGATATTCTCGGACCGAAGTTCTTCAAGACGCAGCTCGATACCCTCGATATGGACGAGTTCCTCACCGCTATCTGTGCCATTCGCCACAAGGAGGTAACCAACAAGTTCTTTACAAGCTATGACCACGAGCGACACCAATTCAAAGATAGTTACATCTACGACCAAATATTGAAGCAGAACCTTAAAGACCACTTCACGCTCACCGCGCGCTACCTTCGCCACTACGATAAGCGCGAACCTCTGTATATAGGTTATGACCCTGGCAACTTTCAATCGCTTATCGTCGGGCAGAAAAAGGAGTACGGCAGTCGCTTCGATATTATTAAGGAATTTTGGGCATATATACCCGACGACCAGCAGAACCTTGCACAACAGGTGTATTCGTTCTTTGGCAACGACGCAGTGAACAAGGTTATACACCTCTACCCCGACCGTGCAGGAAACAAAACAAGGGAAGAATTGGAGCAAATAACGACCGACTCGCTGACGATGAAGGCAGCCTTGGAGAGTTACGGTTTTTCTGTTTTTCTCTATAACGATGGCGCACCTACTATTTACCACTGGCAGCAGTTCCGCCTTTGTCAGTTGCTCTTTGCCGAGAAACTTCCCTTGCTTCCGAAGGTGCGTATCGATGAGAATGAATGTCAGAACCTTTGCAGTGCAATTCTTATCAGTCCGCTGAAGAAAACGAACGGCAAAATCGAGCTTGATAAATCAAGTGAGAAGAAAACAGAATTAAAACGTCGTCCAGGACTGACAACACAGCTTCCAAGTGCAATGATTTACCTTTTATATGGTCTTTATTCAGACCTTATTAAAAAGGAATTGAGCAGTTATCCGGACGATTTACCCGAAAATATAGCGATATAAGCCCCTATAAAGTCCAAAAATGAATATAAAAAATGTCCAAAACAAAGCAATAACGAGGGGTATTTACATAGGTAAAAATGTTACTTTACTGAAAATCAATATATTATATTTTAAAAATGAAAAATCAAAATGACCAAACGACGCAATTCAGGACGCACCGCTGATTTTTGATAATGCGGTGCAGACCTCGAAAAGGCTGGAAATATGACAGGAGGGGAGTTGGTCGTCCTTTGTTCCTGTACAAAATATAAGTAATTTCGCAAGTAATGGAGAAACCTATCGAAATAGACGGCATCAATGCAATGCAGTGGGCAAGGGAGATAAGCAAGCTACCTGAAGGGGACTTCACGCTCTGCTTCTTTCCTTATTCGAGGTCGCAGGGTATGGCTGGAGATACTTTGACGGTGAAGAAGCACTGCAAGTATAGAACACAGCTACCACAGGATAGATTTTCGGTTGATGCAGAGAATTATTTCCTCTTCGAGGACGAAGACGGCAATCCTAAGATGTGTTATCGTATTCTTATTAGATACATGGGTTTTCCTAACGATGGATATAAACTTCACAAGATAAATTGGTTATGAACGATAGAATAGAGTTATACGGCAACGCTGGTAATTATATTGCAGATGGCAATGTGCTTTCTTTTCAGATTGGAGAGGGGCAACAGCTATTCAACACTCCTGGTATGCTTATTCCACAGGAGAATAGGTCGTACCTTCACGAGCACCAGTGGCTTAGTGTTAATGGTTATCAGGTGTGTATGCGTGGTGTGAATAATAATCTCTGCGATGAAGTAACGACAGAGATTAAACAGAACCGCTTGCTGCCTCGCTTATATAGTAAGGAGATTAAGATGCTGTATGGTAATGGTCCGTGTGCCTATATGCAGACTGTGGAAGGTGGCAAGATGAAGCGTGAGTACACTGCACTACCTGCGTGGGACGAATGGCTGAACTCTTGGCAGGAGCGAGGTATGGAGACTACTGCGCAGGAGTTTGCCAAGACGAATATAAAGAACTTCTATTACTTCGGAGACTTCTTCTGCAAGTTCCGCTTTGCACGTGGCAAGAGGTTAGGTATGATGCCTGTTGCTGGTATAGAGCCTTTAGAGAACAAACACTGCCGTCTTGCTACCACTCGTCAGGATATAGCCTACGAACAGATAAACTATAGCGACTTCCGTCATATAGCTGTGGGGCGTTGGTCTTACGGACTTGGTAACTATAAGATTTATCCGAAGTTCGCATTGTCAGAAGTGGACAATTATCTTTATGCAGCCGTATCGCACCATCGTGAGAAATCAGTAGATGAGTTCTATGGTGTGAACGAAACACACCAGGGCGCACGTCCATATATATTGGGTAGCAACAGTACGGCTACTTATATCAATTCGTTCTTGCGCAACTCGTTGGCAGCCAAAATACACATCGTTATTCCTAACGCATGGGTGGTTAGCAAGCGTTCGCAGCTTACCAAGCTTTGTGAAGAGAACAAGTTGCGCAAATCGAAGGATAAGGATTTGGTAAAATACAATGGTATTGAAATTGGCACGGAGTACCGAGAATCGTTGCTGGTGGAATACATGCGATTGGAGCTGCGAAAGATTGGCGATTATCTCAGCGGTGCCGAGAATCAAGGCAAGGCTTATTCTTCCATATCGTTTATGGACGCTTCTGGACACGAGCAGCAGTGGAAGATTGAAACGATAGACCTTAAATATAAGGAATATATTGATTCGCTTATTGCTTACGATAAGCGCACAGAGGAAGCGTTGTTGTCTTCAGTAGGGCTTGATGCTTCTATCTCTGCAGTAAGCAAGGACGGTGTAATAAGCAAGTCGGGTTCTGATTCTTACTACAACTATCTCATTTATATAATGTCGCTCACACCCGAAGATGAAATCTGTGCAGAGCCATTCAACATCGCTTTAAAGCTGAATTTCCCTAACCTCTATAAACAGGGTTATCGCATTGGCTTCTATCGCGAAGTGCCCCAGCGACAGGAAGACATATCACCTAAGGACCGATTAAACAACCAACAAGCATGAAAATACTTCAAGAACTATTCAATAATCTCGCCACTTTCAGCAGTTATGCACCAGGCGTAGAAACAAATATCGACTTGCAGGATTTGCAGCCTTCAGGCAATTCGGCTCGCAAGCGTGTGGAAACCATTCTGACTACTTCAGTGTTCAAGGCTATTCTCAATTTGCAGGAGGACACAGAGCTTAAAGAGGCTTTACGAACAGCTATCGCCAACTTTACGATGGCGCAGCAGCTGGTGTTCGATAGCATTGCCAGGCGCAAGAACGATGTTGATGTTTACAAGTACGAAATAGAAGCAATGCGTCGTTCGTATATGGAGAATTACTACAACGCCATTGATACGCTGATAGCATTGCTCTCTACCGATACGGTAACCGAACCCTCAAAGCTCTGGAAAGAGTCTCCTTACAACAAGATGCTGGAGAAGTGCCAAATTCACTCGGCAGAAGTGTTCGACACTATTTTCCCAATAGACCTGTCGTATTTCTTCTTCTTCAGACTTGTTCCTCTGCAAAAGGAAACTTTAGACGAACAACTGGCTATTTACTTCGATAAAATAACCGAAGAGAATGCCTCGCGTATAGAGCAGCCCTTATATCTTGCCCTTGCAAAGAAGACCATCGCCAAGTCGTTGCGTCGTTTCGATATACTGGAATTTCCTCCTACCATACGCAATCTTTTCGACGAAAGCCATGCTTCACGTTCAGGCAAAGACGAACTCGTCGCAGCACTATCATTAGCCGACCGACTCGACCGAGAGGCAGAGCAGCTCCTGCTCAATGTAGACACGCTGCTCTCTACCGACACCACTGCCGACGTCAGTTCTTATTCGGCATACAACAACCCCGATGATAAAATAATAATGCTGCCATGAGAGATATAGAACTCGTATACAAAGGCGAAATACACCGCATACCCAACAGTTGGGAAGGCATGACCGAACAGCAGTTCGTTAGTCTGGTTACCGACTTACTGGCAATGGCAGCAGGAAAGCTGTCGGCAGGCGAAGTGCGCATCAACCATCTGTGCAGAATAATGAAATGGCAGAAGCGACGTTTTCGCACCGAAGAACAAGTGGCAAACCTTATAGCTATATCCGAACAGCTCACATTTCTGTTCCTTATCCAGTACCCCGATAACAACGAGGTGCTGGAGAATGTGAGCAAGGAAATTTACGAGCTTTGCCGTAGGGTAGACCCATTCCGACTGAACATTCCCATTGCTCGTGTGCTGCGACGTTTAGAGTATCAATACGTTGTAGACCTCTGTTTCTGCGCCCAGTTTATACCCACCATAAGCATAAACAACCGCACCTACCACGCCTACAAAATACAAAAAGACTATGGTTCGCTCACATGCTCGCTCACAGCACTACAATACATCGAAGCACGCTCGCTAATAGAACAAGGCGAAAAATCGCTCCCACTAATAGCAGCCATACTCTACTACCCCGAAAAGGAATACAGCTCCGAACACGCCCACGCACTGGCAAAAGAATTCGAAGTATTACCACTCGAAACACTCACCGCAATATCGTTCAACTTCCAAGCCTTCAATAGCTACCTGTTCAGCAAAACAGCATTTTCGCTGCTCACCAAATTCAAGCTCAAGCCCGAACACCCCATCACTACCGACGCATCAGACGCACTCTACGACCTATCGAAAGACGGACTTGGCGATTCGCGACAAATAGAACAAATGAACCTACTTACCTACCTGAAGGTGCTGCGCAAGAAAACCATCGATGCCGTACGCGATATGAAAGGCTTCGGCTGGGACAAAGTAAAAATAAGCAACGAGGTAGGGCTACCCGTCAGCATAATAAACGAAATAGTAGACAGCTAAGCCCCACCCCTCTATCTATGGATCTACACTCGTATATCCATAGATCTACGCCCGTACATCCATAGATATAAAAACATCAAACCCCTAAAGCAAACCAACAATGATAAAAGAACAATTCCTATACTTCGCACAATACCCATCGCGAAACGGCATACTCGCCATGTTCACCAACGGCACAAGCCACTTCGAAAGCTACAATACACTCGTGGCAGAACTAAGCCAACTTCCCCAAACGTCGCGCGTACCCGAAATAGACAACTACGTGTACGGACAATCGTTCGAAGAACTACAAGCACGCATCGACAAATGCATAGGGTCGTTCCTCTTCGTAGACTATGGCGAAATGTCAATGACAGCCAACAACCACAACACCTACGAACTAACCCAACGCTTAGCCGTAACCGTAGCTTTCAAAATGCCCAACCGAAGCGACGCAGCCGAACACATGCTCGCCTCCGACAAAACACTATCCTTACTATCAAAAGTACACGCAGCCATGCTCGCCGATGCCGACAAAGGAAACATAGAATGGCTATCGCGAGGCGAACTCGCCCGAGCCGAATACGTACCCTTCGTAGCCACAGAACTACACTCCGTTGGCTGGACACTAATGCTATCGTGCGTAGCCCCCGACACCCTACAAATACACCAACAATACAAGTCCTTTGCAAAAAACACCGAATAAAGTAATTTTGCATACAGAAATCAAAAACGCTCACATAATGAAAAGAATACCAATGATATCAATCGTCTCCCTGCCCCTGTCCATCGTGGCAGACATCTCCCGGTACTTCTATCAAGACTGGGATTTTGCAAAATGGATAGCAATAGCCGTAACCCTCGACACCTTACTCGGAGTATGGAAACACCTGCTGCACAAAGACGCATCAAGCGGAAGCTTCTTCTCCAAGTTCGGCAAAAAAATAGGCATATACATCTGCCTACTAATACTATCCAACGTGTTAGCAAACACCACCGTGCAAGGCTCCATAGTAGGAGCAACACAATGGATAAGCACCTACCTCTGCGTATTCATGCTCGTAAGAGAATGCTTCTCATGCATCGAAAACATGCAAGCAATATACCCTATCCTACCCACTTCATTTATCAAACGGCTGAAAGACTTCAACGACAACGGCGAATACGTAAAAAAATAAAAAACTATGATACAAAAAATACCACTCACCTATATCCTCATAGGCATAATAGTAGCACTCGTAGGCAGCCTATCAGTATCCGTTCATCTATACAACAAGATGAAAGCCGACCGCGACCGCCTCGAAGAAAACCAAAACATAATGCTACACAACGGCAAAGTAGAAATAACACAAACAGCAACAGGCAACAGCCACCTATCAGCACCAGCAGTAACACTCACACCAACCGAATTCAAGCAAAGTGGCGACACCCTCGCAAAAATAGCAAAACAAGTAGGCATAAAAGCAAGTAGAATATCCATAGCATCATCAGCCGGAACAACCATGTCGGCAAACATAGTAGCACCCATCATAAAACAACCAATAGCCACACTACAAGCATTTCACGACACAATAACACAATATATCCCCGACACACTAAAATGCTTCAACTGGACCGACCCATGGCTAACCATAACAGGATGTGTGTCCGACTCACTATTCCAAGGCACAATAACAGCCACCGATACGCTCGATATAATGGTCCACCGAGTGCCCAAACGCTTCCTCTTCTTTCGCTACGGCTGCAAGCAAGTAAAAATGGACATCATATCACGCAACCCACACACCCGGCTAACATACGGGAAATTCTACCAATTCACAAAGTAAATCTTCTTCTCACGTTTCTTTAGTTTTTAGGTTGTTTCGCTGAGCCATCACGTAAATCGTGGTGGCTCTTTGTATCAGGTTTTAGCACAAGATAAACTAAGCTAAAACACTGGTTATAAAGGCTGTAGTACTTGCGTATTCCTTATTATAGTGTTACCTTAGCAGTACAATAAAGAATAAAGAACAAATAAAAACAAAGATCATGAACGAGCAAATTCAAAGCATTCTAAACGAAAACGGAACAAAGACTTCCAAGATTCAGAAACTTCTCACCCTTGGACTTACACGTAGACAGGTTGCAGACCTTGTAGCAAATGGAAACTACGGATTTGTGCAAAACGTCTACAAGCGAATGATGCAGGGCTTAACCAACACAGCAGCACAAACAGCAGCAACCATCGCCCCAGCAATCGACTACGCTTTCAACCGCAATTTCGGCATAGAAATAGAAGCCTACAACTGCACACGCGAACGCCTGGCACGCGAGCTTACCGCAGCAGGAATAAACGTACAGGTAGAAGGCTACAACCACACCGACCACACCGACCATTGGAAACTGGTTACAGACAGCAGCCTTTCAGGAAACAACACATTCGAACTCGTAAGCCCAATCCTCCACGGAGAACAGGGACTTGAGGAACTCGAAAAAGTTTGCTGGGTGCTCGACCTCTGCAACGCCAAAGTAAACGACACCTGCGGACTTCACGTACACATGGACGCTGCAGAATTCGACCTCACAACTTGGAAGAACCTCATACTAACCTACAAACGCCTTGAAGGTGTTATCGACAACTTCATGCCACACAGCCGACGCAACAACCATTACTGCAAAGCACTTACTGCCATCACAGAAAATTCTATCAAGCACGCTCGTAACATTGGCGACCTTCGAGCAGCCTTCTTCCACAACCGCTACCACAAGGTAAACCTCGAAGCTTACGCACGCCACCGCACGGTTGAGTTTCGCCAGCACGGAGGTTCAACAAACTTCACAAAGATGTCTGCTTGGATTCATTTTCTCGCAAAAATGATTACCTTTGCAAAGCAAGGACAGGTAAATACAGGCACAACCCTTCAAAACATACCTTTCCTCACCGAAAGCGAAAAACTTTACCTAAAGATAAGAACAAAGAAATTAGCAGTATGAGAAGACTAAAGATAGAAACAAGAGATGGTCAGCAAAAGCCGACCATCTCTCCCAAAGAACTCGTTGGTGCTATTATCACCGAAGCAAAGCAACAAAGCCGACTTCCTCATAATTTAGTCCCCGAACACCATCGAGTAGATGCACCACAATTCAAAACCTACCGCATAAAAGGAGACGAACACAAAATTGTAGCATACAGCCCCGAGGAGTTCCTCCATCAGCTTCACGCAGGCAGCCGTTTCGACAGCGAGGGTACAGATGCGGAATACATGCAACGCTTCGCCCTCCGCCTTCAGGAACTCGAAGGCTATCTTGTCAGCACCGACAGCCCTGCTGCATTCCTTGCCGACCTTATTTCCCACGGCTTCGTATCCATAGAACAATAATCACACAGAACAATACCCACAGCACAATACCCATAAAACAATAATGACAGAATAATACCCATAGAATAATATTCATAGAACAATAATCATAGAACAATAATCATAGAATACCCCCTCTCCAGCTCGTTCTTTGTAGCCGTAGCAGTATTCCCACTGCTACGGCTTTTTTATATGCATACCACTATTTAGATACTTTAACATTACATCATCACAATAACGCACCATTTATTTTGATAACTAAAAATAAAGTGTTATCTTTGCATTGTAATAATAAAACAAACAACAACAATAATAAAAACAACGAATATGGAACAATTAGGATTTTTCTCTTTCGAGAATTTAACAAAAGAAGATGTTGAAAAAATCTTAAAAGACTTCAATGACAGTGGTTGTCACTATAAGTACGACTACGATTGCGAAAACGGTATCTACAGATATCTTGAGGTATTCGGAGAAGTACCTGCAGGATACGAAGATTTGGTATCAGAATCCAGCTTATGGGGACATGAAGGCTGGGAAAAAGAGTATAAGGATACTTTTAAAGACTGGCGCACCCATAAAACAAATTCACAGTTAATTAACCTTTACGGTGAAAACTACAGAGACCTATTTAAACTTTAAATTAACAGGTGAGACACACCATAAACTGTATATTTGAAATGAAAACATTAGAAGAAATGAGAGATCTGGTAAAGCAAGGGAAAACAAAATACTTAACACTTGCTGCAGCTAAGTCGTTAAAAGGGAGACATATCCAGACTATTTTCTTTGGGTATGCCCATCAAGATGGTACCGATGATTTCGTAGTCGGAGACATTGTAAGCGAATTGGAATACTATCGCAACCTAAAAGAGGACTGTTTTCCAAACGAGAAGGGGCATAAGAATCGTGCCGAATATTGGGAGTCATATATGACCCCTACACAACTAAAAAACGCTAAGGAAAAACTGATACTATTACGTGAGGATGGTTCTCAAACCTATATGTCCATCGGATATGACGGGAAAACATTCAGTTGTAGCGATGAAGATAGATTCGTGAGCTACATAGAATTATAAAAAAGTAGCATCAGCTTAATGGGTAGAAAATGAAAACACTGATAAGACATGAGCAAAAAGAGGAGGTAAAACGCCTTTACCTCCTTCAAAAGTACACCATAAGGCAAATAATGAAGCTTACCGGTGTGCGGTCGGAGCAGACAATCTACGTCATTCTTGATGACGCACGTATTCCACGGTTTAAGACGAGGAATATCGTAAGGAGGATTTCTGTTGGTATAGATGAAGAACTCAATAATATAATAGAAAAGGAAAAGCCAAAAAATACTGCAGAATTTATCTGCAATATGGCAAAGGAAGGCTATTATGCCAAATCTAAAAAAGAATAACTATGAGGATAAAGTGTTTCTCAGTAAGATTAAAGGATTTAGTGTCCATCAGTGAAAAAGCCTACAAAGCCACGGCTTTCGATGGATCTACAGCTATCATTCCGAAAAGTCAGGTTGTGAAAGCCGACTGCGGAGTGCACAAGTCTGATGCATATTGGATTCAGGCTTGGTTCTTACAGAAAACCAACCTTCAGTACTCTTCAAAGAAATGTGCCTATTTCGATGAAGATGGCAACATGCTGCCGTCTTACACGATAAAGACACACGTCCCCGAGAAAGTAACTCCCCGAGAAAATAATATCATAGAAGAATTGAGGAAATGAGCCTTTACCTATATCAGCAGCAGGCAAAAGAACACCTCCAACAATGGAAAGTCGGTGCTCTCTTCATGGAAGCAGGCACAGGCAAGACACGTGTAAGCTGCGAGCTTATCAACAGTTTGCCCGAGCTCGATCTTGTGGTTTGGTTCGCTCCTTTGCGAACAATAAAAAGCCCTGCAGGTGTAGCTTCTGTCATTGACGAAGTCAATAAATGGAGCGACTTCAAATGCAACACTCTCTTTGTAGGAATAGAAAGCATAGGCAGCTCTGACAGGAAGTACCTGGAAGTACTGCAGCAGATAAAAGAGGCACGAAAGCCATTCGTTATTGTAGACGAGAGTATCAAGATAAAAAACATGACAGCAAAGCGCACAAGGCGATTGCTGGAAATATCAAAGTATGCAGAATATAAACTCATACTCAACGGTACTCCCCTGTCCAAGAACCTGCTCGACTTGTGGGCGCAAATGGAGTTCCTATCCCCTGCCATATTGCAGATGGACTTAACCAAGTTCAAGAACACATTCTGCAAATACACGGAGATTACAAAAACCATCAACAACCGTTTTCATTATAAAAAGGAATTTATTACGGGCTACGAGAATATAGACTACCTGTATTCCCTCATTCGTCATTACATCTACGAATGCGACCTGAAGTTGCAGGTTCGGCAGATATACAACACCATAAAATATACAGTGGACAAATCCTCGCTGGAAACATACAACAATATAAAGGATATGTTTCTCAACGACGAGATGCTGATGTACAAGAACAACAACATCTTTTTGGAGATGACGCAGAAGATGCAGCACTCCTATTGTTGTTCCGAGGATAAGGTTACAAAGCTAAGGCAGCTTTTCAACGATATCGACGAAAGCAAGACTATCATTTTTTGTAACTTTATCCTGAGTCAAGAACTCTGCCGTCGGGAGTTCCCCAGGGCACTGGTGTTAAGTTACCACCAGTCTGCATTCGGACTCAACCTGCAGGACTATCGGAATACGATTTATTTCGATAAGAACTGGGATTATGCTGTCCGCGAACAGTCAAACCACCGTACATATCGTGTCGGGCAAACTGCAGACTGCCGATATTGGGACCTTGACGGCAATATCGGCTTAGACAACCTTTTCAATAAATGTATTGAAAAGAAAATGAATATGGTAGAGTACTTTAAATCTCTATCTCTTAAAACTTTGAAGGAAAAACTATGAATGTGTACGAAGCCTGTATGCAAAGGTTGGAACTTGTTTTTAACGAGTTCGATAACATCTCCGTGTCTTTCTCTGGTGGAAAAGACAGCGGACTACTCCTGAATCTTTGCATACAGTACATACGGCAAAACAATCTGAAGCGCAAGATTTCTGTGTTGCACCTCGATTACGAAGCACAGTACGAACTTACTTCCAAGTACGTATCCGACATGTTGACTTCCAATGCCGACATACTCGATGTGTACAGGGTGTGCGTGCCGTTCAAGGTTACCACATGCACCAGCATGACACAGTCCTATTGGCGTCCGTGGGAAGAATCCAAACGCGATATATGGGTCAGCCAAATGCCCAAGGGAGCTTTCACAACAGCCGACTTCCCTTTCTACAACGAAAGAATGTGGGATTACGAGTTTCAAGAACGTTTCTCGCAATGGCTTCACGACAGGAATAAGGCAGACAGAACTGCGATTCTTGTCGGTATCCGAACACAGGAAAGCCTGAATCGCTGGCGTGCCATTCATTCCGACAGAAATTACAGGAACTACAAGGGCATAAAGTGGACGAGAGAAATATATCAGGACGTTTACAATGCTTACCCTATATTCGACTGGATTACGGACGACGTGTGGATAGCCAATGCTAAGTTCCATTTTCCGTACAACCACCTCTACGACCTCTTCTATCAGGCAGGTGTGGGTATTCATCAAATGCGTGTCGCTTCTCCTTTTCTGTCTGAAGGTCAGGAAACACTTGCACTCTATCGTGTCATAGAACCACATACGTGGGGAAAGCTGGTAAGCCGTGTCAATGGTGTTAATTTCACGGGCATATACGGCGGAACTACGGCAATGGGATGGAAGTCCATCACGCTGCCTGAAGGGCACACATGGGAAAGTTACATGTACTTCCTCCTCTCTACCCTCCCCGAACACACAAGGCTCAACTATCTTGCAAAGCTCGAAACTTCCATAAGGTTTTGGCAGGAAAAGGGCGGTGTCCTCGATGCCGACACTATCAACGCCTTAAAGCAAGCAGGTGTTAGTATTCAGGTGGGTGGCAAGAGCAACTACAATACCAGCAAGCTACCTGTTAAGATGTCATACATCGATGACATAGATATCAAGGATTTCAAACTCATACCTACTTATAAAAGAATGTGTATATGCATTATGAAGAACGACCACCTTTGCAAGTATATGGGCTTCTCGCAAACAAAGAACGAAATAGCACGACGAAAAAACATAATAGAAAAATATAAGAACTTATTATGAAGACAAGATACAACAGCCCCGTTTACAATGTGAAGGCAGTACCACTCGAAAAGATAAGAGCCAACAGCTATAACCCGAACGCTGTTGCGCCACCCGAAATGGAACTCCTATACCAGTCAATAAAGGAAGATGGGTACACTATGCCGATAGTATGCTATTATCTTCCTGAAGAAGACGTATACGAAATAGTCGATGGCTTCCATCGATACACCGTCATGAAGAAACACAAGGATATTTATGAGAGGGAACAAGGCTGCCTGCCAGTTGTTACCATCGAGAAAGATATTAGCAACCGCATGGCATCTACCATTCGCCATAACAGGGCACGCGGATCTCATTCCATAGAACTGATGAGCAACATCGTAAGCGAACTTGTAAAGGCAGGTATGTCCGATGCCTGGATATTGAAGAATATAGGAATGGACGCCGACGAACTTCTCCGTTTGAAGCAAATATCAGGTTTGGCGGAACTATTCCGCAACAAGGATTTTTCCATTTGCAGCGATGATTAAAAACTTTATATATGCAAAATATTTATACACGTTACGTTGAAAATATTGCGTAACGCAAAGATAAATACAAAAATATTTGGTGTATTAAATTCTACATTATACCTTTGCAGTGTTAAGAATTTGTTTTATATATTAAAATAAAAGTTATCCATATCCTTAAATTAGAGGAATGGAATATATTTTCGTTATTATGACAAGGTTTGATAAAAAAACACTCATTGAGATTGTATCTTATATTCTCAATAAGACTCAAGGCATTGATATTTATCATGTCCTAAAAATTATCTATTTTGCCAATCAGAAGCATCTTGTAAAGTGGGGAACACCTTTAGTTAGTGATGATTTTCGAGCTTATCAGTTCGGACCGGTGTCAGAACAATTATACAAAGCAATGCGCAATAATTATAAGTATGGAAAAGAACTACCTGAATTATTTAATAAAATAGCTGTATCTGCTGGAGATGATGCATGTAGCATATTTCTCCCATTACGTAAGCCTAATATGGAGTATCTTTCTAAGGCTGCCATTGAATCTCTTGATCTTTCCATCAAAGAAAATGTGAAATTAACTTTTCCGCAACTTTTCAATAAATCACACGATGATGCATGGAAAAAAGCATGGGAGAGAAAGGTCGAAAATGGAGATGACCGTATGCCAATGGATTCTATTGCGAAGGCTGCTGGTGCAGATGATGCTATGCTTGAGTACATTAAGGAACAGATGGAGATTGATGCAGCATTGGTATAATGGATTTCTCAAAAGAACAACTCAATACTTTGACGTCCGGACTTATAACTCCCGGTGAGATCTATCGACTCAAACTAACAGAGCAAGAGGGAGTGAAACCAAAAAAAGAGGGAGACGATGGACGAAATAAATACTTTGTTGTTCTTGGTAGTACCGATGATAACGAACTGATAGGATTTGTGCTTATCAATTCTGAAATAAATCGAAAGCTTCCCCAAGAAATTCAGACTTTACATTATAAAATTACAGCTCAAGATTATCCGTTTCTCAAGAAAGATAGATACCTCTGTTGTTCGGAACTCAAACAAATAGAAAGTTCTGTTTTCTTTAAACGCTGCCACAATAAGGCTGTCGCAACTTTAAGTGATGAGCATCTCGAAATTATCAAGAGATTTCTTGCACAATCTCCAAAAGTTTCTCTGGCAACAATGCATACTTTTGGATTGCTATAGTCATATATTATTTTTGCAACACAGGGTATATATCGCACACTTAACCCCTACAAATACGATGTTTTTTGTCTGTTAGATTATCTTTTTTTGTAATTTCTTCGTATCTTTACAAAAAAAATATCAACTAAAACTTTTTATGAAATTATACTTATATCTTTTCGTCGTATGTTTTTCATTGTGTGCTTGTAAAGGCAAGACAATACAACAAGTTACATTAGAAAATCAAAAACATCGATTTGATTCCATTTACTCATTGGTGGAAAAAGAATATTTTATTGAAAGAGATTCTTTCTCAGAAGGGATTCCCGAAACAGTTTATCCTAAAAACAAACCAAATTCTCTTCAGAAAGACTATTTGTGGTCATATTTTGAAATAAATAATGATAAAGCTGAAAAATTCAGATTGGTTATCCAAAACTCAGAAGAAAAGAAGATTGACGGAACTATCATGTTTAAATTCAATATAGATGGTAAAATTGTAGATATTATTATTCAGTCTTATATGGCGCACGAATCTTATAAAGGGAATTATTATGATATACCATCAGCTTATGCTGCCGAGTTTTTAGACTCATTAAAGGTCGGGAGTAAAGTTAAAATGAAGGTTACTAACCTTGAAGAATATACTACGAGAACCATATCCTCTGAAGAAATAAATAATATTATCAAGGCATATCAATATTATCGAGAACTGGGAGGAGAGCTTGACTCTCCTGACGTTCCTGTCAATCAAGATCATTAAAAATAATTTGCGCCACGCAAAAAAAAAATGCGTTTTCTTTTGGCGGTTACAAAAATACTACTTACCTTTGTAACCGTCAAAACAATGCGAGGAGACTCGCTAATAAGGGTGAGAAGAAATTTCAAGCCCCGAACTTATTAAACTTCGATGGGCTTATTTTTATGCCCATATTGCAGCCTTACTGCAACGAAGATATGGCGGATGCCTTCCAGTGAATTTACCCTTGTGGCGAAATCGCATTGTTTTGACGAACAGGAAGAGCATCCGCTTTTTCTGTATCCGTACCTGACGGATTCAGGCAATAGTCAAAACAATGCGTAATATGCAACAGACAATTGAATTCAGAGCCGAGGCGCAAGAGCGCAAACAGCTCGACGTACGTGCTACGATACAGCACAAAATCCAGTCTATTAACCTTTGGCTCGACACCAAGAGCGAGTTTTACAGCCGAATTTGCGAGTTTACAGTAACTCGTCGTTTGGCACTTCGCATCAATCTTGTAACTTTGTGCATGGGCTTCACTGCAGTATGCGTGGAACAACACCCCACAACCGCACTAATATCTGTATTATGTGCAGGTTATCTTGTTCATCGTGTAAACAAGTCAGATAAGGAAGGAGGCAAAAAATGAAGATTTTACAAGACCCTTCTGTCTACGGGTTCAAGGCTGAGACTGGGCTTTTTATCCCGATGGGAGAATTTTCTTTACTCCCGGGACTACTGAAATCCATACGAACAAAAGTAAAACGAAATATCAATAAAGCGTCGCATATGTATCGGCATTACAAGGATATTCATGATTCCGGAGAAGCCACATCACGGCAATGTTCACTGATGGATAAGTGGGGAAATAATTTGGAGGAACTCGAAAGGATTATCAATACATTGACAGAATTTCAATCTTTTTTAGACAAGAAAGGAGGCAAAGCATGAATCGTCCAATGAATCAGACCCTGACATACATCAGTCAGGACACCATTGCTGCTCTTAACGAAATGGTGGGCGGTGGATTTTTCCTCGGATATCTTGCCACATTGGAAGATATAGAGAACAAGATTTTCTCCGACTGCAACGGCACCTTTGTCGAAGCTACAGGAGAACCTCGTCCAGGCACGTTCAAAATGCTGCAAAGTATCCGTGCCCTAAAAAACGATTTGCAAACACTCAATGCCCTCTGCCCTGAAAGCCCAGAGGAAGTAGATGGACTGAATTTTTAATTTAAATTTTTCAATATATGAGCAATAAAGAAAATAACACCGAACAACCAATAACCGACATCAGTATCTATATAGCTGCATTGCAGAAGACTTACGCCCCTGCCCCAACGCCAGCCGATGCCACCCATTTCTTTTCCACTGCCGAAGTGGTAGATGCCATCAGGGAAATCGATCCATCGGCAAAAGTTGCGCCAACAGAGGTGTTCTCTGCTCTCCGCAATGCAGGTTTCGATTTCTGCAATCGCCGTGGCTCGCAGGGACTGGAATTCAAATGGTTATTCCGTGAACGATAATTTCTACCATGACATTCATTTATTGGATGTTTATTTGTCGGGACATTTTGTCGTGAGACGAGGTGTCCTTTACAAATAAAGTAGAAGTTTCTAATTTTGCCATTGACAAATAAACATAAGGAAATGAATGAGAAAGGTATCAAACATGCATCACTTTTCAGTGGTATTGGAGCACCCGAGCTCGCAGCCTATTGGTTAGGTTGGCAAAATGTCTTTCATTGCGAGATCAGTGAGTTCTGCAAAACTATTCTTAATTATTGGTATCCAAATTCTATCGGTTATGAAAACATCAAAACAACAGATTTTAAAAAATGGCAAGGGGAAATCGACGTACTTACAGGCGGATTCCCCTGTCAGCCTTTCAGTTCAGCTGGACAGCGACTTGGAGCGAACGATGACCGCTACCTCTGGCCAGAGATGCTACGAGCTATCAGGGAAATACAGCCCTCTTTCGTCATTGGTGAAAATGTTGCTGGAATCCTCACAATGGTACAGCCCACTGAGGCGGTTAAAGTGGGTTGCACGCCCTCTTTATTTGAAGAGAACGACAATATATATAGAAAAGAACAGCAGTTCGTTGTCGAAACCGTTTGTACAGATCTTGAACGTGAAGGATATTCCGTGCAGCCGTTTGTTATTCCGGCTTGTTCCGTCGGTGCGCCCCATCAAAGAGATCGGGTGTGGTTCATTGCCCAAAGAAATGCTTCCAACTCCTATAACGCAAGGACTAAAGGTATGCAAGAACGGAAAGCAGAAGTTCTATTCTCTAGAGTTACTACCGACTCCGCTTGCAGTAGAGATACAGCGCAGCAAACGTATCAAAGAATTGAAAGAGAAGGGAGGTCGAACAATGGGCAGCAGAAAGAATGGCGAGCGACGTCCGAGCGGACTGATGGATTATATCAACTTTCATGGGATTCTACCGACACCTTGTGCGCAGGATTTCAAGAAACGAGGCGAGAACTCAAAGCAGAAAGGATTGCCAGATATATTCAGCAAGATGGATTGGTTGCTAACTCCGACGGCAAGCGATGGCAGGAGGTCTATGATGACAATGGACAATCTGAAGGCGCACAGAAAGCCGAACGCGGAACAGAGCAATTTAGCGGAACAAATCGCCCACAAGATTGGTGGAGGGACTTCCCAACTGTCTCCCCTGTTTGTATCGGAAATGATGGGCTTCCCTTTGATGTATCTCGTCTTACCGTTTCTTTTGTCCGATGGAGGCAAGAAGCAATAAAAGCCCTCGGCAACTCTATGGTTCCTCAAGTAGTATATGAATTATTCAAAGCCATAGAAAGTCAAATACTCAAAGATTGATTTGCAACTTTCAGTTATAAGTTTTACATTTGCATTAAAATAAATATTTTGATTATGGTAATGTTAGAAATATTCTTTTTTTTAATATCGCTTATTCTGATGCCGTTCTTAACATACGGTGAGCCATGGTCTGTAAAGTTGTTCTATTTAGGACTGTGCATGTTCTTAACCCCAATAATAGGTATACCACTATACAGGCATTTCATTAAATAGGAAAATCCTTGTCCTTTAATTTATAACTGTCTGTTACTATATTTGCAATATAAATAGCAAGTATGGTAACAGACAGTCTCGTTCGTAAAAAGTTCGTTCACGAAACCCTGCAGAAGGGTCTCTTGAAAATTTATGCCACACAGGAATCTGTAGTGCGTAGTAATTATCAACTACGCTCAAGAAGGCTTATCACACTGCTTTCAAAGCATTCTTTTGAGAGCAGCATCACCAGCGACTCTCATACAATATTTGTCCGCATTCTTCCTTACCTCCGCTTTCTCGACATGGCGTATCGCAGACGCGACCGTATTTCCAAGTTCAAACGACGCAACCTCGCTCTTTACAACCGTGTGGTGTGGGGTGTGCTCTATCATGAAACATTCCCACAGCTTCGCTATGGCTTCACCGATGAAGTAAGAAAGACCATTCACGACCAATTAGATAAATCATTTAACCCATAAATAGTATGGCAAACAAGCATCTATCAGAAGACCAAATTCAATATACTGTTGATGTCAAGACTTCAAAGGCACAACAGGAAATCCATAAACTCGAAGTTCAGTCAGCGTCCCTCAGAAATGAGAACAAGCAGCGACTGCAGCAAATGATAAAACTTGAAGCATCGGGAAAGAAAGAAACCGAGCAGTACAAGAACCTTGCTGCTTCCTACAAGGATACTGGTAGACAGATTCGTGAGTTGAGTTCTCGTATTCAGGAGCAAACACGCTCGCTGGATATAAATGCAATGACAATGTCTCAGTTGAAGAAACAGTCTAAGTATTTACAGAAAGAACTGGACAATGTCTCTAAGGCTCTAAATCCACAGCAATACTCTGCTCTGGAAAAAAATATTCAGACCGTAAATGCCCGAATATCAGAATTAAAACAAAATGCAAAAAATTTCAAAGAGCTTCTTGCTTCTGATGATTATAACAATTTCTTTTTAGGACAATTGGGCATAAAAACGTTAGAGTTAGTCGCCCGAGTAGGAAAGTCGATAGCTGGGGAATTCTCAGAAACAATAGATAAGAGTGTAGAGTTGGCAGAATCAGCTGATGGTGTAGTTCACGCTTTTGAAAAGATAGGTACGGAGGATTATCTTCAAACGCTCCGCGATGCGACCAAAGGCACGGTGTCTGATATAGAATTGATGAAGGCTGCCGTAAAGGCAAAAGACTTCCGCATTCCCCTCGAAGACCTCGGCAAGTATCTTTCTTTTGCTCAATTGAAAGCACAGCAGACTGGACAATCGCTCGATTACATGGTAGATTCCATCGTTACAGGTCTTGGACGTCAATCCCCACAGATACTCGACAATCTTGGTCTTTCGGCTGCTGAAATAAAAGAACAAACCAAGGAAACAGGTAGCTTTATGAAAGCTGTAGCTACTATCGTAGAGAAAAACCTTGCTCAAGCTGGAGAGACGTACATCTCTGCAGCCGATAGAGCTGCGCGTCGTACTGTTGATTTGGAAAATGCACAGCTTTCACTTGGTAAGACTTTAGTGCCTATAAAAGAAGAATTCACTGACATTTATGGACAGATACAAATAGGAGTTATCAATGCCATCAAATATATCGTAAAACATAGAGATACATTGATGGTACTCATCAAGGTTGTAGGACTGCTTACAGCAACCTATCTGTCTTATATTGCAGCACAGAAAGTAGCCTACTTATGGAGTCTCCGTGCCGTCGCTGTCAGTAAACTCAAGGCTGCAGCTGCTGCAGTTGAGAATGCTATGATAGAACTGTCTGTTTTACGACACGCTGTTCTCAATAAAACCATGAAAACATCTATTGCCCTGCAAAAGGCTTTCAATGTTGTTCTTAAACTTTCTCCTTGGGGACTCTTGTTTGGAGGCATCACCCTTGTAGTAGGTTCATTATTACTTTTTCGCAAACGAACTGATGATGCTACAGCTTCACAACAAAGACTCAATCAGGTGGAAAAACAGGCTTCTGAAAGTGCTGCAGAAGAAACGGGTAAACTTCGCTCCCTCTATGAAGCTACACAAGACCAGTCCATTGCTATGGATAAACGTAAACAAATGGTGGAGCAACTCAAACAACAATACCCTGATTACTTTGGCAAACTTACAACTGAAGCTATACTTGCTGGGAATGCAGCAGAACAATACAGAATTCTTACTGCCGAAATTATGGCAGCAGCAAAGGCAAGGGCTTACCAAGACGAAATTACACGTCTTACAAAAGATAGCTTAGAGCATGAAAGGAATGCTAATGCTGATCGCGATTGGAGAGGTCAGAATAAAGGGAAGTATGATACCGCAAAGCATCAGCATCAAGAAAATACGACCTACACTCATAGAATGACCTCTTTTGCTGCAGGATTTACTGAGTCAGGTATAGTTGCACGTGGTACAGAAAGAAGCAAGAGTCCCATTATAAAAGAGTACGAGGATAGAGAAAAGAGGGAAAAGGGACATCGCGACGCAATTGCAAAAAACGAAAGAGAAATCAAATCTTTTGCAAAAAAGATTGCTATCATTACTCCTACAAAATCTTCTGGTAGAAATGTAAAGACTATAGGAACTGTAGGAGCGCAAATCGATGCCATTTCTCAAAAAATAGAGAAACTTAAGGCAAAACGATTAGAAGTAAAAGTTGGAGATTCAAAAGGTCTTAAAAATATTGATAGGCAAATAGCATCGCTGGAGCAACGAAAGGCTGCGTTGGAGTATTCTTCGCCATCAGGAAAAGGCAAGAAGACGAAGAAAGGTAAAACGAAAAAGCAGAAGCACGGCAAGACAGTTGATCCCGACGATATTGCTTCTCGTAAATTCTCACACGACCGCCAACAAGACTTGGAAGAAGCCAAACGGTCATACGAAGAAGACCTCAATGCACTAAACGAGGCTCTTGCACAGAAACGTCTCACGCAGGAGCAATACAATGCATATATATCTGCTCTTAATATCGAGCACCAAAACAACCTACTCACCATTGAAAAGTCGTACCAGGAAAAAGCTAATAACCTGGTAATAAAAGATGCTGCCAAAAAGAAAGCCATCAAAGAACAACAAAACAAGGCGGTAGCCGACCAGCAGCAAGCAGCCGACAATGCTTATGTCGAAGGCGAAAAGCAGTATTACGATACGCTTGAGAAAATACAAGAAACTGCTCCTGCCAAGCCACAGACCTTGCAGGAAGAATGCGATGCCAAGTTGCTCGTTCTCGATGGGTACTACAAAGCTGCTCTTCAAAGGGCTATCGAGGACGGTGGGAAGCAGAAAGAAGTTACAGAAGCCTACGAAAAAGCCAAGGCTGCTATCGTTGCCGACTATGCAAAAAAAATAGAAGAAGAGAAAACACGGGCACGTCAGGAATACGGTCTCGATACGTTCACCGACCAACTGGCAGCCCGACGTAAAAAGATTGACGAAGACTTCGCAAAAGGGTTACTAACGCAGGAACAGTACCAGCAGGCTATTACCAATCTCGAAAAACAAGCTGAAGAGCAACGGTTACAAATCCGTCAGCAATACGGTCTTGCTTCACAGCAAGAACTTTATAATGCAGAATTAGAACAGCTGAAGGAACATCTTCGTCAAGGCTTAATAACTCAAGAACAGTATAATCAAGCCATTGCTAATCTCGAAAAACAAGCTGAAGAGCAACGGTTGCAAATCCGTCAGCAATATAGACTCGCTTCACAGCAGGAACTGTACAATGCTGAAAACGAACAGCTGAAAGAACATCTTCGTCAAGGTCTGATAACTCAAGAAGAATACGAGGAAGCTGTAAAGAACCTCAAAATTTCGAGAATGAAGGAGGCTTTCGACTATTACAGCAATCTTGCTGGTGGAGCTGTTCAGGCACTCCAGCAAGCGGAGATGGCGAACGTCGATGCAAAGTATGATGCAGAGATAGAGGCAGCAAGGAATGCAGGTAAAGACACTACAGAACTTGAGAAAAAGAAGGCAAACGAACAGCTGAAGATACAAAAGAAGTATGCCGACATAAACTTCGCCATTAAAGCATCGCAGATAGTTGCCGATACTTCTGTCTCTATAATGAAAGCACTCGGTGAACTGGGACCGATAGCGGGTCCTATCGCTGCTGCATTGATGGGTATAACGGGTGCAGCCCAACTCGCTGCTGCCAATGCAGAACGTCAGAAAGTAAAACGTATGTCGCTCAATGGTGCCGGAGGTGCATCTTCTGCTTCAGGAACTCGTGTCGTTACAGGTCTCGAAAGTGGTGGAAGCATTGATGTCGAACGTGAGCAGGACGGCAAACGCTTCCATGCTGACTACGACCCCTATCGCCGTGGTTTCATAGATAAACCAACGGTTATTGTTGGCGAGGGAGGATATGGACGTAGCCGTGAGTGGGTAGCTTCCAACGCTGCAGTAGAGAACCCGACAGTGGCTCCGTTCCTGAATATTATCGACCAAGCACAACGTGCAGGTAATATCCGCACATTGGATATGAATAAGTTTCTCTTGCAACAGGCGCAAGGACGTGCTGCAGGTGGATATATAGCTCCATCTGCACCAACACCACAACCAATGCCTACAGTAATTAACCATAGAGATGAATATAATAAGGAGTTATTGGAGACATTGAAAGAACTCCGCAATAATGGCATTCGCTCTTATGTTGCGCTCGATGATTTTGATGCGCAACAGAAACTTCGTAATCAAGTACGACGCATTGCGTCAAAATAAATCCATGCAGATATGAAAATAACAAATATTTCTATGGGCGAAGACTACAATCTTTCGCCCGATACAAAAATAGAAGTAGAACGCACGAATCCATTCTTCAATGATTATGGAGAGAGTACCGTTCCGCTTGATTTGCCTACCTCGCCACGCAATCGCAGAATGCTTGCGTTTCCTGAAACATTTGGAGGTATGCAGAAAATACGTCCAATTGATGTTACTATACAAGATGGTGAGTTCTTTGCTCAATGTCGGCAGGTGGTGCTAAATGCGACACATAAAGGAAAAATATCTACATCGTTTTATCTTAACGATGGTTCTTTCTATTCTAAGATAAAAGATGTAAAGCTAAAGGATATTTTCAAAGATGAATGCGTTCCTGGAGTATCTACAGTACAGCAAGCTATAGCGTTTTGCCGTGGCTTGCGCAATAATAAGAACGATAAGTTCTCTATCTTTCCTTTATTGGTAGAGGACGACTCGGGACAATCTACAGGTTTTAATTATAAAATTCTCAACGCTTTTGGTAAAGACGAGACAGTTGAAAAAGTCATCGAACATGTTCCTGGTTCGATAACAGCACTGGAAATACCTATAGTGAATGTTTTTAACCCCGATATGACTACACCAGACTCTGACTTCTACAATGCTACAAAGAGAATAGAATATGTAGAAAACGTTTCAATTAGTCTGAATGAAGGCTATTATATCACGCCATTCATTCGTGCCAACTATCTTCTTCAGCGAGTGTTTGCCTATTTCGGCTACAAGTTGTTGCCAAACTTCTTTACCGAAACCGATCCATTCGATAAGATGGTGGTACTTAACAATGTTATGGATACCATTGTAAAGGGTAAGATACGTCTTGCCGATCTTGTTCCTAATATAACTTGCTCGGAGTTTATTGCTGTGTTTCGCAAGAAGTTTTGTTGCGAGTTCACGGCTAACGAAGGTAAAGGTACTGCTGATGTTATTTTCTTGCGTGATGTTATGGCAAGCACGCCTACAACCGATCTTACCCATAATATGACAGAAGAACCTACCATTGCATACAAAACAGAAAAGGATTACCAGCGTATAACGCTTGCTCCAGAGGATAAACTTGGAAGCGAAGCAGCAGAATCATACGAAGACTTTAACAATATGGTTAAATCGAACCCTGCTGCGTATTTCGACCAGAGAGATGGTGCTTTCTACAAGATTGGTTTTTCAGGAGACTTCCGCTTAATTACAAAGATAGGCGAAGGGTCGCAAGATTACAACACTGGAGAGCAATTGGAACCGAAAGAGGTGAAAGTTCCTGAACTTATACCAGAGTTTAGAGCTTTGCAATATAAGGTTGATTTTAAAGACCTAAAGAAAGATTACGATATAGGGCACTACCTATTCGTGGGTAAATATAAATCTCTTAACTCGAAAATGGTTATTGCTGGAGACGATAAAGATAGCGATACAGAACATGCTGATAAAGAGAAGACTATGTTAGCCTTTTCGGCTTTTGTCAATGGTCGTACAGTGGGAACTATTTCTCCATACGACATATCGTCTCCCGATTGGAAGAAGGCAAACAAATTGTTCGACTACGCTCTATATTATAATGGAGATGAAGGTGTGTTTGCACGCTTTTATAAGGATTACGATTTGTTGTTGC
>ENA-OWMB01000065-OWMB01000065.1-metagenome-genome-assembly--contig:-NODE-65-length-41858-cov-7.606033_pt1 | contig 41858 bp, 37 predicted proteins | sample MGYA00245353_ERZ651112 | MGnify/ENA primary metagenome ERZ651112 (study PRJEB26857, sample SAMEA4031773) | metagenome | biome: human; feature: oral; material: saliva | place: Philippines | collected 2014 | study...
TGTCAATGAGATTGATGAAATCAACCAAGTGATAGATAACCTTATTGGATTTCGTGATAGGCTTATTGCAAAATTAGGCTATGATCAATTTAAAGAGAAAGAACAACCTAAAGAACCTCAAGAGCCTAAAGAACAACCTAATATTAATTGGGATAATGTTCAAAAAGCTCAAGAGTCACCAGCTGAGTTTGAATCAGTGAAGTTTACTGAAGAACAACGCCAGCGTCAACGTGAAATCCTGGGTAATCAATTTGATTTCAAATCACGCTACGATCAAGTTGCTAACGAAAAGGTGAAAAAGTTATCTGAATATTCAATTCGTCATTCTACTCAACACTTATTCGATGAGGCATTACGTAACCGTACAGAAGAAGAAGCGATGATTTCTCGCAGTATTGAGATTTATCCATCTACTAATCTTTGTAAAGGCTCTTTAGATGAAGTTAGTCTCAAAGAGTTATTTTCATTTGTTCGTGTAGATGGTGATCGTCTGTATCGCATTAACGATAGCTCTGTACAACCATGGGATAGAAATAAACCACTATGTAGTATTCTATTGGTTGATGAAGACCTAGGTTTTCTTACTCCAATTAAAACTCCAGTTAAATTTATTGTTAAAGTTAACGAGGATAATATTAAGGAATATGTTGATAAATACTTCGACAATGCTTTTGTTATACTCGATGCTGTTAATAGTAAATATGGTTTCTCTATTACACCAGATGAAATCAGAGCTGACAGACGATTTGAAACTCCCGACCAATACTTGTTTAGATGTTCATTTTATCGAGTGGCAGATGAAGTTAAGAAAGAATCTGTAGAAAATAGTATTAAACTTATTAAAAGATTAGTACGAGATTCGGCTATCGTTGCTATGGATACTAAGGAACTCTATGATTGGGTTAAAGGTAAAAATCCTACTAATAGTTAGTTAATTAACCAAAGAAAGGGAAGACGATAATGGTTATAAATGAAAATTTGTTGCATATAGAGGTAATGAGAGATATCGTTAGTACCGCTAATTGTAATTTAATGGATCTTCTAGAGGAATATCAATATCTAGATATGCATAGTTACACCTATACCGATTACGAAATGCATTTAGATTTTGTAAATGCATTAATATTTGGTATTGAGAAGACAGCAAAAGCTTACCAAGAATAAGAAGAACATAAGAATACGCTACTCTCTACTCCTATCATGGAGTAGAGAGTAGTATATTTTATATATAACTTTATTTTTTTATATTGGTAATAATCAATCATTATACACCTAAGTATTCAAATTGATTAAATAATCCTCTCCATTTCTTTTTATATTCCTCAGTTTTAATAAAATTTTCATAATCCATTACACTATAACCATCATCTAGATTATATCTATCCTTAGACCTTAAACCTTTTATAATCTTATCCATATTCGTATTAGAAAATCGATTATCACTTTCTATTTTAAAGTCTTCATTAGGTAATTTAACAATAGGTACACACCCTTCTTTCAAGAATACATAAACTTTTCCTTTATTGTAACTACTCGTAGCCAATTCAAATATCGGATCTAACTTAACAGGTAAACCCCAGTTATTAGGATCATCCATTTTCTTAATCCTGTGTAGATTTCGCATAATAGGATGACCAGTATGTTCAAGTGCTTTTTTAACTTTAGAAGGTGTAATCCCAGTAGCTCTATAATAATCTTTAATACTAGGATAGATAATCTCTTCAAATGGGTTTCCTTTATAATCGATAGCGACAATATTCTGCTATGCACCATATTCTCTAAAAATGTATCTTATATCTTCAAACTCACCATCACTCTCAAGAATAATTTGTGTATTATCACTCCATAAAACCCACTTATAATTAGGATGCTCTAGTCTTTGCAATACACCTGTTTCCTTCATTCCTAAAGCCCTAGAAGCAGCAATCATACTCGGATAATGTTTTATCTCACCAGTATCATGAAACTTAATTTTAACAGGCTTAACAGTAGACACTAATCCAGTATCCATGGCATGTCTTACATTATCTTTGTGTGTAATAACTTCTAAGTTATCTAAGCTATTATTCGTCTTTACACCATCGATGTGATTAGTACTATATCTCTTACCATCAGCATTATGGTTATTCTTAAGGTCAGTAGTAATTAATTTATAATCATCTGGTTTAAAAGTCATTAATACCAAGTGGTGTACTGTCTTAGTCTTCATCCCTCCTTTATCATTACGTATAGACACTACTGAATAACCACCTCTACTAATACCAGGATTAATTAACATGTTGCGTATTTTACTATATACTAATCCCTTATTATTTACCATGTGATCAGAGAAACCAGGTATTGGTTTAAACTCATCTAAGTTAATATGGTTAAAGTGTTTCTTAATCAGAACTGACCTATTAAACCATCCGTTTTTACCACCATTAAATAAGTTAACCTTTTCACTAGTTAATTCTTTTCCAGTATTCCTATTAACAATAGTACCATCTTCGTAAATCAAATAGTTTTCAAAACCTTCAATCTCTTTACATTTAATATTATCAGACATACCAGTATTCTTTTTAAGTGGAAATTAATATAAAAAAAGCATAAACATAATAATAACTACCCTTGCTCCCACTAAGGAGAGCAAGGATAATCATTTACTATGTTTTAATACTTACCCATATATTGCCAATATGAATATATTATCTGTTTCAATATTAGATATAGAGGTTACGCTAAAAACCTGCTACTTATATTGGGCTTGGGCCAAGACCCTAACTGTATCAACGTAGCTTGTACGGGCATTAGCCACCATTGCATCAATACCTTGGATAGCAGCTTTTTGATGGAATTCATTTGCACCAATCAAGTTAATGTTATTCAGGTATTTTTGTGCGAAGTAGTCTACACCAGGGCCATATTGAAAGATACCAGTGAAACCAATAGTCAATTCACGAACTTCAGATGGGTTATCTTTATCGTGTTTCGCTTCGTTATCACCAGAGTCTTTAGGCCACATGTTGATACCAATCCAAGATTGAACAACGTGACGGTGGTTAGTATCAGGTTCAATGAACAACATAGACATTGCATACATGTCTGGCATTGAATCGTATTTTTCAGCTTCAGCACCAGCTACAGTAGAAATAGAAGCATATTTAGTTTCTGGGTTCATCATCAGCATGTTAATCCAGAATTTAAAGAAACGACCGATAGCCAAACCTGGACGTTCCCATACAGACAGAGAAACGCTAGATTGTTCTTCAGTTACGTTAGTGAATACTTCGTATTTTTGGCCACTACCACCGAATGATTGAGAAGATTCCACGTTAACAGTCAGTTTGTGTTGCAAACCAGTCCAACGGTGACGCACAGTTTCTACTAGAGAACGCAGTGCACCAATGTGGTCTTCTTTATTAGGTAATAGTTTAAAACCAATAGGTGGTTCTAACAAGAATGTCAACAGTGGACGTGAAGTATATTGGTGGTTATTGACCCAAGAATGCCATTGTTTAGCATAACCAAAGTTACCACCTTCAATTAAGTGGGATACATTGGTTTGGATACCATCGGCAAATCCACCATTGCCTTTCGCCATAAAGACGGGTTGTACGCGAGCCATTATTGTAATCCTTTTGTACATTAATTAAAAAATCAATAAGTAGGGTAACGTATATTAAGTTACCCTACTATCATCCTTACGCTACAATAGCAGGTGAGTTCTCAGGTTTGTCAGAACGACGCATATTAGTAGTATTGAATACTTGAACAGTACGTTGACCATCTGCGTATACGATACCTTCAGTATGCCACATATAGCCTTTTTCTTTATCCAATTTAGTAACTTCAATACTCCATTCTACTTCGACTTTACCACCGAACTTGTAGTCTTTAATTTGGTCGTAGTACCAATCAGTAGCTTCTTGCAAGAAGCGGTCTTCTGGCCAGTCTTTACCACTGAATGCACGATGACCTTCGTAACCAATTTTGTTCAGTTCTACGTGAACCAACATTGGACGCAGAGTAGTTAAAGTAGAACTGTCATTGTCGTATACAGTACGGAATGCTGGGAAGAAGTCTACTTTACGGTCAGAACGTTCAGACCACATACCACCTGAAGCCCAAGTTTCATTACGAACTTGATAAGGTGCCCAAGAGTTAGTAACGTCAACCAGGTATTTGAAGAAGTTATTGGTACCTTCAGTGTAGTCGTAAGTGCTATTAGCACGACCAATACTAGCACCCCAGTATTTGCTAACAATACGGCACAATTCGTAAGACTTAGGAACGCGTTTCTTATAAGAAGAAACAGTTTTATCAATTCGACCAGAACCAGCTACGATTACAGCACGGTAAGCACCAGTACCGTAGATAGAAGAGTCAGCAAACAGACGTACAGCAGAACGAATAGCTGCTACACGAGTATTTTCTTCAGCGATGCTAATAGGTTGTTCCTCACCAGCCACATGGGTGCTAACACATACCCAGCGGTCTTTACGGGTAGCAATGTATTTACCCAGTTTCAACTTAGTTTCCAGAGGGAAACCAGTATCCCAGAAGGTAGAGTCATTGTAAGATACATTGTCCATGTACTTACCATTAGGGTCAGCTACTTCTTCTAACCAAGCTTCTACAGCTTTAGCAAAGTCAGCATCATTCATGTCGCCATCGGTACCACCTTTAGCCCACATAACGCTATTGCTACCTAAGATAACACCATTGGTACCTAACTCACCTTGACGATAAGTTTGATAAGGATCACCATCGCTGTGGCGGCCACCGAACAGGTTAAACAAATATTTTTTAGCAGCTACATCAGTGCTAGTAGCACCAGAGAAGTCACCACGTTGTTCAGCAGAAATCTCTTTAGTAGTAAAGAGTTCCAAAACAGCATCGATGTTGTTTTGGTAAACATACAGACGAGTGAATGGGCCGAATGTAGGAGGTAACAGTGGGTTAGCAGGAGTTAAGTCATTATACAATTCGATGAAGGTTTCACCTAAGTGATAATGCAAACCTGATTTAGAAACAGCTTCTGGTTTCAGAGAGAAATCAATCTCACGAGCACCGGCTACAGTAGTCGCTACAACAGGATTAGAAGTAGGAGTTTCTTTAGTAACCAATTGCATACGGAAAGGATAGCTTCCAGTATCAGAGAATGCAATGTGGTTAATAGGAGAACCGTCTTTGCTAGTAGGACTCCAAATAGAGATACCGGACAGATTACCATGTGCACCTGGTGAGTTAGTTACAAAGTCAAATAACGGAACACGTTTTGAAGTTGCACCTTGACCATCAGTCAAGTCACCAACAGATTCTGAACCAATACCAAATTCAAAGTTTTTGTAAGTATTAGTACCAGCAGTTACTTCAGTAGTAGGGATTTCATCTGTTACGAAACGATAAAGTACGCCAGGGATTTGTTTACCTGTAGTAGTAAAACCACCACGGCTATCTTTAACGAAGTTACCTTCACGGTCACGTTGGTATTCATCAACAGTAGTTTCTACGTATTCTAAAGAAACACGTACAGAGGCGAGTTTTTCAGCACCTTTTGGCACAATACGTTTAGCAAGAATAGTACCACCATCTTCAAGCACGCCTTTAATAAAAGGAGATACGTGGTTAAAATAAGGACTATTTTCACGAAGCGTTTCAGTACCGTAAATTTTAGCAAATGCAGCACCATCTACCATGACTTCATCTAGAGTACCTTTTTGACCATAGAACAGGAAGAAAGGCAAATGCATTGGACGAGGCAATGATTTTAATGTTTGCACTTTTCCTGATTTATCATCAGTACCAAGATGGAAGCTATAAGGGGTAGCATTGGATACGTAAATATCAACTTTACTCATTTCAGAGTCTCCATATTTTGGTTTATAATTTAGTGTAAAAGTCGTTTTACCATTTTAAACTGAATAGTAAAGAGTGTGTGCACACAATCCTTTTAAATGGTATTTGAAATCAAACGAGCAGTTCGACATTCATAATAATCAAAATGAAATACTGATATATATAAACAGTATTAAATTTATTTATAATTAAATTGCAATAAATAAAAGTAGAAAGTATGAATGTAGCCTATTTAAAACAATAGGTATTTTAGCTAAAATAAACATTATTTTTTAAATATTAAAGGATACTGAAAATGATTTATCAATCTCCTTACGAAACCACCATTGGTAAAGTATTAAATATTAAAGGTGTAGAAGAAAAGATTCGTACTGCATTAGCACAGAATTACCCATGGATTAAAGTAGATGAAGAAAACCGTACTATTCTAATTTATCCTAATGACATTATCCCTAAATTTGACCATCCTGTAGTAGTAGACTTAGGTCGTAATTTGAAATATGTTGCAACAGATTTAACAGCATTTGTACGTGAAATGCAGCCTGGTGAATATACAGTAGGTAATCGCAGTCTCTACACACTACAAACACTGCGTAGTGGCTTGACTTCTGACCTAGTAGAAAACGGCCCACGTGCAATTAAATCATTATCTCAAAATGCAATGAAGACTTATTCTGATTTGATTACCAATGCTATCTCTATGGCATTTCACTGTGGCCCAGATGACATCGTTACATTGCGCGTATTAGGCGCATGGTTATATTACTCTATGCTTAGCGAACAAGAAGTGATTGGTGACTTAGAATTACAAGCAGTAATTGCTAAATTGTCTCGTGATATTAATATTCCAGCTACTTATATTTCACGTTATGTAAATGGCTTAGTATATAAATCTGTAGAAGATTTTATTAAAGATGTACATGAGAAGATTGATAACCCTACATTAAAAGGTTTGAATATCGGTATGTTCTATACCACTATTGCTAAGAACTTAAATAGCGCAGTTTGGGTAGGTTTGGATAAGATGGAATTACTGTCTATCTCCATGGAACATATTCCTACATTTATTGCTGTATTAGCAATGTGTTTGACAGAACAACCATTTAAGAATGCTGGTTTGACTAAAATCGCATTAAGAAACTTCTCAAGAGATAAACAACAATTCGTCCTAGGTGTCAATGGTATTGTAACTGGACGATAAGACACTGAAAGGATAAAAGAAGATGAAGATACCTTATCTTATCGGTCATTTTATCTATAACCTTTGGGGTGCGCCTCACCAAGATAACCAGTCTATTATTAGACCAGCTAGGATTACTCCATTTGGTGGAGCGCGTAATCACGTCCATATTTTCTCGGAAGACTATAACTTACCTACTAAACACGATAGATATCATGCTTATGTGTTAGGACAAGTATTTGAACCTATCGTTAATTTGCCATTTATAGAATACCCAGATCGTTCTGACTGGGTGAATATGGCAGAATACTGTAAAGAAACTAATGTGTTATTTCAGTTTTATACTGTAAAAGGTATCATGATTCCTTTAACACATATTTACTTTACCACTACAGTAGAAAAGAATATTGTTATCGTCATCCGAGAAGAAACAAAAATCCCTTGGGATATGGATAAAGAAGACATTACATTTCGAACTTATAGAAATGCATTATACACAACACCTGGCCCAAATCAACCAGCTGAAAAAACAGATATCTTATATCTTAAATTAATCAGGATGTCTCAACGTACTATTATTAGCGATTTCTATCGTCAGTACGAGAGAAAACCAGGCAAGATTTTTACGTATATTAACGGTTACATTGTAGACAACCCTATCTCTTATCCTATCTTGGAAGGCGATGTGGTTGAACTTATCTACGATTCGACAATTTATAAAACAGTAGAAATTAACATAAATCAAACACCTACGTTTAAGTCTTTACTAGACGGTATTCGTAAGTATTTATTTACGCATGATAAGTCTTATCGTTCTAATACATTTGAATATTTTGACGATTGTGATTTCTATTTGTCATTCTACCACAATAACACGCCTAAAATGTTTAAAGGCGTGCTACTACATCGTAACAATATTTCCAATGTACGACAAGTAACAAACTGCGACTTTTCAATTAGCACTAACTTGGTTAAGGAATTAATCCATGACCATGAGTTTATTGACCAAGCACAAGGTAGAATTGTATTTCAAGTACATTACCGTAAACAATATCGTAATATCAGATTCCCTTATAACGCACATCGACTACATGAGTTAAATAAATTACCTTATCGTAATCGTACAGCAGCCTTACTAGGTGTAAATTCAAATATCCAAGAATGGCGTGCTGATGTATTAGAGAATTCTGATTTAATGAAGCTAGTCTCTTTGGATAAACCTATTTGCGATCTTGAGCGTATTCAAAATGCTTATGGTTACAATGCTGTTACTTGGTATACTGCAAAATCAGTACATCCTTACAAGGACTTTGTTAACGATGGTTTAGGTGGTAAAGTAGTTAATGTGCCTTATACCTTTAGGCATATGTCCACTATCTTCGAATACGATGAAAATGGTAAACTACTGTCATGGTCTCGTTTAGGTAATTATAATCAATACCCAGTTAAAGATACACGTACACGTTATGTTGAATTTATTGGCGGTGTAGGTACACGACAACCCTACCATTATTTTGGTGAAGGTAAGAACAAATTTACTATTGCTACTAAAGATTCAGAATACCGATTCTATGGTTGTAAAAAAGAATTACTAAACGAAAACCAAAATGACTATACTGTTTGGGAAGACATTACTGATAAAGTAATGTTAAATAAAACATACGATGAACAAACAGATGAAACAAAGATTTGGTTAAGTGATAAATACGAAACACCATCGTCTCGTGAACCCATGTACAATACAGTAGATAAATATTTTATTTATCGTACAGATGATGATTTCTTGTGCCGCGATGTAGAAGCAAGAGTAGTGAAGAATAACTTATCCTTTACACTTACTCAAGTTTATTGGGACATTGACGAAGAGAAGTTAAAAGAACAACCGGTTAAAGTACCTTACGGGTATTTAGATGTATTCTTAAACGGTTATGCTTTAATTGAAGGTATTGATTATTTCGTAGATTTCCCTAAAGTCCACATCATCAGCAAAGGCTGTATTGACTTTAGTTTAGACAAACAAAAGATTACATTTAGAATGTATGGTTTCCCTGATACGAAAAACCATACTACAGTAGATAAACGTACCATTACTCAGCTGACTGGTATTTTAAATGCCAATAGACAAGTAGGTTATGTAAATAACGGTATGTTATCGAAGAATAATAAATGGGATATTTTGGAAGAAAAGAATCTTTTAGTTAAAGTAGGTAATGGTATTATTGCAAAAGAAGACTTAGGTTTTTCTGAAGATGGTTCAGTTATTCCTAATCGTAGAGATGTGTTAGAAGGTAAACCATACGAGATAGTTGATGTGATTTCTGGTAAACGAGATACTTATCCTAAAGATGCTTATCAGTTTAAGAAAGAAGCTGAAGTATTAGATAAGAAGATTTCTGATTACATGACTATGTTATTACCAGAAACAAGGACAACTACCAATCCACCAATTCATGGATTGTATAAACTATTCTCTCCATTACTAAGTCGTTTAATTTACGATTTATCAGAGAATCTGGTTAACTTTCCTAACATGGAATCTAGATACTTAGACCAAGAAGTTATTGACTATATTGAAGCCAATTATCAAGAGTTCTTTAAAATTGAACCATCGTTTAAACTGGATTTGATTAGTTTGAAACACGTAACAATCCACCCAGTTTATAAAAACACTGTTACTGATATTACTTATCACCAAATGAGATGGTTAAAACAAGTCGTTCGTATTTATTATCGAAACAGTATTGAATTATCTCATTTTGTAAGAATAGGAGAACAACATGCCTAGTCCAACGGACATCCCAACTAATCTACCCGTGTATGCCAGAAACCATGCTGTGGATACATCAATCGTAGGTATTGACGGTGAACCGCCTATTTACGATGATACCCAGACATGGCGCCGCTGGGCAATGCACGATATCTATTTAGGTCGAGAAGGCCATCGTAAATGGATTCCTAAAGTAAATGACTATGTTGAAGACATTAGCTTAGAACCACCTAAGGTTTATAAAGTAATGTCTATTGACCCAACTACACAAGTACCTGAATTACGATTGATTCAATCTAATAAGATTGCAGTCGATGAAATGACTTCTGAAGAAGGACGGTTCTTTGCAGGTGGTACATTAGCTACACCTTGCTCACGTCAGATTTTCTACGATAATTCTGTAGCACGTCCTACTTTGAAGATTCCATCTCAATTCCATATTCAAGGTACAACGCCTCACCATGCAGTTGCTTATAAGGGAACTATTGCAGGTCAAGGTGGTTTAGCGATTTCAGCTCGATACGACCAAAGCTTTAACTTTATTGGTAATGAAATCCCATTAATGCCTGTTGCTCAACGTGATTCTAATAATCACACCCAATGGTATATCCCAGACTTCTACTGCACACACGAACTAGAAGAAGGTGAGATGATTCTTATCTTAATCTACGATGACCGTGGTGGTTTGTGCTCACGTACAAACTGGATTGTAGAATATTCAGCATTACTGCGCGATGTATCAGATGCAGATAAGTTTATTAATAACATTTCTCTTGAGTCGTTCTATATCGATTCTACAGATGATTCTAATCTCTTGATTCCAGAACAAGTACTGAAAAACTCCATTAACTTAATGGGTAAAGTTCATTATTCAGATGGCTCTACTATTACTTATCCAGTAGATGGTAATAAGTTTGAATTACTGTATTTGGATAAAGCTGCTGAATCTGTAGCTTCTACTAAAGGTTCTTTATCTTTAGTATACTACTTAGCAGACAATGAGAAATCAGTACATGTTATTAATAACAATAACCGACACTTAATTGTACGTTCATTTAATTATACAATCATTGAACGAGATGGTGCTTACTCTGTTAAACTCTATCCTGTACCTAAGTGGATTAATAACGATATTGGTTATCAGCTTGACTGGTATTTATTTACATTAGATAGAAACCAATGGTTGGATGTAACCAATAGTGTATACATTACCCAGAATAGTCCAAACAGAAGCCTGAATGGTAAACTATTTGGTCCATTGCAACAACTTGATGTTGCGATTGACTTAGGTGTAATTAACAATACCTTTAGAGAACACATCCATCCACAGACAGTAGATATTCGTCTGTTAAGACCTGCATCAGATGCTTCTGGTGATAGATTCTTATTAGGTTTCGATGCTTACCAAAATCCAGCATATGGTGAAAATATCTTCTGTCAAGTACGTATTGCTTCTGCTACTGACTACAGATACAATATCTCTTGTGGTCAAACAGTATTGGAAGAATGGTTAGAGAAAGTATATTATACGACTAAACCACAATACCGTACTAGTCGAGAACCTAATGCACCTAAACCGAATATGTTTAAGTTAATCATTAAAAACAATGAGTATGAATTCCCAATCCGTAAATGGAATACAGAATTACAAATTAATGCTCAAGTAACTGCAACAGATGTTGTTAAGGTATTGTTCTTCAGTAGAACTCAAGACAATGATGTTTATTATTCTATTGCTCCAATGCCAGTAATTATTACTTGAATTATTTTATAATTCAAGCGACTTAGATACTCTGTATCGTAAGTTACTTAAACATTTTTATTAAAAACTACCCTTATATGAAATAGAAAGTAGCTTTGCCTCCTATTTCGTGCTCTTTATATCTTCCCTTGAGATTTAGGTTAGGATATAGAGGAACTCCGCCCCGCACAATGCAGTCATCTGTGTTTTTGATATCTTACATGTAACTTCGGGATAAGTGTGAAATAAAAAGAACATCGTGCTAGTTAAGATGACGCGAAACTGACGAATGTATACATATTTCTCCAAGCCTATAGCCTCTAGTACTCCTAAGAGTACTAGAGGGACTAGGGTTTATGTCTTATAAAGAATTCCAATAATCTAGGCTATCAATATCAGAAGAATAGGTATTACTAGTATTAGCATTATAGCTACCAAACCCAAACATATCATTTCTACCAAAGTAATTAGGTTTATTACCCAACATAGCTTCAGCACGAATAGAATCTAAGCTACCTAAGATATTATCCACAATAATCGGTGATTGTTTCAGCATGTTAATCTTACGGTTTTCTTTCAATTCATTAATCATGTCAGACATACCAATAATCTTATTACGTTCCTCTGGATTCAATCGTTGTTCTAATAATCGAATAGATTTCTCAATCTTACTAAATTCAAAATAATCATCAGTATTATTTAAATCGTTATAAAGAGATTCAATCTTATTACGAATATTTTCTTGTTCACGATTATAAGCTAATTTAACTGGGTCTACAGCAGTACCTGCTTCAACAACATCAGATAAGAATCTTTGTTTAATGATATCGTAATAGAATACATTACGAGCATTGAAGATAAACCAACAAGCTAATAACCAGCTAATTACTTGGTCATCATGTTTACCTTTCAAGTGGTCAATACGACCATCTAATACAACAAGCCCTAATAACTCATCTACTAATCTAGAATCTTTAATCTTATCTGCAACAATATCGACAGCACGATATAGTGTTTCATTATACAAGTTATTACGAGTATAACGACCAGTACCTGTAGTCATGTAACCAAATAAAGGTCTATATTGGTTAGCAATAGACATACGGCTAGGATGTGAATCCATGGTATCAAATCGACGTGGGTTAGAATCACGTTCATTGACGACAATATTAAACACTCGTTTAAATGGGTCAATATTGTAACTAGGCAATACTTCAATTAAGTAATCGATAATACCTTGAGCAGAAGATTTATTCTCTGGAACAATGAGTATCTTAGGATAACGTATCATTAAATCAGCTAACCATTGAGCATAATTGTATAAGTTAACATTATTACAATCAGCACAACCAATGATTTCAAGATTAATTGCATTAACAAAAGTCAATGTCGTAGAGTCTCTACCTACATTAGAGCTACTATCCATACCTACAATAACTGGAACAGTATTCATTAAGTGATTAATCTCATCTTGGTTATAATACCATTTAACAGTTAAACCATTTGTACCAATATCACGATACACTGGCTCCATTTTACTGTTAGTCATCATTTGTAATTGTTTAGTAGTAAATGGAGAGACTTCGTTACCAGAAGTCCAAACATTATAATAATCTCGAAGAGCTGCTTCAGGAGAAACCCTGTTCTCTACAATCTTATTAATCAGCCATTCGTCAGTATAACCCATCTGTCGATGTGAGAATGTTCCTTGGATACTGAACGTACCTGTAATTTTAGCAATTTCAGATTGTGGGTTAGAATCCTTACGAACCATTTTCTCAAATTCAACCACATCTTTACAATCAAGATATTTCTCATCCCATTGAGCAGATTCAGTAAATAGTTCATACGCCCATTTACCTTCAGGTGAGTCTTTCTTACCAGCAGTTGTAGTAAAGATAGAGCCAGTAAACTTACCTTCACGCATCGCATCATCTTTTGCCGCGTTCATCGCAGAACCCATGGTAGGAATCGTAATAAAGTTATTCTTACAATATGCAATCTCGTCACAATGTCGAATTTCTACAGTATCACCACGACCCTTTTTATCTGCATCTTCTACAGAGTCTTGCGCTACAATGGTATTGTAATAGTTACGTCTATCCAGTACAGTAATAGTCTCTTGGTTATTACTGTCTTTCTTAGTCATTCGGTTTAACCATTTAGGCATACGTTCAAATAGCTTACGTAAGCGAATCACGTTCTTAACAGCCAGAGGTCTATCTTTTGTATACAGTAACATACGCAGACCAGTACTGAAGTTTAGAAGATAAGTCATCAGTACGTCTGTAGAATAAGACTTACCAGTCTGACGTGGTTGGATTAATAGATATTGACAGTTATTAAAGAATGACCAGAATAAAGAGATATTCGCCCTATTGGCTCTAAATCTATTTTTAAGATTACCTTCTGGTGTAGGTGCGATTTCTCTAAAATAATAAAATGGATTAATGGCACATTCAGCAGCAATCCAAATCTTCTGTTCTTGTGTTAGGTTAGGGTCATAAGGGTCTACAAACTCTAAGCGTCTATCGTGTAGTTGTAAATGGAAATAGTAGTTCTTAATCCCCATCTTTTTATAGATGTTTGCTAAATCAATAAACGACTGATTTTTAGTCGAAGTATGGACAATAGCATTAGGATATTTAATCCAATCTTGTAAAAATAATATCATGATATTATCCTTTAAGTATAAAAGCATATTTCAAAAATATAACCAAATCATCGTATTTACGTACAAAATAGGAATAATACTATCGAGGTGTTAACCCCGATAGTATTATTAGTTTTTATTTATTGTTTTTGATTCTAGTTATTTGAATATCTAAATAAGCTGAAATCACTGCGTTAATTTGTTTTTCTTCACCTAATAGTCTTGATAACAAACGAGGTATATAAACAGGTTGTTTTAAGACAGTAGAAGTAATAGGTAAATCCCAAGATTTAACACAATCAACTCTATAAAGAATAAGATGTTTCTTTTTAAAGAACCACCAACCAGTTCTCTCTAATATAAAATGTTTCTTAGTAACATGAATCTCTAAAGGAAAACCTTCGTAATTAATAATTCTTACATTAGTTTCCCCATTAGGTTCTTCTACTTCCGAGTATATTCTATTACCAGAGAAGTAATCCATTATACTAAAACTTTTTGAGAGTAGTTTTTCTATTAGACACATAGTCAGCCTTTCGAATGTGCTCCTATTAGCCGGAATAATAACGCATTGTAAAGGCTCTCAGTACTATATATAACATTACCCCTGTGCGTGTGGCTGCTATTGATGGACCAGATTTAATCTTAGTCGCTTTCTTGACGATTTCTTCCACATCATCACGGATAGATAATAATAATTCATCAGTACTACGGGAAGATGTATAAACACCTTTCATTTTACTGATTAAACCACTAATGTCAGATTTATTTTTCATCGCATTTCGATTTTGGTTTAAATAAGTCAACAAATGAGTCATGATTTTATTAACCACTTCATCAATCTCTAACTTACCTTTGTCACCTTTACCGTACGAGTCACTAATCCAACTTAGTGTGCTTCTGAACATAGAAACAGGCATAGTCTTATTAGAACTTTCAATAATAGAAATCAAATCCAGTTTAATAAAACTTGGTTTATCAGGTATTACACCAGCTAAGTAATTACGATAAGTTTCTAAAGCATTTGCCTTATCCTTAAGAACAGCTTCACCATCCATCTCGATAAATGTAGAAGAAGTACTGTTCACCCTCATCCCAGACTCTTGGACTTGTTTTTGTAAGCCGTAAATGTTTTTAAGTAATGCTTTATTCCTACCTTGTGTATCTGTTAATAGATAACCCACTGATTCACCAGTATTGCGAATATCGTGTTCCATTCGTTGAATCGTTAATCGGTGAATAGAGTGTTTCATGTCAATAATATCGTCACTTCTGTCTTGTACTACTTTTATCCAAGTGCCTTTCTGTTTAATGGCATATTTATTACTCATTGCTGCCAGAGTTGCTTCAGCAACTTCTTTAGAGCAAGGATACGGCCAGTGTCTTTGTAGACGAGAAGTGATAAAACGAAATTGTAAGACATTATAGATAGCTGACATTATCTCATTTTTACGCTTTTCATTGATTTTAGAAGACTTGTAGAACATATGGCTTAACCAGACACAACTTAAATTAAATGCATCACCAGCTACTACGTAGTAAACAGGATTAATAATATCATTAAGTCTAGGTAAGAGTTCTTCTTCGTTAATGTTGAGTATTTCATCAAACCAAACACTTCGGTCTGAATTAGTAAATTTAACCACATAAACACCTGTTAAATTACCGCCAAAGAAAGAAGCATGTTCCACATTCTTGGAAATAAAACTATTCATGTAACGAATAATCTTATCACCTAATTTGTTATCGAAGGACAATTCCCCGCACAAATCATTAAATACATCCTTTACATGTTTATCCATTTTCTGTCCTTTATGTTAAATGTATTAAATAGTAAAATAAATTAGTCATTCATAACTTTTTAAAATATTTCAAACTTATACTATTCACATGAAAGAGTCGAATCTTTCCACCTTAATTATTAACTTATTTAAATGAAACTTAAAATGATTAAATTGATTTTTGCAATTGTAATTGCCCTCTTTATTTTCTCCCTCTTAGCGTGTGTTGGCATCTATAAAGTAGCTTCCAACTACGATAAATACAAAAAGTTCTTTGAACAAAACAAAAAGTAATTTAACCCTTAATTACCCTATGGAAAAACCATAGGGTAATCTTAATTTTATTTTTTAAAAGGAAATCAAAATGAAACAAATTAACCCATCTAAAATGAAACAAATCGAGCAATACGGAAATAAACAAAAGCAACTCAAAGTAACACCTAATCCAGTACACGAAAAACTCTTCAATGAAATCGTTGACAGTATCGTTGATAGTATCATTATCGAATCAGGTATTGATAAAACCTACGGACAAAATATTGTCCGTTTGGCAGAAACCAATAAAGATACTGCTAAAATTAATGTAGGTGATATCTTTAATTCTATCAATTCAGCTATTGCTAATCCTAAGAATGCAGAATTGAAAGATAACTATAAAGAACTTTATACTATCTATCAGCCAAATGTATTCATTGACGCCATTCTGAAGAAAGTATTCAAAGCCGTAAACTATGGTGGTTATACCACTTTGCTCTCTGATGACCGAAACAGTTACTATCTGGCTGATATGAAAACACTCCGTCCAGTAGCACTTTTCCGTGAACAGAAGACATACGACCGTCCAGAACGTTATAAATCTGCCCATCCATTGGCTTATGCTATTTTCTTAACCAATGACAAAAATGAATGGGAACCTATCAAATACGATTTGGTAGATTACAAATTTAAGGAAGGTGATTATGATTTCTATCCAGCGCGTAAAGCAGAAGATATCGACTTGGTTGAATTTAATGGTATGGTGTCTTTGTATACTGACATCAATTATGCTTTTGGTATCATTAAGTATTTCCAGAAATTAATGGAAAAAGTTAATGCTTCTGGTGAAATGATTCAACCTGATTGGACTATTGTACCAGTAGACATTGATACATTGAAGTCTAATTACTGGTATAACGATGAGATTAAACTATTCTCTGTTAGTGAAGATGATTTGGTGTATCCAGATGGTGATAACTGTATTACTGAAGGTATGGAAAATCTAGAAGGTACAAATGTAGAAGATATTTCAGCTACTGCTGGTAAAGTTACCGCAAAAGCAATTAAGAAATTATCTCTTAAATCTACTACCAAATATTTTACCCATACAGACTGCGATGTCGTAGTGGTTGAAGTTACTGATACCGATGGTAATGACGTCATTAAGATGAATCCAAATGACTTTACCGATGTATTTGGTGAAATCACAACACGTGTGTACGAAACATTCCCGAAAGAAAAAGGCTTGGTTAAAGCTGAAATTCTTAATCCAATTGGTGGCGGTAATGTATTCTATATCATCCAACCATATGTTAAAGAAGTCGTATCACATATCGGAATGACACACGATATTGTATCTGGTATTCTTGAACCAATCCAGCATCATTGTCTGATTGAATATCTGGTAGAACAAAACAGTGATAAAATCATTGATTTGATTCGCATGTTACCACTCTTGAAACCAGGCACTAAGTTAACAGATATCAAAGAAAACTTACTGTATCGCTTCCATGATTCGTTACATGAAGAATATGTAGGTTTTGGTGGTAGTATTTTAACCGACCTCTATTTGGAATCTGTACCGGCAGCGGAATTACACAATACTGAACCTTCTGATATCCAACTCGATACTAGTCTGTATTGTGTCTATACTATCAATCCAGTAACAGCAGTAAAATATGGTATTGATAACAGTAATGTGGTTCGTGCTACCAAAGATATACCTAGTTTTGATTCTCTCTATGTGATTGCATTTAAAACACGTGAAGAAGCAGAAGCATATATCGATTCCACTAAGAACCCATTACATTACTGCATTGTAGAAGATGTTATTAGCTTTAGCAATGTAGTTGAAGTTAATGGTAAACTCTACATGGAATATAACCATAGCTTCTTGGATTATGCCTTCGATGAAAATGGTGAAAAAGCTTTTATTCGACATGTCTTTTAATCCACTAATCGTTATATAAAATATTTTCAAACCTATACTATTTTACTGAAGGGAGTCAATGTCGATTTCCTTCAGTATTTTATTTAAACTTAATCTTTAAAAAGGAAACCTTAAAATGGCTATTAATGAAACCGTTAAAAAAATTGCAGACGTAGTTGCAGAGAAACACCTGAGTTTCGATGCGGAAACCCGCACGTTGAAGACTACCGGCAACGCAATGGAAAGTGCACTAACAGTAATCAATGAAGAGGAGAAGCTTGGTTTGGATGAAAAACAAATCAAGAATACCTTTCAAGCCCTGAGCCTGTTCACAGCAGGTACTGGTTTGGCTACTGGTGAAGCTGGTATCAAAGAGATGAAGAAAGATAAGTCTATTGATGCCCTGACTGCTGAATTTGGTGTGACCAAGCAAGTCAAAGTGAAACACACTGTTTCCCGTGACTATGAGGTTACTCCAATTCCTCGTAATGGTGAAAAAGTAGAGCCTGTTACTAAACACGGTCGCTTGGACACTAAACTGGAAGTATCCAGTGTTAAAGCTCGTAGCTCTGCTAACTTGGCAGCCGTACGTGACCATCTGTACGCCCAAGGCGAAGAGAAATTGGGTAAGTAACAATCAACAGTATTCTAGGTAGGACGCAAACCCTACCTAGAATATTTTTTAATTAAAATGTTTGCATCTTATATAAAGGAAACCTTAAAATGGCTAAACTCACTAAACAAACTGTAGCTGCTGTATCTAAAGGCAAAAAAGAACCTGTAGTAGCTAAACCAAAAACCGGTTCTAAAACAGCTCCTAAAGTAACAGCAAAACCTGCTGCTAAGAAACCAGTTAAACCTAAGGTAACTAAAGCAGCAACTAAAGCTGTTGCTAAAACACCGGTAAAAACACCACGTAAAACTACTGCTAAACTGGCCGACAAGGCCCCTGTGAAACCAGTAGAAACTCCAAAGATTCCGACTAAAGCAGTATTGGCTAAATCAACATTACCACCACGCACTAAGAAAGTGGAAAACAAACCTCGTAAACCTCGTAAACCACGCTCATTCAGAACGGATACTTCTAAGTTCCGTAAATACAACAATGAGCTTCGCATTAACTTGCGTAACTTGATTTACGATAAAGGCTTCACCATTGCTAAAGTTGCACGTGAAATGGGCATCCTTCCCCATTATTTGTTTAATGTATTAAAATTGAACAAAACCTCCGAAGGTGGTAATGATGCCGTTGTTGTACTTGACATTGCATACGCTGTTTGTAGTGTAATTGGTGCCAACATCAGTTCTGTACTCCCAGTAGCTGAAGTAGTAAACCCAGTTTACAAATCAACTAATGATATGGTTGATAAATTCAACAAATTGCAAGAAGAGAATGTTCAACTGAACTTCCTCTTTAAGCAAACCAAGCAACAACTGGATACTCAATCTGTTAAATTAGCGGCAAGTGACGCCAGAGTAAAAGAACTGGAGAATATTATTGAAAAAGCACGTAGTAAAGTAGCGAAAATTAAAGAGAGTCTTGCGGCTATTTCTAAATCGGAAGAGCTTGAGTCTTAATTAAAAGAGAGGAGCAATCCTCTCTTTTTTATAAAAGGAAACCAAATGAACAAGCAACAGGAATTGATGAGTCTCTTTAAGGGATACATCGATAAAACCAGTATCACTTTTTACCGTGATATTTACATTGAAAACAATGTTATCACAGACATTATTAAAGTGATGAATACTTCATTTTACGTATTATATCACAATCGACTAGATGAGTTATCTGCTAAATTCAGTAACTTTGCACAGGATTTTAAAGTTAAAGGCTATCTTCCTTCTTTGTTACTGGATACAGACTATTCTGAATTAATCTCAGAAGATAAACTCAAGTTAACTACCAAAGACTGGGTAGTTTCTACTTTGTTTATTATCCGTATCTTCTTGAAAGAAGAATCTCGTTCTACCTCATGGCAAGACTCTAAGATTTTGGATATTTTCCAAGGTCTTTTGAATGAAACCATTGACCGTGAAGTCAACAACCTGAATGCACGTAAAAAACCACTGACAATTGATGAAGAAAACTTCTTAGCAGTTATCTCATCTATCAGCGTTTACTGCGTAGCAGAAGGTTTAGATTCTTCATTAGGTCAGCGTGAAGTAAACTTAGCATTTAAAGAAGCAATCAATCGTTGTTTTAGCAATTGCTACAGTAACGAGAAATCAATTCAGTTTATTACTAAATATTGTGGTAAACGTTTAGGTAATAAAATGAAACGATTGCTCAATAAGGTGGATATCTCCTCTATTTCAGAATACATTCTATAAGGAAGGTATTATGGGTAAAATGGAGAAATACGTTTTCGTATCAGATCGTGAAAATCAAGATGTCGAAGAAGTCGTCAGAATAGACAGATGTCTTATTGATGTCGAGAATATATTGGTTAATGCATTCAGTGCCTTTTCTAAAAGAGGAAAAGACATTAGTACAATCGATTACGAAGAACAAGGTAAATTAAACATTAGCGAATACTACTACCCAATGGGGATGATAGCAATAGCTTATTCGCGTACACTGTCCACCTTTGAAAAAGAAACCATTGATGCTTTATTAAATAAAATATCAGGTGGTGAAACCATTAATTGGAAAACAGAACACATCAATGTAACATATGCTAGATGGATGTATTCTGTCGATACCAATTTATATCACATCTCTGAATGCTTTAGCAATGAAGAAGTAAAAATCCAAGATTTCTGTAGACGTGTCATCATTATTAAAGATGAAGAACGGAATATGAAATACGGATTTGTGTTTCTTACCCTGCCATTGGGTTATGATAAAACACTGGCAGCCATTGCATCTAATACAGTGTATTACATGCTACCGCAAGAAGCAACTGACTTAGTGTGTGAGGAAAATGAAGCACACAACAAAGTTATGGATAATTATCTTAATGTACCAGAAGTTTCAGATGAAGAGAATGTAGATAATCCAGGATATAAACTGTATAATCAAACATTCATTGATTTTGAAATAGTAAAATGGCAAACATACGTTAAAGATAATCTCTATAGTGGAGAGAATAAAAAGCATGTTAATTGATAGAACTATAGTAGAGAGGGATAACCTCTCTACTATAGCTATCTTTTATTTTTTTTATCGTTGTTCTACTTTATACGTTAAGTATACAGTTAAGTGATTAGTTGATTCCATGAGTTCGTAAAGAGCAGGAGCACCAATCTTCACTTGGTCTACACCAATATTACCATGAATAAACAGAATCAAAATAACGTGTTTATTACCACGTACAATTAAGTCTTTAATTAATTCTACATCTTCATCTTTTACTAGATGATGTTCCATGGTAAAGATAACAGGGTGTGGTACACCTTTAGCTAAACCAGCTACTTCATGGATAATATTGTAAATACCTATACCCATCGGATTGACACTCTCAACTGATAAATTGGTGTCATGTACAACAGCAGGAGTATCAGCAATACCAGTAACCACATCATTGCGACCTAACTTATAGTTAAAATCAGAAGAACTACCGTCTAAGTCACGACCTAGTGATTCTACCATTTCATCTTTATCATCTTTTGCATACATCTCATTTAATTTTTTAGCAACAGAAGTAGCAAAATCACCGTAGATAGGTACATCGTAATTATTCTTTTCAATATCGGAGTTAATACTTTCTAAACTCAAATCACCGATATATTTCATTTTACCAAATACATGAATACTCATTTTATTTTACCTTTTAAATATTATTAGGGACTAACATTTGCATGAAGTCATATTTCATTTCTTCATTACCCAACCACTGGATACGAGAAGCATATTTTAATTCTTCCAAATACATCTCATTAGCATCAGCATAACTATCAATAAACTGCATGAACTCACCTAATTCAGCACCACCGTCTAACTTAGCTTGACCAATTCTAATTTTTAACTTACGGTAGATATATGCTTTAGTAGCAAGTAATACTAATTTCTTAATATAGTCGGCAGCGGTAATAGGGATATTGTTTAATTGAGGGTCATTTTCAATAATCAACTCAATATAGCAGTTTGTAGTAATATAGCTAGTACGTCTGATTCTAAATGAATTACCAGAAATCATGTCTACTTTAACTTCGTAGTTCAGAGGTATACCAGCAGTATTGTTTGCCATCTTTTGAGCACCCGTTAAGATAGCACCACCACTCGAAGTAGGCATACTTAAACCACCTGTACCAAGACCACCTGTTTCTGCGTATAGGTCTAATAGATTAACACCTAATACAGTAATAATCTTTCGATTATTGGTTACTTCATCAGGTACAGTAACAATCCAATCTGTAGGTGTAACCATTTCTATCTTACAGTCACGCATAGGGACATTAAGTTTGGTAGCATACTCAATATTCAAATCAGGCATAACTCGTTTATTGATTACTTCTTGGATAATCATTGCATCTGCACTCACAGGTGCAAATCGATTCTTACGAAAAGGAATAACAAATGCCTCTTCAATAATCTCATCAGGTATTTCATTATAGATATTGTTAATTGAAAGTGATAACATACTCATCACAAAACTCCTTATAAAACTGTGTAATATTCATACGTTACTCTATTTTTATTCTCGTATATATTATTAACTTGAAGACGGTTTTTCGTAGAAATATTTACGGAAAAAGAAAATTATGAAGAGTAATTATTTATAAAAAGGAAATCAAATGTCCGATATTTTACCCTCCCAAGAAATTATTAAATGGCCAAATCCACTAGAAGAAGTCAAACGCATTATGCAATATGCTACTGTGTTACTAGATTATCCAGAAGGTTTTGAAGAAGATTTGGTAAAAGCTGGTCTTAATACCGAACCTAAAGAAGCAAGAAAGAATGAAGTCATTGCAGCTATTGCTTCTAATATCAAAGACCACCAATATAAATTAACATCCGTTAACTGGTTTACAAATCTTGGTATTAACCACATCTACCATGAAGAATTATTGAAATTAGATATTCATCTTAGTCGATGGAATTATCTTAAAGTCTTAGAAATGATTATTGGTTATTGGTTAACTAAATACCGACAAATGTGGGTATTTAATAACTTAGGAACATATGCGATTTATGCTAATGAGTTAATGAATGAAATTAAGAAATATCAAGAAGATGAAATCAGTCGTGAAGTTACATTAGGTGGTTTAGAGGAATTAGCGCTTACTAATACTTTAGAAGAAGTATTTCCAGAAACCATTAAAGCACTAAATGAAGCTTACAAGATGTCTGATACATCTACTTATTTCTTAGATGAAAGAAACATCGATAAAAACGGATTGGTTATCCCTATTACGTTTGTGATAGACCCAATTTATCTTAGTATTATATTTGCTCACTAAGCGAGGGAATAAATGGACTTTGAAAAACAATTACTGGAAGAGAATGGACACTATATAGACATTACTCCTACTGTTTCAGTACACAACATTTCCCACATTCTAGATGTCATTGATATCTCACTGATTAATCACGGTAATAAATTCCAGGATAAAGAAACATATGGTGGATATGGTTTCTATAACCCTATTACAGGTGAGAAACTCATCGAAGAAGGTGAATCTTATTATCTAGAATCAACCAATGAGATAGTTGTCTTTGAACAAAACGAAGCAACGATGAATCGATTCTATCGAGATAATGTATACAAACTTATCAATGGTAGAATCAAGGATAAGCTAATTCATCGTAAGAAAGATAATAGGAATATCACGATTGCTACAAGTTGTCGTTATTACAGTATTTCTATTATTAACGAAATCTGTAAAATGATAACAACTTCTCATCTTCCAGAACAATATGGTGGTGTAGATAAGTATCGTCTAATTACCAATATTATTCGAGAGTACTTTCAACCAGTGATGGAAGAATTCTCTAAAGTAAAAGAAATCATCCCTGGTTTGGATATTCCACGTGGTTTAGAGGAACATCCAGTATTCAAGATGTTAATGTCAGTTATTGATGATATTAATGATTTTGTTGCAGTACTTAAAGATAAAACACCACGTATTCTGTGTCAGTGTATGCATTATCGTGGTTATCTTTTGGTAATCAATTACGGTGATTTCCGTATTGTGGAATGGGAACTCATGAAGATGTTAAGCGTAGACAGAACTACTAGTGTCTGTCAAGATGAATCATTTAATGCTTCTAATACCAGCATGGTTGCTGCTATGCCACAATTGCTTACTTTAAATATTTTGGATAGTTATTTAGAGATGACAAAGAAAGAATGCTTAGTTAGATACGAGAGCTTACTTTTAACACTAGTGTAACTATTTAAAACGGACATGAAAATGAAAACTGATATCCCTTATCTGGATTCATTTGAAAAGAATACGGTAGTAGGTGTAGTAGATGTTTCCGTAATGGACTTATACTTACACTTACACCGCGTTCTTTCTAACAGAGAACTGAAGCAAGGTTCTTTTTTTTTAAGAGAATTAGGTTACGATTCTTTAGATAGTTTGATTAGAGAATTTGTACCTAGATTATTCGATGAAGTTTTTTTAGATAAAGATAGTAATGCTTATACTGACTTTACAGATGTATTAGTCAATATGGGACTTTCACTATCTGAAATTGACCAGGCTGTAGATATTTTAATTGGCGTAACTACACCTATTTTTAACCAAGTAATTTTTGACGATAAGACAAAGTTCTTTGCTTCGATTTCGTCAAATGAGAAAGATTTAATCCCGACTATGCGAATCAGTTACTTGAATACAACTTAACTTTTTTATTAATTCTAAGAGGTAAACCATTATGTCATTAGGAAGTTTTAAAATCAATAAAGTAGAAATTCCAGATAGTCTAGATACTGTGTGTAATATTATTGAAAATATTGTACAGGAATCTATTAACAAACTGGCAGTTATTGATTTCATCATACGCCAAGCAGTTTCTAAATTACATGAAGATTTAGACATTAAACAAATTGCTTCAGAAATCGCTGAAGTTATTTTGTTTACAGAAGCATTTTCAGTGAGTTTACCTCTTTATCAAAATACCCCAATAGTATCATCAGCTTACTTACGAATAAAATCTTGTTTAATAGACATTGTTAGTTATTTATTAGAATATTTAGAAAAGAGTCATTATCGAAGTAGCTTCTTAGAAGGAAACAAAGTAGTATCGGTATTTGACTTAACTATATTAGAGATAATCCATGAGTAACCGAACTTACGATATAAACCATTTTAGAAGTAATAATATCGGTAATTTAATTAATAATGAAATTGAAAAAAGGAACCAAAAACTCGAAAGTGAAATAGTAGATACATTTATTAATTTACCAGATGAGTTTATCCTAACCGATGGGAATGCTATTTTAAAATGCTTTAGAATGTTAAACCAACAAATCAGATTTAATGTTCAAGAGTTCTTTGATTACATGATGTATTTTAATACTCTATTAAATAGCTTCCCTTTTCAGTATTTCTACTATAAAGAAAACATCTATCGTACTATATACGAAGCACCTTACGATAAAATGTTTGAATTTAGTAAAAATAGTGGTGAAGTAGAAACATTGAAAGAAATCAGTGTTGATATTTTTATTACCATTATTAACACCATTATTAATGAAAAGCTCTATATTGAAATTAATGGTCAACCAATAATGTGTTATCGCATTCGTAATTGGGATCAGTTTTCAATTACTCTAATTAAATATAACCCATGGGTATAAAATCATGACAAATCCAACAAATACTATTCGACAACTAGAAGTAGGTAAAGTATATTCATTTGATACCTATTCACCAGAAGTACTAGGCACTCGTTTAATTAACGTAGAATGCCTAGCAGTAATGAATGCACAAACTGCCATTTCCTCTGGATTAGACATCAAGTCATTCCACGAAAGAATGAAACCTCATTTACCAGCAGGTTATAATAATAATCCATTCGACATGACTTATGTCAAACTAGTCAGTGTAGATGGTAAAGAAACAATCTATGCTATGGATTGGATTAATCGTTCTACTATTCAAGAAACATCTCCTAATAAGATTACCGTTACCATTAATGGTGTTTCTAATAATGACGTTGAGATTATTCGTAAAGCATTAACCATGCAAGGATATACCGATATTTCAATTGTATTATCAGAACGATAATTTACACTATATATGAATAAAGTGATTTTTAAGACTAATTGCTTCGTTCGTATTTTCCTAGTTTGTTTATTTAAAGTTGATTTTATTCGTTTGCCTTTGATAGCTGAAGAAGCAATAAGGCTGAATATCTATTGTAAGGGTAATCCCTCGGTACACTTCTAAACAAAGTTCTACGATAGATAGTAATTCTATAACCTAGTCATCATCCGGTCATTCTTCGTTCACTCCTCCGCCGGCTCAGACTACACATGGAAGCGAATACAAGTACCGAAAATATCCCATAGGTGGATAATGACCTAACGACCACCTTAATCAGTGAATTAATAGGGACGGTATTTACTGAATCGTTTTGGTTTCCTTTTAAAAGAAGTTGATGATAAAAAGCTATAGTACCTCTAGAGTAGGATATCCTACTCTAGAGGGAATTAGTTTATTATGTTTTTATGAGGTCGATGGATACTCGATTAATGTTAATCTTTAAATTGAAAAAAAGGATATTATAATGTCTGAAAAATTCCCTAAGCTCCCTATTGAGCTAGAACCTACTGAGAAACCTTTGGAATCTGATTCTACTTTGATTGCTGGTTTGAAAGTTGTTTACAACGATGAAACATTGCCTAAAGACGAACACAATGACCAACTGGTAAAAAATCGTAAAGCAATGTATCGTGGTGAATTGCCTCCAGCTAAAGAAGAAAAAGCTGATGGTAAAGCCGGTAAAGAAGCAGAAGCTGCTGGTGGTGAACCAGGTGCTGCCCGCGCTAACTTCGTACCTCCAGTAAACGCTGAAGCTGGTCGTGCAGGTGCAGGTGATGCAGTAACTGGTGAGGAATCTCGCCGTGGTGGTAAACCAGCTCGTAACACTGAAACCGGTAGCGAACAAGTTTAATCTAAACTAACTTACTATACGCCGACCTTATGGTTGGTGTATAGTAAATATTATTAGTACCTTATCTTTTTTGATAGTGATTAATAATTAGGAGTTCTAACTATGTCTTATCTAGATAGAATAAATATAGATTTTGATAGAGATTTATTCATTCTTCCAGTAGATGAATATAAACGAGATATTGACCCAATTGGTCAGTATATCGAACAACAATCTCAATTCCTCCACATCATGGAAGATATCTCTATAGAAGAAGCAGAAGCATTTGTTAAGAAAACAATTGGTAAAGAAGGTAAATACCCAATTATAAACCCAATGGTAACCTATGTACGTAAAGATGAATATGGTGACCGAGTTAAAGACAGAACCAGTTTGTTAGGTTATATTAATTCTACTTTAAAAGAGAATGAAGTATTAACAGCAACATTTACAACATTCGTTAGTCAAGATAAAAAACTATCTTATATTTCAGAATACGTAGACCATCAAATCCCTAAGCGTAAAAAATTAAAGAAACTTCAGTTTCAAAAGAAACAAGAAGGTGATAAAGTAGGCGAAGCATTTGCTAACAATGGACAGAACAATATTAAACGTTCTATTAACTCTATTTCTGGTGCCTCTTCTATCGTCTCTACGCCTATCTACATGGCCTCTATGCATCCTATCCTTACTTCTACGTGTCGTATGACTTCAGGCTATGCTAACGCTAATAATGAGAAGCTATTGGGTGGTAATCGCCATTACCATAATCCAGATGTCACCATTAATAACCTTTGTGTATTAACTTATCGAATTAATGAAGATAAGATTGAAAGGTTTCTTAACGATAATAACCTTTATGTCCCAACAGCTGAAGAGTTATTTGAAGATATCTTAAACTCCACTCGTCTTTATTGGAGATGGTCTGAAAAAGAACAAATCATTCTAGAATTCTTAAAGAAATGTAATCGAGAGCAAAGAGCTTCTATTGCATTTACTTACGACATGTATTTAATGCGTAAGTATAATCCAGAATTCATGAAAAAGTTTATCATTCGTTTAGCAACTAATAAGGTACCTGATTCCGACATGACTATTGCAGATGCTAAGACTATCTTTAGTAAAGCAAAAGAATCTATTCGTAATATTGGTATCCAGATTAATGCTGATTTAGTAAAAGGTTTGAAAGAAGACCAATACGTAGATACAGATACTATTTTGAAAATCAGTAGTTGTATTGTTAACATCTATCAAACCTTTGAATTATACAGCGATTATATTACCACATTCTTAAGAAGTAATCATATCCCACCATCTCTAGCTATGTTCCCAAATAGCTTAAGGAAAGTGGTACTAATGTCAGATACAGACTCTTCCATGTTTACCACACAAGGTTGGACAAACTGGATTGTAGAAGAAACTAAAGATGAAACCTTGCGTTTCCCTGTATTTGCAAATATCGTTGGTTTAGTAGATGCTACTTTAAAACACCATTTGGCTATTATGTCTTTTAACCTAGGTGTTTCTAAGAAGAAATGGTCTTTGATTTCCATGAAGAATGAATTTAGTTTTGATACATTCGCTTCCATGGGTAAAACCAAACACTATATTGCTTCGATTAACTATCAAGAAGGCAATGTATATAATAAGATTTCTATTGAGAAGAAAGGTGTTCACTTAAAGAACTCTAACTCACCTCAAGAAATCATTAACCATGCTGAAGACATTATGCTTCGTCTTTATAGTATTAAAGAGAGAGCAGAAAGAAAACTAGATAATTGTTCTGTTAAACTAACCAGTATACTTAAAGAAATTGCAGATGAAGAAAGAAAGATTTTCAGAATCGTAGACCAAGGTGATGTAGAGTATTATCGGTCTAAACAGATTAAAGATGAAGAAGCGTATAAGAATGATGGTGAGAATTCACCTTATGCTCACTATACTTTCTGGAATGAAACATTTGGTCATTACTACGGTTTTACAGCACCTCCACCTTATAGTGCATTTGATGTAAAACTAAGTATTAATAATAAGACTAAAATGAAAGAGTTCTTAGATTCGTTTGAAAATCAAGAATTAGCAGATAAGATTAGAAAGAATATGGAAAGACGAGGTAAAGATGTATTGGGTACCATCAATATCCCGTATGAAGTATTCGTAGGTAAGTCTATTCCAAAAGAAATTATCCCTTATGTAGCTAAGCGTGAATTGGTAGCAAATATTTGTAGCCCTTATTATATCGCATTAGAAGCAGTAGGTATGTTCTTCTTGGATAAGAATGTAACTAAACTAATTTCTGATTACTATTAAAAGGAAACTAAAATGGATAGTATCTTCTGGGGCGTTTATCTAGCAGATATCGTAGGTACAATAAAGACAACTGCCGTTATATTGGTATGTGCATCTGTGATTATTCTGTGGCTATTATTAGGTTTGAAGACAGATAATATAAATGCACCTAGATGGCAGTTTGTAACAGCAACTGTTGTATTGGTTGTTTCTATTATTATTACAGTATTCACACCCAGTAAACAAGCCATATACATCATGTTAGGTGTTAAGACTACGGATGCTATTTTAGACCAACCTGTTGCTAAAAAGACTATCGAACTCTTAGAATTGAAGATTGATAAAGAGTTAGAAGACATTAAAAAGGAAACTAAAGATGAATGATATTGTGAGTAATCTTGGTGATTTAGTCCTTGTTGCTTATTCGGTTTTTCTGATTTTATGTATATCGCTTGTATGTTTTTTATTACTGACTTTCTTTTTTATATTTATAAAAAAGATACTTGGTGAGGTTAAAAAATGAATGATTTGACTTTATGGATTTATCTCGTTTATGTAGTAAATAGAATACGTGAAGTATTTGGTGGTATAACTGTAGGTATTGCTATAGTATTTGCTATTAAAGTACTATATTTTATCTACATTGATAAAGATGGGTATGTTAAGGAAAATGAGTATCTTAATAAAGAAGAAATCAATGAGTTTTGGAAAAACCTCAATAAGAAAACTTGGGGTGTATTAGGCTTATTTGTACTATTTACTATTTTCCTAAACATCGTTATTCCTAATAAAGAAACCATGTACGCTATGGTAGCTTCAGAAGCCGTATCTCGCTCTGTTGATTCTGATATAGTGAATAAAGCCATTCATTCAATCGATAAAGATTACGAAATCAAAGACAGTAAGTAAATATATCTCTACTCTACCTTAATAGGTAGAGTAGAGTATACTTATCTATGTTTTTATTTTTATAGATTAAACAACCATTCAATCTCTTCAACATATAAATCGTGTAAATCAGAAATCCTACTGTCTTTAAATACACGACCTCCATTTAAAGAAATTAGTTCTTGTCTCAATCTAATTAGATAACCATTATTGACATTCTTATCTTGCATACCAGGTGTTAGTAGACAATGCTTTAAGAACCTAGTGATAGCTAATACATATATCCATTTATTTTGTCTGGTTAACAATATCTTAGGAGTATCCATAAACTCTAATGCTCTTATGTCACCTACACCATGGATATTAGCAGCTATCTTTTCAATAGGATAATTACCCTTTCTAGCCATCATCCAGATATCCTCAATATCTTTATCTAACTCTTTACTATTATTGTTTATATAAAAAGAAGTACCAGCATAATCAATCGTTTTAGCCATGGAGTCATCAGTCAATAAGATATTCTTATTAATAATTACTTGGTTAATGTGGCTAGGTAGCATATTAGGTAAAACACACATTCCTAAGAAATATCCTGTATTAGGTAATTTATGGTCAGGATTAACCAACTTTATTTCTCTATGGTGTCTTAGCCATGCAGCATACTGTAAATGCAATAAATTGATGTCAATTTGAATAATAGCAAAGCCAGGTCTATCCACATAGTTCTTACTGGTCATTAAGTTATAACTAATATGGTTTTGGTCATGACGTAAAACAGTAACAGGTACTAAGTCTTGCCAGTTTTCTTTTACATATTCCCAATCCCAGTAGTTATCTACTTGTGTAATGATTTCTGTAGTAGTAGGACCGTAGAAGTTACCATAGTGTAATTTACCAATACTTCGGTCTGAAGATAGACCTAATGCATTTGCATGATACCATGCTTTATCGTTATTATAAACATATGCTGATACAAATTTATCAGGTATGTTTTTAGGCATGGCAAATGATTCAATAATACGGTGAAGAATATGGTAGCCACCTACGTAATAGTAATTGTTACGATACCAATTAATGGCTTTAGCTAGTCGGTTATCGATAACCCGATTAGCGAATTTTAGGTGCCACACATCCTCTTTACGAAACCGTGTAGGAAATCCGACTAGATTAAACATATTTGTAGTCTTTCTTATTTAAATAGGTATTAGAATAAAAGTATCATCATAAGATTTTATTATTTATTATTTCGAGATAAAACTTGAATATACCTATATATGAATATGTACGAATTAGATACTCAAGAGAGTATCGACCCTAGGAGATATAATATCTATTTTATTAAATACAGAGAAAACATTAATTTTTAATGTATTTAAAAAAATTATGGTAATATATCATTAAAGTGTAGTAGGTAGTATTGATGTCAATATTACATATTACAAACAAGGCTTGTATAGCCGTGTTTAATTAAGCTTAATTTAACATTCTTATCAAAAAGGAAATCAAAATGGCAATCAATGACAAACGCCAACCTCAACCTTCTGTAAACTCTATGGAAGATATCGGTAAACTCGCAGGTGGTAACAACACCACTAACAACCAAGCAACACAATCACAACCATCTACTAAACGTACTGGTGGTTTCACCTTTGCTTCTCAAGAAGGTCTCTTTGGTTCTACCTTCACCGTTGTAAATGACGGTCTGATGAAGATGGTTGAACAAATGAAAACCATCATCAAAGAGAACACCCAGTCTAACCGTTTGGAGTTGGGTTTCTACCCACTGGACCGCAACAACCATGACTTGGGTATGGACATTCTGTTGGTTACTACCCGTGACACAGAATTGAAAGGCCCACATGGCGTATACGCTTTGGTCATCTGTACATCAGATACTACTCTGACTACAGAAACTACTCAAGCTGGCCCAGGTCAACGCAGCTACACCATTAATACATTCCCATCTCAAATCTTCGAAGCTGACAACATTGTGCAATTCTTGTTGCAAGCTGCTCGTGATTGCTTGGGTAGCAATGATGTGGTATTTGCTGGTGGTTGCCCAATCTTTACTGACTTCGTTAATTTCGAAGACAAGAAAGAAATCCAACCAGCTTTGCTGAATGCAATCAACGCATGTACTTTGAAAGCATTTGCAGCATTTAACGAAGCACAAGGTAAACTCGAAGACATCAACTTGTTGGAATACGACAACAAGAAAGAGACTTTAGAGGTTGACCGCAAACTGGTTAGCGGCGTAGTTAAAGACTTCCACGGTAACCCAATCCGTGCTGACTGGCAACATGTTGTAAACGCACGTCAAGTTCAACAAAACAACGTTGGCTTCGTGGGTGGTTCTGTAGCTAAAGAAGTATTCTCTATTTCCGGCTACACTGACGTAGTAATGGTAAATCCAGCCAATACTACTCACGTAGATTCCCCATGGGCACGTAAGAAATTGGCTCAATCTACTGATGAACAAATCTTCTTGCCAGTAAACGTGTTTACCAGCCTGATGCCAACTCGTCAACAATCTTTGGGTAACATCATCTACGCTCTGGGTGTAGGTATTGGCGCTACTTTTGCAGACTACTGGTACATCTACCAAGCATTGAACCCATTGAACCGTGCTCCTGATTGGCAACATACAATCGCTGGTTTGGGTTACGAAGCATCTGAGATGTTCCGTCTACCTGAGTTCGCTCCATTCCCAACTCCAGCAACAGACCCAAATGTATCTGAAAATGATTACTTGGATATCATTGGTCGTTACTTCTTGGATTCTACATCTTTTGCAATCGATGTAGGTTTGGGTACTCCGACTGAATGGATGTTGGCTGACTTCGTGAATGCAGCGTTTGAAGAAGACCATGTTGCAATTCAACCTGATTCTGAAAATGCTAAAATCTTGGCAGTAACTGACCACTTGTTCGGTGGCCGCTTTAAAGAAGTATACTCTTCCTTGGGTGGTACTGGTCGTGTAGTATTTACCCTGCCAAACCGTCGTTTCTTGGTAGGTCAATACCACAATGCACAAACTGGCGATACTCGTTCATTGCAAGACGTTGACCGTTTGTTCTTGGACAATAACGTCAATGGCATTAAAGAAAATCTTGAGTTTACTCGTGCCCTGGTTGGTGCTCAATCAGACCCACGTCTGGAAGTACAACAAGGTATCGGTATCCAACAAGAAATCGTAGGTACATTGTTGCCACATTCTCGCATCGTAGGTTACGGTGCACGTTTGGAGATTGAAAACATCTACGCACGTGCCGTACATCAATGTATGTTGGAAGTAGGCCCACGCCTGATTAACCGTAACGTAACAAACACCTTCGGCCAAAATATGTTTGCGAACTACATCGGTTCTGCAATGATTGACAGCCTGGGTCGTTCAATCTTGTCTAACCAAACATCAAGCAACGGCCCACGTAGCTCTTTGTTTGGTGCACGTTGGGGTAATGGCGTAAACAACAGTGGTAACACTTACTAATTACCTTCTGAAATAGAAGTAGATACTACCGAGGGGATAAAACCCTTCGGTAGTATTTTATTTTTATTTTGTATAATTTTTCAAGATTCGATATATTTGAGTAGTTTATACTGCTTTTATATAAGGAAACTAGGAATTTAAAGAGAGGTAATCAATGGGTGTACATTTAAAATATATTAGCTCAGATGAGCTATTTAATAGAACCCATCACAGCAAAATCGTTATCAATGAATTGTCTAATCGTACTATCCGTGATAAAGCGATTGTAAATAGTTTGTTGATGTTGGAAGTAGGTGAAGCATTTGACAATATCCCTAGTTGTCAATGTGGTGCACTTTCAATGAATATCTATAAAGGTGTTCGATGTAGTAAATGTGATTCGGTCGCAGAAGAGGTTGTATCTACCGACTTAGATAATAAGATGTGGGTTCGTGCTCCTATTGGAGTTCCTGCATTAATGAATCCAATGTTGTGGTTTCAGTTACAAACCTATTTGGAACGTTCAACGTATAAGTTTAATTTGTTACAATGGTTAACCGACCCTACGTATAAACCAAAGGTAACAAAGTTCACCAAATCTATTTCGATGATGTTACAAAGATTAGATGAGTTAGGTTTAAATGTTCGAGATTATCAACATTTCTATAATAACTTCGATACCTATATTCACTTGCTTTTAACAGAAAAAGAATTTAGACGCAGTTCAGATACGACATCCGTATCTGGTGAAGCATTGCTAAAACTTTTCAAAGAAAATCGAGATATTGTTTGGCAACAATACATCCAAATCCCAAATAAAGCTGTTACCATTATCGAAAACTCAAATGGTAAAAAATGGATTGACCCAAGTACACCAAAACTATTACGAGCTATTCGTTTGATGGTAGGTATTGACAATGAAGATAATGTCCGTGGTGGTATTTCTACTAAAACCAAATTAGCCAGAGCTTCTAAGTTCTTGAGCTATTTTAGTGAATATCAATCTATGGAAATTAACCCTAAGTTCTTGGGTTCTAAACCAGGTGAAATCCGTAAACACGTTATTGCAACACGCTCTAACTTTACAGGTCGTTTTGTAGTAACAGCAATTAATGGCCCGCATCACTATTCAGAAGTGCGTTTACCATGGATTGGGTTTATGGGTATGTTTGCTCCACAAATCCGTGCGAAACTGTACCACAAGTATGGTTTGTCTTCATCAAGAGTAAATGAAATCATGACGAAGTATCAGAAGGTGTATCACCCTAAGTTACATGAAATCATGTTGGAGTTAATTGATGAATCCACAGATTCTGAAGGCAACAAAGGTATTACCATTATCATTAACCGTAACCCATCGTTAAAACATGGTTCGATTGTCCGATTACGTATTCCTCCAGTAGTAGGTGTTAAGACAGATGTACGTGATATGTCTGCTTCAACATCTGGTAAAATTGCAGCATGGTATAATGGTGACTTTGACGGTGACCAAGAAACCTTCTTAGCTGTACTGGATAAACGTATGTCAAAAGCATTTGAACCATTTGATGCTAAGTACTCAGTAGGTGATTTAATTAATGTCTACGAAGCAGACGGTGTGACTTCCATTTCTAAACAAACAGCAATGGCTTTAGCAAATACGTTATTGCTACACGATGAGCAACAACCAACAAAAGCACAAGCCACCTTTATGTCTAGATTTGTAGCATAAAGAAAGGAATGAGTATGGCTAGATTACACTTAGGTGGTAGAGACGCAGCCAGAGTGCATATGTACGGTACCATGAACATGGATACAGTCAATTTTATTCAAAATAGAATTGACAATATCACTAATCTTTATGGTGACCAAGCAATGTGGTTTCAAGATAAACTGCAACAAAGATTTAACGAAGGTGCTATTCGTTCTATCAATATTGCTCAAAACAATATGCGTTATAGCGGTGGTGTGTTCGATGATGGTATCCGCCAAATGTTTAGCATTGATGACTTTAGGTCAGCATCACGTAATAACCAACGATACATTCTCTCCAATCCGTATTTCCAAAAAGAATACAGTAGTGGACGTATCGAAGGTTGGGGATTTGAAGAAGATAGATTCCCTAAACTCACAGGTGATGATAATCCATATTACCAACAAGTTGTGGATGGTATGGTTCAATACGCTGATGAGCATTACGATGGTGAAGAACACGATGAGAAATTTGTAATTTATTCTAATGATGCATTAGATGAACTTCCTGAACTCTTAATGAATCAGAAAGTCATGGTACGCAATAACTGGAATAGATTCTACAGCATGATTTCAGAAGGTGAAGAAGACCCATCTAGTTTACATGGTGCATACCTTTAATATCTGATACAGACTACTACCACTATTACTAGTGGTAGTAGCCTTTCTATAACTTTTATTTTTTAGGGTGAATCATGAAACCTAGAAGCAATAATCCAAAACTAAAACTGGTTCCTACTCTGGATAAAGAAGGGTGGTTACAATATGGTGAAAAGAATAAACTAGATAGATTGCTGGCTTATTTTTTTACTTCTGAAGCATCCCAGTCTACATTATACTATGGTACTATACCAACCTATCAATCTATTGCAGCTGATAATATAGAAGACATTACGACTCTAAGAGAACAACTAGAAACAAATGTAACTGAATACTTAAGAAAGTATTTGGAAAGTGTGAATGTCGAAGTATATGTAACAACAGTAGATGGTGTGATTAAAGATATCCACGAATTAGAAGCTGAAAATGCAGTGGGTATTAAAATGAATATTCAATATTACGATAACGATAAATTCGTGGTATTTGAGAAGAACGTAATCTATAAAGAAGGTATCTTCAATTATGTATTGGATAAATTCAATACAGGGTTCTCTATTTCAGAAGACTACCGTGACCCACGTTAACTAACTTAAAGGAAATTAAAATGGCAGAATATAGTTTAGTAGATACAGCTAATGAATTATCAATAGTCCGTCCTGGTGAAGAGTTTAATGAACAAGCGGTTATGATAAATGGTATTAAACCAGTAATCGAATCATTAAACAATGAAGCAAAACTTAAAAAAGAATCTCGTTCTGTAATTAATGTACTAGAATACATCGATAACTTCCTACCCATGCATTGTGGTTACGTTACGGATGAAGATAGATTCACCATTGAAGATTGGTTAGACTTTGCTGGTGGCCCGTATAATGAAGTAGACTTAGTAGACAAAGATGGTAATGTTGTTGCTACTGTTCCGTCTATGTATCCTAACAATAGTTATGTATTGTTAAATGACGAAGTTGAAGAGATTGATGAGAGTGTTACTTCACTAGGTCGTAAGTTTGAAATCATTAATAATACAGGTGATAATTATCGAACTATTTCACGTAAATCTCGTACAGATTTATACGAGAGTATGTTAGATAGATTTGATGGAAATGTCATTGAAGCACACAAAGCAAAATGGAATGATTTCTTTGTGAAGATGGGTTTATTCAAACCAACAAACGAAACTAATGAGCAACAAACTAATAGTGAAGACGATAGTATAGCTAATGGTGAATCTAATCCATTTATTTCTTACTAAAAACCATTTCTGAAGATTAGTTTAAAAGGAAGTGTCCAATGTTAAGACCACTTAAAATTAAAGCATTCGGTGATGTCCACAACGGACACTCTTCTACTCCTACTATTAAAATTTCAGAAGAGATACGTGAGTGTTTCCCTTATGGTAAAGACGCAGCAGGTACAGATATTTTAGTATTAGATGGTGACTGGTATGATAAGTTATTACCTAATAATCACCAAGATGCTATTGATACAGAAGTCACTATGTATTATCTGTTACGATATTGTAAAGACCATGATATTGTATTCTGTATTGTAGATGGTACACCTCTACATGATGCAGGACAGATTCAGAAGTTTTTACATATTAACAAAGAAGCTAAGATTGATGCTGAAGTTATTTTAGTAGATACTATTGATATTGTCTATATTTCCAAATACGATGTCAATGTATTATTTGTACCAGATAGACCAAGAACCACACCTACTGAAACATTTAGTATCGTACAAGAGAAACTAAAACAACACAATATTGAACAAGTAGACTTTGCTATTATGCATGGTTGTTTTCAATATCAGTTACCAGAGTTAGCCCCAGACCACAAACACAATGAGGAAGATTACGAGAATATAGTGAAAGGCCCAATAATAATTGGACATATTCACAAACATTCTTCTAAGGGTAAGATTATTGCCCCAGGTAGTTTTTCTAGATTAACACATGGTGAAGAAGAGCCTAAAGGATATATAGAAGTCATTCTACAACCATCAGGTGAATTTAAAGCAAGATTCATTGAGAATAAAACAGCGACTATTTATAAAACCATTAATATCACAGGACTTTCATTACAAGATTCCTTTGATAAAATCAGAAGAAATGTAGAACCACTTCCTCCCCTATCTAGAGTAAGGATAGAATGTGAACAAGGTCATCCTATTTCTTTAGATAAAACATTTATGGTTTTAAAAATGGAAAACATCGATATTTATTGGTCGATTAAAATCAATACAGATAAATCTATCATTGCTAATCAAGAAGAAGTATTTAGTATTGAAAATGATTATGTTCCATTGGTTATTAATCCTGATAATATCGAAGAACTAATTCTACTGAAAGCTGAACAAAAAGGATATTCACCACAAGTGATTAAAACCATTCCAAATTACTTAAATGAAATTCTGAAAGAAGATTGAAATGAACTATGTGAATGAAAGAGAAAGAGGTCAACTTCCTTTATCTATTGGTACATCACTTGCATTTGAATCTATGCTAAACACCAGTGAGATTATCAAACACGATAAACCACTGTATGTAGGAAATGGTAAAGTGTGGATAAACATTAAAACACTTTACCGTAATATATACGGTTCAGTACATAGAGAAAACATTGATAGAACATCAGATTCTCAATTTGCAGATGCTATGTTTAGTGAGATTGATTTAATTAAAGATATCTGTAGAGAAGAAGCAAATGGTATTGAACCTGTATTTTATTGTCCAAACTATGTGAAGATAGATAATTTTAATAATGAGACTTTGTTAAGATTAGATAATACTTCACTACAACAAACTTATACAAAACGAATGACAAACTGTTTAAAGATAGTTTTGCCAGAGTTTAATAAGTCAAAAGAGTTAACCAATCCGAATAGAATACGAATATATGATAATTTTATAGAAGATATAGAAAATCAAAATACATTAATGATTACACATTATGCTTTTGATTTACTGTCTTTTAGAAAGTTTAAGAATTTAACTTTACTCGAAACCCATACAGGCAAAGCCAAAGGTAGAGAGTTATGGTATACAAAATATTACAATGGTAAAGATTTACCAGAGTTACCATTTAGGTTGGATTTACTAACTTTATTAGGCGACGGTACATTGTTTAGAAACAAAGTGCCTAAGTTTAAAAAAGAAATTATCAGAATGGCTAAAGATTATCATTGGTCTAGTATTACTACCACGGATAAGATTAGACACAATATTTCTGATATCAAAGACCATCAGATAAGAATGAGGCTATTAGCTTGTATTAAAAACGAATACTGTTAATAGTTTTATCACTTACTTATTCATGAATACAATTATTTAATCCTTAGTTTAAAGGAAAAGAAAATGGCTGAAAAGCAACAATTTAACCCAATGTATCGCCCTAATATTACCAATATCAACTTGACTACTCTTTGGGGTCGAAATGAAGAGAAAAGCGTAGCTTATTGCAAAATGTATGTTTCTGGTAATAAACTGCGTTTGAATATTGGTACTGGTTTGACTGAAGATAAAGCAAAACGTCAGCCAAACATCCGTTTGGAAATTAAAGACGGTCAAGTACCTTCTTTCTTGGCTATCCTGGATATTCTTCGTGATTTGGCACTGAAACAAGACGACGGTGAAAAGAAAACAGTACAATGTCCTGTATACGGTTATGTTAAACCACGTGATGCTCAAAAAGCAGAACGTAAACAAATCGGTACTATTCAAGTAGGTCGTACTGAAAAAGGTATTTACTATTTCACAGCATTTGATGGTTACCATGGTAAAGTAATGTTCCCTCTGACATTTGAACGTGATATTGAAGTTTACAATGTTAATACAGGTGAACCAGCTGATGCGGCATGGAAATCCCGTTGCTATATGCTCTCTTGGGTTGAAACCATGAAACGACTCATCGTCTCTACTTTGGTTCAAGAGTTTGTTGACCCAGATGCTAAGAAAGACGATAACAAGTCTGGTGGTAATCGTGGCTATCAATCTAATAACCAATCCAGCAACCAATCTAGCGGTGGTAATAACAATTTTGATTCTTTTGAAGATGACTTCTTACCTTAATTAATTTAAAGTTAAACTAGAGACTCTTTTCGGAGAGTCTCTAGTATTGTATAATATTTCTATAGTATTGTATATTATTTCTAGTATATAATATTATAATGGTGGTTGTTAGTTATAACAATCCACTTCTTTTAATTAAAAGGAAATCAAAATGAACTATCTTACTTTTGAAATGGACAGTACAAAGGCCAATGTACTTGTTCGTTATCAGAATGAATCTGTGTCATTCTCAATGACCTACTATAAGAAAGGTCGAGATAACCACGATGTGATGGCAGCAGCTTCACCATTCTTGGAATTTAATGAATGGTTAAAGACTAAACCAGCCGCATGGCACAGAGAGATTTTTGATATTTATAAAGATATCAAACAATCCATTCTTGAAATCAATGATGTTAATCGTTTGATTGGTGTGTTGAATAAACATTTTATTAAGATTTACGCTAAAGTGAATCTAGATGAAATGAAACACTGGATTACCCTCCCTAATACGCCAGTGTATGTTTCTAATAAAAAGGAAACCAATTACGACCCACAAACGACATATGTCTATCAAGACTATTTAGACTTGGTGACATATTCACTCGCATTGCGATTCGTTGCTCCTATTTGGGGTGATATCCATAATCGGTTAAATAGTGAATTTGGTAAAGATGCTAAAGAAGTGTATTCGATGGAAATTCTATACGATACATGCATGGTGTCTAATCCGGAGAAAAACTATATCTGTACAGCAGAGAATCGATTACGTGAGTTTATCGCAAATACTAAACTGAAACTAGAGACTAATGCTGTATTAGTATCTGGACTATCAGAAGACGATTTCTATAATTACCTGTATTCTGTTATTATCTTGAAGAAGATTGCTCAAGGTGATATTTCAGGTAATGATGATTCGTATCATTTGATTGCACAGACATATTTCTTCTTATCCAATAAAATCAAACAAGCTTCAAAATCGTATGGTGCTGATTCTACTCAAATCCAAATGAAGAAGAATCCTGTAGAAGATAAGAAGGGTAATGAATCTAACTCCCAATCTGTATTAGATGTTGGATTTGTTCGTTCACGCTTACTAGCTGATGAGAAGATGTTCTTGAAATTAGCTATTTCAGACCATCAACGTTTGATTCAATCATTGTGTCCAGATTTGCCTGAAGAGTTATACTTGGAATCCATGGATGACATCATGCAAATGAACACTAACTACAGCTACTTGTCGGAAGATAGACAGTACATGAAACCAATTCAAGATGTACAGTTAACCATTACCAAATGGGTAGTACATCGTTCTGTTAACACAGTGATTTTTGACCACTTGGAATTAAATGAACTGATTAACTTAATTGGTTTGGTTCGTGCTATTCTTTGGCATAAAGGATTCCATGAATTTGCAGCAGTTATTTCAGCAATTGCTCTGCAACCTAATCGTGATTCTACATTTGTTCAACCAAGTTATCGTAAGAATCTGGAAGCAGGTCTATCCGAACGCTTGGCAAAAACATATGATTTAGGTGGCGTTACTAAATCAGAAAAACGCAATATGTCGTATATTGGTTGTATTGAATTAATCCATAAAGGATTGTTTGAATATAACTGGTTATTAACCTTA
>ENA-OWMB01000073-OWMB01000073.1-metagenome-genome-assembly--contig:-NODE-73-length-40674-cov-9.314089_pt1 | contig 40674 bp, 48 predicted proteins | sample MGYA00245353_ERZ651112 | MGnify/ENA primary metagenome ERZ651112 (study PRJEB26857, sample SAMEA4031773) | metagenome | biome: human; feature: oral; material: saliva | place: Philippines | collected 2014 | study...
ATTGATTTATTTTCTTAACTCAAACTTAAACTTGATTTATTGATTTGTAACGATTTTACACACAATTATCAATTATCACTTATCTTGATAACATTTAATTGACTTTTAAGCTATTATCATTTTCTATCGCTTTATGATATATAAAAATGATTATCAATTATCAAAATTTTTCACTATCATTATTTGATAATCGTTATCAAAATGCCAGCCATATACACATACACACTATTAAAAATCCACATAATATAAGCACAATATACAGACCTTTAGGGAGTTCTCGCGCGGGTGCCTTGAGCAAAAATCTAACAGCTCCCAGAAAATCTCACCTAACTCGACAGCCAACTCACGCGGTCCAGAAATCTCAGCTTCACTTAGTTCAAGCCAACAAAGCTTAGCAATCTCAATTAGTTCAATGCCACACTGCCATTTTAGCTTCAGCAAATAAAGAAAATAAAGAAAATTAATCTAATTTTAAGAATAAATAAGATATAATAACGATAAATAAGAATAGAAAGCGAGTATTATAATATGATTATGACCTATCACACCTTACGTTCGGCGTTCCCAGCTGTTACACTAGCTAATAGTTTTTATATTCAACAAAGCAAAGTTAAAATACGAGCATTAAATACAAAGCCACAAAATGCGTCCGTGCCTGCTTTATATCCTGCCGGGATACCAACCTATGAATACGCATTGCAAAATTATACTAATATATCTAAGAAAATAATGGACACAATTAACAGCGTATATAAGAAAAATTATAAAATGGATATATTCCTAGAGCCTCAAGATTTTTTCTTAGTTCATCAGGATAAAGAAGTGTTTGAATTGCTAGCCCAGGACGTGCAGGAGTTTATAGCCGCGTTCGTAAGCCAGATAGGGACCCAACTTCCTCCAGTGCCTGACCCTGAAGCTTATTACAAAGGCTAGTAATGGCTACCACTAACACAGAATTGGCTCAAGTGCCAAACTATACAGATATATTTTACACCGTGCCGCTCACAGCTCAGACACTAGAGCGTAAGCCTGATGGTAAAAAGACAGACCCAGGGTTTCCACAAAAAGGGTGGCTACAATATACCACAACTAAAAATACACAAAACACGCCACTATTATGTGCGATAGCCCGCCACGACTTTATTGGCATAGATGTGGATAATACAGACCTGTTCGAGCAACTTCTCACAGCGGATAACTACTCAGCGGACTACATAGCTAAGTCAGACTTGAAGGGTGGGCATATACTCTACGCTTATAACGAGGAGGACGCACAAGAATTAACCCAGATACGTAAGTGGGCTAAGCGGGCACATATAGATATACAGCTAGATAACTCGCTAATATACCTAGCCACCCAAGCGAACCACACTAAAACTCTGCTTACTCCGCCACTAACCCAGCTCCCGCAGAAACGCATACCGCTGGCTGTTAAAGCCCTCGTGTATATGGCGGCGGCTAAAGCACAACTCTTAGCTCAGAACGAAACCACAACGCTAACCACGGCTGGAGATTATAACCCAGACCTCTTGGCGAACAGCACGTTAGGTTATATTCTCAACATCAACAATCTTAAAAGCCTGCCAGAAAAAGAACTAGCTCAAGCAATAGATAAGATAATACCTAAGAAGCTGGAGTATAGGCACCCACGTGATGTCCCTAACGGAGAGGGCACAGCGTGGATGACGTCCATACGGTTTAAACTAGCTCAGGACCCATCGGTGTCAAAAGAGCAGTTTCAGGACTTTATGCTCCTGCTTAACAGCTTGTGGCAAAGCCCAATGCCTGAGGAGCGTGTTATCCACGACTGTAACTATGATATAAATAAACGCCTTAATCCGCTCACTAACAGACCACTGTGGCAGTATAATCCAGACTGGGCGAAAGAAGGGTTTATATACGAGAACGAGTATAGCGACGTTATAGAAATACTCTTTGACCCTGTTAAACAGCTGTATATACATCATAACCGCCAAACGCAAGAGTATCACACTTACGACAAGACATCAAGTGTCATAAACACCGTCCTAACCGAAAGCAAGCTACGGCTTAAAGTAACTACCGAGAAGCTTCTGAAAAAGGTCCGAGTTGTAACCATAGTTCATACGCCTGAATATCCTACAGGGCTTATCCCGCAAGTTCAGAAGGACCCGCTGTTTAACACATATCAGCCGAGTGAAGGTATTAAGATATTGCGTGGAGAGCTGGAGCCTACGAACCTAAGACAGCCTGACACTATCTTAGCTCTGCTCCGTCACCTGATACCAGATGCCGATAATCGCGACCGCTTTTGTAGGTTCTTGGCTCGTAAGCACTCGACCTACGACCACTCAGACCTCTACTTCGTGTTTGCGGGTGTAGGTGGAGCTGGTAAAAATATGTTCATAGATAACGTCCTGCCTTATTTCTCCACGACTGAGCGTATATATAAAGTAAATGTTAATTCACTAACTAACGGGTTTAATAAGTGGATGGGAGAGACAGACTACGCCATAATAGATGAGGCTGGAGAGGGAGATACTAAGAACGAGCAGGCGAAGCTGGTTGCAGAACTAAAGAAAATTACTGGTAGCCCACTCGTGTCGATAACTAAGAAGGGTAAGGACACGACAGCACCTCAACGCCACTATATGACGCCAATCCTGAATACTAATATGCAGACGAAGCTTATAACAGATATTGCCCAGAATGACCGCCGTTTAGTTCTGTTTAAATGCCCGACTAAGTTAGCTAAGGTATATCCTGACACTACTGCGTTCTATAATGCACTAATATCAGACTTGCCACACTTCGCGGCGTATTTGCGTTCGCTTAAGCCACTATCGAACGATGATTATAAGGATAACTCGAACTGGAAAAACGAGGATTATGCGGAGTATATCGAGGCGACGACCACACCACTAGATAAACTGCTCGAAGCGGCGGAGAATAGGGACCACTTAAAACTCTTAGAAGTTCTTACCGAGGACTTTGCAGTGCCGATGCAGGATATAGATAGGTTATTTGAGGTTTCTACAGCCGACCAGGCCAGGGCTGTGTTCTACAACACCAGTGCGACTAAAGAGCTGGGGCTACCATCGCTTATCGAGCTGTTAGATAGCTACTATTCAGCCGTAGAGATTAAGTCGAAAATAGGTAAGTATAAACGCAGGGTAACACACTATAAGAATAAAAAGCCGTATAACGTGTATGTAATAGAGTTTAGCCGACCTTATACAAACTTAGATACGGTCGAGCCTCTATCACAGCCTGAAGCTGGGCAAGCAGAGCAAACTAACGATAGCGAGATTAAGCTTTAGTTAAGTTTAATTTCGCTATAATATATTATTAATAGATAAAGAGAGGATACAATGGATATTAAACATTTTCTATCCGACCCTGAAGAAAACGAGGCATTTATAACTGGGCCTGCAGGGAGCGGGAAAACTACAGCCCTTATCGAAGTTGTAAAACAGCTTAATGATATGGGCATAAAATATAGAGTAGTAGCATATACACATAAAGCCAAAGATGTGCTAATTTCTAAACTACCTGACGATACTGATATATCAACCTTACACTCTTGGCTTAAGAAACGCCCAGGTATAAATGAGAAAGCTAAGAGCTTAAAAGCCTTAGTTACTACAATGCAGTTTGGGCAACCTGTGTATATCCAGCTATTGATAGTTGATGAGTTTAGCTTCGTTGGAGAAAAGGATTATTACTCTATAGGTAAGCTCCAAGACCAGCTAGAGCTAAACTACTGGGAGCATCCAAATAACCACTGCGAGAACGCAGGCACTACACTACCAGCTAATCCATACAGAAGTCCTGCAGATATACCTGACGATGAGGTTGTCCCTATCTGCGAACACTGTGGTAAGTCATACCAGCGTGTATGCATACCACCTATAAAAGTTCTATATGTTGGAGATTTAAACCAGCTTAGCCCTGTAGATGGGCCATCAGCAGTATATCCACACGAGCCTTACTGGAGAAAATTAACCACAGTTCATAGGACGCATAACTCGCTAACCCAGCCGCTGGCATTATTAGTTGATATGATGGAGGGACGCAGAAAGCAGGCATATTTAGAGCCTACACCTGACTTTATCCGCAAAGTTGATATAGTTGAGCTATATAAACAAGATAAGGACACCGACAAAATTATGCTGGCTTATACTAACCAGCGTGTTCAGGAGATTAATGCACTGATACAAGGGCGGGCGGAACCTCAACCTGGCGATAAGCTGTATGATAGCTCACTTAAACAATTTATAGAGATTGAGGGTATTCACGACACTTGGAAGTGGGAGTGTAAAACCGTAAATGGTGTTATAAATCCTGATACTAAGTTTAACCCGCTACGTCTATTAAATAACTTAGATTTTGTTAAGTTTTACCAAATAAGTGAATATGTAGCTATCCCAGCGATTTTCGGTATGTTTGAGAATAAGAAAATCCGCGAGGATATAGGGCGTGAGCTAGTAGAGAAAAACAAAGCTGGGCTTGATAGTAAAGCACAATATAGACTTTATAAAACGATTAGCGATTATGTTTCGATACTAGATTTTGCACACTGCGTAACGATACACAAGAGCCAGGGCTCTGAATATAATCACGTTTATGTAGATAGTCAAGACTTAAGCCGTTGCTTCGACCAAAGCGAGCGTATGCGTTTATTATATGTTAGTATTAGCCGAGCTAGAGAAAAATGCTATTTATCAAATTAAGAAAAGGATAGAAAATGTCTATGATATTAATGGCTTCATTTATGATGTCAATGGCAGTTAGTATGACACTACTTTAGGGTGCTGGAGTTATAAAATCTATGAAGCTTGGTAAAGGACGCCTAACTATTATAGCTACTAATACATTGGTGGTTGTAATAGCTATCATTGGATTATTAGGTCTAGTGTGTTCAGCCACAATATTTACAATTTGGCTACATTATGTAATTATGATGTAAGGATAAAGTATGAAAGTATTAGGTTATGTATGTGTAGTTATTTTATTAGCTACCTTAATCCTAGTTAATAAGTTAATAGCTGAGGCTGTAATTATGACGGTGGCTATAAATGATTATAGTTTATGGTCTGTTGTTATATCTATTTTACTAGGGTTGGTAGTTAGTTTTGCATTAAGCTTTATAATTTTAAAGCTTATTTATAAAGTTTATAAAAATATATTGTAAAATTACGTTTAATTAAGTAATTTTTAAGATAGTTTATGATAGAATTATAACATAAATAAAGAGATAGAACGCTCTAAGATTAAATCTAAGAATTAAACTTAATTCAGATAGATTTAAGCTTGATTGTGTTATAATCTCTTTATAAATAAAACAAAACATCACAAGGAGAAACAGATGAAAAAGTCTGAAGTTTTTGAGAGGGTTCAAGCTATATGCGAAGCCCATAATCTACCAGCCGAAGTTGTAGCTCAACTAAATGAGCTATTAGAGCCTAAAAATGCAGGTCGTTCGTTTAACTGGGACGATATAGTTCGCAAAGATGAAAATGGTAACGTTGTAGAAATGCAATGTTCATTATCAGGTGTTTGGTTGCCAGCAGATAGCCTACACTTCTATGCAAGCCGCGATGGTAAGGGTGTAGTTGGCACTGATGGTGTCCTTTTACAAAAAGTTTCAAAACAAGGCGAAAATGCTCGCAAAGCATACCAAAAAGCTTACAACGCTTCTAAGAACGCTCTTATGGACGATGTGCTTAATGGCGTTATCTCTAACGAGGAAGCTAAAGCTAAACTTGAGGAGCTAAACGCTAGCGGCCCAGATTACAGCGTAGTTAAGCCTCTAACTGGTGAAACTAGCACTGAAGCTGAGGCAGAAGTAGAAGCACCTAAGAAAGGTAAAAAAGGCAAGAAATCTGCTGAAGTAGAGCCAAGCGCATACTAAGAAACGAGCCCACATTAATGTGGGTTCTTTAAGCCCTGCTTCATTGTGTTGTAGCAGGGCTTAAAGAGCCTATCAGTGTCGGAGGGTTTTTATTCTCAATTCTTACCGCCGACAGTTTATCCAGAAGCTCCCTAGCATAAGCTAGGTAGCTACAATTTAGGCATTGATTGTAGCTTCCTAGCCTATGTTGTGTAATATAGGCAAGAGAGAATTTTTCATTTTCTCCTAGAGAAGTTCGGCCTGCTTAGTAGTAAGTAAAGACCCACTAGTAATTGTAAGTCCTCGTCGGGCAGATGAACGTGCATACTGAACACGAACGGCACGCCGTTACTAAGTCTCCCAAATGGGTTTAACACAATGTAAAACATTTCACGCAAGGAGCGTAATATGACGAAAGTCAAAACACTACTAGGCACCCTAAAATACGTCTTTATTGACGGAGAGGGCAGAAACACAGCAATGCAAGGCGAAGCAGACCGCTTCAGATATGTGGTTAGTTATGTTGTCCCTAAAGACAGCGAAGCCCACAAACATCTTAAAAAGCTTATCGACGAGGAGTGGGAAGCTTATAAGAAGCAGTTTGGAATTAAGGGCCAACCTAAAACTAACGGCATTAAAGAAGAGTTTATGAAGGACCCGAAAGGGACCATCGACCCTGAAACTGAGGACGTTAAGCGTATCCCTACAGGTAATATCATAGCTACATTTAGCACTAACACTAAATGGCCTGATGGCAAAGACCAGGTTATTAAAGTATATGATAGAAAGGGTGCGAACATTACCGAAGCAGTCCATTCAGCAGAGTGGAAAATTGGTAATGATAGCCAAGGCATTGTGTTCGGTTCAGCCCACGCAAATAATATAGGCGGCACACATAAGGTTAGCTTATACTTAACAGGGCTACAAATAGCCAAGTTAGTTAAATACGAGGGCAGTGAGTGTGATGCGGACGAAATCGAGGGAGATGATATTGACCTCGGCGATGACGCTACGCCAGCACTTTAGTAGTTTGGGAGCTTATGTAGCTCCCTTTTATTTTAATTGAAATATTAACTTTAATTTAACTTAATAGGAGTTGAGATGACAGCAGTTTTAACATTTTGTTGTATAGCATTATTAGTTTTAATCGGCTATATAAGCGTTAATATAACTGGCGAGCTACAAGCACGTAATAAGAAGCTAAATATCAATAAAAGATATTTATTAGCTTTAGTATTTATCGGGGTTAGTTTAATATTCTATTTAGTGGCATTTATTTTACCACCATACATATTTGACATTATATTTTAAAAGGATAAATTATGAAATTAGCAAAAGTATTTTTTGAAAATAGTTTAAAAAGTTGGTCAAAAGCTGAAGCCTTAAAGGCTGATAAAAAATTATACTGCTTTTTAGTTGATGATGTGGATTATGCACAAGAGGGCGATACTTGGGCAGCTTGGACACAAAATGGACTACAAATAGTTAAAGTAGTTGAGGTGGTAGAGTATGACGAGCTGGACGAGGAGCATACTAAAGCAACTCAATACCTTGTCGATAAAGTTGTTTGTGCTAAAGAAAGGGAAAGACAACACGCTAGGCTCATAAAGGGTTTATTAGAGCAAAAACTAAAAGAGCGTGCCGCCAAAGTTATAGAGATGGAGAAATACCGCGAGTTAGCCAGAAGTGATAAGACCTTAGCTAAAGTAGTTAAAAAATATGACGAGCTAGAAAATAAGTTAGGTAAATAAAATGGTAGAAGTTAAATATAGAATACCTAAATCGCTAAACGATTTTAGTTTTAATCCTAGTGAGCCAGTGTTTGCCGATATAGAAACCGAGAAATTATATATCGGCACACGCTTGGTGCAGTTATACCAGCCTGGGCAGAACGATGACGAAGTTATAATATTAGATACTGATATAATCCCAGAAGCTGATATAAAAGCATTTATCAAGCCTATGTGGACGGTATGGTTCAATGCTAGTTATGACTTCGGGACTTTAAATATGACCACGGATAAGTTTGACGATATTTTCTATCTAGCTAGATTAGGCTTCCCGTTCTTTAAAGAGTATAACCTAGATAAAGTTATAGAAAATCTCGGCTTTGCTGGGTTATATGACGGCTTGGATAAAAAGAAACTACAAAAGGCTGGCTTTGTTAAGGGTGCATATCTATCAGCGTCCCAACTAAAATACTCAGCGACTGACGTTGTGGCTCTTAGTTTATTGTGGCAAAATGAAACTATCCAAAAGTGGAGAAACTCTATAGCTTACCAGGTTGATATTCTAAGCCTAACGTATGCAGTAGTTTATCAGCAGAACGGCATTATGGTAGATTTACCGCTAAGGGCTAAATACGAGAAAGAGGTTGATGAGGATATAGTTCGCTTAACTAAAGAGCTACCAGAAGGGTTTAACGTCAATAGCCCTAAACAAGTTAAAGCGTATCTAGGAACTGAAAGCAGTGATTACGATACATTAGTTAATTACAGCGTAAGCGATAAGCCGTTAGCAGAGAAAGCCCACACGATAATTTATATGCGTAAAGCGTTAAAAGAAAAAGGGTATTTACAAAGTATAAATCATCAGTATATGCTAACACGTTTTAACGTGGCTGGGGCTATTACTGGGCGATTTACTTCAAGCGGTGGAGATTTACCGAACGGGTTTAATTCACAGCAGATACCAAGACGATTACAGCCATTATTTAAGCCTGAAACAGAGGACACTAAGGTTGTAGGTCTTGACTATTCTACCCTTGAGCTAAGAATTGCGGCGAGTGTGTTTGCAGAGCCAGTTATGTATCAAGAGTTACTTAACGGGGAGGACTTACACACAAATATGGCGGCACTAGCTACAGGTAAGAAAGTCCATCCAGATGGTCCATTAGGTGATGACTATGACGCACTATTTACGGGTGATAAAACAAAAGGCGAATACGTAACTAAAAAGGATAGAACGTTAGCTAAAGCTCTTAACTTCGGTTATATTTACGGTATGAGTGCAAAGACGTATCAAAACTATAGTTTGACACGTTACGCTCTTAAAATATCGCTTGATGAAGCTACAAAGCTACGTAATCTATATTTCGGTAAGTATAAAGCAATTAAAAAATATCACGATGAAGTGTGGAAAAATGTAGGTAAAGCCAATTATATTTACACAACGGCATTAGGTCGTAGGGTCCACCCTAAGATAGGCACTGATGCTATTAATGGGCCAATTCAGGGTTCTGGTAGTGAAACTACAAAACTAGCTGTGCATTATCTTTGCAAAGAATACCCAGAAGCATTGAAGCTGATTTTCAACGTGGTCCACGATGCTATTTATCTACGAGTGCCTAAAGCTGACTACGATTTATGGCACGAGCGTGTAAGTAAAGCTATGGTTAAGGGTTGGGAGGAGATTTGCAAAACTTCAATCTTTAAATACAAAGATATCCCAATGCCTGTAGGTGATTAATAATTAGACGGGTCTTTAAGGCTCGTTTAATTATTAAGAAAATATTAAGTTTAGTTTAATTGAAAATTAAGTTAAGTTTAGTTATAATGTTCTTATAAATAAAAAGAGATATAAACTCATTTATTAAGAAAGGAGAAATCAATGGAATTTGATGATGGCGAGTTGGTTGATATCGAACTAGCTCAAAATGGCGATGTAGCCGCACCTAAAAATGGTAAGATAGCGTTAATTGACGCGGACACAGTGGTATTTGGTAGCGTAACTAAACACCAAGAGGTTATAGAACTGCTACCGAGGGAGATGTATTCAGACGAGGAGTGGGCAAACATTAGCTCAATGAAAACTTATGACCCCGAAGCTGGGACCATAGCTATATGTAATATGGATAATGCTTACCAATCTACGCTAGAGAAGTTGCAAGGTATTCTTGACGCTACTGGTTGCAAAGATTGGGAGCTACATTTCACTATAGGTAGAGGGAGTTTTAGATATACTAAAATAGACCCTATGTATAAAGCAAACCGCTTGGAGATGAAAAGCCCTGATGGTCTTAGTGAGCTAAAAGTTAAAATGGCTGAAACGTTCCCAGAAAAAGCTTTTATCCATTATGACTTTGAGGCTGATGACGCGGTTATAGCTAAGAAAAAAGCCCAGCCTGATAAGTATATACTTTGTGCGGTAGATAAAGACGTGCTTTATACTTTACCAGGGAGACACTTTAACTATTACAGCAGGGCTGCAACTACAACTAAGGCTGGTAATAACATTGACGAAATAAAGATGACTTTTTTCGATGTAGAACCTGAGCAGGCTATGAAGCACCACTATAAGCAGTGCTTAACTGGGGACACAGGCGACAACGTTATTGGTTTAGCTAAAGTGGGACCTAAGACAGCCGATAAAATCTTAGCTGGGGCTAGTTCTGCGGCTGAGTGCTGGGAGCGTGTAGTAAATGAATACGAAGCTAGAGGGCGTGATGTATTCGATGCGATTAAGAATATGAGGTTGGTCAGTATGCACCAGATTAGCTACGACCCTGAAACAGATAGTTATAGCTTAGAGCTATGGCGTCCAGAAATTAACAATAACAAAGGAGAAAACAATGAGTGAAGTAAAAGAAACGCTTAAGGAGCGTGGTAAAGTGTATGGCGACTATAAAGGTGGTTCTGAGTTTAGAGCTAATGTTATGAAACTAATTATAGATAGGTATGCAGAAGTTAATCACGGTGGTATGCCTGCTATTCATATGGTGTATCTATATGACATAGTTAATAAACTATCCCGCTTGGCTTCAACTCCAGACCATATAGATACTTGGCACGATATTGCTGGGTATGCTACGCTAGCGGAGGAAGCCTTTAAAAAGGTTGAACAAGAAGTAGGGCCTGAAGAAGAGGACCAAGAAATTAATGAAGAAGCCATTAAAGATTTTATTGATTTAATGATTGCCTTAACTGGAGAAGGTAGCGATATAACCCAACTAGCTAAAGAAGCTTACGATGAATATAAAGGAAAAAGAAAATGAGCAGAGTAAAAACTAAATTTGGTAGGTCTGTTAAAACAGCCTACCTAAATCAAATAACCAACATAACTGTCGATTTAGTATCGGCACCAACTTGGGAGGAGCTTTGCAACTATCTACCAGAATTTACAACAGCTACTTGGAGGGATAAAGCAGATGATAATAGGGATATAGATAATCGCGAGGAGATAGTTAAATCTATATTCAAAGGCGAGATGTTACCAACAGCTTTAGAAACTATAAGGGTTACATTTTTGGTAGATGGATTGGATTTAATTGACGTTACACACCTTATAAGGCATAGAACTCTTAGCTTTAGTGCCCAATGCACAGCTGATAGGGATATGCGTAAAGATGATTGTATGGTCAAACCTAGCATTTTAGTAAATGATAAGTTTATGAATAGGTATATGGAGATAGTTGATGCTGCCAAGAAATTATACGCTGATATGGTGGATAGTAAAGAGGTATCTATTTTTGACGCCCGCACAATTTTACCAAGAAGCCTAAGTAATTTCTATTACGTTAGCGGTAGCTTAAAAGATATAATTGCATTTATAAAAACCCGTAAAGATGAAGCAATACAGCCTGAAAGCGATAATATTATAGCTATACTTATGTGGCTAAAATTGGTTAGGCAATACCCAGCTTTACAAGAGTGTATAAATATGGATATAGGTGGGCGAGATGAGTTCTTTTGCAAAACTGCATTAAGCGGGCATAACTCACTAGCTTACTTACCTAAGCCAGAAAACGAAGTCCCAGGATTAAAGCCAGAGGATTGCATTTATCAAAAGCGTAGGGCTGATTTCCCTGGTGGGCATTATTACGAAAGGCGTAAAAGTGATATTAAGAAAATATTGAGAGGGCTAAGAAATGGCGACAATATTTGATTATGAGATATACATAGCTGGTGGTTGGTTTTCTCCTGCTCAGGAGAAAACCTTAGATGAACTAGAGGGTTTTATTAAAAAACATTTTGAACATTATTTTAGCCCTAGAGAGCATAACAATGCAAAGGGTCAAAAGTTAGAGGATATATTCCAGAAAAATATCCAAGCTTTAGATAATGCGGATATTATTATAGCCTCAACTATAGGCAAAGATATGGGCACTTTGTGGGAGTGTGGCTATGCTTATGCTAGAGAGTTACAAGTTATTTATTACGCTCCTGGGATAGAGAAAGTTAATCTAATGTTAGCTAAGAGTGGTAGAGTGGCTCGAAGTTTAAAAGAGCTATGGGATATTTTAATAGATATGGATAATGTTGGCTACATTGCAGATAAGGATATAGAATGAATGAAGGTTTTACTATACCACAAAAGGTATATAATTTAAAATTTATTCAGCGTTATTCAATAACGCCAAGAATAACTAACGAAACGGTGGCTGAACATAGTTTCTTTGTGGCTACCTATGTTATGGAGTTGTATAAGGATTATAAGTTCGATTTAAATAAAGCAGTTCAGATGGCTATAATCCACGACTTTGCCGAGAGTTTTATAGGTGATATAACCTTAAGCACTAAAACAATGTGCCCAGATTTAGTTGAAGCTGTGGTTAATGTAGAAAAGGAGGTTATGTTTCAGAACTTCCCTAGTTTTATTTATGAGCTTTACAGAGAATATGAGCAACGCACCAGCATTGAGAGTTTAATAGTTAAACTAGCAGATACAATGCAGGTTAAACAATATGCAGGCAATGAAATAGAGCTGGGTAATAACTCTATAACAATGCGGAGTATATTTAGCCGTGCGGTTGATGATATAGATTTGTTTGAGCGTAAGCTTGCAGTCTATAAACGTTAAAAATCGTGCAATGCGTGAGCGTAGAGCGATTTAAATTTTTAGTTAATGTAATTCATCGAGTAAAGATTAAAATCGCTTAGCACGCAATGCTATTAAGAAAACTTTAATATTAAATTAAGTTAAAGTTAAGTAAATTTACGTTATAATAAACGTAATTAAAGAGAAAAATTTAATTAAAAACAATTCAAAGGAGCAGAAATGGATAAAGTTATAACTATCCAAAGTTACATCGAAGACCTTGAAAACCAGGGTATGACAGGTGTAGAAATCTCTAAACATTTGAGAGTATCAGCCTCAATGATTTCTACTTATAAATCTAGTAGATACAATATTAGCCTTAAACAAGCTAAACTTATCTACAAACTTTATGGCGTAACTATTCACCCATACAGTGAAGCAAGCCTTAAAGCAGAATTAAAACTAGACGGGGAGAACGAAAATGCCTAATTTAAATGAACTACAAACTAAAATAGAGCAATGGGCTGAGGATAGAGGTATATTAGCTAATTCTAAAGCTAGCACTCAATGCCTTAAACTAATGAGTGAGATGGGCGAACTAGCAGACAATATAGCTAAGGGTAAAGATTGCCGAGACGACATCGGAGATTGCTTCGTGGTCTTGGTAAATATAGCTAAGTTAGTTGGCTCTGATATTACTGAGTGTGCTGAGATAGCCTATAATGATATTAAAGACCGCAAAGGTTTCTTGAACGAAGCTGGGACTTTTATTAAATCAACGGACGCTAATTATGAGAAACTATACCAAAAGTTTTTACAACGCAATGAAATACCTAAAGCGAAAGCCGAGCTTACAGAAATTGAGCGTATGGAGCTAGATAAAATATTTGATAATCCTACAGAAGCAGATATTGTAGCGGCTTGGGAAGCTAAAGGGTATAGAGTGCATAAACGTGATGATGGCTGGTTTTTAAGTAGAGTGCATAAAAAAGGATAAACTATGAAATTTACTAATAAAACACCAGAAGTGAAGTATTATTTTATTTTAGACCCATCTAAAACATCTGGAGTTATTTATTATGAATATTTTGGCGTAAAGAAATTTCAATGGAAGCTAATGTTTGGTAATAGAATATTGCCAGCAAAGGCTGCTAGTATAGTAGATTTATGCCAGCAAGCTAGTAATGATAATTTGCCAGTAGAAATGATGGACAATAAAGTTGGCACAGAAATAGATTATATAGCAGTAATGCCAAAGGAGTTGTGATGGTTACTTATGTTGGAGATGTTCAATACGAACACGGGATTAGTAAGGCGTTTGATAATACTAAAGTTATATTTAAAGAATTTGAGGGCACTACTTATAAAGGTAACATTGTAGCTGTGCTTAATAATGAAGCCCAAAATAGTAAATTAGCGTTTTGCACCCTTAATATTTTATTAAATATTATATCTGAGCATAATATACCAAGGCAAGAATTAATGGCTAACTTATCAGCTTGGTTTGATAAGGTTTATTTCGAGGAGGCTTAAATGAGTTATGCTGTTTTTACACTATTTAGACCTGGTTCAGATAATATTAAATCTCATAATTTGGTTATAATAGATGAATACGATGAAAATGAAAAATATGTAGGTAAAATACTAGCTAAGGCTTACGAGGATACAGACACTGGTAAATCTATGGGATTTCTAACTCAAGTATTAGCCTCTATATTAAATGATTATGAGGTGCCTGCTGATAGTTTGGTATCTAGGTTAAAAGAGTGGTTTGATGAAGTTACTTATAATAAGGTTGAGCAATGAGTAAAGTCAAATATGGAGTTGAATTAATAAACTCAATGTTTAGCGAAAAGACAACCGCTGTAATTAGGGCTTCAGTAGATAGTATTGAAATCGGTGCTATTATAATAAAGCTAGATTATAACGAAATGAATAATCAAGCATTTTATAACGCTTTAAAATCGTTAGCGTTATGTGCTGAAATATGTAATATAACTTTAGTAACGTTAAGCGAAATTATAGCTACACATTTCGGACACGAGAAAATAAAACTTTGCTTAGGTCAGGAGAATAATAAATGAGAAATAATTACCAATATGAACTAATTACTGGTAGAGGGTTATTTAAAAATGATAACTATGTTAATATAAAGAAGTTTTATCAAGGTGTAGGAGATAGACAATGGGGTTATATACGCGTTGGAGATTTACCTATTGAAGACGAAAAATTTGAGGACGCTATGCGTGTTTTGTTTTGCGTGTTTAATGATTATAGCCTAGTTAAACCTTCAGAAGTATTGGAGCTTATGAGGCAGATAACACTAGCTAGAGAAATAAACAGAGGAGGATTTGACGATGCCAATGATTGAGCAATGCAAGGGAAAAGATATAGCTAACGTAGCACCAAGCAAGTTAGCACCAAATAAATGGATAGCTACAACTAAATACGATGGTAACTATGTTCAGATACATAAGTTTAATGGAGAAGTTCAGTTCTGGACTTCTGGTGGTAAGCAGTTCTATATACCCGAAATAGCTGATTATCTTTGCGAAAATAATCCCGATGATTTTATTATAGAGTGTGAATATATAGCCGACACTGATGGCAAACTAGGTAGCCGTGTTAGATGTAGCACTGGTAATCTAAGGAGTAATTTTGAGAAAAATATACCTTGCGTTGGAACTTATAAGTTTATGGTATTTGATATCCTACACTTTAACGGCTCTGTTATGGATTGGTCTTACAGCGATAGAATAAGACTTATGGATGAGGAGTTAGAATTACCAAGAGGTATGACAACTGCTAGTGTTATCGGCTGGGACTTAACTATCGAGCAAGCTAAAGAGTTAGCCCATTCAGTAGTTAAGAACGGGTTTGAGGGTATCTACTGCAAGCAGATGAACCACACTTATGAGCCTGGGAAGCGGTTAAATACAGCTATTAAAATAAAGTTTAGACCTACAGCCGACCTGCATTGTATAGATGTTACAGAAGGCACAGGTAAGTATTCAGGTATGATAGGTAGCCTAGTTTTAAAAGACAGAAGTGGTAGAGTTGTCCAAGTTGGTAGCGGTTTAAGCGATTATGAGCGTATGCAAAATCCTGATTATTTTATAGGTAAAGTTATCGAGGTAGAATACGAACAGCTTTTAGCTACATATATCCAGCCTACATTTGTATGTGTTAGGGACGATAAAACTATCGAGGATATAGACTAATGAAAGAGCAGGATATCCAACGCAAGATAATTAAATATCTTGAAAGTGTAGGTGCTTATGTAGTTAAGGTAGTAGCTAGTAATAAATCTGGCACTCCTGATATACTAGCTTGCTATCGTGGTATTTTCTTAGCTATTGAAGTAAAAAGACCTGAAACTAAAACTAACGTTTCAGAATTACAAGAATATAACATAAAGAAAATAAAAGAAGCTGGTGGTATAGCTATAGTTAGCTGGGATTTAGATGCCGTTAAGGCTGTAGTAGAGAATATTAATTCTAATGTTGTAGGAGGATTAAAATGACACAATTAATAATTTCAATTCTAATAGGTTGGCTATAATGTTACACATATTTGGTATAGTTTTTATGGTATGTATAGCATTAGTAGTTATAGATGTTATTTTCGCCATAATAGAAAGTTTGTTTGACCTATGAGTAACGGAACTATTAGTGGTGGAGAAATCAGGGACGTAATAATTATAGCTTACGTCCTTGGACTTCTTGAAATGGATAAAGAAGGCGGCACTTTTCTATCAGAGCAGGACACAGCTACCTTAACTAAGATAGAAACTGAAATAAGGGCTTTATTGCCGATATATACGTGCGTTAAATCCAAGATTATGAAAAAGTTGGAAAAGGTTAGCTATACAATAGCTTTCTCCACTAGCAATTATGAAGTAGAATTATCGGTTCTAGGGCTTAATATGCTATATCTAAACTTTGCACGTAACGAAAGAAGAGGGAGACCTTTATCTAAAACTCTTACAAACTTTTGGGATAAAATAGAGAAAGATTGTATGGATTTAATAAATAAGCATTTCGATGGAGATGAGGATATAGCTACCGATAGCTATAATTTTTGCATCGAATTATTGGAGAAATTATGAAACCTTATAAACACCAAATTGATAAAGCAGAGGAGTGCTGGGATATACTTAAACAAGTTGGGTATGTGTATCTAGCTGGTAAGCCCCGCAGTGGTAAAACTTTAACATCGCTACTTATAGCTGAGAAAAGCCAAAAAGTTAATAATGTTTTAGTTATAACTAAAAAGGCGGCAATTTCTGGATGGGATAAGTTCTTAGCAGATAAAGAGCTGGGACTAACTAAGAAATATCACGTCATAAATTATGAGCAATTAGGTAAAATGCAAGCAGGTAGATTTTATCTAAAAGTAAATCCTAGCGATTACCAACTAGCTATAATAGATGAAAGCCATAACTTAGGGACTTTAGGTAAGCCATCACAGCGAACTAAAGTTATAAGAAAAGTGTGCTGGGATTTACCACATATACATCTAAGCGGGACAGCTATAGTTGAGAGCCCTAACACTATCTATCATCAAATGGCTATATCTAAATTTAACCCGTTTAAGTTCTCAAACTTTTACGATTTCTTTAGATTTTATGGGATACCATATTATATCAAAGTTAATGGTAGAGAAATAGCTCAATATGATAGGTGTGATACCAAGCGTTTGATGAAAGAGATAAATGCCTTTACTGTATATATGACACAAGAGGACGCAGGCATTTCAAGCGACGTTCAAAGCGTTGATAAATTGCATTATGTCGAGCTTGATAATTATACACGAGATTTTTATAATCGACTGCAAAACGTTAAAGTAATAAGCGATTTTAGCTATTATAACGGAGCTAATAGCGGATTAGATATTGTATGCGATAGCACAATGAAATTACGCACGAGCTTGCATATGGTAGAGAGTGGTATTCTAAAAATAGGTGATGATTATATAGAGCTGGGTAATACTGAAAAAATCGACTATATAAAGAAAACTTTTGGCGATACTAAAGATGTAGGTATTATGTGCCACTTTATAGGCGAGCGTAATCTATTAAAGAAACATTTTAAAAATGCACGCATATATAGCTCAAACGCACACGCCGAAGGGGTCGATTTATCAGATTTAAAACATTTTATAATCTTAAGTTCAGATTATAGCGGAGCTAAGTTTATACAAAGACGTGATAGAATAGTTAATATAAACGGCTCAAATACTAATTTAGTTAATCATATATTAGTTAAAAAAGCTATAAGCGAGCAAGTGTATAACAAAGTAAGCAAGAAAGAGGATTTTAATAATTCTACCTACATAAAGCAGGAGATTTAACTCCTGCTACTCTGATAGTTTCCTATAATTAGCCTGTGTGTCTGCATTTTTACCTATTCTATCCTCAATCCTTAAACGGTCTTTGTATAGCATATCGTAAGCGTCCTCACTATTTTCTAACCTTTGTTCTAGTAACTCTAGCTTCTTTCCAGTTACCTTTTTTACTTTGGCGTTATCTAAAGCTATTTTATCAGATAAAACTTGTGTCTTAGCTTTATTTACACGTAGATTAATCCTCTCTAGTTCTCGACTTAGGTTTTCACCCTCTGTCTTAGCCTTAGCTAAGTCTTGGCGAGCTATTCCTTTCTCTATTGGGCTAAGTTCTGACTTATCTATTTTAAGCATTTCAGCCTCGAACTTACCTCTAATCTCCTCAGGGATTTTATAATCTGTGGTTATTTTAGATAAAGCTTCATACATTGTTTTAGAGTTTTTAAGGTATTTAGTAACCTTAGCTTGCACTTTATTATTTAATCCGTATTCACCCCATCTAATAACTGCTTGCTGGGCATATGTGCTAGCTAGTCCAAGAAGTCCCATAACACTTCTCCACCTGTCTGAACCTTTAGAACCTATAAACATCTTATCATTTTTATATTTATTGGCGTATTCTTCGGCTAATTTAGCGGTAGCTCTAGCTTGCTCTGTTTTAATGCCCGACTCCTCTAGGTCTTTCATATACTTTTTATAATCCATAAGACCGTGACTATCTATGTTTTTATTTACAATCTCCGCTAATTCTTTATTCTTAACAGCTGTTGCGTAATCAAGATTAGCTTTATTAAAGGCATTTTTAACCGCTTCTGGGACTTTATTAGCTGGTGACGCTATAGTGTTATCTATTGCTTTTTTAACCTCATCTAATTTTATCTTATCAGCTCCATCTGCATCTCGCATTAAGGCATTTATTTTTTTACGCACTTCTAAAACATCAGCCAGTTGGACATCTTCACCGTTTGTTGTCCATTGCTTACGTATTGAAGCTAATTCTTTAATTGCTGGGCTTGAGGACTCACCCTCAACATCGTTAATAAATCTTATACCTTTAAATGTTTCTTTCATATTTATAGGTAAATCATAAGTATTTATTAGTTTTGATATTTCATCGAAATTTTTACCTGCTACTGCTAAATGCTCGTCTGCGTTTAAAGTGTTACCAACCTTAGCTATATCGTTAGCTCTCTCCCTAGCTAGTATATTTAATTTGTTTGATAAATTATCCGAATAAACCGCTTGTTTCATAACACCCTTACCAGTATCTCCTAGTGCCATCGCCGCTCTATATGCCTGCTCATTTTTAGGGACATCTTTCAATATATCAGCCGCTTGTTCAGGAGATAATTTCTTAGATAACATCCAATTAAATACATCTTTATCCATACCTTCAGGTATAGCATTCTCGCCTAATTTAGCGGCTAATCTATTAATAGCAAATGTGCCAATAGCTCCTACAGCACCACCTAGTGCCGCATCCACATACATACTATCTGTAATAGGGCCTTTATGATTAGGGTCCAACGCATTTTCTTTTACACCCATCATTGCTCCTAATGTAGCCTCCAAAGCTATGGCCGACTTGTAGCTTCTCATAAGTGGTATAGATGTAAGGAGTATAGTTTCTACTGCGTCTGCATTTCCATATTTACCAAGTGTATTGTGGCGTTCGTCATATTTCTTTATATAATATTGAACAGTTTTAATATCCTCTTTAATCTCTTTTGAGTGGTCCTTTGTTAGTCCAGTCTTAGCTAATAAATTATCAATTATGGCTGCTGTTGGCAAACCTATATTAGCTTGATAAATATCGGCTAAATATCTAGCGGTAGCAGGTAAATCCATAGCTACGTCAGCTACTCCAGCAACGCCATCACTAATAAACTTAACTGGGTCATTAGAAAATTTCTTAACTGGGTAAGCAAACACATCACTAGCACCAGCTATAAAATCCCTAGCACTTTCAAAGAACGTTTTTTCTTTCTTAGGTTGCGGAGCATTAGGGTCTTTATATCCGCCTGGTGGAGGAGGTGCTTCCGTCATACCATCTAAATTAACTTCTGGTTGCTTAGTAGCCGTAGAGGTAGTAGGTGCTTGTTGCACTTTAGTATCATTAGCTATTAAGTTATCTAGCCAATCTAGTTTAGTATCACTACTTTTAGGAGCTGTAACTTCTGCTGGTTTAGTTACAGCTGGCTGAGCTATAGTAGGAGTAGTCGCTTCATTAGCTCCTGCTACATTAGTAGCTTCATTAGCTCCTGCTGTATTAGTATCTTTTACCGCTGGTTTATCATTAGCTATTAAGTTATCTAGCCAAGCTAAATTATCTGCCATTATTTATCCTTATTCTTGTGGTCTATTATAGCCGTCTGGGGCGGCGTCATTGCTCATACCTATGGCTGACATTATAGAACCCATATCACCTGCTCCTACATCAGCACCGCCGTTAGCATCTCGTGGGTCCCTAGTTTCAGCTCCAGCAAGTTTGCTAGCCACTTGCTCAAATATGTCGGCTATATACTCACTATTGCGGGTTTTCATTGCACGCATACTTAGAGCTACTACTTTACCATAACTAGCTGGGTCTGTATTCATTAAGAAATTACCTGCTTGTCCTGATAATAGCTGGTCAAGCTGTAGTTTTTCTATGTCGTCCGTTTCGTTATAGTTAGCTGTGGTTATCTCAATATCATACTCCAAAAACTCGATTTGAGTTTCTTTCTCTATCCAAGGGATAATAGTAGCATTCCCGTGGTCATCGTATGTTATATCCTTAATAACTATCTCGTCTTGCCCAGTCTCCTCATTAGGCATTAAGAACGGCTTATTTAGCTCTATAAACCTATCTCCCGATCTTTGGTCGGCTATTCTTATCATCTTATAAGCTCTATAAAATAACTTAGCAAAATCTAGGATATTTATACCTATACACTCATACATATACTCAATGTTAGATGTAATGTAATTCAAGGCACTTGCGGTCATATTTTGTTGTAGCTTAATTTGACGACCAGAAGCTGATGAACCCATCATACCTAAGAAGCTATCGTTTAGATTTAGGATAGTTTTAATCCTTTGTAGCGACCTATCTATAATAGTATATTGAGCTATTACATCGCCATTTAGATTATCTATCTTAACGCCGTGAATATCTTTCATCGGTATAATTGCATTAACCCTATTAAATACTTTAGTAAATTCCTCCACACTATCAACTGCTGTTTTGTTAATATAAACCTTATTAACGTTTGCTAATAGTTGTATTTGAATTAATGCTTGGTTAATAGCTTTCTGACTTTCTAAAACTTCCCTGAATATGCCGTAAAATCCTTTTTCATCACGCTCAAGATAGATAGGCATAATAGGAAATTTTTGTAGGTGTGTAACTTCAGTTTTCTCTAGTAAAGTATCTCCACTCCAAACTAGCTCCCAAATCTTGCCGTCCTCTTTTAGGTAGCTAGTTATAACTAAATAGCTATCGTTCATTTTGTATTTGTAGGCTTTACCACTATCTGGATTATCTATGCCTACAAATCCTACTGACTTGTTAATCTCCTCGCTTTTACCTGGCCAAGTATCATCTATATCTTGTGCTGATATCCATCTATATTTGTGGATATATCTAGCATCGGAGTAATCCTCCTCACGAGATTTAGGGTCTGGGATAACTTCGTCCCAAGGTAGATAACGTAGTTTAATTTGGACGTCTTTAGTTCCAAATTCATCTTTCTTACCAGTGTCCTCAACTCTTATCTCAAATGCACAAATACCAGCTAGTAATAGGTCATCTATTAACCTAGTTTTCATACGATTAAATTTTGATATTCTTAACGTATATTGAACTATATCCTGCCCAACTGAAGCTATGTTTATATCCTCAATACCTACAGGCTTAACGTTGATATTAGATATTGTTGAAGCTAGATAACCGCTAATAACACGCTTATATGATTTTATAATGTTAAAAGTTTCAGCAGGCTGTTTTCTATTAACTAAAGTATTAAGCTGTTTGATAGTGTAGTGTTGGTTGTGGTTAAAAGCTATAATCTCCTTAGCTTCCTCTCTACACTCACTATGCCAATTAGTGGCGTATTCAAAATATTCCCTAGCTTTTTCTAATAGTTTCTCACTCATTCCATATCCTTTTCACGCATTGCTTTTAAAGTAGCTTTCATTTCAGGACTTAGACCAGAATACCAAGCTTGTTGTTCTTCTGGAGATTTACCTTTCATTTCTTGTATAGCTTCGTTTAGGTAGCTAATTTTACCACTCTCCCCTATGGTATTCATAATATTGGCCGCTTCGTCATTACTACTCTCAATTAACCCTTTTACAAATCTCTTTTGTGCTTTATTTAATTGGCCATTATATCCAGCAACGTTAGCTGCCCATTGATTTTTAAGGGCTTTTAAACTAGAAGCCCAAGTATCTACAGATTTAAGATTATTTATACCCTCTAAATAAGCATCAACTTGGTTTTTAAATTCCTCTGTTGTAAAGGCTGCACCAGATAATAATTTAATTTGGTTTGCGGCTATTTGCTTAGCTTGGGTTTCTAGTTCAGACATAAGTTTAGCTCTATCGTTCCAATCGGCAGGAGTTATTTCAGGGAAGTATTTAGCTACTTCTCCTTTAATCTTATCATCTACGGTAGCTGACTTAGCTAGTTTCATTAAAACATTAGCCTTTGCTTCAAATTTCTCCATCTCCTTAACTATTAAAGCTGAGGTTGTTGCATTAGCTAAGTTTTGGCGCATAGCTCCATTTTTCTGTAAATCTTTCTCCATAAGTTCTGGGTTATTTTGATAGCCTTCGTAAAATTCTTTATCTGATTTACCCTCTAATTCTTGTCTTTGTTTCTCTAACCTAAGTCTATTTTGCTCTTTAATTTGTGCGGCAGTCATATTACTACCTAAACCCATACTAGATGCTCTTATCATTGCCGCCTGAGAAGCTACCTCATTAGCGTGAGCATTTACCATACGAGATTGGGCGTCCATACCTGCATACCTAGCTTCCTCATTATACTTATTACCTGCTGCGGTATTTTTATATGCTTCAGCCTTTTTATTTTCAAGTTCATATAAAGCTTTAGACCTAGCCATATCCTCGTTCATACGATTTATGTCAGCTAGTTTCATTTGTTTATCAAACCCTAGACCATAAGCTACCATATCTAATTGCATATGTCTTTCTTTACCGTCCTTAGTCATAAATACCATCTCCTCCTTAGCAGGATTATATGTAACATCTATGACTGGATTGTCGGGAGCATTTCCCATAATACCATTTATCCACCTACTTCCATCAGGGTCTATGACTACATCACGTTTAAACTGGGCTACAGCCTGCTTAACATCTTCAGGAGTAGTGTATTCAGTCTTAACGCCTCTATATTTATTAGTTGTAGGGTCATAAGTATATTTAGTTTTATCAAAATTTTCTGGTAAATTATTACCATCTATCTCCTCTTGAGTATCTGTCCTAAACTTACCTCTGTTATTAGCTATGGCGTTTGTAATATCTGTAAAGCGTTCCGATAATTTTAGTTTCTCGTTACCAGCCGCCAACTTTAAATTCTCCATTTTTAAAGCGTCTAACTGGTATTTCATTGTTTCCATTTGGATTTTATCTTTATCCATAATTTGCTGTGTTCTTTGCCTAGCTAATTCTCTTTGCTGGGATAGCTCCTCATACTCTCGCTTTTCGTCTAGCCCTCTGTGGTTTTCATATACACCTTGAGCAAAACCGCTACCTAAATTCCACATTATTTATCCTTTAAAATCCATAGTTATTTGAGCTATTGTTATCAGTTCCAAACATATTAGCTCCATTTCTGCCATAGTTATACATTAAGGCACCAAATACATTACCTGCTGATTGTCCAGACATATCTGCTATTCTATTCCAGTTATTTTGCTGATTAGCCATAGCTCCCATAGATTGTGCATTAGCATTAGCTAAGGATTGAGCCGCTATATTACCTTGTCCAGAAGCATAACCTAAGAAGCCCATCTGCTCATTACGCACTGACTGCTCGGCTTGTTCTGCTATATTCAACCTATCGTTTATAGCATTTTGCTCCATTTGAGCTAGTGTTTCTTGCTCGATACCTGAACCCGTTAATCCGCGTTGAGCTATGTTTTGCTGGACTTTATCCTGCGCCATTTTAAACTGCTTGTCATACCTATCTAGGTTACGGTTAGTTCTTTGCTCAGGTGTTAAGTTTGTGTAATAGTCAGCTAAGTTTTTCTCTAAATCTCCGTAAATAGCCCTACGTTCAGCGTCACGCTGGACTGCCGCTTGTTGCTGTTCTTTAGCCATTTCTAGCTGTTGCTTACCAAGCTTATTAGCTTTATGGGCACCGTAAATAGCGGCTCCAGCCTGGGCTAAACCGATACCTGCTCCTATATAATTAAGCCAGCTCATATTTTTAAGCCTCCGTTATTTTAGTTTAATTGTATTATATCATAAGATACTTTAAAGTTATCTTAAGTTACGGTTATCAAAGATATATCTATAACTATATATCTGACCCTCACCGCTAATTTCCAGATGGATATACAACCCTTCATTGAAATCTACTGGGATACCTATATTAGCTACGGTAGGTTTTTGGACATTGTAAGATTGTTCAGTAACTAATGTATCATCAATAAATACTTTTACATTTAAATTACCTTTTAATACGATATTAACGTAATTGAATTCCTTTAATATATCCATAGAGGTTCCTATAAATTTAACCGTTTTAACTAACATAGTGCTATATTCTAGGCTATCATAGGCTTTATACAACCGCGAATTATTTACAAAATATAGTTGGTTATTCCTTACAGCGCCAAATGAATTAGTAATATCCATTTCAGTTATAACTGGATGGTTTAGACCAAAATCCATTTTAACAACCTTAGTGTCTGTAAATACGTAATAAATATCCCCTACTACTATAGCATTGATTATCTTTAAAGTCTCCCCAGGATTTACAAATGAATATCTACCCTTTGTTAAGTTATTTATAGTAGAACCTATAGATAACATAACATCGCCATCTGATATCCACACAACAGCATTTTTTATATTAGCTATTGAGGACGGCTCAGAACACCCTATAGATTTAGATAAGTTAGAAATTGTATAGCTAACGCTATCAGTTCCACCTAATAAATAAGTGCTATATTTAGTAAATATCATAAGACCTAGTGGCGAGCTGGCTAGTCCAGTAATTTGCTCATTAACTGTAACACACTGTAGTTCGTTCCATATGTTAGGACGTCCTGGCTTACTAAAATAAACATAACTGCCCTTATAAGCGAATAAAGTAGCTTTATGCTCAACTAACCCTTTTAACCCAGTAACTTCTTTAATTTCTGTAAAATCTAAGAATTGCGGGCTTGGGATATCTGCTAGGTTATCTATAAATACGTTATTGCCTTTATATGATTGTAAGCTTATAAACTTATACATCGAACTAGATATATCTTTGCGGTATATTTTAAGGCTGTATTTTTCGTTAGGGTTCTCTACGTATAAATGTATTAATTTACTAAAGTTAAAGCAAGAGTTAGATTTTACTGGCAAGCTCTCCATTCCAGTAGCTTTATCGTAAGATGTTACGGCATAATAAATTTCATCAGTTCCGTTATTATTTACGTTTAATATAGACCCGAAAGCGTCTAGTAAATCTATATCTACTTCCCATAATTTATCAGCAGCTACTCCATAAGTTATAGACCCGCCAAGTATAATAGCTATTCTATCACCATTATTTGCGGCAGTAGTGCCTTTTAAATGGAAAAATCTTTTACCATCTTTAAGATATTCTTTTATACTATCACTATAATTTTCTGTTGTAATAGTTGCGGCTATATTAACATATTTAGGGATAGTTCCGTCCTTAGGTTCTTTCTCATTAACCTTCTCTACAGGAGCTACAACTTTAATATTTTGTATCATAGTTTGTATTTGCTCTAATAAACTATTAGCTATACCATTTTTTATTCTGATAGATATGTTACCTGCACTAATACTAGGTAATTCTATAGCATTTTCTATAGCATTAATACCAGATTTCTTAGTATTAACTCTATATAATTTACCTGATACTAATGCGAATGTTTGGTTAGCTACGCTGGCAAAACTAACTCCATCTCTTAATTGATATTTAATACCTCCTACATATCCATCGTCATCATATAGATAAACAGCATCGTAATTAGCTCCTAAATTTTCAGGAGTCCCGTGTTTATTTGAGCTTTTTATAGTCCCTGTTATAGTAGATACATTTCTCAAATATTGAGCCTCATCGGTGCTTAATAAATGTCCTTCTCTTACGTTATTCATACCGGTTAAGGTTACCGGCATATCGACTTGAGCCATTGTTGTTCCTTTCATTGGTTGTATATTTGGTTTTAAAAATTCATTCCTGCTAAATATACTATAATCTTTAACAGGCATTAAAGCTTCTGCTGTATTAGCAAAGTTATATTCTCCGTGCAATGGGCTAGTTAAATATAGACCAGGCAAATTCTCTCTAGTTACTTCTATTAGTTCGCTAGAGCCATTAAACATATGTGATGTTAAACTAGAACCACCAGTTAAACTACGTTCAGTATAACCTATTGACAAATTACCGCCAAACATATCTGCTAAAGTTCCTAACCCTTCAGCTATATTATTTAAACTACTAAGTGCTACACTAAAAGCTTGTAGGTTTCTTAAAGCAAATGGTGCTACAGATACTAGGTTTAAAGCTGACAAAGCTATACTGGCTACTGTTGATATAAAACTAGCAACCTTAGCTACGCTGTTTATAGTTTTATAATCAGCGTTAAACGCCTCAAAAGCATCTATAGCCATCTCAGTAGCAAAGCCTACTTCTACAGGGCCTTTTCTAGTATTCATTGTATGCCAATCAGTGGTAAATTTACCTAGAAAAGTATCCCTTGTAGTATCAACCCTATTAACATTACCCATACCAAGATTATAATGTGCTTTTTCTATTTTAGTTCCATACCATTCTTTTGTTTCGGTTATAGTAGTATAATCATAGCCAGGGACTGTGCTTTTACGAGTGGTAAATTTTTCTACAACTTTACTATAATCTAGCTGGCCTTTATCATTTATAGCATAGCTATTAAATGTTTCTCCTACACCAAAAGTGGCTGGAGAACCTTTAGCCATTTGCTCGAAAACACCGGTTTCCTTATAAGACCCGTCCCACTGCCTTTCCATTTTACCTAGTGTTCTACCGGTTACATTATTAACTATTGACCATTCGCCAGTCCTTTCGTGATATTGCATAGATAAGGCAGGATTTCCAGCAAATGCATATCTGTTGTTTGACCATTTATCGTGACTAGAATATCTACTACCTAGGCTGCCCATATCTACATAGCCTGCAGGACCTGCTCGGCCTACACTAGGACCGACAGTTTTAAATCTATCACTTAGACCTCCAGTATTACCTCTAGTATTACCTCCAAAAGCAGCTCCAAGAGCAGCTCCAAGAGCTCCAAGAGCTCCTCCAAGAGCTCCAGAGTTTATACTTCCTTTAGAGTGGTTTTTACCACCGCCACCTCTATCGGCTTTACCTCCCCTACTTCTACCAGAACCGCTAAAACCTCCTGTTCCAGAACGTCGTCCAGGACTTCTACCATTAGCCATATTTTAATCCATTAGATTGTTAATTTCTACAGATACTTTATTACCTTTAAGTAACTCAAATACTCTAGCTAATGTTTTAACGCTGTTATATACGCCTTTAGTATCATAGCTATCTCCCATAAGTATGCAACCTTCTGTATCTTGAGGATAGTTGCCTTTATGTATAAGTATTGCTCTACTTTTAGATACCTGCTCATTAAATACTATAGGATGAGGTGTTTTGTATTTAGCTCCAACGTGCCAATCTAAGTAATACTTACCTGCTGGTATACGTCTATCTTTGTTAGGTGTAGTAGTGTCAGGGCCTGCAGGCTCAAGAGTAAATCCACTCATAAGTTTTTCGCCATCATTATCAACTATATAAAATTTACCTATAGTTCCGTCATTAATATCCTTAAACCTGTCTATTCTTAGCAACATTTTATATCCCTTTCTACAAATTTTACACGCTCTTTATGCTCACCCTTTTTACCTAAATTAAAGCCTTCTACAGGGCGATGATATCCCATCACCCTTGTATAAACTATACACTTAGTTCTTTTATCTTTAAGAAGCTCTAATATTTCAGCATTAGAGCGTTCTATCATCTGTAAAGCCACCGAAATCTCCTTTATGTTTTTCAGCTTCGATTTTAGCATCGACCCATTTATCAACTTTCTCACCAAACCAGGTAGCACCTTTCCAAGCGAAAAATCCACAACCTGCTAAGGCTACTCCGTTCTCTTTCCAAATAAATAATATTACTTCGTAGCTAATCCACCCGAAAAATACCGAGCTAGCTATACCAAGTAATAAATCTATTACTTTACGTCCTAAGCCTTTATCAGGTCGAGAGCCTACATTAAGTAAGCCCCCAATAAACCCGATAGCCAACACCCATTTATACTTACCAAGATACTCATCTAAGCTATTTAACCACTCCATATACACACCCTTTCAATAAGACCTCTATACTTGAATAATACAAAGTTAATCCTTTAGCCGTGTCCAAGTCAGAGGGGTCATAAACGGGCTTCTCTGGAATTGTTACATTACATCTTACTGGGATAATCTTTTCTTGATATTCCACCTTAGTTACTACTTCGGGCTTAGTTGCACACCCACCTAGACAAACTATAAGTGTTAGGCACATAATAAATAGCATACATCTAAGCTCCTTCTCCTTTTCTTGTAGCTTTAATATGTTATCTTTCATTGCTAAGTCCTTTATATAAATTTTCATAATATTTTAGCTTAGCTTCGCACTCAGCGTTTCGTGTTGGCACTTTTATATATTCTATATGAGTTTTAACTATTTCTTTTTTCTTATACACTTCTGCTAAATCAACCTTTGTTTTCTCTAAGGCTTTATTTTGCTCATTTAGTGAAGTGCGACAACCATCTAAATTATTTTTAGATACTTCGGCTTGTAGTTTAGCTACTAGCACCCTCTCACTAGCTTTATCAAGGCTAGATTGTAGAGATTTAATCTCTATATATTGAGTAACTAAAAGAGTTACTAAAGCACCAGCTACTAGCGAGATTATAACTATTATAGTTTTGCTATTAGCTAGAAAACCTAATACTTTACTCCACATAAGCTATCCTTTAATCTAATTGAGGCATATCAGCTACGGCTTCTGCAAATGATTTAGGCATTTCTCTTTTACCTGATTGTATATCAGCAAGCATTTTAAAGCCCCATTGCCAGACGTGGGCGCGCCATTTACCAAATAATTCGCCCTCTTGTCTAAACTCATTATCATATCCACCGTAACTGCAAGCTGAAACTATGTTATCGTAGCCTTTTTCTTTAGCTTTAGTATCTAGTATAATTTGCACGTAAGCCTTAAAATCCTTTTCTAACATTTGTAAAGGCTTAGGCTTAATTACATTATTAATTGTATAATTTGTTGGAGCCTCTGTATATTCTTTTGCAATATATTCAATCTCTGACGGGACGCCTTTAGCCTCAACTTCTATAACCCGCTTATATCCTAAAGATACCAAATACTCGTCTTTAAGAGCTTCAGGATACATATTATCTCCATTAGGTAGAGTTATAACATCGACATACTCTACCGACTTAGTTTTTAAATTATATAATTTCGCCATTTTTATGCTCCTGCTATTGTTATTTTAGTTATTTGTAATGGAAGTTCATCTTCATTATCTATATCTGCCGTATTATTACATACTAAATACCCGGATACTATATTAAAATAAATATTTATTGTAGTAAATCCATCTTTAACCTCTGTATAATCACCAGTTACAGATGAAGGTCCATCTAATTCAATACTATATGTATCATTATATTTCTTACTATAAACTAACAGGTGTTTAAGCCTTAGGGACTCGTCCCACTTACATACAGTAAAAGTCTTAGCATTATTATCAGGGTTATTATAAATAACTTGACCAACATTATACCCAGTTTCCTCTGAACTGCAACCTATCATAAATGATGTATTCATTATGCACGTCCCATTGCTATAGAGGTATCAGCGTATTTAAAATAAGAGAATATCTCAATAGGTTGCAAATCTGTAGGTATTTTCCTAAATTTTAAATCAGCCGCAAATCCTGTTATTTTATTAGCACCAATAATTACAAGAATTCCACTCTGACCATAAGCAACATCATTAAGTGTTAAAACGCCATTACCTTGCATATTAATCATATAATTATCGGCTATTGTTAATGAAATAGTCCCGTTATCAGTATTTAAGCTATGAACTTTACACGAATTTCTTGTGGTTCTATCGTATTTAGAATTTACTCCTGCCCAATTTTTAAAAGCTTCTGTATTGGACGCTAAAATTCTACCATCTCGATTGCTAGAAAATAATATACTTGCATTCCCAGAAATATTACTATTTCGTGTAATATCATCAACTATTAAAGACGAGAAATTACCTATACCTGCTCTTATATTTCCTCTACTATCCCTTAATACTAATGTATTTCCAACATTTTCTGTATTGGCAGATTTACCGCCTAATGTAGTAGGATTTTTAGCAGCCTCCTCTACGTCTTTAATCTTAGCCATAACCTTAGTTATTGCTGTAGAACTAGCGGCTGTAGTCCCATCTTGTAAATCTAATTTATCAGAAATTTTGATTATACCAGCAGTATTTTCAGTTGCATTAACAGCAGTCCATTTAATGTTTGCAGTCTGCGAAGCACTAAAAGCAGTAAAATATGCTTGCTTAACAGCTCTAGCTGTTGCAGCCTCTGTAGCACTATCACTTGTTACTGTATCATTTAATTTAACTATTCCCTCCTGGGTTGTAGATGCCGACACAGCCGTCCATTTATCATTAGCCACATTTAAAGCTTGCTCCGCTTCTTTATAAGCTAGATTTACAGCCTTAGATGTAGCAGCAAACTCATCAGAGGTGCTTGTTATTGAGCTAGAAAGTTGAACAATACCCTCACTTGATGTAGAAGCTTTCTCACCACCTTTTATTGCTACATAAGAGCCATTCCAATGATATAATCTCTTAGTTTGGTTATCTATATATAAAGTCTTATGGTCTCCCGTAGTAGGAAAACTGTCTTTTGAGGTATATGCAGCTACTCCACCAGTATCACCTTTAGGTCCTTGTGGTCCTTGTGGTCCTTGTGGCCCGATTGGTCCTTGAATACCTGCAGGTCCTATAGGGCCAATTTTACCTTGTGGGCCGACTAGGCCAACAGGGCCTTGAATACCTGCAGGACCTTGAGGGCCTGGGTCTCCTTGTGGACCTCTAGTCATAGACAGCCACTCTCTACGTCTTTCCTCGGCTTGTTCCCAATATTCTTTTACTTTACGCTCACTGGTTTGTGCCGCTTCGCAAGCCGCTACGGCGTCCTCACTTGCTTTTCTTATTTCATTAATTGATTGTATTGCTTGAGATAATTTAGTTTCTATGGTTTTAAATTGCGCCTCAGCTTCGATAATATGACTATTAATCTCTTCCCCATGAGCTATTTTTGTGTTAAATGATACTAATGCACTATCGACAGCTTTTTGTAGAACTTTCATAGCGTTGCTAAGGTTAGTAATCTCGCTTAATACTAAATTAACCGAATTTAATGTTGTGCTTGCTTGGGTTGATGAAAATGAAGCACTAGCCGCCGCTTGACTAGCTTCTTGGACTTTACCATCTACATTAGCTTTTAACGCATTTAAATCATCTAGTGTTTGAACCGCACTAGCTACCTTATTAACTATTTCGCTTTTAAGCCTTTCAACGTCCTCTTTTACTGTTTTAGCTTCATTATTATTTGAAGCTAATTTATTTAATAGCTCCTCCGCTTTAGATAAATCATTCTGGACACTATTAAGTCTTTGACCTAAGGTATGAGTTTCATCGTAAGGGAAGTTTTGTGCGTTTATTTTAGTTCTAGTAACTTGCACTCCACCCCTAGTTTGAACTACGTTGCCAACTCCTATTTCCATATCCTCTAGGGTCAATTTATTTACATAAATTTCTTTAATGTTAGATGCCATATTCGTCTCCAAATCCCGTTCTATATTGCACTAAATACTCAGCTATACTTTGATAGCCTGATTTTTCGTGTTCCTGGATATTCTCCAACTCTGTTTTATATTTGTTGATGAATAACATACCTTTATTTATATTCTCGCCACGTGTATCATCTAATAGTAACATACCAGAAACATAATAAACTAGCGTAGATTTAAACATTTCATTTAAATCCACATTATCTGTTTTTTCGCTAACTTGTTTAGGACGTTTTGAGTATTTTATATCTAAAAGATTAAACCCGTCAGCCATTGATGTCATTTGTCCGTTTGGCTGCATACCTTCTGGGATATAAATAATGCGTAGGTCATCATCTACTTTTAAGCCAGTGATAATACCATCGATATTATCTCTTGTAACTCCTGGTATATCTATTGCTATACCATAAAGTCCATCGCTAGAAACAAAGTTATTTAGTTGTCTATAATTTGTATAGGTAGGCTCCTCCAACAAAGGATAAAGACTAAGTTCGCGTGGATTGTTGAGGTTATATATGACAGATTTTAATTTACTGCCAATTTCTTCCTCCCACTGTGGATTTTTGTCCATCGAACTAAATGACTTTACTTCCACAGGCTGGTTATTGCATCTAACCCTCAATAGTTTTATAAAATCAGGGTCTGGTATTACTACCTTACGTTGATACGGAACTATAGGGAGAACTAACTCGCCTTTGTTTATATTAACTTTGCGAGCGAGGTCGTCTAAACCCTCATTAATCAGCTCAATTATACGAGCATCGGTAAATTTTGTATTAGGGACATCACCAACCCTATACCTTACACTTGATATTAAACTAGAAACTAACATCGCTCGCCTTTAGTTCGTAGGGATTAACCTACGAACATTCCGTCAAATGTATCAAGAGGGATAAAGCTTATCACCGCATAACCCTCACCTACATTAGCTGCACCCATTGTAACTACACCTGTAACTTCTACAACTTCTTTAGTTACCGTAGGGACGAAAGTAGTTTGTGGAGTTACTTTAACAGTGCCTAGGTCAAATGCGACCGCAGCGCCATTAACGCTAAGATTAACGTTACCACCTGTAGCACCCTCTTTAACTACAAGAGTTACTCCAGTAATTAATGAGTTAGCAGGGATTTTAGTTAAAACTACGGTATCACCTGTTTCAACTCCTGCTTCTTTTAGGGCTGAAATCTTAACATTAGCAATCGCAGCCGAAGCCGAATACTTCTTGTTATTACCAAGAAATTTAGTAAAATCTACTCTTTTAGCCATTTATTATCCTTTATTGACTTAGTTTATCGTTATAGGTATCAATAACAGCAACGCCATAATCCATATTAGCAACTTTAGCCTCTTTATAGTCCTCAACCTCAGCAGTTAATTTACATTTATCGGCTTGCATTGTTAGGAGCATTGCACTCTCGCTTGTGATACCAAAATCTTGGCTCTCTTGGAACTTGTAGTCTGGAGTGCTACCCATACCTAGTTGGAATGCACCAGCACCTAAGATTAAGCCACGTGAAGCAACTTTACCAGCTTGTGCTTTACCTGTTCCACTAAATGTGCCATTTTCGTCCACAGTTCTAAGACCTTGGATTTCTACCGCAGTTTTGAATAGTTGGTTATTTATAGATGAACCTGCAAATGTGCTAGCCTCCATAATAACAAACGAACCAACTTGAGTTACGTTATGGCTAATTAGTGCATTACCTATACCGCGAACTTCTGCGTGTTGATAAACCCTCTGGAACTTCTCGTCTTTAAGTAGGTCAGCAATTTGGAATGAGTCCAATACCAATAGCCATACTTTTCTACCATCAGCTAGTTTAAATGGTTTCATCGGGCTTCTACGTCCACCAACCGTATAACCTATACCAGTTTTAACGATTGTTTCCATATTAACTAGAAACTCCCAGCTAAGTTTATCAGTTGCAGTTAATGCACCGATTGTAGCTTTGTTACCAGGGCGAATTACGTGAGTAGGAGCTTGTCCTCTTAAATAACCTTGACCTAAGTCAAAGAACATCTGGTCTTTAGCTCTTACGAAGTTGTCCGCTAGTTTCTCACGACTATCTGCGTGTGTGCTAAGGTCAATATCACCTATAGCCTCTGCATCAAACTCCATACCATTATCTACGGTATAGCGTCCAAACTCTAGTGTTAAGCTATCGCTAAACTTCATTTTTGATGGGCTGTTACCGAACGCTTGCTCTTTACCTCTAAAACCTGCTGTTGCTAGGTTACCACTATAGTCGAATATGATATTATGACCTACTTTTGCGTTAAAATCATTTTTCTGATAAATAATCGCATCGTGGTTATTACCAGTTAAGCCTCTCCAGAAACTTTCTGAGGCTTTTTGTATCATACCCTCGACCATCCAGCCTTTACGCTCAAGAGCGTTGCCGTATCGAAGGATACCTGTGCTTTGTTTTGCCATTTTATTTCCTTTTAGAACGTTATAGTTTTCTCATTATCCAAAATATTGGACACCTCTGCTTTAGCAGGAGCATTGCTAGACCCTCTAACACCGCTAATATCAGTGCCATTTGCTTGAGGCACATCTCTAGCTAATGTTTTTTCTGGAGCCGTTAAGAATTTCTTAGTTAAACCTAAGAACTCCTCGAAAGAAATCTCTCCACGTGCTAGCCTTTTCATATACAAAGGAGGAATTTGGTCTGCGATTTCGTCCTTTGTAAGATTAAGTTCAGGATTAGCGGTAATAAATTCCCTTAGCTGCTCAGCTAATCTCTCCCTCTCAAACTCTTCTGCACTAAGGCTTTTAATACGCTCTAGCTCCTTAACTATACCGTCCTCAAACTGCTTCTTAGCAGCTACCTCATAGGCATCTATTTTAGTTCGCCATTGGTCTGGGTCAGTTAGTTTTAGAGTATCTAGCTCGTCCTGTTGCTCAGGAGTGAGCTTTATTTGAGCCGCAACCTTATCACGCAAAAACGTAGCTTGAGCTTCCACAGCTTTCAACTGCTGTTGGCTTTTGGTGAAGCCTGCGACAGTGCCACGTCTCCTTTTTTCTGCCTCAATCAACTTACTCTTGTAGTATTCTACCGCGTCAGCGTCTTTTGGCATATTCTCCTCAATATTCTTAAGGAAATTAGAGACGTCATAGTCCTTATCGCCTGTGCTGGTAGCAGTATCTAGTGTTTCAGGAGTTTTAACGTCCTGTTCTGGATTACCATTTTCACCCATTTTATAGCCCTTTCTCTAGTATTTTGTAGTCAGTATATCATATTATAGCTTAAACTGAGCTTAAAGCCCTGAATACTCATCATCTTGGTAATAATCGTCAGGATAGCCCATCTCGTCATCAGTTAATAGCTCTTTTTTATTGTAATTTGCCGCTATGGCTGTATAACGCAAGCTATCTGTATAGTTTGAAGTCCAGTCGTGTTCAGGCGTTCGAAGCGAAACACCTAATCTAGTGTCATATTTCCAGTGGTATTGCTGTATAGCTAGGAGCAACGTTTCGCAACTATCATCTATTAGTGCAACGTTCAGAAAATCCCTTGTAGCACTTATACCATCATCTATGCTTATGCGTTTTAGAACCCTAGCAGGCACTCCAAGCTCCAGAAACTTCTCTAATCTAGTTTTACCAGTGCTAAACTCCCTTACCATCGCATCGTGCGGCAGAGCTACATCTTGTATGTCATACCCTTTATCCCTCTTAAGTGCCCACATAACCTCAACATAATGCTCTAAATTTTCCCCGCTAGCGGCATAGCAGTCTATAACCCTTGGGACACCATCCACAACCTGTGAAAAAACTAATACCGTTTCGTCATTAACACCTATATCGTAGGTAACTAGGACTGGTAGCCCGTGATAGTGTAAGTTAGGTAGCACTCTCTTGGACAAATATAGTGCGTCATACTCTTTCTTGTAGATAGAACCCTCCAGTGACTGCTCGAACGCCTCCTCTGGAGTGGTTGGATACTCCTGCTTTATCTCATAACCTAGCTCTTCATACTTAGACGCATACCACCACTTCTGGGTATTAGTTAGAGTTATGCCATACTCCTGCTCAACCTTAGTAAAATACTCCCGCATTGCCTCGTTTATATCTACTTTAGAGCTAAGGTTACAGTCCGGGTCCTCCACCCAGCTAAGAAACACCGCCTGAAACTCAAGCTGGTTGAGGTCGCGGGAGAGCTTCGCTTTATTATACGCTTTAAGCCACATCTCATAGAATAACCCGTTGCGACCCTCAGCAGTGCTTTCTATAGTTATCTTATTATCCTTACCTACAGCCTGAAACGCACCAGTCTTTAGCTCTTTTGCCTTGTCTGGATATTTCTTAGCTATCTTACCTAGCTCGGACACGTGTAGTCCTTGAAGTGTATCACCACGGAAGTTACCTATTTTTAGTATGCTCCCATTGCTAAACATCATACGCTTCGAGTTGTTCGCCACCAACTTAAGGTTTAGTAGTGTCTTTACGTCAGGGTCTAAGTCCTCCCACATCAATAGTGCCCTATCCGACAGCTTCTCAGCTTCGTCCTGACCATAACTCTGGATACCAGCCTGAAACCCTGGCTTGAACAGGCAGTCATCTAGGTAATATGCCAGAAATAGCGTCGATATACCCTGCTGTCTGCTCTTAAGAATTATTTTGCGGTTGTGTTTAAACTGCGTAAGCACCTTATTCTGGCTGTGATTTAGTGTCAATATCCTCTTAACACCGTTCTTATCCCTGATGGTATAAAGGTTATTCATTCTCCACAACTTAGACCCAAGCTTACTATCCATAAACTCCTGTTGCTCCTGGGTGAGCGTTGTCTGTGCCGCTGAATACTGCTCCGTAAGCTCCCTTGACTTCAGCTCGTCGTTCTTATCCTCAGCAATCATCACGGAACCTATCTACCAAGTTCTGTATAGCTATGTTTATCACTGGAGTATTGTCCTTAGGCCTCAAGTCCTTGTAAGTCGCCTCTATCGCTGTTACCGAACTAATAAGGTCCTTAAGCTCCTTAGTATCTCCAACCATTGACATCATATCTAAGGCATAATCTACAGCTTTCTCCTTGAACGAACTAATTTTCTCTAATATGCGGGTTACACTCTCGTCCTGCTCTGCTTCGTTGAGGTCAGTAGGTGCTGGTTGAGCTATAGTTACGACCGCAGGAGCTAGAGTGGGTTCAGTCCTAGATGTAGGTGTTTTGTTAAGCGCTGGTAGGATAGTAACTCTCGGTCGTGTTAGCCACTCAGGCTCTCCCAACTGCTCCTTAGTAATTTTATACTTATCTAATATTGTATCTATCTCAGCCCCTGCTTCATACTCTAACTTCATAAGGTTTAAGAGTGCAACTGGGACTGGCTTCGGTGCTTTAGCCACGGATACTCCTTTATGGTTTTTCTGTAAGTATAGCTAAGTTTAACTTAAGCTTTGCTTACGTAGCTAATAATAGCTAGAGTTGCTGGCCGTAGTTGATATTCTATTAAGTTTAATTAAAATTGTGTTGTAATTAAAGTTAATTGAATAATATTTCGTGAAAAATTTTTATATTTTCTCTGTATGGATTAGATTGATGAGGTGGGCTCCGTTGCTATTACGTTAGATTGTGAGTAAGTCTGTTAAATTAAATTTAATTGAATATTAATTTGAAAAATTGGTTGCGTATTGGAGGGCGTGCTTCGTTGAAGTTAGTTATAGTATATTAAATTAAATTTAATTAAATAATAATTTTAAAAATTGATTATATCCAAAATGGCGTTCTGTCGTCTTCAACTCTACTCCCGCTTTGTCGCACCCACCTCCTAAACTTAAGGTCCACTTAAAATATCACCAAAATATTTCAATTCAATTTTATCAGAGTTTCACGAGAAACATAATCACAACTTCAACATTATTAAGCTTAATTTACTATCTTGCTAAATTGCAATTTTGCTTATCGAAAATTTAAGCATTTCTTAAGCAAAATTATGCTATTCGCGTAACATATTATATAAGCAATTTTCTATCGCAAAACATTTCTAACAAACAATTATTTAATTAAGTTTAATTTAAGAGATTATATGTTATAATTCTTTTACATTTCAAAAAGAAAGCGAGATAAAACAATGCAAGACGATATTTTATATCACAAGATTGTTAAGAGAATTACGAAGTTAAATGTTAAATATGTAAAAGAATACAACGAAAAAATATTTAACATTTCTAAAGATAGCGTTAGCAATGCAAAATTAGAAAATTGCTTAAGACACTTAGTTTTAAAATTAGATTTTAATAAAGCTTTATTAAATAGAATAATGAATATGTATTTAATACAGAAGTCAGATATGTTTAACATAAAGCAACAATTATTCTATTATGTTAATAATGATAAAGTTGTAACTAGCGACGATAAAGAAAATCAAGTAGCTACAAGAAAAATATTAAATTATCTTTTTAGAAAATAATTTAATTAAGTTTAATTTAAGAGATTATATGTTATAATCTCTTTACATTTCAAAAGAAAGCGAGAAAAGAAAATGCAAAACGATAGATTTTCAGAGTTTGAGCAAACATTATTTGCTATAAAATATAAAGTTGCTTTTGAAAAGCTAGAATTAATTAAAACTCTTAATGAATTAAGTAATGTTTTTGAATACGACTTAATTCACGCAAGCGATTTTTTTAGATGAATATAATAAATTACTTGAAGCGTCAAAATATAATCATCAATTTAAAGATTTTCTATATCTTGAAAATTATTTATATAGTAATGTTTCAGCGATGAAGTTAGCATTAAAAGCTAAACGATTAAGAATTGAGTTTAATTTTAGAAAATACAAATTGAGCTTAATAAGCTAGAGATTTTTTATATTAATCAAAGTGCAAATTTTGATGAAATAAAAAATATTGACGAAAAAATCGTAATTGAGTTTATAAACTCTTTAGCGATATATGAAAATAAAATAATTGAAACGTTACGACTTGATAGAGAATTAGACGATAATTATCTAGTTACAGAATTAATCTAATTTAGCTAACAAAGAGCAATTTAATTTAATTGCTCTTGATTAGCTAAATTAAGCTAGAGTTCTTTTAAGTTTCGTTTAAGCATTATTATGTTATAATAAGCTTTTCAATATATAAATTAAGTTGATAGCAATTATCAACTTGACAAATTAGCGAAATTATGCTATAATATAAGATTTTGCTAATCGCATAATCTGAATTAAATTGAGTTAAGTTTAATTTAAGCAAGATTATGTTATAATGTTTCTATTAAAGCAAAGTTTAGCTTTAATGAGAATATATCAAATTGAGTTAAGTTTAATTTAAGCAAGCTTATGATATAATCTCATTAAAGTTAAGATTAAAGCGCGCTAATCAATAACTAAAATAAAATAAGAAAGTGAGAAACAAAAATGTTAAGTAAAGTTGAATTAATCGAGAAGTTAAATAATATAGTTGATAATGCTAAATTATCTAAAAGTGCAAGAAGTGAGTTTGATAGTCTTTTGCAAGAATTAACTACAAGAAAAGCAAGAGAAGTTAAGCACGCTGATTATTTTGATGAAAATGAGCAATGTTTAATGAGATTTTGCAAATATCATCAACGCTTTGAGCGAGATGATGAAATGATAGCAAAGAAAAATTATTGTCGAGTTGCTTCGTTTATATCAAATCAAAGACGAAATGAAGTTAAAAAGCTCGAAAATGAGCTTTTAAGCTTAATTGAAACAAATGCAGAAACTGAGAAAATAAGCGAGCTTGCAAACATAATCAAAGAGAAAAAAGCAAATATGCACGCGCCAGAAACTTACGATTATGAAAAAGATAAAATTTATTATCAAGAAAATTGCAAGCAAAGACAAAGCAAGTCAGACGATAAAGAATAAATCAAAATTAAGCGCGCTAGCGCTTTACTAGCGCGCTTTTAAAACTTCAAACGATAAATTACTCTAAAAACTTCTAAAACTCTTTAAAATCAACGCTAGCTATCTTAAAAACGATTGTTAATATTTAGTAAATATTTTTAAACAAATGTTAAATGATAACAATTATTAAAATTAAACTCAATTAACATTTTATGCGATGAAACTAAATTAAACTAATCTATCATCTAGCATTAATTTACATCTAGCATTAATTTACATCTAGCGTTAATTTAAATGCAATTAAACTAATCTATCATCTATCGATAATTTGCAACTAGCGTTAAAATCATCTAATGATAATTTGCAACTAACGATAAAAATCATCTAGCGTTAATTTAAATGCAATTTATCATCAAGCTAATACTATTATATTACTAAAGCATTAAAACGCTTTAAAACGTGCCCAGATGCTTTTAAACTATCATTGTAATTTAATTACGTTTAATTCTTTAATCTAATAATCAAGCTAGAGAAACTTATTTGATAGCGATTATCAATTAAGCTAATTTTAAGCTAAAAGTTACAAAATAGTGATAAATCGAAAAAATCACGACGATTTTAGCTATTGATTTATCGCAAACTATTGATAAATCTAGTTTAAATCAAATAAATCAATTAAATCAAATAGATCTTATATTAAAAAAAATCAAAAATATAAGCGAAT
>ENA-OWMB01000078-OWMB01000078.1-metagenome-genome-assembly--contig:-NODE-78-length-39813-cov-4.021430_pt1 | contig 39813 bp, 26 predicted proteins | sample MGYA00245353_ERZ651112 | MGnify/ENA primary metagenome ERZ651112 (study PRJEB26857, sample SAMEA4031773) | metagenome | biome: human; feature: oral; material: saliva | place: Philippines | collected 2014 | study...
GCCCAGACCGAGGAACTCCGCGCGGAGAACGCCCTTGTGGATCACTCCTTCTACGCGGGACACTCTTTGGGCGAATACACCGCCCTCTCCGCCTACGCACGGATCTTCCCCCTCGAGCAGGTTCTGGAAATCGTGTTCCAGCGCGGTTCGGCCATGCACCACTTGGTCGAGCGCGACGCGCAGGGTCGATCGAACTACGCAATGGGCGCTCTTCGCCCCAACCAATTCGGTATGGGCGACGCAGAGGTCCGCGACTACGTGGCCTCGATCGCTGAAAAGTCCGGCGAGTTCTTGGAGATTGTTAACTACAACCTGGCTGGTTCTCAGTACTCGGTTGCTGGAACGGTCGCCGGCCTGAAGGCCTTGGAAGAGGACACCGCACAGCGTGCCCGCGAACACGGTGGCCGCCGAGCGCTCATCATGATTCCCGGAATTGACGTTCCCTTCCACTCCTCGCGCCTGCGCGCTGGAGTCCCGGCCTTCCGCGACAAACTCGATTCTTTGCTTCCCCAGGACATCAACCTCGAGGTTCTTGAAGGAGGCTACATCCCGAACTTGGTTGCTCGCCCCTTCGAACTCACTCAAGATTTTGCTCAGTCGATCCTTGACGTTGTCCCGTCTGAGGCAACTCAAAAGATCGTCGACAATTGGGATGAAGCGATCGCTCATCCGCAAGCCACCGCACGCACCCTGCTCATCGAGCTCCTCTCGTGGCAGTTTGCGTCGCCGGTTCGCTGGATTGAGACGCAGGATCTGCTCTTCAGCGCTCCCCCGCAGGGCTTGGGCGTTGAGCGCGTGATTGAGATCGGTTTGGCATCTTCGCCGACTCTGGCCAACATGGCGTCACGGACGCTTTCGCAGCCTAAGTTCGCGCAGACGAATATCGATGTGCTGAACGTCGAGCGCGACGCCGCACGTGCCCGCAACGAGGACGCGGTCGCTCAGCCCGAGCGTGCACAATCCGACGCGTCGGCGCCCAGCGACGAGGCCGCTCCCGCTGCGCCCGAAAGCAATGCCTCGGCAGCGGAAGTTCCCGCGGCAAGCACTCTCGCGGTCGAAGCACCTTCCGCAGCCCCGGCCACAGCTCCCGCAGCTGCAGCAAGCGGAACCATGCCGGAACTCCCGCTCTCGGCCTCGGATGCTATCCGCGTTCTTCTGGCCTTCTCGAACAAGCTCCTCCCCGAGCAGATCGATGCCTCTGACACGGTCGAAACCCTGACAAATGGCGTGTCGTCAAAGCGCAACCAGCTGCTCATGGACATGGCCGCTGAGCTTTCGCTCTCGACCATCGAAGGCGCGGCTGAAGCATCGATGGGCGATCTCTTCGCAACCATCGACACTCTGGTTCCCAGCTATGCGCCTTTTGGCCCGGTCCTCAGCGACGCAATCAACTCCAAGCTGCGCAAGATCTTCGGTTCTGCCGGCCTTCCCGCAAGCTTCACGACCGGTTACGTCAAGGACAACTGGGGCCTGAGCGAGCAGTGGGCCGCACGCGTGAACGCAGAAATTCTGCTGGGCACCCGTGAAGGTGACTCGATTCGCGGTGGTAGCCTCTCGACTCTGCCCGGCTCGGTCTCCTCTGCAAAGGATGCTTCGGCTCTCATCGATCAGGCTCTTGCTTTGATCGCAGCGCGCGAGGGCTTGACTCTCTCGCGTCCAAGCTCCGGTGGAGGCGCCAGCGGTGAGGTCGTTGATTCTGCGGCTTTGCGCGACCTGGAAGATCGCATTTTGGGTGAGCGCGGCATCCTGGCCAACCAAGCACGCGACATTCTCAAGGTTTTGGGCATCTCTACTACCCCCGCGGCAGTGGAGAGCGAAGATTCCTCCGCTCTGATCGCGGCTGTCGAGGCCGAGCTTGGGGCAAATTGGGAAGCCTCCGTGCGTCCCGCCTTTGATGAGGGCCGCGCGGTCCTCCTTGACGATCGCTGGGCAACTGCTCGCGAAGACCTCGCCCGCATCTTTGCAGGCGCGTCTTCCGCTGAAAGCCTTGCGCCTGAACGCCTACGCGGCGCGGGACAATCACTGAGCGAACTGGCAAAGTGGTACAGCGCCAACACCTCGGATGCAGGTCTCAAGGACTACTTCGCCCGCGTCGCCCAGACTGCTCTTGAGGCAGCTGAAGGCCGCTTCGCCGGAGATGTCGCTCTTGTTACCGGCGCTGCTCCTCACTCGATTGCGGCTGCAGTCGTAGGCGAGCTTCTTGCCGGTGGCGCAACCGTCATCATGACCTCATCGCGAGTCAACGATGCACGACTGGCATTCGCCAAGGAGCTGTACCGCACACACGCCGCAATCGGCGCAACCCTGTGGATCGTCCCCGCAAACATGGCATCCTTCCGCGATGTTGACGCGCTGATCTCCTGGGTTGGTAGCGAACAGACTGAGACGCACGGAGCAACGACCGAGGTCGTCAAGCCCGCGCTTCTTCCCGATCTTTTCGTTCCCTTCGCAGCGCCTCGCGTTTCCGGGACCGTTGGTTCGGATCCTCAGGGTGCTCTTGCTCAAGAACGCCTGCTTCTGTGGAGCGTCGAACGCGCAATCCACCTGCTGTCCGGCTTGGCTGCAGACACGGCTCCCAACCACCGCACGCACATCTTGCTTCCCGGTTCGCCGAACCGCGGAATCTTCGGCGGTGACGGTGCATACGGCGAAGCAAAGGCAGCCTTCGACGCGATTGCGACCAAGTGGGAGCACGAGTCCGGTTGGCCGACACGCACGAGCATCGCTCACCCGCTGATCGGTTGGGTTCAGGGAACCTCCCTCATGGGTGGGAACGACATCCTAGTTCCCGCGGCTGAGGCGGCAGGCGTACACGTCTACACGACCGAAGAAATCGCCGGCGAACTCGCCCAGCTCCTCACCCCTGAGGTCCGCGAGCAGGCTGCCCAGGCTCCTGTTCACGCTGACCTGACCGGCGGCTTGGCCGAGGCGGGACTTGACCTTCCCGCGCTGGCTCGCCAAGCACGCGAGCAGGCGACGGCCTCGTCACAGGAAGCTCAGGCGAAGAAGCAAGCAACCCTGCGGGCATTGCCCAACCCGGTTGTTCCAACGCTGGCTGCACCGATCGAGTGGGCAACTCCTCGCACGCAACTGCGCGATCAGATCGTCATTGTCGGCACCGGTGAAATTGGCACCTGGGGTTCGGGACGTACCCGCGAAGAGGCCGAATTCGGTCAGGACTTTGATCTGACCGCTGCCGGCGTCCTCGAGATGGCCTGGATGATGAAGCTCATCAACTGGTCTGATAGCCCGCAGCCCGGCTGGTACGACGCTTCTGGAGCACCGGTTGACGAGGCCGAAATCTACGATCGTTTCCGCGATGAAGTTGTTGCCCGCTCGGGTATCCGTCGCTTCAACGACGATTCAAACATGATCGATTGCGGTTCGAATGACGTTCGCACGGTCTTCTTGACCAGCGAGCAGACCTTCACCGTGGACACCAAGGCTGAAGCCGAAGACTACGTCTTGGCAGATCCTTCGCACACGACGATCTGGGAAGAGAACGGTACGTGGCATGTCACCAAGTCCGCTGGATCCCCCGTCCAGGTCCCCGCGCGTGCAACTCTGACCCGCACAGTCGGCGGCCAGATCCCCGAAGACTTCGACCCGGCTCAGTGGGGTATCCCCGCTTCCATGGTCGAGGCCTTGGACCGCATCGCTGTCTGGAACTTGGTCACCGCAGTGGATGCCTTCATCACTTCGGGCTTCTCCCCCGCTGAGCTCCTGCAGGCCGTCCACCCCGCGGACGTGTCCTCGACACAGGGCACGGGTATCGGTGGCATGGAGTCCCTGCGCCACGTCTTCCTCTCGCGCTTCCTAGGTGAAGATCGCCCGCAGGACATCCTTCAAGAGGCACTGCCCAATGTTGTGGCCGCACACACCATGCAGTCCTTCATTGGCGGCTACGGCCAGATGATCCACTCGGTGGGCGCTTGCGCAACTGCCGCGGTTTCTATCGAGGAAGCCGTCGACAAGATCCGTCTGGGCAAGTCCGACTTCGTTGTCGCCGGCGGTATCGACGATATTTCCGTCGAATCGCTCACCGGCTTTGGCAACATGAACGCGACCGCCGAGTCCGCAGCGCTTGAAGCACGTGGAATCACTCCGCGCCACTTCTCTCGCGCTGGAGACCGTCGCCGCGCGGGCTTCCTCGAAGCTGCCGGCGGTGGCACTTTGCTGGTCACCCGCGGCGATATCGCAGCGGATCTGGGCCTACCGGTCCAAGCGGTTGTCGCCTACGCGCGTTCCTTCGCAGACGGTGCGCACACCTCGATCCCCGCCCCCGGCCTCGGCGCCTTGGCGGCTGCACGCGGCGGTCGCAATTCCCAGCTGGCTCGCGCCCTCGAGGACCTCGGTCTAAGCGCGGACGATATCGCGGTTGTCTCCAAGCACGACACCTCAACTCGCGCGAATGACCCGAACGAGGCCGAGCTTCACTCGCGTCTGTCGGCCGCGCTTGGGCGTTCAGCGGGGAACCCGCTGTATGTCGTGTCGCAGAAGACCCTGACCGGTCACGCAAAGGGTGGCGCTGCGCTCTTCCAGGCGGCAGGTTTGATCGATATCTTCCGCCGCCAGGAAGTGCCCGCAAACCGCGCGCTGGATTGCTTGGATCCGGAAATGGCTCAGTGGATGCCGCTTCTGTGGCTGCGTCAGCCGCTGGACATGTCCGCTTCACCCGTCCGCGCCGGTGTCCTGACCTCGCTGGGCTTTGGCCACATCGCCGCGATAGTCGTCCTTGTTCACCCCGCTGCCTTTGAGGCTGCGCTGCGTGCCGAACGTGGCGAGGCCGCTCTGGCTCAGTGGCGTGAACGCGCCCAGAAGCGCTTGGAAGAGGGACGGCGTCACCTGGAGCAGGGAATGATCGGACACGCGGAGCTCTTCGTTCCCATTGAGGGTCGTCGTCTTCCGGCAACCGACACTCACGAGGCCGAGGTTGCCCTGCTCCTGGATCCTTCCGCTCGCTTGGGTGCAGATGGCACCTACGCATCGGCGGCTTCGGATTCACAGGAAGCTCAGAACTGAGAACCGGCATGAAACCGGCAGCTATCGGTGTCGACCTGGTCGATGTTGCTTCTTTCAGGGAGCAACTCGGCCAGGAAGGCTCGGTATTTCATCGAGTCTTCACTGCTCGGGAGTGGAATTCAGCAGCGCGTTTCACTCCCGAGCAGGGGGCACCTGCCAGCGAAGCTTCTGAGGCCCTTTCGACTTCCCACGCGAGTTCAGGACTGTCGATGCGTTCTATGTCGATGCGTTCGATTCAGTCCCTTGCAGCTCGCTGGGCGGCGAAGGAGGCCTTCATCAAGGCTTGGTCCTCCCTGTACTACGGTCGCGAAGATCCGCTCGAGCGCGACCAGGTTAATTGGGCCGAAATCGAAGTGGTGAATGACCGCTGGGGGCGCCCTTCCCTGCGCTTCCACGGAGAAATTGCCACCGCACTTAAGCAAACAGAACGCGAGATTTCAGCTTCACTCACATGGCTTGTTTCTTTATCCCACGACGGTAACTACGCGATCGCATGGATTCATGCGTACCCATCCGAATCACACTCTTCAAAGGATTTCTCATGACGACACCACTGGCTTCATCGACTTTCTCACCGGTACTCGCTGACCATTTCGGTAGCGCATCGCTGCGTCGAGATGCTCTTGCTGTTCTCGCAGGGGCGGGACTCGTCGGAGTTCTGGCACAGGTTGCCATTCCCATGTGGCCTGTTCCGATCACCGGTCAAACTCTTGGCGTTCTGCTGGTCGGCGCCGTTCTGGGCGCACGTCGCGGGGCCCTCTCACTGGCGTCTTATCTGGTACTTGGCCTGGCTGGAGTGCCGTGGTTCTCCTCCGCAAGTGGCGGTCTTGCTGCACTTGCAAAGCCGTCTTTTGGTTTCATCATCGGCTTCATTCCAGCCGCATGGTTGATCGGAAAGCTCTCTGAGCGCGCATGGGATCGCCACCTCTGGCTGTCTCTCGCGGCCTTTGGTGGTGCAACCCTGGTTCCCTTCCTGGTCGGCATCCCCTACATGTGGCTTATTGTCCGCATGGGTGGTGTCAGCATGTCTTTCGTGCAGACCATGAATGCAGGATTCACGCCCTTTATCGTGGGCGGAATCATTAAGGCGATCGCCGGGGCGGCTGTGATTGGAAGCCTGTGGAAGGCGGTCGGCCGGGTGGGACTCGATCGATAAAACCGACGTCGACAGTTTTGATGGGTGTGGCCCGCGCACAATGCACGGGCCACACCCATATCGTTTAATGAGGAAGGCTCAGAACTTCCCTCAGGCCGAACTACTCCTGAGTAGCCCTTCCGTGCTTTGACGCACGTGTACGAACAACGATCCCGGCCGTTCCGGGGACAAACTCGGCAGGCTTGAGCTGAGGAAGCACCAGAGGCTGCTTCGCTTGAGCAGCGGGCTGTGTAGCGCTTCGAGGAGCCTGCTGAGCCTGGGAGCTCGCCTGAGGGGCGTCGTTCGTCGCCGCATAAGAGCGCACTCGACGAGGCGGCACCGAGCTGTGGCCATTGTGCGGAGCTGCAGCGGTCGGGTCGACGTCTGGGGTTTCCTGCGCGGCAGAGGCCTCGGGAATGGAAATTTCCGGTTGGGCATGAGAAGCCGCCCAGCCACTCAGGGTTTCGATTTCAGGTTCTTTGGATTCACGTTCACGCGGAGGGATGCCAACGAAGGGGTTGTCCGGGCGATCCCGACGTGTTTCGAAGAATGCGCGAAGCTGGACGGTTGCTTCCTGAGCCAGGACTCCGGGAACGACCTCGACCTGGTGATTGAGGCGAGAATCACGAAGAACGTCGCGCAGCGACCCAGCTGCTCCAGCCTTGGGGTCCCATGCGCCAAAGACAACGCGATCAACACGAGATGAAACTATTGCCCCCGCGCACATCGTGCAGGGCTCCAAGGTGACAACCAGCGTGCAACCGATGAGATTCCATCGATTCAAACGCTTTCCTGCCTCTCGCAGGGCCATAATCTCAGCGTGACCGCAGGGATCGTGCTCGGCCTCGCGGCAGTTCCAGCCGCGGCCGATAATCCGTCCTACTGAGTCAATAACGACCGCACCCACGGGGACATCTCCCAATTCGCGTGCTTTATTCGCGAGGAAGAGTGCGCGAGCCATCGCTTCTTTGTACTGATCCATAGTTGCCACCCCTTCAGCCTATCGCGTAAACCCTACTTCGCGGGTTACTCTTGAACCATGCGCCTTCATATTGCTGATCACCCGCTCATTGCCCACAAGCTCACCGTTCTGCGTGACCGCGACACTCACTCGGCAACTTTCCGCCAACTGGTTGACGAATTGGTCACCCTTCTTGCGTACGAGGCCACACGCCACGTCTCAACCACTGAGATCGCAATCAACACTCCTGTTGCGCCTACCGTTGGCAAGCGCATTAGCGAGCCGCGCCCCATCGTAGTCCCCGTACTTCGTGCTGGGCTGGGAATGCTCGAAGGAATGACCCGTCTTCTTCCCACCGCCGAGGTTGGCTTCCTGGGAATGAAGCGCGATGAAAAGACTCTTGAGGTTGAAACCTACGCAAACCGTCTTCCCGAAGATCTCTCGGGCCGCCAGTGCTTCGTTCTGGATCCAATGCTCGCAACCGGTCACACCATGGTTGCCGCAACCAAGTACCTCTTCGATCGCGGAGCCAAGGATGTGACCTGTGTCTGCCTGCTGGCTGCTCCCGAGGGCCTGAAGGTTCTGGAAGACTTCGTGGGCGATCGCGCAGATGTGACCGTAGTTGTCGCTTCGGTTGATGAGCGCCTCAACGAAAAGTCCTACATCGTCCCCGGTCTGGGTGACGCCGGCGACCGCCTCTACGGCATCGTTGACTGAGTCTAACGACTGGTTTTAAACCCTCAAGGTGCCGCGTCCAAAAGGACGCGGCACCTTTATGCGTGTGGGACATGTGTGGGGCGCGGCTTGGCCGCGCCCCCAGTAACGATCAGTTAATCGCGAGCCCCCTGATCAGAAGGCCGGAATCACCGAGCCGTCCTTCCAGGTGTCTTCGATGTACTTCTTCACCTGGTCAGAGTGCAGAAGCTCATCCAGCTTCTTCACGGCCTCGGCCTTATCGCCTGAAACACTGGTCTTCCACACCAGGACGTTCACCGAGGGGTTGTTCTCGGGGGACTCGACAGCCAGACCATCACGCGAGGGGGCAAGGCCACCTTCCTGCGCGAAGTTACCGTTGATCACCGAGTAGTCGGTCTCGCCCAGGTTAGAGACCAGAACGGGTCCGTCAATTTCCTTGAAATCGAAGTTCTTCAGCTTCTTGACGGTGTAAACATTGACGTCACCGCTTGCGGGGATCTCAACAAAACCGTTCGCAGCAAGAAGGCGAAGTGCGCGCTCCTGGTTGGTGACATCGGAGATCACGCCAATGATTCCGCCCTTTTCGGGAAGCTCATCCAGAGACTTGTGCTTGGAGGAGTAGATAGCCAGGGGCTCGAGGTGGATGCCCTTACCGGGAGTGAAGTCGTAGTTGAACTGCTGCTCAGCCTTCTCCAAGTAGGGAACGGTCTGGTGGTAGGTGGCATCAACTTCACCCTGATCCAACGCACGGTTGGGCAGATCGTAGTCGGTGAATTCCTTGATGTTGATGTTGATTCCCGCGTCCTTTGCCAGGTTGTCCTGGATGTACTTGAGGATCTTTGCGTGAGGTGAGGGGCTGGCAGCAACGGTGATGGCGGTTGCACCGTTCGAAGATGATGAAGAGCCCGTGGAACCGCTGGAGCAGGCCGAGAGGACCAGTGCTGCTGCAACGCCAAGACCAGCAAGAGTACGAAGAGAACGAGAGTGACGCATGAGAGTAATTCCTTTGATTGTCTATTTTCTACAAGCGGGGGGACCTAAGTGGCCCGGGATCATCCCGCGAATTTTTACTTAATTACCAAGCAGAGTTCGCGACCCGGCTGGTGGATGCTCAGCGGTGATCCACCAGCCGGCTGAGCATGTCGCCAATCATTTGAATTAACTGAACGATGATGATGATCGCAACGACCGAGCAGATCATCGTGTCCGTCTGGAAACGGTGATACCCGTAGTCGATCGCCATCTTTCCGAGGCCGCCCGCACCAACAACGCCCATCATTGCCGAGTAGCCCACCAGGGTAATCGCCAAAACCGTCACGGACTGGATGATGCCGGGCAAGGCCTCGCGAACCAAAATGCTCCAACGGATCCGGCGGTTTGAGGCCCCAGCCATGAGGGCGGCCTCGACCTTACCGTTTTCGACGGAAAGCAGGTTGGTTTCCACCAGGCGAGCAAAGAACGGAATCGCACCGATGACCAAGGGGAAGGTTGCTCCCTGCCACGTGATTGCACTGCGCATAACGAACCTGGTCACCGGAAGCAGCACGATGATAAGGATGAGGAAGGGGAAAGAGCGGCCAACATTGACAATCAAACCAAGGATCTGGTTGATGATCTTGTTAGGAGTGAGTCCCGTCTTCGAGGTCTGGACAAGAAGCAGACCCAAAGGAAGGCCGATGAGCACGGTAAAGAAGGTGCCGAAGAAGACCATGAGCAGGGTCTCCCAGATTGCCGGGAGGAACTGCTGGGTGAGTGCGGGGTTGTCTCCCCACGTCGGGTCACCTTTACCCAGTGGAAGCAGCGTCAGGGCTGTTGAAAGAGCCGAAAGGTTCACAGCGACCTCACCTCCACATGCGCGCCCTGGGCGCGAATCTGCTCAATAATCGAAGAACGCTCGGCTGCGGGGATCGCCAGAGCCAGGCGACCAACTTGGACAGAACCCATCGATTCAAAGGTCCCTGCGGTCACATCCGCGCCAAGCTTTGCGGCAAGGTTGAGCATATTCGAGCCAGTGGGAACACCCGGATGCGACGTGAAGATCACGTCCAGAAGGATATTTCCAGATTCCCAGGGCTGGGCTGAGGCTTTGGCTGAGGTTTTGGCCTCCGCTGAGCTGCTCTGTGCAGCGATTTCACGCGCGGTCAGCTCACGATTGAAGTCGGTGACATCCAGTTCGTCAACACTGGGCGCAGGAACCAATTCCTTTGCCAGAGGAGAACCCGGATCAGCCAGAACTTCTTCGATTGTTCCGCTCTGGACGATTCCTCCGTCTTTCAGGAGCGTTACGGAATCACAGATTTCGCGAACGACCGACATCTCATGGGTGATGATGACGATAGTGACGCCGGTTTCATCGCGCACCTGACGCAGCAGTGACAGAATCGCGCGGGTTGATTCGGGGTCAAGGGCTGAGGTTGGCTCATCACAGAGCAAGACTCGAGGGGTATCTGAAAGTGCACGCGCAATACCGACGCGTTGGCGCTGGCCACCGGAGAGTTCAGAAGGGTAGGCACCGCCACGATGCTCGAGGCCAACTAGCGCAAGAAGTTCACGAACGCGTCCTTTGCGTTCCTCGCGAGTGAATTCTTTCTTCGCAGCGACTTTCAGCGGGAATTCGATATTTCCTCCCGCGGTCTTGGCATCGAAAAGGTTGGCTGCTTGGAAGACCATGCCGATCTTGCGTCGCGCTTGGCGCAGCTCGCGCCCACGAAGCTGTGACAGATCAATGTCATCAACGATGATCGACCCAGAAGTGGGTTTTTCCAGAGCCGTCAGACAGCGAATGAGCGTTGACTTACCGGCACCCGATTGGCCCACGATTCCGTGAATACTTCCTGCTTCAACGTGCAGATTCACGTGATCAAGGGCAACGACATCATCACTTCCCTTCACGGGATAGATCTTCGAGACGTCGATCAGATCAATCACTGGGTCCTCCTTCCATGCACCCTTAGACTATGAGTCCATTCCGGAGTGTCCAAATTTTTCGTTACACAACCTCACATTGCGAAACTGGACGTGAGAAGAAAGGCGCAGATAGCCAGGATGCTTCCCCCCAACCAGACGCCGAAAACAAGACCTGCGGCAGACAAATACCGACGATGACCCAGAAGCATCACCGCGTCCAGAACGGCAGTAGAAAAGGTTGTAAATCCGCCTAAAAATCCCGTTGAGAGCAGGAAGAAAACAGGGGCGTTGGGGGCAAGAAAACCCGCGAGCGCACCAGCGCATGTGCATCCCAGTAGATTGACCACACCGATCCCCCACTGGGGTGTTCGCTTTGCACGACACTTTTTGAGATAAAGATCCAGCTGCCAGCGAGAGAGCGCACCCAGGGAACCGAAAACGCACACGAGAAGGAAGAGCAGTGGGGTCATTTCTTTTCCCCCCGAGGCCTTGGCCCCTCATTCGAAGCGAGCGAGTACCCCAAAGCAGCAACCCCAATCCCAACTACAAGCAATATAAGGCTTGCAAGCATTCCCTCGATAAGCAGAGGCAAGGAGGACACCACCGCAGCACTAAACGGAGAAGAGACAACTCCGGAAAGCTCACCCCCGACAGCGGGGACTGCTGTCATTGCTTGGACTGCATTATGGATACTTGCCATGACCATGGTGGCATATGTGGTCAGAGCACCTGCGAAGCCACTTCCTGCGACAAGCATGACTTTTCTGCGTACCGCATCCTCACGGAAATAGCTCTGTGCCCAGGCAGTGACAAAACCAAGAAAGAAGGCCCCACAAAGATTTACGACCACCGTGGACCAAGAAAAAACCGTAAGTTTCCCAGTACCCGTAGCAGCAAGATCCAATCCCGCACGAATTGCAGTGCCAAGGAAGGCTCCGAAAGCAACACACAACCACGAGGGGATACGCGTGAGCCAGCTCAGATGATGGTGCGTCGATACGCCGACGTCCTGTTCATCACCATTCAGATGCGCTCGTGTCTCCATGCATCCAAGGTTAGTCTGGGGGTATGGCATTTGCGTCGACCTTGACATCCCAGGCACACGATGGCGCGGGAAACTCAGCTTCTTCCCCTGAGAACTCGGCCTCGGAAATCACAATCGGAGAAGGCCACCCTGAGCATGCCCTAGGCGCCGGACGCTTTGCTCCCTCCCCCAGCGGCGACCTCCACTTGGGTAATCTACGCACTGCGTTGCTCGCGTGGATGTGGGCACGCCTGACGGACCGACGTTTCGTTTTGAGGATTGAAGATATCGACCGGGTGCGTTCGGGCTCCGCGCAACGTCAGATTGACGAACTGAAGGCGCTGGGAATTGATTGGGATGGCGAGGTTCTGATCCAGTCTTCTCGCGCGCACGTCCACGACGAGGCCGTCGCCCGCCTCTTCCACGACGGTTACGCATTCGAATGTTTCTGCTCGCGTAAAGACATCCGTGAAGCTGCATCCGCACCGCACGTTCCCCCTGGTCATTACCCCGGGACCTGCTTGCACCTGAGCAAATCTGAGATCACCCAAAAGCGCGAAGAATTCGCGGCCGAGGGACGCCGTCCCGCCCTGCGATTGAAAGCTCCCGTATCGGAGTGGACGGTGCATGACGAATATTTTGGCCAGTACACGGGTCCTGTCGACCACTTTGTCATCCAGCGTTCTGATGGAGCACCGGCATATAACCTTGCGGTCGTCATTGATGATGCATTCCAGGGAGTTGACCAAGTGGTTCGCGGTGACGACCTCCTTTCTCAATCGCCCGGACAAGCAATTCTGGCGCGTTTATTGGGCTATCCCACGGTTACCTACGCGCACGTCCCCCTGGTTTTAGCGCAATCGGGCGCGCGACTCGCTAAGCGCGATGGTGCGGTAACCATCGAGGAACTTGCGGAACGCGGGGTGACTATTGCCCAAATCATTGAAGTTTTAGCCCGCTCTATGGGTGTTGAAGGGGTGCATTCCGCTTCGCAGCTTCTTGAATCAATGGATGTTGAGAAACTGCGCGCGCTCCCCCAAAAGCCGTGGACACCTGACTTGGAAAGGCTCTTCGCTTGATCGCTCGGCGTAACGCCTCAAGCCTCCCTCTCCTCCCCCCGCCCGCACCCCGCAAATGACACACGAAGTTGGCAAAAGACACAGGCCATAAGCTGTGTCATTTCACGACTTCGTGTGGAGGAGGCGCAAACGGGACGCAACGGGGGCGCAAACGGGACTGCAACGGCAGCACAAACGCGAGCACGGATAGCCGCAACACTCACTCAGATATGCGAGTGCCCGGGTTGGAGACCGCGTATGCAGCGGATGCGGTTTCCTTCCCGGGCACAAAGCTCTTCTCAATACTTAGAAGAGCCGCTCACCTTTCCTCGCGCTTGCGACGCAAGGCGGTGAGAGTCCCACCGGTCATCACAAGGATCAGTGCAATTGCACCAATTACCGCGACAGTGACACCGGTGCCAGCGAGAGACGAGCCCGCCTTCTTGCTCGCGCTGTGCTTCGGGTTCGTCATGCCTGACTTCCCCTGATCATTCCCGGCTTGGCTCGCCTGATCCTTGCCGGGTTGCTGGCCGTTTGTTCCGGGGGCATTGCCCTGGGGATCATTCGGCACATTTCCAATACCAATGCCCGTGTTTCCGCCATTTCCTGCCTGGTTACCCTGGGTGCCACCCTGGCCGTTGCCCTGGTCGCTATCGGCCGAGGCCGAGGCGGAAGGCTGAGGTTGCGTCGTGGGTTGCTCGCTGGGCTGGCTTGGCTGGACAGTGGGCTGAGCGCTGGGTTCAGCGGTGGCCTCGGCGGTTGGCGAGGCCGAGGGGCTCACTGACGCAGAAGGTTCAGAGCTGGGTTCTTCGGAGGGCTGCGGCTGGGCCGAAGGCTCCGTCGTCGGCTGAGCACTCGGCTCAGTCGAAGGCTGGGCGCTGGGCTGCGTTGACGGCGCAGCTGTTGGCGTAACCGTAGGTGCTACTGTCGGCTCCGCAGAGGGCTCAGTCGTGGGCGTAGGAGTCGGCGCCGCTCCCCCATTCGCTGTCAGCATCAGGCTCATTGTCGAAGCATTGCCTGATTCATCCGTTGCAGTGAGGACCAGTTCTCGAGTCCCCGTCCACGTCGGAGTTCCCGAAATGGTTCCGCTGGCCACATCAAGCGAGAGACCCGACGCGGTCACTCCCGAGTCATTAGCTGCGCGATCCAATGAGTGGTTATTCCGTGTATTCGCAGAGCGAGCTCCCCAATCGAAGATTGGCTCATCATCGTCATCCCAACCATCATTAGGACCGTGGGTGGGCGCAGCGGTGGGCTCAGTAGTGGGTTCATCACTCGGCTCATTGATATCGGGCAGAAGCATCGGGTCATTCAAGGCCTTTGGCCCCTCGCCCGTGGTCGGAATTGCCACAGAATTGCCTTCGGAGCCATCAGGATCCACCAGTTTGGCCGACAAAGTAACGGTCGAGAAGTTATCGCGAGCAGTCGCAACGATATTCTTCATTGACTCACCCGCAGCGATCTCTTGATCGTTCCACGGGCTGGCCCACAGTTCAGGCGCCGCACGGTCAACGATTCCCATTGCCCCGTCTTTTGCCTTCACAACGACTTGTCCCGAGGTGTTACCCGCGTAGTCGGTAATCGAGTAGGTTGCGCCGCGAGTCCCCAGAGGACGCGTGCGCTTGAGCTGGCCGTTCTCATCCCGGTTACCCCAGTCGGAACGGTTGTTCTTACCGCGGGTAGCGGTCCAGCTTTGGTCACCCATCGCATTGATCTTCTGCCAATCCTTTGTCGTTGGGTTAACCAGCTTGTACTTTGCACCGTCCAGTCCGACAAAGTCCTGTCGTCCCATTGGTCGCGAGTATGAATCGTTGTAACGTCCACGCAGTGCCAGAGCTGGAATCGCACCGGTATCGACACCCAAGGGTTGAACCGTTGCTCGGAACATCAGCCCTTCCGCGGGAGCAGGCAGAGATACCGAAGTATCTTCTGCACCGACCGTGTATTCGGCGTATCCGTGGTAGGGGTTATCCTCACCCGCGTACAAAGTTTCAAGACGAACCTTGTATCCAGTGGGTGTCCCCGAAGCAGGTGCCTTCCAGGACAGTTCGACCTGCCCCGAAGTCGCTGCTTGAGTGAAGTTACCGTTTGCATCCTTCGCGGTTGCATAGGTCAATTCGCTGGGAAGTGCAGAGCGATTGACAACCAGTTCGGCAGGCTGTGAAATCGATCCGTCCTTACCCACTGCTCGAAGTCGGAGCATGTAGCTGCCTTCAAGATCGACCTTCTTGACGTAGCGCGAATCCCCATAGGCCTGAGCAAGATGACGCACATTGCCTGAGGCATCCACGGCCTCGAGAATGTAGGAATCGACGGAGGAAAAGTCTGCCTTCTGCCACGAAACGTTCATCTCACCATCGGTGGTCAGCTCATCGATCCTAAATCCAGCGGGGATCGCGGGTGTCGCGGACTCATCGCTGACAGCAAGTTTGCCGACGTTCACCTGAACATCGCCACTTCCCTCAATCTGCAGGCCCATCGTTGCAATTGTTCGGCCCTGGAAGTCAGAAAGATCAACAAGCGAATCCTTCCATCCATCTGTCGAGGCCGCACCCAAGGAGAGAGTGACAACTTCCCCTGGCTTGTCGGCAAATACCAGTGCCAGGCGGGCCTTCGTTGACGCATCCTTTGCGCGCCACACAACTTCAGCGGTCGAGTTCTCCTTCACGTCCAGGTTCGTCTTGTACAGGCGAATGGTCTGCGCTTGCTGCGCTTGACCGTAGAGGACAAGAGAGTTTCCTCCCTGATAGGCGCCGACTGGCGAATACGGCAGAGCCACTTCTTTACCCTGCAGATCAACTCGGGGTTCTTCGCCGTAGTCGAAATCAGCCTTCAGGGTTGCCCCACCCTGGCCTGTAATCCACCACTGCCACGAGGGCAAAATGGATTGAGCTCCCATATCCGACCACTCGGAAGTATTGCTAACAGCACCCTTCGTGTAGGAACGCATCCCTTTACCGGTCGAGAAATTCGTCCAGAAATTGCTTCCCTGAATGACGCTTCGAGCCGGAGCAAAGTCTGCAACTCCAACCCAGCCACTGCCCTTAACTCTCACGGCAGGATTGGCCTGTCCATTGGCAGAGCCGGTCTGGGTGACGTCCTGCTTCATTCCTGAGAAGTACATGCGCTCACGCTGAGCGATCATCCACTGATAGGGCTGTTGCTGCATGAAAGGACGTGCTGAATCGCTACGGCCGGTGATTTCCTGAATATTGTCATCCAGACCGCGTTGGTAGTGATCCGAGGGAGTAAAGAGAGCAATCGAGGTCAGCGGAGAGTGATTTTCTTTCGAGGCGTAGCCTTGGTCAACCCCGCCACTGGAGCGAAAACCGGTCTGGTTGGCTTCAATTCCTGCGAATACTTCCTTGTAGGGGTCGTATCCATTCGCAAGCGCCCAGCTATTCATTCGCTTGCCATTGTTTCCATAATTGACGAAGACAGAGGAATGAATACGTCCGTGTTCCTCGTCACGCAACCACGCAGCCTTAGATTCGTTAAAGGACGAGTTGGTGTCGTACCACTGAGTCCACAAACCCTGGCTGGTCAGATAGGACATGAAGGGTTTGAATTCAGAGTCATCGCCCCATTCTTCCTGGTTGAGGAAATAGCCATCGAAACCGTAGTACTTGGCCATATCGACCAGTTTCTTGGCGATGAGGTAGCCCTGGGAGTTCGGATCTTTATCGAACATCTCAGTGAAGGTCAGGCCCGGACGGAATGAGGGGTCGAAGTACAAGATCGCAATCGACTTCACGCCATTGCGGTGTGCAGCATTGGTGTATTCGGGACTGGGAAGGGTCAGAACACCGAACTCAAATCCGCGGTTACGCCAATCCGAGGTTGCCGGATTGTAGATCGCCTGCGGGACACCCAAGGATGCACCGCCGTGCCACGGTGACCAATAGTCGGTGTACTGCCAGAAGTTCAAAGTGTGGTCAGTAAAAGTGTTGTTAAAGGTTGTTGAACCGAAGAAGGAATTGCCGTAGTCACCCTGCATGAGCATGATTTCGGATTTCCCGTCCAGTTCTGGCTTCACCTGGGTGTCAGGATTTCGATCAATTCGAGGCTGGAGTGGAACGGTTGCGCGAAGCTGACTTGCAAACGGGTCAGATTCGGGGGTCCAGTCACGCAGGTCTTGAACGCGGTAGCCCGAGACCACGGGCTGTGCACTTCCAACCGCAGAATCACCCTGAGGTGGGTAGGAGTCTGCAGCGAATGCAGCGGGGATTATCAACGCGCTAGCGGCGGTCAGTGCGCCAATGGCAACAAGGCGCCTCTTATTCTTATGTGTCGACATCTGCCAGGAGCTCCTTCGCCCTGTCGATTTGTGTGTAGTTGTGGGTACGCGGAGTACCAATGTGGCCCATGTGGGATTCCAAGAGTCACAGGCGGCGCCCGATCCGCTGCGATCGATTGCCGACGGGAAAAACCGGTTAAGTTCATCGGTTAGAAGTCATGGTACCAAAGCACAATCGACACCAAAACCTGTTCTGACCACCAATGATAACGATTTGATAAACCATATGAAGGAGCAACCTGCTTTGAACACATAGCAAAGAAAAGGGACGGGAACGCATTCACATGGAATACGTTCCCGTCCCGATTGTTCAGCCGCTTTCTCGCAACTAGCGCGAACTTTCGCGATACCTCAGCGAGCACTCTTTCCGACACATCACTGGCGTTTATTCACGTGTCGGCCCCTGACCCCACTGGAATCGAATCATGGTCTCGCGCTAACAAGCGGCTGTCGCCGTTGAGGGATCAGTAAGACCTCCCTCAACGAAGTACCCCGTAGGGAAATTTGATAGACACTCCTACTTCAGTGAAGAGCTAGCAGTTTCCTGCAGCTTGTCCAGAGTCGTATCAACTGCAGCTCCGTTCAGCCAGGTGGCCTCAATCTGCTCCTGGATCTGGTCGGCAATCTTCGGCCATGCCTCGACGCGCGGAGCCATACGAGCGTAGGTCGTCGCGGTCTTCAGATACTGCGAGCGGTGCGGAGCATTGAGGTACTCGCTAGAGTCCAGAGCCTTCTGAGTTGCAGGCATGTGACCGGTCGCGATCGCCCAGTCGCCGGTGTGCTCGTTCAGGAACTTGGTGAACTCGAAGGCAGCACGGTACTTCTTCGCATCGGGCTTGGCCGAGACGGGAACGGTCCACACGTGGGAGTTCGCCCAGGTTGCCTTGTCCTTGAAGAGCATGAGCGCATCGCTGGTCTCGTACTTGAAGGGAGCTTCAGCGGTGAACTGGTTGACCGACCACACACCGTTGTACATCAGTGCTGATTCACCACGCAGGAAGCCCTGAACCGAGGCATCGTAATCGTGGTTGACGGTCGTGTAGCCTTCCTTAACCAGGGTATTGATGAATTCCAGCGAGGTCTTCGCCTCGGAGGAGTTCATATTTGCCTTGGTTCCGTCCGCGGAAATGATGTCCGAGCCCTGCTGCTGAACCAGAGTCATCCACAAGCGCTCACCCATCGGATCCTTCGACAGGGCGATATCGATGTAGTTCTTTCCGGTCTTTTCCTTCACGGCCTTTGCGTGAGCAAGGAGCTCATCGGGCGAAGTCGGAAGCTTGTAGGTGCCATCTTCCCCGACCAAACCAGCCTGGGAGAGGATATCCATATTCAGGTGGCTGATGATGGCGTGGGTATCGAAGGGAACGCCCCACTTCTTGTCCTTGTAGGTCACGGCGTCCAAAGCGGGCTTCGTCGAGCCGGACAGGTCGATGCCCACTCCATCAGGCACCTCCATGAGCAGGCCCTTGGCAGCATAGTCGGGCAGGTTGGAGCCGTGCATGATTGCCACGTCGGGGCGATCCGACGAGGCCAAAGCGGCGTTGAGCGAGTCATAGTAGCTATGCCACGAAGCACCGCCCATACGCTCAACCTTGATTCCCCACTTGTTCTCTGCATTGAACTTGTTGGTAAGGATCGAGATGGCCGTGCATTCACTGTTGGCCTTGGACAGGTCAGTGACGCCATCAGTCTTTTCCTGGCAGTCGCCAAAGAAGCGAGCCATGGTGATGGTGGTTCCCTTGAGGTCGTCATCGCTGACGGAAGCAATTGCCGCTCCATCAACAGTCTTTGAGGAGGAGGCGGAGTTCACTCCACATCCGGTGAGTACAAAGAGCGCGGTCGTCGCCAGTGCGCATGCACCGATTCCCGCGTGACGTGTCAGTGCGCGTCCTTGTCGCATTGTCATGCCTTTCGTTGTGTGGTGAATGGTGAGTTTTCGTGTGAGTAAGATCCTCATTGCCGAGGCCGAGTGTTCCTTTCCCGGCAGTGACGATCAGGCGTGTGGCGCAGGTGGCGATGCCTACTTATCGCCACTGGATAGTGAGATCCCTCGGATCAGATACTTCTGAAGCAGGAGGAAGACGATGAGCAGGGGCGCCGCACCGACAATTCCTCGGGCCATCAGCGAACCCAATTCCGTCGATTGTGCGAATGTTCCCTGCAGGGAGGCCAAACCGGTCGTTACCGTGAACATTTCGGGCTTTGTCGCCGAGACCAGTGGCCACAGGTAGTCATTCCAGGTTTGAACGAAGGAGAAGGTCGCAAGCGCGATCAGAGCCGGTCGCGCAAGGGGCACCATGATGGAGAAGAAAATCCTCACGGGTGAAGCCCCATCAACCTGCGCCGCTTCCTCCATTTCGCTTGGCACCTGCGAGAAGAATTGCGTCATGATAAACACGCCTAAGGGGAAGGCAACACGGGGGAAAATCAACGCAATATAGGAATTCGCCAGCCCGGCCTCGGAAAACATCATGAACAGGGGGACGAACATCGCTTCTTTGGGAACCATCATTCCGGCCAAGGTCAGTCCATAAACAATGGTTCGCCCGGGGAAGGGAAGCTTCGCGAATGCATAACCGGCAGCAGCGCAGATGATCACCGTAATGACCGTGGCAGTGATCGAGACGATCATCGAGTTGAGGAACCATCGACCAGCCAAGCCAGTGCGGAAAACATCGGCATAGTTCGACAAGGTCGGCTCTGTGGGCATGAGGATCTGCGAGTTCGTCTTCAATGACGAATTCGAACTCAGAGAGATCACCAGCGTCCACAGCAGCGGAATCAGCCACAGCAGAGCAAGTGCCATCATGACGACGTGGTAGCCGCACGACTTGAGTTTCTCGCGCATGTCAGCGGCTCCTTTGCCGTGAGATCAGGAATTGGATCAACGAGATGAAGACCATCAAGACGAAAAGCACCAGGGACATTGCCGAGGCATAGCCAAGTTGAGTGTCTCTAAAACCGGTCTGATAGATGTAGCGCACCAGAACATCGGTCGTACCGCCCGGGCCTCCGGCCGTCATGATGTTGACCTGGCCAAAGATCTGGAATGAGGCGATGATCTGGGTGACGAGGACCAGTACCGTTGCGTGGCGCAGACCCGGAAGGGTGATGCTGACAAACTTTTGGAAAGAGTTCGCGCCGTCCAAGCTTGCGGCCTCGTACAAAGTCGGATCAATGTCTTGCAATCCCGCACCGAAGAGGATGAGGTTGAATCCAACGGTCCACCACACGGTCGTCACAACGATTGCAGACATTGCCCATTTGGGATCCGACAGCCACGCAATGGTTCCCCACCCCATGTATTCGGTGAAGCGCGCGACAATGCCTCTCGAGGGATTGAGCATGTAGCCCCAGATCAGCGTGGCTACCGAAACCGGAAGAACATAGGGGACGAAGAATGCCGCGCGATAGAACGCAGAGGCTTTCCCGCCGCGCTGAAGGAGAAGCGCGTAGATCAGGCCAAGTCCAACGATGATGGGGGTCGACACCAGGGTAAAGACCGCAGTGTTCATCATTGCGTTCCAAAAACGCGGATCAGACCAGGAACCGCCATCTCCAGGATGGATTCCCAAGAGAATCGCTGCGCCGATCAGAGTGACGATCAGCAGAATGCGTCCTGAGTTAAGGTCGCGTTCGCGCACGGCCTTGATGGCCACATACACTCCGCAGGCCAAGCACAGCACTCGGATCAGCCACATCGAAGTAACGTCCCAGACCAGACCGGTACCACCGAGCATGCGGGTGTAGTTTTCAAGCCCGATCCATTCCCGGGTGCTACCCAGCAGATCCCAATCAAAGAAGGACATCAGAATCGCTTGGACTACGGGAAAGAGGATGAAGACCCCGTAGAAGATCAGGAAGGGCAGGGTGAAAGCGAAGTTCGTTGCCCACCGGCGGAGGACCCGGGCTTTAGGCATCGCGATCACCTTCAAAGGCCCTTGAAACGGCGCTTCGCTCATCGGTACCAAGGAGCGCACTGGCCTCGACAATCGTGCGAGGCCGGATTTGCCCGCTCTGGCGAGCAGAACTGGTGACAAATCCTCGGATAACCTCCAATGGAAGCTTGGGATTGCGATTTTCGTCGGCGAGGCCGTTGGTTTCCTGACGGGTATCCGTCAGTTGCGTGTAGCAGAAGCCAGCCAGAATGGGCGAGGATTCAAGAGCATCGAAAAGTCCGCTCACGCGCTCCTCATAGGCCTCGACAGTGGGGACAACGGCGTAGCCCCAGGCGTCCTCCGCATCCAGGGGCAGCGAAATCCCACCGAACTCCGTGACCATAACGGGGCGATCATCGCTCCAGGCTTCGCCAAGTAGGATCTTGCGTCCTTGCGGACCGACTCCGTTAACCAGCTCTGCAATCGATTCACGATCGGCGTAGTTGACGCGGAGTTGCTCACCATAGACGCCATAGTCGTGAGTCGTCACGATCGGAGTCTCTAGCTGCTCCCAGCCATCGTTAGCAATTACGGGGCGGGTTCCATCGAGCGCTTCGGTTAAAGCAACGACCGAGCGCACGAAGGCCTGCTGCTTTGCTGAGGTGACGATCAGGTCCACTCCCCAGCTTTCATTGAAGGGCACCCACACAATCAGACTGGGATGGTTGCGATCGCGTAAAACCAGATCGTGCCATTCCTGCGTAGTCACGGTGACTGCCCGGTCACTAAAGGCATAGGCGGATGCGGATTCTCCCCACACCATCATTCCCATGCGATCAGCCCACGTCAGTGTGCGTCGATCCGCACTTCTCTCGTGGATACGGACGAAGTTGAAGCCCATATCGCGGGCCAGTTCCAGATCCGCCTTCAAGGCCTGCGGACTGGGGGCAGTGAAGTAGGACGAGGGCCAGTAACCCTGATCCAGAACACCGCGCAGGTAGGTGGGCTGGTGGTTGATTTCCACATAGCGGTGCGAAAGGCTGACATCGCGGATACCGACATAGGAAACAACCTCGTCATCACCAACGCAGATCCGCGCATTCATGAGGTTGGGGTGGGCGGGTGACCACAGTAAGCGCCCCCATTCCTGTCGGTTTGCCAGTCCGGGGATTTGAGCGACGAGGCGAAGGGAACGCGAGCGCATCCGAACCATACTCGCAGCCAGGGTTTCGCCCGCAAGTTCAAGGGTCACACTGGCCTCAATCGGGTCGATGTCGCCACTGACTTCACGCAGACCCGATAGTGCGATATCGCAGGTGACTTGAGCATTCTCAATATCCCAAGACCAGGTCAATGACTCAATGTAGCCTTCGGGGACAACTTCCATCCAGACATCGCGCCAGATTCCGACGACCGAGTGATACCAAATACCGTGGGGGTTTTCTTGCCAGTCTTGTTTGCCGCGCGGCTGGTCCACTGCGTCAAGGCGGTCCTGTGCGCGGACGACAAGTTCAAGGCCTTCATCCAAATAATCGGATGAGTCAACGGTGATGGTGAAGGGCGTATACCCACCTTCGTGGTGCATATGGTGACGGCCGTTAATCCAGACATCACAGGTAAAATCAACCGCTTCGAAATGAATACGCAGATGCTGGCGCGAGGAACTGTCATCAGCACCTGCCCGCTGAAGGTCGTCGGGGGTAATGGTGCGCCGATACCAGACAACATCGGATCGTTCTCCACTCCAGCCACTGTCCGGGCTTCCGGGCGGGAAGGGGACCGTGATCGTCTTAGAGAAGGTGACTCCGGGGAGGTACCAGCCCAGAGTAAGTCCCTCATCACGTGAATCTGTGGCGAAGGACCACTGGCCATTGAGATTCAGCCAGGATTCACGACAGAGATCCGGGCGCGGATAATTCGCGTCACTCCATGCATCGAAAGTGTCTACGTTGACCTTCATGAGATCATCATGCATGATTTGCCACAAAATTGCAACGTAGCAAATTACTCACAATTCCTCAGCAGCCAACCAGAATTTTCAGTAGACTGAAGCAGTAATCCCTGATGAGATCGGTGTTAACAACACTTTATGGAGACGCACATGAAATCTTCACGGCCAAACATGCGCGATGTTGCGCAACTTGCCGGCGTCTCACAGCGTACGGTTTCAAACGTAGTAAACAACTTTCCGCACATCTCCCCTGCTACGCGGAAGGCAGTTGAGGATGCAATCCGTCAACTGGGTTATCGGCCAAACATTGCTGCCCAGCGCCTTCGCCAAGGTCAGACCCACACCTTGGCGCTCGCTATCCCCAACCTTGCGTGGCCCTACTTCGGGGAACTTGCGCACCTGATCCAAGAAGAGGCGCGCCGCAACGGATACTCGATCATGGTTGTCGAAACCGCCGGCAGTCGCGAACATGAAGTCTCAGTCCTACGCGACTTTCGCACTAATCTCATTGATGGACTCATCCTCTCCCCCATCGAACTCGACCTCGAAGGCCTCAACCAGCTCGAGTTGGACGCACCGCTGGTACTGCTCGGCGAGAGGATCCAGGATGCGGGTATTCCGCACTTTTCTATGGATAACGTCTCCGCGGCCTCGGAAATGGTGCACCACCTCTACCAGCAGGGAGCGCGCAGTTTCCTCATCCTTGGCTCGACACATACTCGAGCGACCTCCAGTGCGGGCGCACTTCGCCAACGCGGGATCGAGAAGGCACTGTCTGAGCTCGGCTTAGATTCGTGGGCGTGGCGCAGCGTCGAAGTCTCTCCTTGGACCGCCGAGGGGGCTGAATCGGCTCTCGGTCAGTGGCTGGAATCGAATACGCTTCCCGATGCGATTTTCACGATGAATGACCTTTTGGGGGCAGGTGCTCTACGTGCACTTTCTCGCGCACAGGTGCGCGTCCCCCAAGACGTGTTGGTTTCTTCATGGGACGACACCGTTCTCTCGCGCTTCTCAACCCCAGCACTCACAACAATTTCCCCGGATACTCACGCAATCGCGCACGAGGCCGTGGCTGGGCTGATCGCGCTCATTGAGGGCAGTGTCCGCACTGGAGATCCAGGGGAAGCGAAGGGACCGGACACAGATACCACCGAAACATCGAACCCGGCCCACCACAATCAGGCTTCAACCCAGGTTTCCGACGTCACTGTCTCGTATACATTGACCGTCCGCGAATCTACGAAGCGCATCTAAGACGGTTGCTCATCCCGCGCGACTATTCACTACGCCCAGATACACGTGTGGGCAGACCCGAAGGCCTGCCCACACGAAAAGCTCGAAAAACTCTCAGAGGTTGAGCTGGATCTTTCGGCCGGGAACGGCCTCGATCAGCTCGCGAGTGTAATCCTGAACTGGGTGATTAAAGAGTGCATCGGTCGTGTTTGCCTCGACCAGACGTCCCTTCTCCATAACCACAACATCGTCTGCGATCTGGCGGACAACGGCCAGGTCGTGAGTAATGAACAGGTAGGACAGTCCAAGCTCAGCTTGCAGGTCGTTGAGCAGGTGCAGAATCTGGTTCTGAACCAGCACGTCCAGTGCGGAAACGGCCTCGTCAAGGACAATTACCTCGGGGTTGAGCGCAAGAGCACGCGCAACCGCGACGCGCTGACGCTGACCACCGGAAAGCTCATTCGGGTAACGACGCATGGCGCTACGCGGCAAGGCAACCAAGTCAAGCAGCTCGGCAACGCGCTCTTCACGCAGCTTCTTGTCGGACTCGGAGTGTCCTTCAAGAGCGGCAACTGCCCACGGTTCGGGTTCACGACCGGTGGCCTTCGCTCGAGCAACTTCCTGCTCGGCGTATGCCTTGGTTCCATACTTGTGGATTCGCAAGGGCTCCTCAATGATTCGGAAGATCGAATACATGGGGTCCAGCGAACCGTAGGGGTTCTGGAAAACGGCCTGCAAGCGGCGACGCAGGGCGAAGAGCTGTGCCTCGCTGTACTCCGAAGTATCCTCGCCATCGAAAAAGATCTTGCCCGAGGTCGGCTCAAGCAGGTGGAGGATCATGTTCGCAGCAGTTGACTTACCGGAACCGGATTCACCCACGACCGCCAGAGTCTTTCCACGGCGCAGCGTGAAGGAGACATCGTCGACCGCGAGAAGCTTCGAGGCCTCGCCCTTCGCACCACGGATGTGGAACTCCTTGGTGAGGTGCTCGACGCGAATCATTTCCTCGCTGGAGACGTTCTTCGCCGAGCCGGTGAACTCTTCTTCCGTGTGCGTGATGCCGCGCGCGTGAGCGGACTCGATACGTGCCGAGGCCAAGGAGGGGGCCGCGGAAACCAGACGCTTCGTGTAGGGGTGCTGCGGGTGCTGGAGGATCTCCAAGGCAGGACCGGACTCCACGATGCGACCACGGTGCATGACGACCAGCTGTTCGGCGCGCTCAGCGGCCAGACCCAAGTCGTGAGTAATGAAGAGCACTGCCGTGCCCATTTCCTTGGTCAGCGTCTCGAGGTGATCGAGAATGCGACGCTGAACAGTCACGTCCAGTGCCGAGGTGGGCTCGTCAGCAATGAGCAGCTTCGGACGAGAAGCAAGACCGATAGCGATCAACACGCGCTGACGCATACCGCCCGAGAACTCGTGCGGGTACTGCTTTGCGCGGCGCTCTCCGTCGGGAAGACCTGCCTGCTCAAGGAGCTCGGTCACGCGCTCCCCTGCCTCGGAGCGGGGAACAATATTGTTCGCCAGCAAGGCTTCCTTCACCTGGGTACCGACGCGAAGAACGGGGTTCAGGTTACTCATCGGATCCTGGGGAACTAAGCCGATGCCGGATCCACGCAGCTCGATCCATTCCTTGGAGCTCATCTTGGTGAGCTCCTTACCGTCGAACTCGATGGAGCCGCCGGTGACCTTACCGGTGCCCGGAAGCAGGCCAATAACGGCAGCGGCGGTGGTCGACTTACCCGAACCGGACTCGCCCACGATTGCAACGGTCTGACCGGGGTAAATGGTCAGGTTAGCTCCGCGAACGGCGGGAACGACACCGGTCGAGGTCGTGAAGGTAACCTCCAGGTCGGTGATCTTGAGCAAAGGGTTGGCGTCGTCCGGGTGGACTTCGGCCTTCTCGACGCCTTCGAGGATGACCTCGGTGACAGTCTCTTCGAATTGTTCTTCGTTCACTTCTTCGCCTTCGGGTCAAGGGCTTCGCGAACGGCGTCACCCATCGTGATGAAGCTGAGCACGGTCAAGGCCAGTGCCATAGCGGGGTAGAAGAGAACCATCGGTGCCTGCCTCAGGTTATCCTTCGCCTGCGAGATGTCAGCACCCCAAGAAACCACCGACGGGGGAAGACCGATGCCCATAAAGGACAGCGAGGCCTCGGCGACGATGAAGGAGCCCAGAGCAACCGTCGCGTAGACGATAATCGGTGCCATGGAGTTCGGGATGATGTGGGAGAGCAGGATCCGCCAACGCGATGCACCGGTTGCCTTTGCGGCCGTCACAAATTCTTCGTTCTTGGCGCTCATGACCGAGCCGCGTGTAATACGTGCAATCTGAGTCCAACCAAACATCGACAAGACCAAGATAACCATCCAGATATTGCGGTTCTGCTTGAACATCTGCATGAAGACAATGGCTGCAAGCATGAGGGGAACTGCAAAGAAGATGTCGGTGACACGTGAAATCAGGGCGTCAATCCAGCCGCCGAGGAAGCCGGCGAGGGAACCAAGAGTTGCACCGATCAAGACGACGCAGATCGTTGTCAGGACGCCGACGGAAACCGAGGCGCGTGCGCCGTAGATGACGCGAGCGTAGATATCGCAACCCTGGAAGGTGTAGCCGAAGGGATGTCCAGCCTCGGGGTTCCCTAACGACTTGGAGAGCTCACAGAAACGAGGGTCCGTGCTGGTGAACAGCTGCGGGAAAACAGCGATCATGACGGCCATGACGATGATGATCGCAGCGATCCAGAACAGGGGACGCTTGCGTAGATTCTTCCACGCTTCCCCCCACATTGAGGAGGGTGCGGATTCATCGGCGACGGCGTCAACTGCGCCCAAACCGGTCTCATCAATATCGGAAACGTAGTGATCCTGACCGGCACGAGTACGCGAAATAGCTTGCGAAGGGATGAAATCACTCATAGCGAATCCTCGGATCAAGAACGGCGTACAGCAGGTCAACAAGGAGGTTTGCCGTGATGTAAACCATGACCAAAACTGTCGTGATGGAAACAACGGTAGCTGGCTCACCGCGGACGATGGACTGCCACAAGGTACCGCCAACGCCGTTGATGTTGAAGATGCCTTCGGTAATGATCGCGCCACCCATGAGGCCACCCAAGTCGCCACCGAGGAAGGTCGCAACAGGGATCAGTGAGTTACGCAGAATGTGGCGCGTCATCACGGTGCCCTCTTTCAGGCCCTTTGCACGTGCGGTACGCACGTAATCGGCAGAGACGTTTTCGGACACCGATTGGCGCGTGAGTCGGATGACGTATGCAAGAGAGGTCGCGCCTAGCACAATCGCAGGCATCGTCAAGGATTTAAAGGAAACCGTACTTGCCGTAGCAGGAAGCAATCCCCATTTGATGCCAAAGAAGAACTGCATAAGGAAGCCGATAACGAAGGTCGGCACAGAGATGACAACCAGGGAGAGGACTAGGACCGTTGAGTCGAAGATACCTCCGCGACGCACACCTGCGATAACACCGAAGAGAATACCGAGAATGGCCTCGATCAACAGGGCGTAGATGGCCAGACGGATGGTGATCGGGAATGCGGTTGCTAGCACCTCGGTCACCGGTCGCCCGGAGAAGGTCTTCCCGAAGTCAAAGGTGAAGATGCCCTTGAGGTAGAGCAGGTACTGCAACCAGAAAGGCTTATCAAGGTTGTATTCTTCGCGGATTCGAGCTGCCGCAGCCTCGGTCAAGCCCTTATCGCCTCCGAGGGCCGCGACGGGATCACCTGGCATCAGGTAGACCATCGCAAAGATCAGGAACGTTGCTCCAAAGAAGACCGGGATGGTCTGCAGGAGACGTCGTCCGATGTATCGCAGCATGGACAGGTCCTTTATTACATGTGTTTACGAAGGATTTCCGTAAACGTATCGGGGTTCATCATTATGAACGGGCTTTCACATACGCCTGTAGCTACAAACGGATCAGCAAGAGACCGCAAGAGATACACACAAACATATGCGCACTACCGCTCATAGTAATGCAAAGAAGTGGTAAATGGTCAATCGTGTGTCTTTAATTACGCGCACACAGTTTCGTTCCTTGACACGTGATGAACAACTGTGGGGTGGAAGTCAGAAGACTCCCACCCCACAGCCATTCCGCTCACGTATCTAGCGGGGAAGAACTATTTTCAGTTCTTGGTAATCGCGAAGTACTGCACGTTCGAGTTCCAGGTGAACTGAACGTTGCTCACCTTGGTGGACCATGCACCGTTGGTGTTGGCGTACCAGGTCGGGATGACCGGCATGTCCTCGAAGAGCAGCTCTTCGGCCTTGTACTGAAGGTCAAGTGCCTCGGTAGGCGAAGCGGACAGCGAGTCGCTCAGGTACTTGTCAAACTGACTGCTCTTCCAACCGGAGTAGTTGGAGGAAGCGTTCGAGGAGTAGGTCGGGAAGAGGAAGTTGTAGAGCGAGGGGTAGTCAGCCTGCCAGCCCTGACGGAAAGCGCCCTTGGTGGTGCCGGCCTTCATATCGCCAAGGAGCGACTTGAAGTCTGCGTAGGCATCGCCTTCAGCCTCAATACCCAAGGTGTTCTTGATGGAGTTGCAGGTTGCGTCAACCCACTGCTGGTGGCCACCATCAGAGTTGTAGGAGAGGAGGAACTTGCCGCTCCACGGAGAGATCGCGTTAGCCTGCTCCCACAGCTCCTTAGCCTTGGTGGGGTTGTAGGTCAGAACCTCAGAACCCTTCAGGCCTTCCTTAAAACCGTCAATTGCGGGGGAAGTGAAGTCCTTGGCGGGGGTACGGGTGCCAGAGAAGACCGTCTTGACAATCGAGTCACGATCGATAGACATTGAGATGGCCTTGCGACGCAGCTTGCCTTCTTCACCGGAGAAGTGCTCCAAGCGCTCAGGAATAGTGATGTACTGGATGACGGCCGCGGGCTGGTTAGCAGTACGTCCGGACAGTTCCTGCTGGTAGGTGGAGAAGACCGAGGAGGGCACGCCATCGAGAACATCGAGGTTATCGGAGCTCAGGTCGGCGTAAGCAGCATCGAGGGACTGGTAGAAGACAATGCGAATGCCGTTATTCTTCGCGGTACGAGGACCGGAGTAGTTGGGGTTCACGGCCAGATCAATCTGCTTGGAGTGCTGCCAAGCATCCTCACCCTTGGGCATGTAGGGGCCGTTACCCACGGGGTGCTCGCCACCCTTCTTGGGGTCTGCCAGAGTCGAGTCGGGAAGCGGAGAGTAGGCGGTGTAGCCCAAGCGCTTCATGTAGTCCGATTCAGGGCCCTTCAGCTTGACGACGAAGGTGTAGTCGTCAATGATCTGCAGGCCACCTTCCATGTCGCCAGCGCCGTCATCATCGGTGCCAATAACATCAGCGAAGAAGCTTGCGGAACCCAGGTTCTCCTTCGTGGCCATCTTCCATGCCTCGACAAAGTTCTTTGCCAGAACCGGAGTGCCGTCGGAGAACTTGCCATCATGACGCAGCTTGATGGTCCACTCAGTGTTGTCGGCATTGGGAGTAATGGACTCCGCAGCGTCCAGCTGAGTTGAACCGTCGGCCGCGTAGTAAGCGGGGGATGAGAAGATGCTGGAGACAATGCGGCCACCACCGGTCTCATTGGTGTTAGCCGGGATCAGCGGGTTCTGCGGCTCAGAACCGTTAACGGTAACAAAGTTGTCCGAAGAACCGGTGCTGCCAGAAGAGCATGCGGTCAGTGCCAGAGCAAGGACGGTGGGCACTGCCAGCCACGACCTCTTAAGATTCATGAGATTCCTCCTGTAGGAATTCTGTTCAGTCATATGTGCTGATGTCTCGGAAGCATAGCCCACTTTTTTCCCGAAACCTTCACATGTCCATGATGTAAACATTACATTTCGGTTACGATTACAAAGATTTGGTAAAGAGATATCTGTAACAAGCTCTCAAATTTGTCAACCTATGCCACAAATCACATCGTGGTAGATTTTGCTTCCTCGTCAACCATTCATACCCGGTCCGATCAGGCTTATTGCCTTGTCAACAGCCCCATAAAAGGCGCGAAATTCAAGCTAAAGGTACGAACTAAGCACTGCCGATATGAAGCGAAACAGACTAATCTAAACAATGCAGGACTCGCCGCCTCGAGGACTGAAGCCGGATATTTGGCTAGCTTCAGCGATCCAAATATCCGGTTAGACGTTGCGGGTCGGGCGGTTGTGGCACCAGAGCCGCAACCGCTCGACCTAGCCTAAATCCATCCTCACCGTACAAACGAGGTATTTGGTCGGGGATTTTTTCCAGTTCTCCCAAGGAAATTGGATCAAGAGTGCCGTGTGCCATCAGCTGTTCAAGCTGTGACAGTGAGCGAATTGCAATCAGGGCGACGTTCTTCGGAAACTCGCGCGTGAATTCCGCATAGATTTCGGGATCATGCTGCCCATCATCACCGACTAAGATCCACTGAATATTTGGGAAAGTACGCGCAAGGCGTCGCAATTCGCGTTTCTTATGTTCAATTCCCGAGCGGAACCATCCCGTATTCGATGGACCAAAATCCGTCATCAAGAAGGCACCCATAGGAAAGTCCGTTCGGCGCAAGAACTCTCGCAAGCCGGGTACCAGGTTCCACGGACCAGTCGACAGATACATGACCGGCAAGGCGTTCATCTGCCTTCCATGCCCAAGCGAAGAAGACTCCTTGCATTCAGTGTGCTTCTCCTGCGCCGAAGGATAGAGGTTGAAACGAGCTACTCGCCGCAAGAACCCCGCCATTCCGGGCACCGCCTCGCGATCAGAGACTCTCTCCATCAGTGCATGCTTTGCCGCAGTCAACAAACGCGGAATCATCGAGACAATGATCGTGTCATCAATATCTGAAACGACACCGTAGCGTTCATCGTCACCGATCACTCGTAACGGAATATCAACAGATTTTGCCGCGCGGATTCGACCAAGGACACGGCCGTCTGCAGCCCTACCCACCCGCAAAAGAGACTCTCCTGCAGCGCTAGCCCCTTCAATAGCAGAAGAGGGATACAGGCGATCTCCTTCGCGAACACCCATTCGTTGAACATCCACGGCATTCAGAGGCTGAATCGAGGCGACCTGCCACCCCGGTTCCAAACCGTGCCCAACAAGTTCAATATCGACGTATCCGCCGCCATCGGTGAATACGACCTTCTGGGCTTGACCACAGGTCACCAGAACTGGTTGAAAAGGAACCTGAGCATCAAAAAACTGACGCCATCCTCGCCGCTGGGTCAACCACGAGCGCTCCCCCACTCGATCTTCCATGACGACGCGAGCCAGAACGCGCGCACGAGTTTGCGAGGCATAGCCTCCAAAGCCGACAACACCCGGGTAGAAGCCCGCCCATCCCAGCACTCGGGCAAGCCCCGTCGACGTGGCCTCGTCAATGCGAGAGGCCACGGAAAGCGCAAGGGAGGGAAGGTTCTTTCGGGCGAACACCAATTTCAGTCCTCATTCAGAAGATCACGCTGATGCTGCGCTTCTTCCACAGCAGACTCCTCCAAAGAACGCTTCAGGGGAGGAAGACCGATGAGCATAATCAAAACCATGACCCACGCAAAAATTGCAATCATCACGTAGGCACCACCCGAACCGTAACGGTCAACAGCGGGACCCGAGGCAGAAGATCCCAGCGAAACGCCCAGATTAATGGCGGTACTCAACCATGCCAGGCCTTCAGTCTGACGATGCCTGGGAACAGATTTGGTGACCATCATGTTGACGTTCGTCATGGTGGGGGCACAGGCAATACCGCTGATCAACATGATGACGGCCAGGGCGATGATCGTATGCGCCAGCAGATAGGCGGTCATACCGATTGCCAAGGCGACAACGCCGATTGCAAAGAGCTGCCACAGGGGACGTCGCCAGCTCCGCGCACCGTAGATCAGTGCGGAGATAAACGAGCCAAGCGAGAACATTGCAAGCAGAACACCCGAAAGAGCGGGAACCCCGAGCTCCTTAGTGAAGGCAACAACAGCAATGTCATTCGCACCGAATTGTGCGCCCATTCCCATGTAAGTCAGCATGAGGACGATCATCGCGGGAAGGAGAAGCAGCGATCTTTCGCGCGCGGGTGCCGAGGCCGCCGCGCCCTTAGCATCCGCGGCTGCGTCCTTCGAACCCTCAGTTTCGTCACTAGCTGCCCTCGCGCCGCGACCAGCCTTCCCCAATGGAATGGGTTCCGAAGAACGCTGGGACAAGAAGAGCACTGCGCCAACAGAAAGGAAAACAATGGAGACCGCGACGCCGGTGGTCGGATGTAGTACCGTTCCCAAAACCGTTGCAACGACAGGGCCAACAATGTAGACGAATTCGTCGACAGCGGCCTCGAGAGCAAATGCGCTATTGAGCTGTGACACCGTGTCGGTGGTGCGGATCCATCGAGCTCGTACTAATGCGCCCGGAGACCCCCAGGTCGCACCAGCAACGCCGGCAGATACGAACAAGATCGAGGGCGAGGCCATTTGAAGAGTCGCCACGAGCAACACGATGGTCGCGACTGCCGACACCGCAAAAACCGGCCCCATGACTTTGAGCTGTCCGTAGCGGTCGACAAGGCGTGCCCACATCGGCGCAGTTACTGCCAAAGCGATGATATTGATCGCCGACACCGCACCCGCAAGGGTGTAGTTTCCATAGGCCGCCTGGATCGACAAGATGATCGAGATCGGCATGATGGACATGGGTAGGCGCAAAATGAAGCCGGCGGCTGAAAAACGCCATGCCCGGTTCAGACGAAGAATTTCCCCATAGGTCGACAGCACTGTGCCAGTTTATGCGCTCTTAGGGGCCTTTGGCACTCCCCACGCTTATGGTGCCGCGCACCCCGTAAAAGTGGGTTAGTTCGTCACTTCAATCTTTCCGTGAGCTCCGGCCTCGGCAAGGCTCATGATGTGGTTAACGAAGGTATAGGTTCCCGGCTCTTTGAAGGAAAGCTCAACGAAACCACCCTGCGCGGGAAGCATGGGGAAGGTCTGAGATCCCCCTCCCCCACGGCTAATGGCATTGCCTCCGTCGATGAGCGTGTAGCCGCCTTCATCCCAGACGGTGTCGAATTGCCCACCAACGATATGGAAAGACATGGCGGTATTTGGCCCCGAATCCATCAGCCAGAAACGCACGCGTTCGCCGACCTTCACTTTGAGGGGGTGCGCATCGTACTGGAAGGGGCGCCCATTGAATGCCTGCAGGTCAGGCATCATCGAGGCGATCTTTGTTGCGTTTGCCGTACCGCCGTTATCCCCCAGGTACAGCTCGGTCGTAACCATCGCATACTCGTGATCCACTGGGCGCAAATCACTGGGGTCAATAATCACCGCACCGGTCATGCCGTTAGTAATGTGCATGGACATGGGATGCGTCGAGCAGTGGTACATCCAGATACCAGCAGCCTTAGCTGTGAAGGTGTATTCCAGCGTCTGCCCGGGATCGATCGTCTTCATGACCTCATCCGGCGCAATATCGCCCGCATGGAAGTCCAGAGAATGCCCCATAGTTCCTTCGTTTTTAAGGGTGATGTGGAAGGTATCGCCGATCTTTCCACGAAGAGTGGGAGCAGGAGTGTTCCCGTTGAAAGTCCAAACCGTCCGACTAACGTCGTCGCTCAGGTTCTGCACGATATCGTCGCGGGCAACCAGGGTGTAGTAGTGATCTTTTTCTTGCGAGGCCGGTGCAACTTCAGCGGGATAGGGGTCAACTTTCGCCGCGTAGGCCCGCAGTTGGTCTGCAGTTGGGATTCCCGTCCCCGTTGCAACCTCGTGGTTGTGGGAGCCGCTGCCAGAATGCGAGCCTGCTGAGCTGCCGCTGCTTGAGGCACCATCGGCGACAATGCTGAGCGTCATTCCCATCTCACGGTGTCCCGGCAGTGAGCACCAGCCTTCGGTATCTGCAGTGATGACCCCAGCGTCCAGCTCCGCGCTTGCACCAGGGGCCAGAGAACCTGTTGTTTGCCCATTGGCCAGGACCAAATCGTGGCGTTGCTCCGCGGTGTTTGTGAAAGTAATGTGCAGTCGGTTTCCCGCCGGAACGTGGATGACAGAGGGAGTGAAAGACATCCCTTGGACACCGATTTCCACGTGGGTAGTTTCACCGGTTTCTTTCACCTGAGTTGACGAGGCCACGCTTGAGGTGTTCCCCACCGCTGAGTTTTGCGTTGCGTTACTTCCGCCAGCTAGGACACTGGCAAGAACAAGGGCGACAACAGCGCCAAGGCCAGTGAAGACCATTGCTGCCCGCGAGGGACCAGTGGTTTCTTCGCTCATTGAACCTGCCTACTTTCACTCATCTCTTTGATGCGTTCTCGACGCGCTCGTGCTTGATTTTTTCCCGCGCGCGCAAACAACACGATGTCAATTGCGAAGGTCATAATCACGACCAGCCAGAGCGCGTATCGAAGAGTAGTAACCGCTGTGCTTGCGGCAGCACAGAAAAGGACAACTTGAAGGAACAGAGCTCCGTTCCTCAGTGCCACACGCAGTGCGAACTGCCAGTCAAGGATTGCGATACCAATTCTGACAACCGAAGGACCGCCTCCAATGACAACTGGCATCAGATAGCTCAGTGCTCCCACAAAGAGCTGGGCGAAGCCGCCCGCTCCAATTATCGGAAGCCACATCATGGTCAGTACCCGTATCTGGCTCGGAGTACTGACAAAAAGTGCCATGATTCCCAAGAAAAAAATGCCAAGGGCAATCCATCCCAATCCGATCAGGAATGACCATGCGGAATACTCTTGAGGTTTCTTTGCTGCTAAAACACGCGCATAGGGGATAAGAATTCCCATAATCGCGCAGGCTGCCGCACCTAAAATTCCGGCACCGACCAGTGGCATCACTCCTAAGAGCGCTCCACATACAGCAATCAGCAAACTGACGCACCAGGGCGGAAGAACTTTAATGCCCCAAGAAACTGCATCGGGAGACATCCGCGTACGCAAGATTGTTGGCCCCAAGGTAATCGCAGTGCCACCGATGCTTAATCCCAACCAACCACCAACGCCGCTGAGTGCATGTGCGAAGGTCAGACGATCGCGCATCGCCAGGAAGGCCTCGGGAACGGAAGAAGAAAACATTGTGGTGGTGACGAAACCAGCAAGAAGTGCGGTGAGTACAAAGAAAGCTGCGGCACACACGTAGTAGCGCACAACAATGACAAATCGTGAGGCCAAACGCTCGCGAAGAACCGACAGCATCGCGGCCCCATGCCAGGCAGCAATTGCAGCAATGCCCGTTGCCGCAACGACAGTTCCGATGAACCAACCAAGCCACATCGACATGAAAAGCAAAGCGAAACATGCATTGAAGCCCAATATCCGACGCAGGTTGTCTAAGTGGGCTCTGCGATCATCGGCTGCCAGACGTGCAAGGGAGCGGGCAAAGAACCATGACCATTGGAAAATTCCATTGCTTAAGACGCCTAAAGTCACCAGATGGATCATGGTCCACAGGGGCTGCGGCATGTGGCGGTGAAGGAAGAGGGTCACTACTGCCATAAGAACCGCGATGATCATCCACGTGGTTCCCAAGCGATCGATGCGCATTCGGGAGGGACGTCCGCGTCCCGGGGCGCCGGTGGGAGCGCCTGCCGGTCCCGCACCGATACTCAGTCCCGCCCCAGGAGAAGAAATCTCAGGCATGGGTGACCCGCCCACGTCGCGTGTTCACAATTGTCACGCTCGCGGTCGTAACGACGAAGAGAAGGAAAGCGCAGACTCCCAGCGCTCCGCCAAAACGCCAGGGAAGTGCGGCCTCGCGCGCGCCAGAAAGGAAACGAATCAGCAAGCTCAGGTGGAAAAGGACCAAAGGGACCCACATCGAGAAGTGGTAGGGAACCTCGCGGCGAATGACCGAGGGGATAATAACCGGTGCGTGCGCAATGACCATGGAGACTGCGAAGCCAACCGTTAGGGCATGAACAATCGCATCGTAGCCGTAGCCGGAAAAGGTCGGGGGTGCGGTAATCCACAGAGCGGCCGGGAGCATCACCCATCCGTATCCCGCGAGCATAGCGACCGCGGAAAGACGCGGAATCCCAGGGATATTGATGGTTTTACGAGCGACGTCGTGATACCCCATATCGATTGCAAGTGCCGCAAGGGAAATTCCTAAAAGCGGGTAGGCGACAAGGGGAACAATCAGCGTCAGCGCCAAGGAAATGAGCAGAGCTCCGACCCAGACCAAAATTCGCTTCTCGGTTGCCTCGTTGAAGGCCAGGCGCGCCAATTCCAAGCGCTCGCCAACGATGGTTAGAAGCAAGAAGAAGAGCCACCACGGCATGATGAGGGCGACTTCCAAGCCTCGCATCCACAAGAGAATCCCGCACAGGCCGACACATGCACCGATCAATTGAATGAGAACCGCATACGAAGCTTGACGCTTTTTCCACACATGCCGGTAGATCATGACCAGGGTGATCATGGAGATTGACCACAGAACTGCCGGAAGCATTCGCTGGGATTGGTAACCCGGAAGAACCCTGCTTAGGAAGGCAGGAAGCGGCGCTGCAGCAAGGAAATTGGCGATCGTACGGCTCTGAGAGATGACAATAGCCGCAATTCCCGCGAGCGCCGAAGCAGCCGGGGAAAGGTATGCCCAGCGGGAATTAATTGCTACAGCGCGTTCTAAACAGATCGCTGTTCCCAAGAAGCCATAGACCATGAGGATTCCATGAATCGTCCCCAAGTCCGTGGAGTTTAAGGGAGCAAGAGCTCCCAAGCGAACAAGAGCCGCATCAAGCCCAGCAAGAAGTGCAATAGCCGCACCCATGAGCAGAATCATTCGAGGCCACGGAAAAGGCGGACGCGCAGAACTTGCGCTATCCGCGCGGTCGTGTGCCTTCTCCGCCATTTTTACCGGGCCTCTCCTGCTTTAATGAAGTCTCTTCAAAGGTACCGGTCAGAAGGATCTTTTTCCACCAAAGCAGTAGACCCAGAAGGTGAATAGCAGTGGGGTGCGGCGCCGCAATGCGACCCCACACCCCACATTGGTTTCACAGAGGAACTCAGCCCTTCAAGGCCTCGCTCACCAATTGCTTCGCCGCTTCCTGAACCTGAGCAAGGTGCTCAGCCCCACGGAAGGACTCGGCATAGATCTTGTAGACGTCCTCGGTGCCCGAAGGACGGGCAGCGAACCACGCAACATCGGTTGTCACCTTCAGGCCACCGATCGCGGCATCGTTACCCGGAGCACGCACGAGCTTTGCGGTGATGGGGTCACCGGCCAGTTCGCTTGCGGAAACATCCTCGGGAGACAAAGCGGCAAGCTTTGCCTTTTCTTCACGGTTCGCAGGCGCATCGATTCGCGCATAAGCCGAGGCCCCGAAACGTTCAACCTGTTCTTCGTGCAGCTGCGAGGGCGTCTTGCCGGTGACAGCCAGAATCTCAGAGGCGAGCAGCGCCAAGATGATTCCGTCCTTATCGGTGGACCATACGGTGCCATCCTTGCGCAGGAAGGAGGCTCCTGCGCTTTCCTCACCACCGAAACCGAGCTCAGCGCTGACCAAACCTGGAACGAAGTACTTGAAGCCCACGGGGACCTCAACGAGCTTTCGGCCAATCGAATCAGCAACGCGGTCGATGAGGGCCGAAGACACCAAGGTCTTACCGACCGCAGCTTCTGCGGGCCAGTTCGGGCGATGCGTGAAGAGGTATTCGATCGCAACAGCCAGGTAGTGGTTCGGGTTCATCAAACCGTCGGGGGTCACGATTCCGTGACGGTCCGAATCGGCATCGTTACCGGTCGCAATGTCGTAGGGAGTATTTCCGTTCTCATCCGGAGTCATTGCATCGCGAAGAGAAGCCATCGCATAGGGAGAGGAGCAATCCATGCGGATCTTTCCATCCCAGTCCAGTGTCATGAAGGACCATGCGGGGTCAACCTTGGGGTTCACAACGGTCAGTTCCAAGCCGTAGCGCTCGGCGATCGCTCCCCAGTAGTCCACCGAAGCACCACCGAGGGGATCGGCGCCAATGCGCACGCCGGCCTCGCGAATCGCATCGATATCGATGACCTGGTCAAGCTGATCAACGTAGTAGGCGAGGTAATCGAAGCGGTGGATGCTGGGGTGATCCAGCAGGTCCGAACCCAGCACGCGATCGACGCTGCGCCAACCCTTTTCGAGGATTTCGTTTGCGCGCTTGGCGATCCACGAGGTCGCGTCAGAGTCCGCGGGACCACCGTGAGGCGGGTTGTACTTGAAGCCACCGTCACGAGGCGGGTTGTGGCTGGGAGTTACGACAATACCGTCGGCCAGCCCTTCCCCAGTCGTGCGCAGGTGCTTGGGTGCACCGTTTGCGCCAAGAATCGCCACAGAAACCGCAGGGGTCGGAGTGTAGGAACCACGTGCGTCGATACGAACATCAACGTTATTCGCGGCCAAGACTTCCAGAGCGGTGCGCCATGCGGGTTCGCTGAGCGCGTGAGTGTCGCGGCCAATGAAGAGCGGGCCGTTGAAACCCTGCTCGGCTCGGTAGTCAACAATCGCCTGGGTAATCGCAACGATGTGTGCTTCATTGAACTTGCCATCGAATGCGCTACCGCGGTGACCGGAGGTACCAAAAGACACCCGTTGATCGGGGTTTGAGGGGTCCGGCTCAATGTCGTAATACGCAGAAATCAGCGCATCAATATCAGTAAGGTCTTCGGGAAGGGCAACAGTGCCAGCTCTTTCATGCATGCTTTCAGTCTGCAATGTTTCCCTAAACCGTGCAAGGCATTTCACGATAAGGGACAGATCCGCTGCGCAAGCAGATTGGCCTACTCACACGCTTTACTCCCTTGCGTTAAACTCAATGTGAATGTCGCCCCAGCAACGACGCAGCGCGACATTCATGGAAGACAAAGGAGAACCCCATGGGCTGGTTGGATTCGATCGAGCACAATCGCTGGCTGTCAGCACAACTTCAGGCATTGATCGCAGAAGCAAAAGTTAGTACGACGCCTTCGGGGTTTAGCGAAGGTCCAGACGGCGCCGAACCCAGCGAACGCGATCAATTCACACTCAGCGCTCGAATGCTCCACGCTTTTTCCTTGGGAACACTTCTTGGTCTTCCCGGTTCACGACGCTATGCCGACCACGCGACTAAGACTCTTCGCCGCGTCATCCACGACCATCTTCAAAAGCTTCCCGAAGCGACTGCCACCGACGATCCGGAAACCATTAATTCCGATGAATACAAGGCTGAGGTGCGCAGCGGGGAGATTGACTACCAGCTTGATAACGCGCTGCTCATTAGCGCGAGCGCGGCCGCAGCGGTTGCCAATCGCCCCAGTGCCCACGAGCTCCTCCTCGATGCCCTCCACGAGCAAGAGCGCCGCTGGCTTGCCCCCAACGGACTGGTCTACGGAGCCATCGCTTCGGGAAGCACGCAGCACAAAGCACCAATTATCTCTCTTGGAACCCTGGCCTCGACGACCGAAGCGTACCTAGCTGCCGCCGAGGCGACCGCCGACCCCGTATGGATCGACCGCGCCGAATCCATCACCCGCGCGGTCGTGCAGATGGGAAGCGAGGCCTCGTGGAGGGTGGGCGAATACATCGATATCGAGGAGCTCTCCCCCGTTGTCCAAACCGAAGCCGACTGGTCGAAGAAATGGGAACATTGGTCTGCAACTCCGGTGCTTGAAGGCGTGCAGATCGGCAGCTTGCTGCGCTGGTCGCGCCTGTGTATTC
>ENA-OWMB01000082-OWMB01000082.1-metagenome-genome-assembly--contig:-NODE-82-length-39513-cov-5.071291_pt1 | contig 39513 bp, 44 predicted proteins | sample MGYA00245353_ERZ651112 | MGnify/ENA primary metagenome ERZ651112 (study PRJEB26857, sample SAMEA4031773) | metagenome | biome: human; feature: oral; material: saliva | place: Philippines | collected 2014 | study...
CACGCGACCCCGCCGATATATTCGATTTCGTCTTTATCGAGTTCCGACAGCAATATATCTGCCCATCGCTGATACGACTCGAGCGAATACCCCTGGATAATCATAAACGGTCTGGCGACAGTACCATTGCCGTCGTTCGATGCCTTGAACACCCTGATTTGTTCTTTGAGATTCTTCGCACTCTCGATAGCATACGAGTCGAAGTTTTCGATATCAACTACCCTTGATGCCATGCCGCCGCGGGTCGACTTTTCTCCGAGTATCGTTACCGGGATTTCGTCGAAGCTCATCGCATAGTCGCCACACTCTGCTTGGACTTCATAAACGTCCAATTTCAATTCTTCGGTCACAGTATGACCGAGTGTTACCATTTGCAGGCCACCAGAATCGACGTAGAACTTTGCTGCGGTACCAAAAATACCATGCAAACACTTCCCTAGTCGTTCTTCGAGGTAGCCGTTGTACAAGAACGAAAAATCGTATTCGCCTTTATTTGCCAGCATCAACTTGAATGTTTGCAAATAACCCAGGAAGTCATCGCGACCTTTGGTTAAAATGTCGTGGGTCGTGAGCGCGTGCCCCGGCCCGGAAACAACGTATTCAAAAATCATAACATCGGGCCTTATCGGTTCACAATAGACATGAGTTCTGCTCGTGTCGTCTGGTCCTTGAACTGGCCATGTAACGAGCTCGTAATCGTGAAGCTGTCGGCATCCTCGACGCCGCGGGTCAATACACAAAAGTGTTGGCCGCGCATGACAACGGCGACATCTTCGGTTTCGCAGATGAACTTCATGGCTTCGGCAATTTGATCTACCAAACGTTCCTGAATCTGCGGGCGACGGGAGAAGAATTCCACCAGGCGATTGATTTTGCTCAGACCCAGAACTTTCTTGCCGGGGATATATGCTACCCAACAACCGAGTTTTTCGGGGTTGTGTGCGGTTCCAAAATATACAAGGTGATGCTCGCACAAACTGATAGAAGTAACCTTTTCCACTAACAAATCATTATAACCTGCCTTGTTCTCGACGGCAGTAATTTTGGGGAAGTAGTCGTAATTCAGGCCACACATGATTTCGTCGACATACATCTTGGCGACACGTTTCGGGGTTTCCTCGAGACTATCGTCTTTCAAGTCCAGACCCAATGCAGTTAAGATATCAACAAAACTCGTCTCAATAATGTCGCGTTTCTCTTGCTCTGTCAGATTGTTCGGTACCATGGGCGTCTCTACTCCGCGAGCGATCAAATGCTCTCGCACTCGTTGACCTAATTCTGGGTTTACTTTTGTTTTGCTAATTGCCATTTGTATTATCCTTTTCGTAGGGTTAATGGGCTATTAAAATCGGGTATTATAACGCAACCACCGAGATTTGTCAATGATTGCGTTTGCTGCCAGGTAATTACTCGCTATCTGATTCGGCGGCAAGTGCTTCTTGTTCTGCCGCTGTCAGGCGATATCGTTTCTGGACGTCTTTATCGAATCCGGCAGCGAGCATTTGTTCCCAGAATTCATCATCGTCTTCGATATCCTTGGCGCGACACTTGTCGCGAATCACTTCATCTGTATGTGGATTCTTGACCACATACCACCCGCTCGATGGCATATCAATCCATTTGAGTTCGCGGGCGAGATCGAACATGCCGGACCAGCGTTCGATGCCGGCATCAAACTTCACGGTAACCGGAATGCGCGATTTCTCTTTGATAAAGCGCGATTTCTCGGCAATCAATGTGAAATTATAACCGAGCAAGTCCTTGCCGTCCTTGTCCTGGCTCTTGCTGATGAAGAATACCGTGTTGGCCGCGAGCATAATGCCCTGACCGCCACCCATGATTGTTTTGGGGTAAAGCGCGCCGACTTCGCTGTAAACGTGGTTCACTACTACCATCGGAATATCTTTCGACGACAGATATGGTGTGATGATACGAAACAGCGATTTGAGTGCTTTGGCTCGGCTCATATCGGTTACGGATTTCTGGTCTTTCGCATCTTCAAGTTCTTTCTTGCTCGCCAGGTTACCGATACTGTCAATCATGATAATGACCTTGTCGCCGCGGTTGATGTTTTCCAGCTGGGCGACCACGTCGAATTTCAGTTCTTCGATATTGGTAACTGGGGTATGAACGACACGGTCTGGGTCGACACCCATGCTCTTCAGGTAGTCGGGCGTGATACCAAACTCACTATCGTAGAACAGACACACGGCGTCCTTGTATTTGTCGAGGTATGCCGCAACCATGATCAGCGAGAAGTTTGATTTAAAATGCTTGGACTCCGCTGCGAAGATAGTCAGGCCCGGCAAGTAGCCACCGTGGATACTTCCCGATAGAGCGATATTGAGTGCCGGCACTCGTGTCGTGATTTCCTCTCGGTCGACGAAGAAGTCGCTATCGGAGAGAATCTGTGTCGATTTGAGTGTCGACGCCTTGCGAAGTTTGTCAAGAAGACTCATGGTGTTATCCTTTAAGAAAAGAAGTCATCGACCGAAAACTCGTCAATGTGTTTCCAGCCCATGTGTTTTGTGAATGATTCGACTGGGTTTAAGAATGTCTTGGTAAACAAGCTTTCTCGGTCGACATATTGCTCGAGGTCGAGCTCTTTTGGTAGCTGACTACCGTTGTAGGCGATATAATTACCGTCGACTGGCGAGTTCGGAACAATAGCAACGATTCGAACCTTGTCGCCATTCTGAATTGGCGGAATGTCGTTCAGGCCGGCCTCGCGAATCAGTCTGTTGAACTCGTGGCTCGCGCGAACGTGATATGGGATTCGATTTTTGTAGCTGCCGTCGGCATCTATCCACTTGCCCATGTCGTTGACACCACGCGGTGTTGCAATAACATCAACCGGCTGCTTCATGTATTCTAGCTTGAATGATGCTATTTTGTCAAGCAGTTTCTGATTGGTGCCGTTAAGCATTTCCCGATATGATTCCAGCAGCGCATCCTTGACAAATTGCGGCGTCGTTGAACGAGCTGTCTCAACACCCATCGTCTTGAGTTTCGGCTTCTCATATCTCACTCCCTCGTTGTCGTAAACCTGAAGCACATAGTTTTTCTTGGCACGGAACATTCCCCGGTCGGAAATCACTTCTCGCTTCATGCTCATCTTGTTCTGATACGCGTTCATATAGTCGGCAAGCTCTTGGTACTTGCTGGCAATGAACGGCTCTATCTTGTTCTTGCAATAGGCATCGATGGCATCGACAATCTTATGGCGGTCGTACTTGTCTTCGTTGCACTGGGTTATCTTGTTGACAAAATCGTCGAGGGAGAAGTAGCAGGAATTGTGGACTAGGATGTTATTTGCGAAGAAATTGTGATTGTCCTCGACTTCAATATCATAAACCCACATTTCACATACACCCAAGTCTTCTATAACAAATTCATTGTTTAGCTCTATATTATTGTCAATTTTTATGATTTTATCTGTCGGCACGATATCAGTTGGCTTACATCTAATCATTTCACCATCCCGCAATACAATAACACTATGGTCCTCTGTTACATCAACACTATGACCATTACACGTGATTCTAAACATTCGTTTTTTGACCTTGTGAGCCATGATATATTTGATGGTTTTATGTTCGACAGTACCACTACTGTTTACGCTAGGCGTGGTAATAACTTCTTTTGGTGAGCATATAAAATCATCTGGTCCCCGTTGGCGAATAACTGCCCCCGAATATTTGTTAAACAAATCTTCAATTGATATATCACCCACCGATGTCGGAATTATGCTGCTTCCTGCAACACTATCCGTATCAGAGTAAATCCAGCGTTCGAGGCCTCTCTTGATACCAAACTCTGCGTCCAAAAATGTTGCCAATTGTTGCGCAATAAACTGAACAGCAAGCTGGCCCGATTGAGTGATGGCTTCTGCAATTGACGGGTCGTAGTAACGGAACCCCTCGTTGCCGAGCGCACCATACAAACTGTTGATTGCAATCTTCATCGCCATCTGTTGGGCATCGAGAGCCATGATTCGATTATGGACTGATGTCAACTCGTCGGCTGGTGCGTTATCGTGTTTCATCTGCTCGTATTGTCGCTCGAGACGTTTCATCTCTGTCTTGTACTCGACGCGCTTGTTGAACAATTCGTCGACCACCATGGATAGAACAGATTGCTGCTCGCGACTGAACATGGCTCCATTTGCCGCAATAGCTGCCTTGAGCTGTCGTGCTTCTTGTAGCTCCGGAATATTATCATCCATTCTGATGAAGCTGTCGAGCAAGCCCGGGCGTCTCTGAGTTCCGCGGATGATTGTCTCCGGTCCCATGTTGTACTGTTGGAGTGTACGGGGATAGAGTGAGGTGAGATCAAATGAAACCAACCACTTATGTCGTCCGAGCTTCGGTTCTGCAACATACGCACCCTCGAGCGGAAACGGCGTCACATTCTTGCTCGGCGGAATAATCAGACCATGTTGTTGGCAGAAATTGAAAATGTAGATATCCCAGAACTTGACCTGACCGAATATGTCTTGTGTGTTACATTTGCTCCAATATTGTAGCGTATAAGCCAACAACAAGAAATTGAGCGCGTTGTCCATCTTGTTGACGAGTAACACGTCCTTGATATTGTATCGGACAAACTTGGTCGGATTGTTCTGATAGAAGTCTTTCAGGTTGTCGTACTCGCCATAGTCGACCTTGCCCTCACCGATAACTTGCTGGGCAATGGTCTCAAGCTTGTAGTCTGGCGGGCTGCTGAAGTCGAACTTCTTGAATAACTCGAGATAATCGAGAATAGCCAATCCCTCGATCCTGACCATGTCTTTGCCCGTTGTCGGGTTGGGTCGCTTGCTGATAGGGCGATATGCGTGTTCGTGGATTGGTGACAGCATATTGGTCTGACTGCCGACAATTTGTGAGAATCGATTGACCATGTAAACGAGGTCGAAACCCTCGATGTTCCATCCGCATATAGCATCCGGGCGTTCTGTGTTCCACCACGATAAGAAATTCGTGATGAGCTCGCGCTCGGTACCACACAGAATAATCTTGTTGTCTGGTGACCGTTCGTCGTCCAGCGCGGCATTATAATCGCACGTCGTCCAAGTGATAGTCGACATGGTTCCAATCTTGGAAACAGTGATAGCATTGATTACCTGTTCGGCAACTTGTGGGTCGGGGAAGCCATAACCAATCTCGGTCTCGATGTCGATGTTGACAATGTTGATTTTCGAGAAATCAAATCCCAGTGGGCGGTCGGGGTAATAGTCGGCAATGAACTGATATTCGGGCTTTGTCATGCCGTTGATTTTGATGACATCCTGGTATTCGCGAACGAAGTCGCGCATCTCGTTCGGGCTTTCAAACACACGCTTCTTGAGGGGCTGACCGTAGATGTTCTTGTATTCGCCATCTTCTTTGGGTAAATACAACGCAAAGTCGTGGTCGCAAACATCGGTATGGCGTTCGCCCCACTCGTCGACGTATCGATGCACGATTTTATTCGAATGAACGCCAACATAGGTATAGAATGGAGAACTCATGGATTACCTTATCGGAATAACTGGCCAGACCGCAACGGTCATTGTCGTTGCTGCTGTCTTGCTGCTTGTCATGGCCAGAGCACTTAAAAACATTCAACTTTCGGAACTGTTCGAGAGCACCGGCAGCGGCAAGGTCAGCCACACCAAATTCTGGGCCAACTGCGCATATTTCATCTGCACGCTATCGTTCGCGTATATGAACCTCAAGACCCCGCCACCGGACTATCTGGTCGAGATATGGATGGTCTATCTCACTGCCGTTGCCGGTAATGCGAGCGTTAGCAAGTTCCTGTCGCTGAAATACAAACGGCCTTCCCCAGACCTCGAAGAAACTGACGAGAACGAGAAAGGCTGATCTATTATATCACACGTTGGCAGGTAATGTCAAGCTGCTGAACATTTTGATATATTCTGACTCAATAGACTGCAAAGGCGTCAACAGATTGCCGATGCGGTCTTTTTGTTTGAATGTCATTTCTGTTTCCTTAACAATTGGCAACAGCGGCACGAATGTAACATTAGATGCCGTCGGAACGACATTAACCGGATTTTTGACCGTGATGTCACCATCCAGGTTTTCTTCGACCAGTTCGCCCAGGACGAGGCCCATTGAACTGTGAAATGCTACGAGTTTAGTCATTCTTTGCTACCTCGTGTGGTTGTTTGTTGTTTGGGTAGGTGGTATGCGACAGCAATCTCTGTGCCTGTCAGAACCGCGCAGCGTGTTCGACTAGTGTTTTTCATTGCAACTGTCGTCATTTCATCATCGGACATCTGAGGATAAACAACAGTCAGGCCGTTCACAATACTGTGTTCGTGATTGACGATTACCGTGTGGCTCGCCTTGAACGGCTTGACCGGGATGATAACGGTTTCGCCGGGTTCGACAACGAACCCTGCTCCGGACTCGAATTCCGGCATCGGTTTTGCCTGGCGATTGCCTGGCGCACCATCCGATGTGTAATATGCGATGGTATCGTCGGCGGCGAATTGTGCGATTACATTATCCATGGTGTTCTCCAAACTTGTAAGGTGGAATCAAATCGTAGGCGTGTTTGTGTTTGTGCTTAACCACAACCAGCGACACATCCGGGTCGTAAACGGGTTCGAATTGCTTGGTCTTGACAAGACCCCATTGAACCAGTAGCGACACGATATTATTCAGACGTTGTCGGTCCTCGGCAGTCAGCTCGTTGTTGGGCGCACCGTCCAGAGCATACAGTTCGCGGAAGTGGGCGATGTAGTATCGACCTCGACCGTGATACTCTTTCTTGTGATAGATGTATGCCGTCTGATACAACTTGGGCTTGAACCCTGTTCGCACTTTCAGCATACCCAGGCGAGTCAGTGTCTCGCGCACTCTCAAGAATTTCGCTTCGTCTAATTTTTGAATTTCAATCATTTTCTACCACCAGTATTTCCGAGTTGTCTGAGAACATCGAGGCGGTTGGCAAATAGCGGATATACCTCTTCTGCCTTGGCTCTCGAGTACCCATAAACTCTCATAATAATTTCAACATCGCCGTCTTTGGCTGGCTGCTTGTGCCAGCTGCCGAATCGCTTGAAGCTCTTCGGGACAGCATGATAATAGAACGCATAATGCGCGCTGTCGGGCATATCCCTGAACTTGTTGGCCTCGTTTGCCAAGAACACCGTGTCGCGAGTGTTGGAGAATGCTCGGTTGATGATGAACTGCGGAGGATAACCCGCGAGCTCGTCGTCTGCCATCTTCCCCGTTTTGGTGTTGATGTTCTTGACAAAGTCGAACGGATTACGGTCTGTCATTTGTAGTTGATATCCGCCATGAGTTCTGTCAACATGGCAACCAGATTGATTTCCTTGTCGACCACACTCGCATGGTTGATTTGGTACTGGTTGAGATGCAACACGAACTGGGGCAGGCTATCGGGCTCGACATACTGTTCGGCCTTGAGCCACATCATACGAGCCAACACTGGCAGATCGTTGTCTGGGTTCTCTGCTACCCACTTGCGCATCTCCGTGAATGCCTTTCGTTTCAACATTCCGAAGATTTCGGATACTACGTCTACGCTGACACCTGCCATTGCTTCCGGCCCGAGACTACCGCCCAGAGTCAGGTTTTGTAATGCGTTGAGCGTGCGCCGGAAGTCGGGGAAGTATTTGGCAATCAGCTGGGCCAAGACTTTCTTGTCGTAATCCTCGATGCCCTCGAGTTTCAGGATTTCTTTCACGCGGGCATCGAACGCCACGATCAGCTTCATCTTCTCTTCTTTGGTCATCGACATATCGACCTGAACGGTACGAGATTTCAGCGGGTCGATGATCTTGTTGCCGAAGTTGGCAGTGAAAATGAAGCGACAGTTATTGCTGAACTCCTCGATGAAGTTCCGCAGGGCTTGCTGCGCAGCGTTCGACAACCCGTCCGACTCGTCGAATATGACGCACTTGTGATTACCCATCAGCGATACTGTGCTGGCAAAGTTCCGGACCATGGTCCGAATGGTGTCGATGTTGCCGTTTTCGGAGCAGTTGATAATCAGATAGTCAATGCCGAGCTCTTCGCATAATGCCTTAGAAACCGAGGTTTTGCCTGAACCGGCGGGACCAATTAGCATCAGGTTCTGTAACTCGCCTGCCTTGACCATGGGTTGAAGCTGCTTGTGTACCTTGTCTGTGAATATACAGTCTTCTACGCGCTTGGGTCGATACTTCTCGACCCACAAATACGATTCCGGTGAGCCGACAATCATCTTATTTCTCCAGCGGGATATTGTAGATTAGGCTACCGTCTGCGCAGTTGGTAAACTGGGTGATACCCGCCTCGGCAATCTCTACATTGTAGTCGCCTGGCAACATTTTCAGGTTGTCGATTTTGATTCGGAATTCTTTGTCGGAAGTGGTGTCGACGGCGACCTCGATGTCAATCATGTTGGTCGTGCTGCTGTTCTTGCTGCTGGCGCTGTCGAATGCTTTGACGCCGGATTTGCTGATGCTGATAACATCAAACTTCATGATAGCGGCCATTTTCTCGATTTGAGCGAGAACGTCGGCAGTCAGGGTCAGCGTAACATCGACGCTCGGCAGATTGATATTCTTGCCCTCGGGCGGACTCACAATCAAGTTCTCGGCAGCATAGTAGTATTTCACTTTCTGCTTGCCGGACTGGATGACCATGTGGTTGTCGTGCAATGTGATTTCGGCGTCTTTCAGCAGGCTCAGAACAGACAAAAATTCCGGCAGGCTATAAATGGCGAACCGCTGTGGGATTTCTTCGTCGATGGTGGCCTTGGCAAAGCCGTTCTTGGCAATGCTGATGGTGCGGATTTCGTTGCCGGGCAAGAACAGCATGCCGGTATTGATAGTGCCGAAGTTCTTCAGCAGCTCTACGGTACGGTTTGATAATTTCATCAGTAGGTTCCTGTTTGGGATAATGTGGTAAAGCCGTTCGTCTTCTCGAGCTTGATAAACGAGCGGAAACTGTCTGCTAGTTTCTCCGGTGTGTGAGTGATGACAAACACATTCAGATTACTAACACTCTTCAACAGATCTGCAAACGCTGTCGTTCCTTCTGCGTCGACAGAGCTGTCGAATATTTCGTCCATGATAAGCAAGTTGCAACTCATGTTGGATTTGAGCTTGGCAATGTCGCGCCATGCCATCATGATAGCCATATCGAGGCGCAGTTTCTCGCCTTCGGATAGCTGATTGTAGGTCATTGCCTCGAAGCCGCGAATCTTGATTTCTTCGCTGAATTGGTCGTCTAGCTTCACGGTGGCAAACAATCCGAGTTGCTTGATGTTGCTGTTCACGATGTTGTTGATGGTCGGGATATACTCGTTGATAATGGTGGATTTGATTCCGCTATCCTTGAGGCACAACGAGATGAAGTCGAGATACTTCTGCTCTTCCAGTAGCTCGTTATATGACTTCATCAACTCGCCGAGCTCGACTTTCATTTGCGACATCGCTTCGCGTTCGGCGTCGGCATTACTGGTATCCATTATAAGCGAATCTAGCTGCGATGTCAAGTCCTTTTGTTTGGCTTGACACTGGGTGAGTTCGGCAGATATCTGCTTCGCTTCGGTCAATAGATGCTTGGCGCGGTCGAGCTTGGCCACTGCGTCTTTCTGCGCCTGGGATTGCTGCTGGCATCGCTCGTTCAGTTCGTAGATGCTTTTTCTTAATTGAGCCTGGCGGGCTTGGCGTTTCTCGATAGCGTGTTGTTTGAAGCTGGCATCAATCTGCTGGGTGCAAGTAGGACAAGTGTCGTTGGCGGCAAAGAACGCCAGTTCGCGAGTGGTGAGATTGTCGTTTCCCTCTATCTGCGATACCAGCTTGTGCAGTTTGGTCAACATCTCTGTCGTGGCGGTCTGTGATTCCTTTGCCCCTGCTATATCGATAGACGCGAGTTCTGTCTTGATGCTGTCGTTTCTCGATATCAGTTCTGCTTCTCGTTGAGCCAGACTATCGATTTCGCCCTGAATAACTGCTCGCTTCTCGTCGACAGACTTCTTGCTCGTTTCTTCGATGTGAGCAATGATGCGCTCTTGACCCTTGATTTTCTCGCCAACGAGTCGAATATCGGTTTTCTGTTGTGCCACTTGCTGCTTGATGGTGTCGACTTGTTGTTTGTGAACTTCTACCATGTGTTTGAACACATCGAGCCCTAGAACGCGCTCGACAAACAATCGGCGCGAACCAGCATTGAGTGCCATGAACGGCACATAGTTCGCTTTGCCAATCATCACAATCTGCGTGAATGCGACATAATCAATCCCGAGAATGGTTTCCTCGAAGAATTTCTGATAGTCGCGCGTCTTGGACGATTGATCGACCAGCTTGTCGTTGACATATATCTCGAACACATTGGGCTTGATGCCTCGAACGACTCGTACGGTGTCGCTTCCGCGCGTGAACTCTATTTCAACCCGCAAGTCGCGACCATTCTTGTTGTTGACCAGCTGATTCTTCGACACATTCCTGAACGGTCGACCGTACAATGCGAAACAGACAGAGTCGAGAATCAAGCTCGACTTGCCGGCACCATTGCTACCCAGCACGACAGTCGTCGGACTCTTGTCAAGCTGAATCCTGATGGGCATATTGCCGACAGCGGCAAGGTTCTTGCACTCGACCCAGTGAAACTGAATAAAATTCATTGTGCCATTTTCTCCGTCGCATCCTGATAGAGCTGACTCAACATATTGGTCAGCTTGCCCTTGTCGAGCCCGTTGACTTCCATCGCACCCACCGTCTGAACAATCTTGCCCAAAGTGTCGATTTGCGTGTCCGAGTCGTCATCGTCTGTCTGAGCAAATTCGATAGTTCCGGTTTCCGAAACGTCGAGATTATAGGCGACTTGTTGGAGTTTGTCAATAAACAGACTCATCTTGCTGTTGTCCTTGACTGCCATGGATTCGATAGCCACGCGCACGAACTTGTTTCGATATTGTTCGAAGTCGAATGTCAGGATGTCGACAGCATCGTCATAATCGATCTTGGCAAACAGTCGATACGGGTTATTGATGAACTCGCGGGTGCCGGTGGTTTCGTCGAACAACATAACCGACTTGCGCTGGTTGTAGTCTGCCCAGTTGAGGTCAAACGGATTGCCAATATACTCGAAGTTTCCCAATTGGCTCGGTATATGAAAATGCCCGGACCACACTTGCTCGAAGCGGTCAAACAGTTTGGGGTCAATGCCGTGTTCGGCCTTGATTCCGGGCAATACCTCGAATCCGACTGCCTCGAAGTGCCCGCATACAATATTTGCCTTGCTGCTATCGATGAATGCCTTTGCTTCTGCCAGGTTCTGATTGTTAATCCAGCTCATCATGCCGAATGTGTAGTTACCAATCCGGATATCCTCGAATCCGTCGACGACGTGAATATTATCGTAATCACGAGCGAGAATGCTGACGCTGTTGACATCATTCGTGTTCTTGAAATAGACATCGTGATTGCCAATGAGCATGATAGTCTCGACACCCATTGATTCCAGTCGGTCGAAGAATCTCTCGCGGAATATGTTGTAGGTTCTGATATTGTGTATCTTTCGCTTGTCCCAGGTGTCGCCCAGGTCGAGAAAGTGAGTAATTTTGTGTTGCTCGATAGTCGGGAAGAACACATTATCGAAGAAATCAAGCTGTGCTTGCATGACGACCGGGTCGTCATTTCTTGCACCAAAGTGAAAATCTGTTCCGACAATAATCATTTGATTTCCTTATTGAATTTCAAAAGATGGCTCAAAATGACCCTGTTTTTGAATTTTGATAGGGTCTGGGTACCATTTGAAATAAAATGGGTCATTTAACGCCATCTTTTTGACGGTCTTAACACTTTAAATCCATGTTTCTAAACAATAAACTTCTAAAATAACGGTCAATTGTTAATGTGGTTTGGTTTCAATGGGTTACATTATTTCCACGAAATTGCTCAATTGTCCATCAATCTGATGATTGCTTCCTTGTCAATATCGTGATGGGTGCCATCGGGACCGTCGTCGTAGAAGTCGTCGAGGACAGATTTCATGTATTCGCGCTTCTGTTTGATCTCTTCGTTCTCTTTGCGGATACGACTCTGAAATGCCCAGTAGATGCATTGTGTGAAGAACCCGAACGGGTTCTGGCTTCGCTCCGGGTCGTATTTGTTGATAGCAGAAGTGGCAGCCATAATACCATCGTCAATCATCTCATCTCGCCAGCTATACCCGCGGAAATTGTGTTTCCACGCCAGTCGGGTAGCAATATCGATGATTGCCTGTCCGATAAGATTACTCGGTGTCGGCAGCGGTCGGCCTGCTGCCTGTGCTGCCTTTACTTTCTCAATATGCTTGCATAATTCTTCATGCAAGACTGCCTTGTCCACATAGTTGCTCATTGTCAAACTCCACGGTCTTGACAGAATAGTCGAATCGTTCTGCTTCGTATATCTCAATACGCGCCAATAGGTGATTATAGGAATGGTTCTTCGATTTGGCCTTGGGCGAAAAGTCGTCGCCGATGTCGTATAGTGTCGCGTGTGCCTTGCCCTGCATCTTACGCAACACGCGGCCAATAGACTGCAAGGTTCGGATTCGTGCCTTGCCGGGGTGGGCCAGAATCAGATTGTGAATATTGGGTGCGTTGATACCGGCGGAGAATGTGCCGAACGATGCGAACAGAATCACATTGTTTTGCGTCGCAAACTTCTCGCGAATAATCTCGCGCTGCTCGATACTCGTTTCGCCACTGATATAGAATACTTCCTTGCCGTACTGAGCGGCAATGCCCAATGCGTTATTATAAAGTGGTTTGCCGTGTTTGTCAACAAAGTTGAACAAGACCAAAGTATTGCCGGTCGACTGCATGGCAAGGGAGTTGACATAGGCCAGTCGAGCCTCGTTGGTCACGATATAATCGATCTCGCGCTGGTAGTCATTTTCCGTTGGTGGTTTCTTCTTGTAGCGGAGAATATGAGTTTGAATTTTCAATCCCGATAACTGGCCACCATCCATCAGCTCTTTTGTCGATTGGGTCTTGATGATAGGGCCGAACAAACCTCGAAGCTGCATCGCATGACACTTGGTCCCATCGAGCGTACCGGTCATGCCAATTCTGACTTTTGCCGTTGCCGACAGATTCTCGATAATTTTCGTGATTGACTTTCCGTCTGCCTGGTGGGCTTCGTCGCAGATATAGGCATCGAACTGCGAGAAATAGTCTGCCGGCATCTTGACCATCGACTGCCATGTGCTTATCACTACCCGATTGTCGGTGTACTTTTCTCTGCCACCATAGACCTTGTGGGGCTCGACAAATGTGGTACCGTCGGGCATATAGTCGGCAAAGTCCTTGCATAGTTGCTCGACAAGCTGCGTGGTCGGAACTGTAATCAGAATCTTGTATTTGGTATGCGCGAGCAGATACTGGACAATCAGATGCGCGATCGCCGACTTACCCGAACCAGTCGGCGACAAGATTAGAGCCTTGTTCAGCGATATAGCTCGCTCGACAGCATTGGCCTGATAGTCGTATGGCTCGAATTTCATCACATCAGACCAATTGTCGAGGAAATGTTCAACATCGTCGAACTGTGTAATCAGACTACCGGCAGACTTGTCGACCGCTATCGAATAGCCCTGCTCCTTTGCCCACTTGACAAGTTCTGGAATGAGCCCGGAATAGAGTGCGCGGTTACGCAAATCAATTAGTCGAATATAGCCGTCCCAGGTACCGTGCTTGAACGCGGGCATGAACTTGTAGCCGTCGGGTCGAAATGCGAACACGTCGCGAAGCTCGTACCAAATGCTCGGGTTGGCGTCGAGAGTAACGAATAACTCGTCTCGCTTGATAATGGTGATATCGGTCATCAGAAGCCACCCGCCTTGAATTTCTGGTACTCGATCGAGTTCTTGATGTTGAAAGATCGCTGCGCGAGTTCTTTCATGAACGTCTCAATCATCGTGATTTTGATAATCTGGTCGTTCAGGGCAGACTTGGTCTCGTTATACTTGTCGTCGGCATTGAGCCATGTGGCCAAGTCCTGTTTCAGAACCTTGTGTTGCAACGGCTCTTGCTTGTATGTCTCGTCGTCTGCCTTGCCCATGTAATAGTTCGTGCGTTCGAGTGTTCGCTTGTCGTGTGCGATCTGAAGCCGCCGCAACTCGCGTGATTCGACCGCCATTATACAAATCCACTTCGAATACAGCGGAGCAATGTTGAGTGCCTCGGCGTCGAGCTTGTTGTGATCGATTGTTGTCGCCTGCTTAATCAGTTCGGATAATTCTGCAAGGGTCATGGTCGCTTGGTCATCGTGTAATATTGATAGGCGAATGTGGCAGAACACATCACGGGATCAGTTCCGCCGAGAGTGCTGTCGAATGATAACTGCTCGACATCGGTCGGGAAAGCGCCATAGAATGTGTACTCGACATTGGCGTTCTTGTTGCGGTTGAAAATATGCAACGTGATGTCTCGCATCTTGTCGTATGGTCGTTCGTGCGAATGATGCTGGCGCATCCACTCTTGCAACTCGTAATGATTGATACCGAGCTCGTCGACCAGGAAATCAACCGTGAGCGGGTCATACATGATTGTCTCACCCGGAGTCTTGACCTTGTTGTTCTGGTAGCCCGATTCGACTGCCATCTGGTGCATCCCCGGTAGCGGTGCTCGCTGAATGAAATAATTCAGGTGTTCGAACCCCGGGATGACGATTTTGTAATCCTGCGTAATCAGGTGATTGTGGTTCATTTGTTGTGTCATTTGTGACGTATCCTATCGAATAGCATCGACAGCGATGTTCTGTCGTATAGCGTGTGATATTTCATGAATTCTACTACTTCTGGTCGGTTATATACCACGCGATAATCATTGCTCATCGTGACCGAGATGCGCCCGCTGACAGAAACAGCAGCACTCCATACGGCATACGGTATCGCAAACCCAATTAGACAATATTTGTTGTCTGGACTATCGAGAACAGTACACAAATGTGACCCACCCTTGTTGTTCAGTTTGGTAATCTGGAACCGATAGGCGTCTTTAATAACTTGACCCGAACACGTCTTGACCTCGACCTTGTGGTCCTTGGTTCTGAAATCCCATCCCACCTGAGTGCAATTTGGTGCCAGGTGAACTTCCGTTCCAAATTGATGCTGCCAGTAGTCGGCGAAGAAAAATTCTGCCGCCAGTGGCGTATTCAATAATCTAACCAGCTCTGGGTGCTCGTTCTGAACACTCAGAGTCTGTTGTGCAAACACACTAGCAAAGCAGGTCATTCTTTCCAGGCTCGTTTACCATCTTTAATAATAATGACACCTTGCTCGTCGCACTCTGTATTATGGAAATGAATCTCGACAATGTGTTCGGGTCGGCTCCACAACAAGTCTTCGATTTCTGTCTCGAGTTCGCGGGTCGTTGGTGACGACCATTCATCGAATTTCTTCTCGGGGAACAACCCCTCGATAGTGAGATCTTTTGCTCTGATATGGCGAATTGCCTTGCCGCTTGCGATAATCTTGTACTGATATTCGTCTTTCATAATAACTCTCCATCGAGTCGTCAACAATAAAAGGCCATTATACCGGATAATGGCCTTCGAGGTCAAGCAATTTTTAGGTATCCGCCTTGCAAGTAGCGAGCACCAATTCGGATATATTTGGCGTTAGACGGAACGCTTATTGTTTTCTTGAAGTCTGTCACGACTTGACGCGAACCAATTACACGCTTGTTGGCATCATAGAAGCACCATCCAATCCATGAGCTAGTCGGGTTAGTCGGATAGACTTCGTATGTGACTGACTGCTTGCCGGCAACATCAACAAAATCCGTGGTCATGTTCTGGAAGTCCGGATTCATGATAGTTCCGCCATAATCGAGATATCCAGAGATGATGGCCATCGAGTCTGTTTTATTGACGAGTTTGAACGATACAAAACGAACATTGTCGAAGCCGCGAGAGCCGCTACTATTCTTGCTATACGATATTGACTGATCGTTTGTCAAGGCAAGAGTACCGGAAACTGTTCCGCTAGTCGACCAACCATTACCGTTGAATTTGTCGCTGCCCGATTCCGATTCCATCGACCAATCGAGACACAATAGCTCGTTGGGTTTGAGATTCGTGACCGATGCCGTCGATGTTTGATTGTCAAGTGTCTGTGGAAACTGCCAGAAATTATCCTTGGTGACCAACGTAGGCAAGAACTCGAGAAGAATATTCGTTTGTCTCAAATAATCGAACACGCCAACGAACCCAGGCAAGCCAATATCGGTATTCGGATAGACCTCGCGTCTGACGATATCGTTGTGTTGTGACCAGTTGCTGTTGGCGGTCAACCGCATTCTATTGCTGGTTGTTTGATAGAAATATCGACCAATGTCGTCCGTCACGATAATGTGTTCCGGGTTACTGGGTGTCGACATGGTTATCGTTACTTGAGTAGGCTGACCCCTGTGTTTCACCTGACCCGCGATATGGGGATAAGGCATCCCGGGCTTGTCATGATGCTTGTAACCGTTACCAACCAGAATTGATGATCGAGGAACAATTATAGACTCTCCGATCGGCGTTTCTGACTGCTTGACAGTAAACCACAATCGTTTGATTTTAATGCCGATCTGGACGATAGTTCGAATAACAAAATTCCATCGAGATATTGAGCCTTCATTATTCATATTCACGGACATGACTGGTTGTTGTTTTGATACTGGCGTCGGAAACCCATCGAATACTATATCGCCGTCATCGAGAACATCGACTTCGACAAATGCGCGATCAAACAATTCTTGACGAATATTGGTGTTGAACAATACAGACAAGTATATTGATGAGTAGCTATTGCTGCTTCTCAGGTACCCGTTATTCTCTGTTGCATAGCTCGATATCACAGTAAAATTATTCTCTGTGATCTCGACAACAGACAACGGGTCTGTCTTGTGGAGATTGACTGTTATCGATCTATTCATTCTGCAACCAATCCTTATCGTCTAGCGAGAAATAGTGAGGAATGTTACCATAGGCGGCGTCGCTCGTGTAGATTAGCTTGTCGCCATACTCGAACACATCGGACATGGGATGATACGACACGATAGGAGCATACTGAATGCCCGGCAGCTTGATCATTTTGCTAGACCACAGCAAGTAGCCGCTGCCGAGCCCTTCGACAGATGTGGAGAAAGTTGGTATCCACACCCCGGTTTGTCCTATCAGAGTATTACATGCCCATGGCTTGAATAGTAATGGTGTGACAGTTTCAGATGCACCACCAGAACTAATGACCGTCATGATACTGCAAGTGTATTCATCGGTATAGTTGACGCCACTAAAATTCCCGGTAGAACACGAATAGATTTGATTGCGCCAGGCGTTGTTTGGGCCAACAAACTCTGTTCGACTAATCCAACCACAGAAGAAATTCTCGAAATTGAATAAACCCGAAGTCTGTTCCGAGTTGGTATATTTCACATTGAACCATAGCCACGAGCCGTTCGAGATAAACGACCGCCAGGAATTCCATTGCCCAATGTTGATATATGTCTTATTCGTGGCTCCTGCGTAGCTACTCTGATGGAGCAATCGGGTGGTTGTGCCGAGAACAGTAACTTCTACGAGCGACTCGTCTCTCTTGATAACATTTTCTGTATCGCGGAAATTGAGCTTGATTATCATCTCGTTGCCGAATATGGAATCTCGGACTGTAATCGTTCTCGCCGTTTCGTCTTTTCCGACAGCAACAAATCCGAGGCCACAGACTGTTAGCTTGCCGGGTGCTATCTCCTTGTCGAGTGTCAACTCACACTTATTATCACGCTTGTCGATTTTCAAGACTCGAGCCGTTCTGTCTGTCTTGACCATGCAACCGGGCGTAGCAACGAACGCAGTATTATCGACAAGGGCGATATAGCGACCATCGCGCTCGACACAATTAACGACACTCGATTCGGTCTCGAACCCGGTTGTGAACAGCTTATAATACGAATCGAGGACTGGCGGGGTGTAGAGCAGGTGTTTGTTTGGCTCGGCGCCTTTGAGATATACTGCTGCCATCTCAAGACTGAATATGTTCACTGTCATCTGTTTTCTCCAATGGCAAAGGCAAGAAATGGATAGCTGTTACCATACGAAACACAAACGGCATCGTGGTTCTTTGACAACACGATATCGTTGATGCCCGTATTCTGAATCCCCCATACGACAGACGTTTGGACTGTCGTATTCTGTGAGCCTCGGAACAAAATCGGCGCCTTGAGAAACTGATCAAAGGTCGTTGCTGTTGTCAACGTATTGCTGAGATATTGTGATAGCACCGTTATGCTATAAGTCTCGGCAACACCATTCCGTATGATACACGCCTTATCCGATGTCAGAATAACAGTCTTGTCATTGTCGTGGCGCGTATAGAAGAAGTTCAAAATGTTGTTGGCATAATTGCTATTCCCAACAATACCGAAATCATTCTCGCCAAACAAGATGGCGAACATATTGGTTCTGGATGCGACGCAATTATTGCTTGACTGCCAATTAAAGATTTCGGGTTGAGTCCGATATTGGAATTCTGTCTTGTATAAACGAACGAATCCGTTATTCTCGATTCTGAACCACAGCCCACGAAACTCGAACCCGATAGCATTACCAGCCATCTCAAGATTCTTGATTGGAAGCGTGGCCGATTGGATTTTTCCGGATTGGGGGATGTTTCCGTCGTTGCACTTGACTGCATGGATTGTGCCGGCAGTTACTTTCTTGACATGGAATATCACATCACCAATAACAAATTGGTCAATGTCGGAATAGGCATTCTTGTGGTCGACCGCAAACTGATGGAGTCCATCCGACTCTCCCTTGTACTCGTAGTCAAACTGGTTTCGTGGTTTTGACAAAATGGACAACAGCCGGAACAAGTTTGCTGTCGAGTGGGTGTAATTCTGCCCGAGAAATTTGACATCGTCGGCTACCGGACTACCATCAGCATAATTGACTAGCGTTATGGTCACCGGCGTATTAGTTCCGCGAATGGCTGCCGCCAAATAATGGTTCATAACTCGACTCCTACATACGAACAATTTGATGGATTATTGTCACTACTGCTGACAGCAAGACACAACATTTCTTTGTTGTCTACTACATTGACTTCGATACTGGTTTGCAAGTTTCCATTATACCAATAGGCACCAGGCAATGTGAAATATACCGACATCGATAAGCCCAATGACACATTCACGGGGTCGCACTTCGGCACGATATACTTGAATCTATATTCGTTTGTCGACAAATTGTTACTGAACTGGGCTGTGATTGTGTTCAACCCTCGCAGAACTGTCTTCCCGTCGGGGGACTCTATCGACGAGGTCGAGATTGTGGTCGATGGAATATTAGCCAATCCATAGCACATTCTATTGACAGAATAGCTAACCGATGTGGTAACATTCCACCACGAGAACCCAATGAAGAACGAGCGACTTATCCCAAACACGTCGGTCCCGATACCGAATCCGGTTATATTTGGGTGCCAGTCTGTGGCATATTTTGACCCGAAATAGCAATAACTGTCTGTTGCGACAATATACCACGGGTTGGTCGAGATGATATTTGTTACGCTAGGAACCATGGTGTGGTTGAGGGTTTCTACTCCGGGGATATTCTGTTTTGCTGGCACCACATAGCGCGTATAGTTGTCGGCAAGAGACAACGTATTATCCCATCCCGCAAGCTGCGCAATCTGAATAAAGGTATTATTCGCGAATTGCGCATTGGTGTTATTTGGGAGTGGCAATAGTTTCCATGGCTCGTTCAAATTCGCGATATAGCCATGCTGGTGTAGATTCTGTCTGACAAGAAAACATCGATTGGGTTCTGTCTTCGGTCTGACAACGAGTGTCGACTCGTCTTTGAATAGTTTTGTCCAGCCGGCCGATACGTGATTGAGTGTACCGTTAGCACTTCCGGTGTAGTCGGGGACGATCCGGTCGATTGGCTTGAACGATGCCGACTTTCCATTAACCCCAACACATCGATAGTAGCCATCAATAGCAGCAACTCGTGTCGTCAATTCGACAAGTGACCACCATTGCATTGTTTTTGGAACATCTTCCGCGAACTCGAGATGCAAGTAATTGTCCTTGACTTCTGCCTTGACTACTTCTAGGTTACCCCAACCATTACACAACACGCGCTCGAGAACATCGAATTGCGTATAGTTGTTCGACCAGCCAGTCGTGTTGTCTTTCGTGTAATAGAGCTTGGGTTGACTCATACGAACTCGCTCCATTCGGGCGGAATACGACAGTTATCGGGTGCACCCTTGAATAATGGCGCAATGTCGGAATGTTTGTAGCCCGCGAGACCGGTGCCAATAGCAGTCACAAAGAAACGCATATCGGGATGTGCTTCGGCAAACGACAGAAACCGCTCGACATACCACTGAATTTCTACCAGGTGTAGAGTTTTGATGTTCTTGTCCTTGGTCGGGATGGCATATGATTGACCAGACATTCCCTCGGCAGTTCCCCAAGTTGCACCATAATAGCAGCGAGCGTGATAGGCAGCACCGGCACCGTGGATGCCCGTTTCGTTAGAACCAAACACGAAAATTTCGCCTGGTTGAATTTGATGAATTGTAGTCACAATTAAGCCTCCAATAATCCGTTACCACCTACTTATTATAGGCGAATTATTGGAGGCTCGACAATATGGTGGGTCGGACAGGACTCGAACCTGCAACCAACGGATTAAAAGTCCGCTGCTCTGACCAATTGAGCTACCGACCCCAGACAACTGTTATATGCGATGGTTATTCAAAATCGAGACCGATTTGTTTTTTGATAGCTTCCTTTAGGTCAGCCAACGACTCAATTTTGACCGTTGCTACTTTTTGCATGATATATTTCTTGGGAACAATTTTGTAGAACATCACTTCGAGAACACCGTTCTCTGTTGTTACCTTAATTGTGTTTACGCCCTTGTATGTCTTCTTCAACGGAATTTGTGCGTCGAATCCCCGTGTTCGAAGTTCTTGTGCGTATTGCAGAACATTGGCAACGCCGCCAAGTGCGTCTGTTACTTCTTTGATAAAATCTCTGTTACCCATCTTTGTGTCCTCTTTAACAATTTATGCGTCTATTATAACCCGAATTACCGACCGTGTCAACCTAAATTTTCATAATCTGTCACGCCGTCGTCAATAAACATGAATCCGATGTTGCTGTCAATGTCCATTGAGTCGCGTAGCTTGCGGCGCACATCAATGTCGAACATATCCCCGAAATACGGTTGGGCAGTGAACCACGCAAACAACACCATGGTCATGACCACATCATCGGTCTTGTTCTTCTCCGCAGCAAAGCTCTTGCCCTTGACGGCAAACGTCGATAATTCCGATACTGCCATGTAGTCTTCGATAATCAGACTATTCGACTCGATAAGCGATTTGAGCTGCGAGCAGCCGAGTGCTTTTGTCTTGGCGGTTGTCTTGATGCCGGGTTGATGCCCATTAAAGCCCACATCGGTTTCGCCGTGCTTGCTCGTTGTCCTGAACAAGTTTTCGTACTCGAAGTCGAAGAACAGACTGTCGGCAACGATCTTCCCGATGCTATTGTTCTCGACGAGCGCGTAGGCATCATTATAATGTGTGCCGGCCTTGTATGCAACTTCTGTCAGACTGACAGGCTGAATCAAATTATTGCGATAGACAGCGACTTGTTTGTAGGGCATCTGGGTCACGTCGAATATACTGATAACAGAATAGTCCTGACCGAGGCCTTCTGACACGTCGACCGTCATGCAATAATTGTGTCCCGATTGTGGTGGGTCGTAAACCGACCAATGTTTGTCGGAGAGCGACTCGATCGGGGTCTTGAATGCCAGCTGCTGAAGTTTCCAGCCTGCGATGAGGGTGTTCGAGCTCCCCAAAAATTCGCAGCTGAATTCCTGCGCAAACTGTTGGGGGCTCGTGTTGGCAATAGTTTCGTCTCGCCATGCTTCATCTCTTCCAGGAACGACAGTCCAGTCGTATGCAAGAGTCTTGAATTTGTTTCTGCCCTCGATAGCATCTGTCCATAATTTATAGAATAAATTCAAGCCCTTAGGAGTAGACGTCATAATAACCTGGGTCGATTTACCAGAACTAATGACGGGATAGGTGCTTGTGAAAAACTCGACATCGTTATCCAGATGCGCGAATTCATCTAGATACAAAATCGAACAATTATGAGATTCTACTCCATTGGTTGTATAGCTATGTGTCTCATCAACATTGAGAGCATCATAAACTATATCATCTTTAATCTTTGTTTTAGTAGGTATGTCTTTGGCCTTTACCCAATTACCATCAATCAGAAATCTATGGTCTGATGTTGCATGAATATGTCTACCATCAATCTGAACGTCATAAAGGGTTGAAGATGTACCTTGATTTATAAATCCATCAAATTTTCTAAACTTGCCTTGTGATAGAATTTTCATCTATACCACCCTGCTGGAATAGGTTCAGATGGTAAAATATATTTTACCTTGGCACCATCAGTAATACGAATTTTACCTTTATTGTGAGTCGGCTTACCACGTTTCGCAAGCGTCATTTTTAATTTTGCTTCTTCGGAACGTTTCATTCCTTTATGTTTCTCGGCAGTTTTCCCAATTTTCTCAGGGTTATGGTTTATAAGTTTCATCCTAGCTTGGTGCTGTTCAGGATTATTTTCAATCCATGCTACCACACCATCAGATATTTTTTGCTTGTGTGGTTCTGTCTTCGGAACACCTAAAAATCTAGCAGAACACAATTGAGACATTCGTTCCTTACTTTTTCTAGTCCCATTCTCATGAAAATAAATCCGGAATCTATCAATAGCTCGTTGCTGGCGTTCCTCATTGCTATAAGAATAATGCCCCATACCAATACCAAACAATAATTTTGATTTTGACATTCCAGTTTTGCTGGTAAATGTTGGATAATCCAGATATACCTCGCCCGTCCGGTTATCGATAATTTTATTATCATAATATGTAGAATGGAATTTGTTCCCCATACATATTTCACTGAGCATTTTCTTTACTTCGTCACTATGTGTTCTACCATAAAACCCATTGCTAGGGCCACATAAAATTGGTGATGGCCCGCCTTGTACAAGATTATATGTCTGGTCTAGACTACACCATCCTTCATTTACAAGTTCACGTTCTTTTTCAAACGCTTCTTCTGCTGTCAGGAATATGTCTATAAGCTCCTGCGAAAATGATTCTGGCCCATATTTTTCTATTGCTTGCTGCAGCAATTTTCCGCTTCCCAAATATCCTTCTACAAATATGCTCCCTGATGGATTATAATCTAATGGATATGAGTAAGTTCCATGAAACCCAATATATTCCTTGCCGCTTTTGTTGTTAGTAGTTTTGTATATTGCGTAGTATTTTTGATTATCTGTACTCATAATAATTCCCGAAAACCCTTCTATCATGCCATAATATAGCTCACCACTAATTTCAATAGCAACCTTTGTATCACCTGTCACACAAGACTTGCCGCGAATCGAACTACCGCTCGTCGCAGCCGTGATAATCTTGCTCCCATTACCAAATTCGACACTTCGCCTATTCCAGGTCTTGACCCCTACCTGAAGAAACCATGGTAACGACTCGTATGCGAACTTGATACGGTCGAGAACCTCTGCTGCCGTGTCGCCCTTGTTGGCAAGAATGGCAATGGTAATATTGCTGCGAGTGATTGCCTGATGGAGCAGATATGCCATAGACGTGGTCGTGTTATGGGATAGAATATCGTCGGCATAATACACATGACCATCGGGGACTTCGACGTCGTACATCCGATGTTTGTTGCCAGTCGAGTTTACCGACTCAACAATATCGACGCCGTCTATTGTCTGAACCCTCTGACCAACGAACAACTCGTCGACGAACTCTTCTCGATCGTCTTCTGTGATGACAATGTGTTTATCTGCGCAGTTCAGAGTCTTGCCGCCGACAGTAGTCAATTTGCATTCTGCGAACGGTTCTGTCAGCATGAGTTTGGCCAATGGCTTGAACCCGTCTGGCGTCAGAATTTCGTAGCCGTTGACCGGTGCGACTTTCTCGAATCGTTTCATCGTTCGTTTACCATGAGACAGCTATTGACAAACACGGTGTCGGGACCGACGAACGAATAGAGCTTGGCGCCGGGTGCGAGCGAGTAATGACCGCATCGCATGCAATGGTCGGATTCCCAGCCAACAGTTCCTTTTTCTTCTGCTGCTCGACGTCGAACGATACGAGCCTTGGTGTCGATGGCTTCTTGCGCTGTGATGGGAGTTTCGTGGTCGAACGAATAGAATCGAGCTCGCGGGTGCAAGTAAGTGAACTGACAATGACCGAACTCGGCATTCAGCATTTGTGTTTGTTTTTCCAGACGTTTGAATTTGACACCACGAAGCGGAACGAGGCCCTCGAACGATTCGATGAGCCACTTGTCCGAATCCGTGTTGAACAATTTTTCTACCTGCTCGATAGTCATCTGGGTGACGCCGTCTGTCAGAGTGGGATGATAGACGAGAACAAAATCTTCGAACGAGAACATTGATAGGTTTCCTTTGTTAGCTTTATTACGATGATACTTATCATCCCGAAAATTCGACACCTCGGGTGCTTGACACGATATATCACTTCATCATATAATAACAAATTTCACAACAGAAAGGTGTTGACAAGTTATCGGAGATATCATATAATATGACTGTTGACACATTAACTCACATTATGCTATAATACGAACATTTGATAAATCTGTTGACCCTGAGGTGTTGACAGGTTCATCGCCGTCATGCTATAATAGTAACCTATTTTGCAAAGGCATAAGTAGTAACAAGACAACGAGGCAATTGAATCGATAATCATTAGTCAACGCAATGATTGGTTCTGTTGTTATTCCATCTGGTCACATTCCAAATTCAAAAGGCAATGAGTCCGTACGCGACTGGTAACCACCCCAGCTGTTACGGTAACGAAGCAATATGCAAGAGCCGTTGTACCAAACTTGCTAAGCCACAAGACGTTGACCGCAGCCAGATGTAGCCAATAGCGATATTGGTTGCCGAACGATTAGACTTCGGCATTCGAGGCAAGCTCGAATTAAAATACCAACATTCTTGACCCTGAGCCATATTGGCGCAGCTTGATCGACATACTGACTGTCTGATCAAGCATAAGGGGAAAGGATCTTTGTGATTTTAATTTCTGTCAGACTATTCCGCCGATGAAGTAGCGTCGCGTTGAATGACTCCCGTATTCGCCTTGGTCCCGCCCTACCGACGAGGTTTAAAGGGTTGAAGGGATTCGAGGAGCAGCTAAAAGGATGTAGATGGAGCAACGACCGCAGAAGTTGGTGCTGACAGAGATGCCGATTGTGTACTCAAGTAAGCCGTCATATTCTTCAAATTAAGCCCGATCAACGCTCGTAAATGGTTAGAGCATGATAGGGCTTTTTGTATGACGTTAATAAGGCAATTCGGTGTGGAGAGAAACCACATTGAAAGGATTCTGGCTCTGAGTTGGCGTCTCATCCAGATAGCGCAGGTGATGCTAGTTACGTGGTATCACACTGCAAGGCGTTGATGATAGAAATATCACTGAAACATCGTTACGGGGTTACCGCTCAACCCAACCCCAGTTCACTTTGTCAATGAACAGACGATGACGTAACTGACCAAATAGATTCGTTGAAGGCGTTTATTTGTTGAGGTCACAGTTTAGAAAACAAGTTAAATGCTTGTTTCTAAAAATTTTTAGTGTCCATCACGGGCCTAAAAGTGACCAAACAGCACAGAACACTAAAATTGTTTAATGAAATCGAATTGTCTTAAAATAGAGTTTAAAATGATATAAAAGAATTAAAATAGAAATAAAATAAAGAATTAAAATAATATTAGTTTTGGGGATAGTCTGACCAAAATTTATGGTCATTAAATGATACTTCAATGAAGTAGAATTCAATCTCATTTCTTTCTTTCATTAAAATCTGTTTCAATGCAATTAAATTGATCTAACACTATTGAAGTATCATTAAACGGATTATAATCCATCAAGAACGATATTATTGACTCTCACTTCGTTCGAGTCTCTTCATCGTGACTTCGTCACTCTTCAGATCATTTCGTCTATTGAAGTCGAATTAAATTCTGTTTCAATGTGTTGAGCCACTGAGGGCTCAATAGGTTTTCTTTATTGACCTTATAAGGGATTTTAATTGAACTCAACACACTGAGCCACTGAGGGCTCAATAGGTTTTCTTTATTGACCCAATAAAAAGATTTAATTTGTTGAAACCACATCGACACCATATAATAGGCACTAATTTGTTCAACACCCATATGAAAGGGATTTATTATGTCGACCGTATTTCATTACGTGACTTCTGGCAACAAGGTCTTCATTACCGACGTTTCGTTCAACAAAACATGGGACTGCAAGAAATCTAACATTCAACGTTATAAGTTCGACGGCAAACAAGGCAAACCAACATTCAACTCCATCTGGGTCGAGATCGATAAGCTACCGGCACAAGTTGCTATCATTGTCGACAAGCGCGAAAACGAATATCAGCTGATAGAAGAGTTTCGCGGATTCGATATGCCGACATCATTATCGGTCGAAGAAGCCAAACAATATCGAGAAAGTGTCCTCGAAAGCATGTACATTTATGTTCCCAAACGCGAATGGCAAGAAGACCTCGTTATTGACGATGCCGAGTTTATTCACATGGGCGAGTTCAATATCACCAACCCAGTGAAATTCGAATACGAATTGTCAAATACCAACCAAGGCAAATCGAATGTCATCGGGCGCGGAAGCTATTCGATACGACGAACTTGGTATGATGTTCATGCCGTCTATTGCCCGCTCGAATGTACCGTGTCGAATCGAGGGCAAAGACTTGTATCGTATTATTCGTAATCATGTCAAAGCCAACATTGATGGCAGAGTAGCTCGTATCACATCCGACTATGATTTCTGCTTCAAAGTCGAGCGCGTAATTCAATTAAACGAGCCATTGCTGACGCAATTTGTTTCGGCAAACGGCAAGAAAAGCACAATTATCAAAACAGAACGCCTGATTCCTATCTTTGAGATGGCACCCGAGAAGAAAGACTCGTACACAAAAGTCGAAGATGTCGTGGCAGACAATGAAGCTGCGCTGAAAGAGAAGATTGATGATATTCTCGACAACATCATGAAAGGCATCAATCGACATCAGACAGAGTGTCCATGTTGCAAAGGCTCTGGCGTGACAGATGCGAAGATTGATGTGAACACATAATTTGTTGAAAGGACAATTATGAAATTCGAAGACTTGATGTCAAATGACGATACCTATTTCACCGGCAGTTATCGGTTCCTCAAGGTCATCAGCGAGCGCGTTCAGTATGTCGTGTTTGCCAACTGTGTTGTCTTGGTTGTCAACGGCAAGAATATTGCTGTCAAATATGGTTTCGAGTCATTCCAATTTGATTATGCCGATGCCGATATCATGGAGTCATTCGATGAGTTCTCCGAATAGAATCGTCTGTGCTGCTATCAGATGTCGACACACCGGAATCATTATTTGTGGCGTTCGACACTTCGACGGTATAATGTGCCAACAGATCGAGATGCTGGCAGACCGAGTGTCGGACAAGTTCGATCAAGGGTTTGTCGACAAGTTCGGAAATTATCATTCTCGCGCATCAGCATGGTATGTTGCCCTCAATGCCAATCAGATAATTCGTCAGGTCGGCAGTCGATCGGCAGAACTGTATAGCGAGAATCTCTATTAGTCAAAACAATAGGCACCCGTTGAAAGGTGCCTATTTCTTTATTCGAACTCTCGTTTCTTCGCTTTCTGCTGTGCGAGCCTGAAAATATCGGCGCTGTCCTCGACCACAATAACATTGTTCGTTTGGTTCTCGATCTGCGCCGGTCGGTCCGCCGATGTTGTAGGCTTGCCAATAGCATCGCTGTTGAGCTCGACAAGCGACTTGTTCAGGTCGCCGAGGGCTTTGAGAAATCCGGTCGCTGCGTTGATTGCCTTGTCCGATTGTGTCTCACTCACACTCTGAACTACATCGGGGAGCATATCCATTCCGGTCTGAATAATTTGTCGCATATTCTCGCGAGCTTCCTGAAAGTCGAGCGTTGCATTATTGGCAGCATTCTTTCTGAACTCTCGAACCCGCTCTTCGAAGTCGTCTCGGTCTTGATGGCTAGTAACGGCTGGAACATTGACTGGTGTTTCTTCTGCCGCTCCGAGTACCTGTGCTATCGTGTCCATAGAATATCCCTTTCAATCCCTTCAACCATTATCTTGTCGCTCGTTGTCTTTGTTCTGAATCTCTCGAGAACGGTGATAACGGCGATTCTGTTATGATAACGCTGGCACACAATACCATATCGAAGTGAACGGGACACGATAACGTGTTCTTGCCCGTCCATCGGAATGGTTTCCATTGTGATGGCCTGTTTCATCTGAGCCAGGTCGTGTTGATTATAGCCACGCAGGAAGAATTGACATTTGGCGTGTGTAGTGAAGCTGAATATTCCGGTATCGGGATGTCGCTTGTCAAACTCGGCAGCAACGATCTTTTCTTGGTCTTTTGTCAGTTTGTGTACCAAGTCTTTCATACGTATTGACATTTGTGTCATTTCCTGTTATAATTGAATTTTCATGGAATAAAGGCTTGTAGTAGCTATGTACCTATTCGAAGCAATCGAACAACTTGGCCATCCCGATCTCGCGTTCGAGTTCAACGGCAAGACAAAAGAAGAAGCCGCCGAATTATTCAAAATTCACGGCATCGCCAATGCTCAACACATATTAGACCACTGGGCCGAATACAAGCATATTAAACCCCCCAAACTAAAAACAGTCTTTCAGGTAGCGGGAATGGCTCATCTGTATGACGAATTTGTTGCAACTGTGAAAACACAACGTGAAGCATATGACTTCATTAAAACCCACAACCTAAAACCACACCAAGCCGAAAACATTCGTCTTCACTGGTCAAAAGTCATAACCGAGTCTCAACAGTCTCGACAATAGTGTGTGGCTCGTCTTTGCGAGCTTCGCGAGGTACCACCAAAGCTGTCATCTGGTCGAATTGCCTGTCCATTTCGCTAGTTGACAGCTTTGTTATGGTCTCTTTGATTTGAGTCTGTAGATTGTCGCGGCAATACAAGAATGCCTTGAGTGTGAACCCGAGTGTCCAGACAATCGTCCGTTCGGTCGACAAATCCCCCTGATAGTCAATGTCGTACGAGATGGAGTCAAAAACAATCGTGATGTCTGTTGCCGTATCCCATCCGTCAAGCTCGTTGACTGTAACATTGAATGCGGGCGAGAATATTGGGAGAATCTGCTCGATGATTCGAAGAGACGGCTCGAATTGTTTTGTGGCAACATAGAGCTGAAACGAGAAATCATACGGAACTCGGTTGTATTGCCATTTGCCGCTGGCACCCTGACGAAAGCGATGAATCGGGTTCACTTGGCGCTCGGGCGCATAGTTCATCCCGACCATCTCGAAGCCCATTCGCGGCCACGGCTGATTGGAGTTAATTCGATACATGTCGGCAAGCTCGACTCGGTCAACCAGAAACTTTTCCCGCGGAGAATAGAACAACGGGACTCGTTGTCGATTGCCAAAGTCGTCGAAGTAGTCGACCTCGTTAAACACGCTGCCGAATATGGTCACGAGACGCTTGATTGTCGAGTGATAGAATGGAGATTTGTCTTTCATTTTAGAATCCTCCGAATATGTGTTCTTCGCTGAATGCTTCCAGCGTCTTGCCAATAGTATCGATATTGTCGTTCTGACGAATAACAGTATCGGCCTCGATAGCATCGGCAATCTGTTTGTCGATATTGTATTCCGGAATGTCGAGTCGTTCGTTATGGGTTGGACTATACAAACTACACAGACATCGATAGACAAAGGTTCGACCCATCTGCCACGAACTATCGGAGAAGTCGACCTGGTTAATCAGGAATATGGTGTTGTTGTATCGCTTGTGACCATAGCCGAAGTAGATCAGGTCTCCCTCGAATGGTCTGTCAATAGTCCATAACCCGTCGCGTTTTCGCTGATCCATGATTTCAGCCCAGCGACTGCGGCTGAACACTATGTTCCCCTGATTCTGAATCGTGATACCAAACTGATTCATGGTAGCACCCTGACCCTCCCAGTTCATGAGATTGTCGGGTATATTGGCCTCGATCCTGAACCCGTGCTCGAATACGCTTGCCTTCGGCTCGTATAGAACCGGGTCAATGTCAAAATCGGTTCGCCGGATATAAGACACGTCGAACCCAGATATCTGAATGCTCTCGCGAACAAGAGTGTCATACAAGGCAATCTCGCCTTGTTCTTCGAGATGATTAAAGTAAGGCGAAACTGCCATTATGTTACCTCTCTAGTAGAGAAAGCCCTGTGTTCTCAGAATATTCGTCTGAGGCCAAGTGTCGTCTGTTGGATAACTTATTGAAGAAACCCGAATGTCAAGTGTTTCCTTGTCTGTTGGGATATCGGTGTTGAATCCAAGGGCAATAAAGTTCGAATCGCCCTTGCCGGCAACATAGATAGTACCATAGACATCAGTAGCATCCTTGTATATGTTACCGACAGTAGATGTCACTGAACGAAACCCGTCAGGAATGCCATTGAGGGTAATAACACGACAGCCCTTGTTGCCATAAGACGTTTGGGGCTGGAATGCCGCACCGCCTCGTTTCGTGATACCAAACCATCCCCACTCACCCCCTCCAAACGAATAGAAGACCATATCGCCTATTCGTCTTGTCATGATGGTTGAACGAGTTGCGAGAGATGCGTGCTTCTTGAGTTTTACCCAACCGGTATCGCCACTAACAACTTTCCACTTTTTACCGACACCTGTTTTCAGCCATATCACAGCACCATCAGTAGACATCTTATCTTGATATAACGTGCCCGCTGGTAAACTATCATACTTTGTCTGAACGTCTGGACGACCCACGTCTTTTACAATGGTAGAGTTCTTAAGAAGCGAAACTTCCCTTGCAATCCGCTCAAACCCTGCTTTGATGTTGTCAACAAGACTCATGACAGGGCTCGTTCAAACACGGCAGCGAAATCGGTGCTTGTGTCGCCAATGTTCAGTGTTTTCTCGACAGCAGTCTTTTGATCTGAAGTCAGGGTCTGGGCTTCGTCAATGCGCAAACGCTTACCAACAGCATCAACGAGACCAGTTGCCACTGTCTTGTTATTGCTGATAGCATCTTCTACTTCTTTGAACGTGTCCATTGCGCTAGTGGCACCGTTCATGATATCTGCCTTGGCCTGAGCAATCAGCTGTTCTGTCTTCTGGCTCGAATATGCAGTAGCAGAGCTTGCCGATGTGTCGTTGATGCTCGAGCTCGACGCCTGTGCAGTCTCGATAGTCTTGATTTTTTCGAAGAGCTCGTTTGTCGACCCAACCACAGTCTTGTCCGTGGTTTTCAGAGTCGACGTTTCGCCAATCGAGGTCTTGATACCTTTTATTGTGGTACCGACCTTGGTTGCGAATAATTCAAGATTCTCTTTCAATGTTGCCATAATGTGGGTTCCTCTCCTAGATTTGAGTTAGTTCGAATAGTGCCGACAAGTCATTTACCCCGTCTATATTGTCGGGACTTGTCATGTTAATGGTTACTGGTGGAACGCTGTAATTGGTCGAGCTGTATGTGTCTGCAACGATAGTGCGCCGAATAACAATCTCGCCCTGGGCTACCAGCTCGCCATTATCCAGAATAGAATATGACCCAACTGACCAGCCTTGACGGTTTACCCAGTTTGCGGTAAACAAGACATATAGCTTGCCGTTGTCATATTTCAGCAGTCGCGTTTCGTTCGTTTCGTCGGACGAGAACCGCGGTCTGATACTTAGAGTGTATTCTCTGAGTGGTAAATCAAATACCTCAACAGACGAATCGTTCTTTAACAGATTAATTGTTTTAGTTATCATAGACTTACCCATTCATATTAAAATCCCTCTTGACTATCAGTAATCATTTACCATATACTGAGTCTGTGTTCAACAAGCCAACCAACTGAAAGGCGATTCTATCATGGCTCAAATGACTCGTAAACAAAAATTCGAAGCAACACTGAATACCGAAATTGAATTCGCGAAGCAGGTTCACGCAGAATATGGCGTTCGACCGACCAGCACACCCGCTGAACTTGCTTCCTGACTTTGTCGGCATTCGGCACGCGATGGAGAATATGCCAATCCGAACCGCTATTGTCTAACCAATCATCGGCATAATCGGGTCTTCCCAGACATCGCGCAATTCTGTCTCGAGTGCTTCTATATCGCTATTGGCCTCGGACAGAATTGTGCTGCCGTCGATTGTGATGCCGCTCGGCAACTGAAACCCGTTATACTTGATGAGATTGTTCGCCCATTGTTTCTTGATGAGTGCGGTAGTGTATCGTCGCAACCAATAGTCGTTGAGCGTCTTCGGGAACTCTTCTTCGGTATTAGCGACGTAGCACTTGATAATAATCATATCGCCGGCCTTGCCAAACTCGGAACCATCGAATCTCAATTTGTTGCCGTACTTGACAAATCTCACTGACTTGTCTGGTGACAACACGTTCTCGATGGTTTTCAGGTATGACATCGCCCGAGTGTAACTACCCAAGCCCTCGCGCGATAACCCCGACACAATGTCTGTGATATACGCGACATGGGACAGATTGTTCAGGTTGAGAGCGCCATAGAATCCGAGATTCAATACTTCGACAACGGACATGACATTTTCCGGTAGCTCGATTGAGCCATTGGCGACATCGGCATCTGTGATAACGTGTTTCAGGTAGAACCGCTGGCTACCATCGCCATGAAACTCGTAGTATTTTTGCAATGCGTCTTCCACTCGGTCAAGGCACTGTTCTTCGGCCACGTTGATTTGAATAACCGGATGACCGAGTTGACGCAAGCAATACTCGATTAGCTCGCTTCGCGTGGTAATCATACGCCACGAGCGCCTTCGGTCTGGCCTTGCGGTACTTCAGTCTGGCCTTTGCCGCGTTTGGGTGTCTTCGGCGCAGAATTGGCGCGTTGCATCTCAATCTTGTTGTTTGGTCGAGAAACATCGACATCGACTTCGGTAAACGCTCCGACAGCCGATACCAGCAATTCGCCGGTAGTGCCATGTTGCCAGCCGAATTTTGTTTTCACGGCATTTTCGTTGGGTTTGTGTTCCAGTTTGCTTTGTGCCATATTAGCCTCTCTGTGTAAGTAAATTGAGAATTTTGTTGATTGAACTTTCGAGAACCGCCACGCGCTCGACGAGACTAGCATCGTCTTTTTGCTTTTGCAATCGTGATAACGCACTCTGATAGTTACAATCCTTGTTGATAATAGCTGCTCCGCGCCTATACAGGCCGGGGCAATCTTTTACTTTGATATCGTCCATAAAGGTATTTACTCATGATTAATGCTAATGAAGCCCGTGCACTTTCGGAAGAGAACACCGCATTCTTTGACATCATACTCCGAGATGTCGAAATCAAAATCAAAGAAGCATGTGCTCGCGGAGAACTGAAACTCCGATATTCAATGAACACAAGTGTCGCCGTTGCCCGCAAGGTTGCCGCCGCACTTACCGACAACGGATTCCGGTGTGTCGTTCGCACAGAACTCGGCCTATTGGACCAACATGTGCTTGACATTGGCTGGTAATCTGTCATATAATAGTCGGTATTGTTAAACAAGACACCGCAGAAAGGGTCGCGAATATGTCAATCTATACCGAATTTGGTTATGCCAACCGCAAAGAATATCTCGAGAGTCTAGCAGATCAATATGATGTGGATATTGAGACAGTCATGGCACTTGCCAATACTCTTGGCCCGGAAGAAGACTTCGATATGCTTATCAGCGAGATCGAATGTCTTTCATGTTTCTAATCTATCTCCAAAAATTAAAGCCCACCAATTACGGTGGGCTGTTTTTATGACGGCATTATGTGTGGGCAATCAATCGCAAGTTTCTGAACACGGGCGGTACCGAACTGTTCTTGCTTCGAGCCACGATCTTGAACTTGGACGAACCAAACAGATTATCGAGCCCTGTGATGCTTGGCATGATGTTGCTCAATAGCAAGTCAAACTCGACAAAGTCATTCACGTTGGTCGATGTTGGCGATTTATCGTAGCCTGTCACGAGAACCCAATCCTGGTCGTCTATGCTCTGTGCCTCGGGCCGTGCGAGCTTGACATACAAGTCAAAATCGCTGTGGGCGGGCTTGAACATATCGAACCAGATTCGCAAGTCCGCTGCCGGATTGGCCAGGTTAATTTGCTTGGTCACATACTTGAACCGCTCGCTGCCTTGGCTCTTGTGTGTTTCATCCACGAATCTTCCGCTACCGTTTGGTGAAGCATTCATCGCGTCTTTCGACTGATGACCGACATCGTTACCGATAAGGGTCAAGCTGAATGTGTCGATGTTGACCATCGGACTCAGGTATGGGTTGGCAGTCTCGAACTTGCCGACAATGCTAACAGAAGCCTTGCCACTCAACTGCTCTCGCTCGTTCACGATATTCGCAATCTTGATGGGCTGTTCCAGATAGCGGTCTGCCTTCGGGGTGATAGCCATCGGGTCAATAGCGCGATAATTCTGGCGCTCGAATAACGACCCTTGTTCTCCATGAGCATAGGCTTTCATCGACCATTCTTCCGATGCCTCGTGTGTCAGATATGCGCCCGCGAAGTTGACAATATCGGCCTTGATGTTAACCATCGCAGTAGCACCGGCAGGACCAAATCGTCCTGTTTTCTCGGCTTGTTGGCTCATCTCGATGACAAACGTGCCGATGTCGTCTACTCGTTTGACCTGATGGGTACCGTTCAGTGCCGATACATCGAAGCCGTTGAGTGTTACCGCGTTGCCGACTCGTGTGAATCGACCAGCGGCCTGACGAACATCGAACTGTTCGACTTCGGTATCGTAGAACGATTTCATCACATCGGCAGCAGCAGATTTCTTGACGAACGGTGTGGCGATAAAGGTGCTACCAACGGCAACATTACCCGCAAACGCAGACAATCGAACAGAACACTGACTTGGCGTGATATACTCGACACTGGTCACAACAGCCTTGGACTTACCGTCAATCAGAATCTCGTGCCCAACGACCAGACTACCATTCACCAGGTCGACGATATACTCGTTGTCTGGGTACAGACTCAACATCACCTTGTCGCCGGCAACCAGACCGTGTGGCTGTTTGGTATAGACACGAACGAGATTATTGCCGCGCTCGCCCTCGAACGGGGTCTTGGCCATCGGAACCATATCGTAGCCACCGCTAACATCGAACGCCAGACTCATGCTGCGTTTGCCGAATTTGGCAACAAACAACTGATACATGATATCTTCGTACTGCTCGGCGTTCCAGGTGCTGCCGTTTTGTGAGCGGAAACTACTACCAAGCGTAATTTGGGTATCGCATACCTTATCCGGCACATTGACGCTCTTTTCGCCCAGCTTGGCAATCCACACTCGAGTTTCTGGACTGTTGCCCCCAATCACGAAGCAGTATTCGGTATTGGCAGAAATGCGAACTGGTACGGCAAACTCGATCTCGGTCGGAACAGTTGCGTCGGGGCTCGTTCGGATGGACTTGCCTTTCTTGACAACTCGACCTAATATGGTCTCGGTCGGATAGCCGTTATCCATTGTTCGGATCTCGAACCAAATTTCGTCTGTCTCGACAGCATTCTCGAAGAACAAATTGAGCTTGCTGACAAAGCAGTCAAAATCCAGCTTGAAGCTCTGGGCGATCGGATCGCGGTCACCGCCCTGGTCTCTTTCGCCACGTCCGCCCCCAAGTGGAGTCCTGTTCCACGATTGTGAGCGAGTCTGAGTGTTTCGTGTCTGGGTTGTGGTGCTAGTTCTGGTAGAAACATCTCGTTCGGAATAAACGGGTGTAACCACATTCATGTTGATGTTTTGTTTTTGTTGTTTGATGCCACCGGCGAAGAATTGAGCTTCGGCATAGCTGGTCTCGAGCGTCTCGCTGCCGCTGTTACTCTTGTCGTTGGTCACTTTGAGAACGCGAGTTCCGGTGAAGAATCGACCAGCCGGAATACGAACACTTCCGGCCAGTGTGCCACGAGCATCGGATAATAGCATTCTCGCTTGTTGCATCGTCTGAATATCGTTGCTGTTGCCCTGAACGCTGGTCAACGATGTTACGTCTTGTCCATCGAAGAACACATAGAATCGGGTATTTGGTGCCAACCCGCTTGCGACAAACTCGATATTGGTCTCGCGCATATACGGGATCATCGACACATCGGTAACACGGTCGAACGAGTATGTCTTGGTCTGACTCGATACGCTCGCCTTGCGCTCTGTTCGCGTGTCTGTTCGCGTGGTCGTGGTAGCTGTTGTCGTAGTAGTGCTTTGACGCCCGACAATACTATTGCCCCAGGATGTGCTTTGTGTAGTAACACGACTCTGAACATCTGTAGAGCGGCTAACCGAACCCAATCCGGTATCGGTAGCCCCATTATCGAGAATGCTTCGGTTGGCAAACACATGATTATTGAACGCGGTTGCAATTGTATTGGTTCGCTCGGCCAGCTGGCGAACAGCATCGACACCAGTTTCGATATCCATTTGCATATCCGGCTGACGTTCGGTATCTGCCCACGAATCGACATTCGGTGTCAGCACCATGGTACCTGCCTTGCGATAGATCATGTATGGATTGATAGACAATGGGCGACTACCGAATGGCTGTTCGTCGACCTTCTCGTGTTGGAATCCAATCATCGCAACACCATTACGAACGATGGCATTGACGCTGTCTTTCAGCTTGAATTCTGCCTTTCGGTTATTCAGAACAGACCGCGGGCGCAGTTGACGCTTCTCGGTGTCGAGAATACCACGAAACTCGTTCGACGCGGTATCGCCAGTGGCATATTTCGAGAAATCATCTACCACGAAGCCATTCTTGTATCTGTCGAGTCCATTGGCGTCTTTCACTTGTGATGCGGCAGCCTGACTCTCGAGCAACGACAGCGTGGTGTAGTATTCGAGGCTTTCGATGCGTTTCTCGAGGCGACCAATATCGCGCATTGTATAACGCTTGTTCTCGATCAGTGTGCATTTGATATCCTTGGCAGAATATGTGTATGCGGGTATCAGCACCCGATACAACGGCATGATGTCGTTCTGATTGTTCACCGGCGCTTTGGGGTCGTCGCTTGGCTGACCCATCAGGTGGAAGAACTTGCCGGTGCTATCGACACACAACAAGTCGATACGACCAACGTAATACGAAATGTCGAAGATTGCCGTCGTTCTTGTCGCAGGAACCTCACCAGCAGCATCGCCAATAGCCACAGTTCGGAAGTCAATAATCTGGTCTGCCGTGTAGGTATTACCACTTGCGTCGGCATAGACCGGAAGCGACTTGTAATCGACACCGCTATCGTTATCGGCAATCACATTACTATAACTGTCGATAGTGAAATAGCCGGCCTGGTTGGGGTCGGAATGCGCGAAATAGCGAATCTTGATATCAATCGTGTCGAACGCATTCGGTACTGCTTCGCCTGCTTTCAGCTTGATGCTGGATTCGCCATAACAGTATGGAGTAACGCCGGTATCGAGCTCGAACAACGCAGTCACATCTTCTGTCGTAGCAGGGCTCTGAGACGAATACGCGCTAACAGATTCCACTTTATAGACATCTGCTCGTTTGAGCGGGATTCGGTTCTGGAAATGATTAGTATCGAGACGAGCCGTGCCTCGAATGATATGGGTTTGCGACTGTTTCTGTTTCTCGATCAGGTCAATATTAGTCACCGTATGAATGACAGTAACATTCTTGCCGGAATTGGCCGTGCCCAGATCGACAGTCAGCGAATTACCTGCTGGCTTGCAGTTTGTGGCCGTTGCATATACCGAAACATAATCGCCTGCTTCGCCTATCACGATAACAGTATCTTTGATGTTGGGGTCAAATGTCGCACTCGACAATGTGAACTGGTACTGACCGGCAGCATCCAATGTCGCATTCAGTTTCTTGCGCATGGCAATGGTAATAGAACCGCGGTCGCTGTTATCGTTGTCGCGCAATGACTTCACATTGGTCTTGGGCAGTTTCCAGAACATGGTCTTGTCGGCCTGATTAACCAGCGTGAATTTGCCACTAGCAGGCGTGGCCAGGAAGCGGCTAGTCTCGGAGCTAACGCATTTCACGTTGTTGACAGACTCGTTCAGGCGACTATCGATGACTTTGTAGCGCCATACTTTCTTGCCATTCTGTTCTCCAATGTAGATGGCATCGACAACACGAATAGCCCCGATAACTCTCCCGCTTGGTGCGTGGTTATTGGGTTCGCCGTCGTATAGCTGAATCTCTTGCAGATTGACAATACTGGCAGACGCGGGGTTATTCGGCCATACAGACAGAGTCTCGTCGGGAATCAGGTCGACATAGCAGCCCTCGTCGAAGAACACACTGCCGTTATTGATGGACGCAGTCGTCCGTGCCTTCGGAACATTGATGAATGACTCGTGTGATGTTTCTACGCGATAACCTTTCACATACCCGATACCAGACGATATGAGACAGTTGACCAATGACTCGTCGGCACCGGCGCCATAGATGAATCCGTTGGGGTCTGTCGGTGTTTCTTTCTTGTGTTCGCGATAGGTTGGTTTCCAGGCCACTACGGTATAGTTGCCAGACTCCTCGAAGGTGCGCTTGGCCATCGTGTCCATGATACCGCTATACTCGACGTCGGATTTGATGGTCTGAACATAGCCGTTCTCTACCACAGCAAGCTGAATGAAATTGGTGCCATCGGCATCATTGAGTGTTCGTTTGGTCAATACCAGATTCATCGAGAAACGGTCAGCGCCTGGCGCAGTCTCGTTCGGATAACCCAGGGCGTTATCATACAATGTCTGATCGTCTTCTGCCGTAACGATAGACTCGACAACATCAAACCCGATCTTGCAGTTGGCAGCTTCGCCGTATTTCGAGAATACGATCTTGGCAGCACGCACATCGACGAAATAGCCGTTATAGTAGAAGATGCCATCGGCAACATTCAAGAACTTGGCACCTGGCGCGACTGGCTCGATCTGGTCTTGAGCATCGGGACTGCCGGGACAAGTCGGGCATTTCACATTGACGTCGTAGAGTTTGTTGCCGGCAGCATCGCAGAAGAAGATTTTTTCGCCCGGCAAGAAACGAACCCGCTCGGCATCCTTACCTGTCTTGGTATAGATGACGTAGAGTGTGTTCGGGTCGTTGTTGATCTTGTCCTCTTTGTGAACGAGTGTCGCTTCTACTTCCGAGCTTTCGCCGACGAGCTTGACGAGCCCATCGGTCTTTGTGAGCTTAACAGCTTCTCCATTCTCGCGGTTGTCTTGCAGGCGAACATACTCGTATTCGATGATAGACACGGCACCATTGCTCACGCGGCTGCCGTTCTGGAAAATATGGTCGGCAAACACGCCAGTCTGGT
>ENA-OWMB01000084-OWMB01000084.1-metagenome-genome-assembly--contig:-NODE-84-length-39058-cov-52.774479_pt1 | contig 39058 bp, 36 predicted proteins | sample MGYA00245353_ERZ651112 | MGnify/ENA primary metagenome ERZ651112 (study PRJEB26857, sample SAMEA4031773) | metagenome | biome: human; feature: oral; material: saliva | place: Philippines | collected 2014...
ACCGCCCAAGAGTTCATATCGACGGCGGTGTTTGGCACCTCGATGTCGGCTCATCACATCCTGGGGCTGAAGTAGGTCCCAAGGGTATGGCTGTTCGCCATTTAAAGTGGTACGCGAGCTGGGTTTAGAACGTCGTGAGACAGTTCGGTCCCTATCTGCCGTGGGCGTTGGAGAATTGAAAGGGGCTGCTCCTAGTACGAGAGGACCGGAGTGGACGCATCCCTGGTGTTCCAGTTGTTTCGCCAGAAGCATTGCTGGGTAGCTACATGCGGAAGAGATAAGTGCTGAAAGCATCTAAGCACGAAACTTGCCTTGAGATGAGTTCTCCCAGTCTATAAGACTGTAAGGGTTGTTGGAGACTACGACGTAGATAGGTCTGGTGTGTAAGCGGTGTGAGCCGTTGAGCTAACAGATACTAATTGCCCGAGAGGCTTAACTATACAACGCTCAAGTGTTTTTGGGTGGGAATGAAAGGTTTTGAGGCTTGTTTTTGGTTTTGAGAAGAAGAATAGATAAGATAATGAGATGAATCATGACCGGATATTCCGGCGACCATAGTGCAGTAGTTCTACCTGACTCCATACCGAACTCAGAAGTAAAATGCTGTAATGCCGATGGTAGTGTGGGGCTTCCCCATGTGAGAGTAGGGCATCGCCGGATTGAATAGAGAGGACCCCGTTACAGAATGTGACGGGGTTTTTGCTTTTTGCAAGATTTTAAATCGTATTCACCATGATGATATTTTAATCCTAGCATTCCTTTTATTATTTGCTTTTCAATGGCAGACTTTTCCGTTATTCTTTCAGCCATAGTGATTAACTAATAGATTAAATTCGTTTTGCAACTTTCCCTGCCGATTTTACAAATTGATGAAGATACCTTCGAGAATTTTTATACTGAAAATAATGAAGGGTTATTAGCTTCTCTACGTCAGAATTTTGTTGAAGTTCAGCAACCCTTTTTCTATATTTGGGGTGGTTCAAACTCGGGTAAAACACATCTATTAAAAGCTATCAGCAATCATTATCTGTTAAATGAACAGAGTGCAAGTTACATTCCATTAAGTAAAAGTCAGTATTTCTCCCCTTTAGTATTAGACAATGCAGATAAATTAGATGTAGTCTGTATTGATGATTTAGAGCTAGTTGCTGGTAATGACGAATGGGAGTTAGCCCTTTTTAATCTATTTAATCAAATTAGAGAACAACAAAGTTTATTTCATAATGGAAATAAGACTTTGTTGATCATTTCTGCGAATTGCTCCCCTCATCAGCTTCAAATAAAATTAGCAGATTTGCGTTCTCGTTTAACATGGGGAGAGGTTTATCATCTTCCTGATCTTAATGATGAACAAAAACGCGTAATCTTACAGCGAGCAGCTTATAGTAAAGGGCTAGAATTAACTGAAGAAGTAGCTAACTTTCTTCTTAAACATCTTGATAGAGACCTAAAATCTCTGTTAGAAGTACTGGCTCAGCTTGATCAGGCTTCTCTCCAAGCACAGCGAAAATTAACGCTTCCTTTTGTTAAAGAAACCTTACAGTTATAAGTAGGTTGATTCCCATCAAAATTTGCAAAGAAAAGCTAAAAATAGACCGCTTGTAGCTCACAAATTTGCCCTTTTCAGCTACATGATTTCAAGCGCTTATGCTAAACTGCCTACTTTAAATTCTGCATTAACGAATAAGAATATGAACCGACTTGAGCTTAATAACATTGCATGTGAAAGAGGTGAGAATCGCCTGTTTGAAGGCTGCTCCGCTTCAATTTGCAGTGGAGAGTGGATTCAAATAGAAGGTCATAATGGCATTGGTAAAACGAGCTTATTACGCATTTTAGCTGGTCTTGCTTTGCCTGCTGAAGGACAAGTGCTTTGGAATGGCATACCCATTCATCAAGATAGAGAATCCTATTATTCAGAATTGTTCTATTTGGGGCATCATGCGGGGGTGAAACCTGAATTAACGCCATGGGAAAATTTACGCTTTTATCAGAAGATACAAGGTTTAGCCTTAGATGATGAAACCTTGTGGGCAGCTTTAGATAAAGTAGCACTTATTGGGCGAGAAGATTTACCTTGTTCTCATCTCTCTGCAGGGCAACAAAGACGAGTGGCATTAGCAAAATTATGGCTGACTAAACAAAAACTTTGGATTTTAGATGAACCCTTCACCGCTATTGATAAAAAAGGTGTGGCTTCATTGATTAGTCATATTGAGCAACATTGTGCTAATGAAGGCATGGTGATATTTACTAGCCATCAAACAGCGCAAAGTGAAAAAGTTAAGATTCTTTCATTAGATCAATTTAAATTATGATTTTATTTACGATTATTCGTCGAGAGCTTGCCATCGCCTTTCGTAAGCCAGCGGAAATTTTAAATCCGCTGTGGTTCTTTTTGATGATTATTACGCTTTTTCCATTGTTAATGGGGCCGAATCCTGAACTACTAGGTAAAATCGCTCCAGGTATTGCATGGGTAGCGGCATTGTTGTCTGCATTGCTTTCATTTGAACGTTTGTTTAAAGACGATTATTTAGATGGTTCACTAGAACAATTGATGTTATTACCTGTTGGTTTGCCTCAAGTCGCCTTAGCGAAGGTGCTTGCACATTGGTTGTTAACTGGATTGCCTCTGATTCTGCTTTCACCAATAGCAGCGGTTTTACTTTCATTAGAGATGCATGTTTGGTGGGCTTTAGTTCTGACTTTATTGCTAGGCACACCTATTTTAAGCTGTTTAGGAGCGATTGGGGTCGCTTTAACGGTTGGATTACGAAAAGGTGGCACTTTGCTAAGTTTATTGATTTTGCCACTGTTTTTACCGGTTCTTATTTTTGCTGCAGCGGTGTTAGAAGCAGCAACATTGAATATGGGATATAGTGGGCAGCTAGCAATTATTGGCGCAATATTAGCAATTACGCTTACGTTCTCGCCTTTTGCGATTGCTGGTGCGTTGCGTATTAGCTTGCAGTAGTCAAACAAGCGGTTATTTTTTTCTAATTTCTTACCAATTTGGAGTTTATTTTCTATGTGGAAATTTCTGCATCCTTATGCGAAACCTGAAACACAGTATCGCTTATTAGGAAAAATCCAACCAACACTTGGCTGGTTAAGCCTAATTTTATTAGTGATTGGATTTATTTGGGGCTTGGCTTTTGCACCAAAAGATTATCAGCAAGGTGATAGCTACCGTATTATTTTTATTCATGTGCCAGCTGCAATTTGGTCAATGGGCGTGTACGGGTCGATGGCACTAGCGGGGCTAGTGGCATTAGTATGGCAAATTCGCCAAGCCAATTTAGCGATGATTTCCATGGCACCTATCGGACTGGTTTTTGCGTTTATTTCGTTAGCAACCGGTGCAATTTGGGGTAAACCAATGTGGGGAACTTGGTGGGTATGGGATGCTCGCTTAACCTCTGCTTTAGTGCTCTTTTTCTTATATATTGGTGTGATGGCGCTATATTCAGCTTTCCAAGATAAACAAACCGGCGCGAAAGCCGCTGGCGTATTATCGGTGGTTGGTGTGATTAACTTGCCAATTATCCACTTCTCAGTCGAATGGTGGAATACGCTTCATCAAGGCGCAACCATTACTAAATTAGATAAGCCATCAATGGCTGTTGAAATGCTTATTCCACTATTGCTCGCAATTTTTGGTAGCTTACTATTTACCGCGTGGTTTAGTATTTGGCGTTATCGTATTGCTTTATTAAATGATGAATATAAACGTCCTTGGGTTAAAGCGTTAGTGAGTACAAAATAGGAGCACTGAATGAATTTATCTTTTCAATTTGAAAGCCTTGGCGATTTTTTCGCAATGGGGAATTATGGCTTTTATGTATGGCTCTCTTACGGCGTTTCTATTGCAGCGATGATTGGGCTAATTATTTATTCTCGTCGTGAGCAGCAACAAATTCTGAATAAAGCGAAGCGTGAAGTTCAACGAGAAGCGCAGCAGAAAAAATAGCAAGCAAGCGGTTCATTTTGGTGAAAATTTTGCAAAATCACCTTAATGTCTCATTGTGAGGAAATATGAGAACCACAAAATTATCTGCGTTATTCGCGAGTGTTATTTTACTTAGCGCTTGTCAAACAAGCACGCTACCAACGCCACCTGAAAATACATCGCATTGGGCCACGGTTGTCGATCAATCGGTGAATCTTTATCAGGTTGATAAAAAACTCTTTCGAAGTGAGCAGCTTAGCGCGAAAGATTACCCGTTACTTAAGCAGTATGATGTTCGTACGATTGTGAATCTACGCTTTTTTGATCGTAATGATGATCAGGAAGCATTTGGTGAAACAGGTATTAAGTTGGTGAATACACCGTTAATTTCATGGTCTATCAGCCCACAAGAAGTGGCAGATGTCTTGTGGCAAATTCGCCAAGCGCAACAAACAGGCGGGGTATTGGTGCATTGCTATCATGGTGCAGATCGTACTGGTTTAATTTCAGCGATGTATCGGGTGATTTATCAAAAATGGCCTTTAGCGGAAGCTAAACGTGAGATGATGCAAGGGCCTTATGGTTTTCATTCGATTTGGCAAAATATGCCCAACTTCTTCACAGATGAAAATGTTCAGGCAATTCAACAGCGCTTGAATGAATTAGCTAAAAAATAACCGTTTAATCTGTTTTCAAGCGGTCGAATTTTGTAAAAGTTTTGCAAAATTCGACCGCTTTTTCTTTGCCCATTAAATTAATTTTTTTTAATCAGTAAAACTGCTTGCCCCACTGGGAATGAACCGATAAAATTTCTTACTTTGTGAGGAACTTTTCCTCCCTAAATAAACTCTTTTTTATTATTCACTATCTATCGAGAACCGACATGCAAAGCGCAGATCATCAACATATTACCGTTTTATTACATGAAGCTGTTGAAGGCTTAGCAATTAAAGAAAATGGTATTTATATTGATGGCACTTTTGGGCGTGGTGGCCATTCTAGACTAATCCTTTCTAAATTAGGTGAACAAGGCAGATTGATCGCAACTGATCGCGATCCGCGTGCTATTGCGCAAGCTAATACGATTGAAGATGCACGCTTTGAAATTCACCATACGGCTTTTTCTGCAATTCCAGAGATTTGCCAGTCACTTGGCTTAATGGGCAAAATTGATGGCATTCTATTGGATCTTGGTGTTTCTTCGCCGCAATTAGATGATGCAGAACGTGGTTTTAGTTTTATGCGCGATGGGCCATTAGATATGCGTATGGATACCACAAAAGGGCTTTCTGCCGCAGAGTGGTTAGATCAGGTTTCTATTGAAGATTTGACTTGGGTATTAAAAGAATTTGGTGAAGAGCGTTTTGCTAAGCGTATTGCAACTGCGATTGTGAATTTCAATCGTACAAGCGGTCAAAAAATTACCCGAACTTTGCAATTAGCGCAAATCATTAGCGATGCAGTGCCGTTTAAAGATAAACATAAACATCCGGCAACCCGTAGTTTCCAAGCGATTCGTATTTTTATCAATAGCGAATTAGAAGAGCTTGCGCAAGCATTACAATCCGCTATCGAAGTACTCGCGCCTCAAGGTCGGCTATCTATCATTAGCTTCCATTCGCTTGAAGATCGAATGGTTAAGCAGTTCATTAAGAAAAATAGCAAAGGGAAAGAAGTGCCCCGTGGTTTACCGATTTTAGAAAGTGAACTGAATAAAGATATTCCCTTAAAAGCGATTGGCAAGGCGATTATGCCAAGTGAGGAAGAAATTCGTGAGAATCCGCGTTCACGTAGTGCGGTGTTAAGAGTGGCTGAGAAAAGATAAGTTGAGGACTGTATGTTAAATCGTGAACGTTATCCCTTATTTCAAATCATCAGTGATGATTTTATCAACCACAATAAGCTCCCAGTGTTATTGTTACTTGGTATTGTTTTTACCGCTGTTAGTACGGTTTGGGTTACTCATCAAACGCGCTTATTAACGGCAGAACAAGGGCAATATATTCAGGCAAATCGCAAATTGGATAATCAATATATCCATTTACAATTAGAAGAAAACTCTAAAAGCCAAAAAGCGCGGGTAGAGGCGGCTGCGAAAACTTTTGGATTGCAATCCATTCAAAAAGAGCAAGAAGTGATTCTTGTGGAATAATTATATCGAAAGAGAACACATAGATTCATGGCAAAGTTAGTCAAATTAAAACGTAAAGCTCAATCGCAAGGCACAGCAAAAAATGCGCCTGAAATGCAACCGGCACCAAGCTATTTATATAAACGCTTTGGTACGGTCGCTTTAGTGATGGTTGCCATGCTCTCAGGGCTAGTTTGGAAAGTCGCCGATATTCAAATTTTTGATTCTGAGCGTTTAATTGAAGAAGCTAATAACCGCTCATTACGTACTAAAGAATTACCATTTACACGTGGTCGTATTTTAGATCGCGATGGACGTTTTTTGTCTATTAGTGTGCCGGTTTATTCGATTACGATAGATCCGCGTGAGTATTTTGATAGCAAAGTAAAACGCACTTCAGAAAGTTGGAAAGCTTTAGCGATTGAAACGGGTAGCTCAAAAAGTAAAATTGAAAAAAGTGTCTCTAATTTCTTAGAACGAAAAAATAAATCAACAGAAAAAGTCGATTTTGAGCCTCGGGCGATTTTAAGTAGCCAAGATGCAAAATATTGGGATTTACTCGCAGACGTTTCTGGCATTGAAAAAAGTTTGTTGATTGAAAAGGTTCGAAGTAATCCAAACTCAGCATTTGTACAATTAGATAATGAGCAAGCAAAAGTTGAGCGAGAAAAATGGCAAGCGTTAGCCAAAGCCACCAACATAAAATATAACGATTTAATGGATCGTCTTTATAAATCTGCTCGTCTGCGTTTTCTTTACCTTTCTCGTCATGAATCAGAAGCGATTGCGCGCTATGCACAAGAACTCAAACTTGATGGTATTGTGCTTAAAGCTGAATCTCGCCGAATGTATCCTTTGGCAGAAGAAGCGTCACAGCTAATTGGTTTTACCGATGTAGATGATATTCATGGTAGTGAAGGGATAGAGCGTAGTTTTGATTCTTTACTTATCGGGAAAAATGGTCGTCAGGTCATTCGAAAAGATGCTCGTGGTAATGTCATTGAAAATATTCGTGATGAAAAACAATACGATCCGCAAGATGTTGTGTTAAGTATTGATGAAGAATTGCAATCCATGGTTTATGGAGAAATTAAAAAGGCGGTGCAGGAAAACAATGCGGAATCTGGCACTGCAGTGTTAGTGGATGTGCAAACGGGCGAAGTGTTAGCGATGGCAAATGCGCCGTCATTTAACCCAAATAAGCGTGATAGTTTCCGCCCAGAATTGATGCGTAACCGTGCTATTACCGATACCTTTGAACCGGGTTCCACCGTTAAACCTTTAGTCGTACTGACGGCGCTACAAAATGGTGCGACTTATCGCGGTGAAATTATTAACACTCGCCCATTCACGGTTAACGGACATACTATCAGAGACGTTGCGCCAAGAGAAAGCTTATCTCTTACAGGTATTTTACAAAAATCTAGTAATATCGGGGTGAGCCGTTTGGCTTTACGGATGCCGTCTACTGCATTAGTGGATACTTACAGTAAAGTGGGTTTTGGTAAAGATACAGGCTTAGGGCTTGGTGAACAGCGCGGAACGAATGGTGATCGTAAACGCTGGTCCGATATTGAACGGGCAACGATGGCATACGGTTATGGATTGAATGTAACACCACTACAGTTAGCACGTGCTTACGCAACTTTAGGCAGCTTTGGTATTTATCGTCCACTTTCGATTACTCGGGTTGACCCTCCAGTCATTGGTGAGCGTGTATTGCCTGAAAAAACAACGCGTGAAGTCGTACATATGATGGAAAGTGTTGCACAAAAGGGTGAAGGCGGACAACAAGCGATGATCGATGGCTATCGCGTAGCGGTTAAAACGGGTACAGCACGTAAGCTCGAAAAAGGGCAATACGTTGAGAAATACTTAGCTTATACCGCAGGTTTAGCACCAGCGAGTAACCCTCGTTTTGCTTTAGTGGTACTGATCAACGAACCTAAAGCCGGCAAGTACTATGGCGGTGCGGTTTCTGCTCCGTTATTCTCAAAAATTATGGGTTACACCTTAAAAGCAAAAAATATCAAACCAGATAATTTAGAAAACAGCGAACATCATCCGGTGACGCAATAGGGCTTATTTCATGAACCGTTTAATTTCCATTTTTCAAACGTTAGCGGCTAAGCTGCCAAACATTCAATTAAATCAAATGACGCTAGATAGCCGTAAACTGGGCAAAAACGATGTTTTTGTTGCTTTAAAAGGCCATAGCGTAGATGGCAGAAATTTTATTCCTAAAGCCATTGAGCAAGGGGCTGCGTTAGTCTTAGCCGAAGCGGAAGCTGATGTGCAAGCGGTAGAAATTGCAAAAGATTTTACAAATTCGACCGCTTGTGTGTTGAATGTGCCCAATTTAGCAAAGCACCTTTCTGAAATTGCTGGGGCATTTTATGGCAATCCAAGCGAAAAATTGACGTTAGCGGGCATTACGGGCACAAATGGTAAAACGACAACAGCTCAGCTGTTAGCGCAATGGCATAATTTACTGGGTGGCAAATCTGCTGTGATGGGCACGATTGGTAATGGCTTATTTGGGCAAGTTCAAGAAGCAGCTAACACCACAGGTTCTGCAGTTGAAATTCAACAAAATCTTGCAAACTTTATTGCGCTTAGTGCTGATTTTTGTGCGATGGAAGTGAGTTCTCACGGTTTAGTGCAGTATCGCACGGAAGCATTACAATTTGATTTGGCAATGTTTACCAATTTAAGTCGAGACCACCTTGATTATCATCATACAATGGAAGAGTATGCTGAAGCGAAATTCCGCTTGTTTAGTGAGCTTAATACTAAGGCTAAGGTGTTAAACGCCGATGATGAAACGGGTGCGGATTGGTTAGCCAAATTGCCTGATGCCATTGCAGTGAGCGTAAATCCTGATTTTCAACCTTCACGCCGATATGTTAAAGCGACTCGTGTTGCGTTTACCTTACAAGGTGCGACCATTGAATTTGAATCAAGCTGGGGCAATGGTACTTTACATAGCCAGTTAATTGGGGCATTTAATGTCGCCAATTTACTGTTAGCGCTAGCCGGCTTGTTAGCGCTTGGGCATGATTTGCAAAAATTAGTTGAAACTGCACCGCTTCTTAAAGGCGTGGCTGGAAGAATGGAGTGTGTGACGGCAGAAAATCGCCTGCTGGTGTTGGTTGATTATGCTCACACGCCTGATGCTTTAGAAAAAGCATTACAAGCTGCACGTCTGCATTGTGAGGGCGAGCTTTACTGCATTTTCGGCTGCGGTGGCGATCGTGATGCAGGTAAGCGTCCAATGATGGCAAAAATTGCTGAACAGCTTGCAGATCGTGTGATTGCGACAGATGATAATCCGCGTACTGAAGATAATCAGAAAATTATGGCAGATATTCTTAAGGGCTTTGAGAATGTTGATGCTGTTCAAGTTATTCATGATCGCGAACAAGCGATTAAAACTGCCATTCTGCAAGCAAAACCGCAAGATGTGATTTTGATTGCTGGCAAAGGACATGAAGATTATCAAATTATTGGCACAACCAAGCATCATTTTTCAGATCAGGAAGTAGCTAGGAAGTATTTGTAGGGAGATCCCCCTCTTTAGAAAAGAGGGGTTAGGGGAGATTTGATTACGATGTTTATTTTTCGTATGGACTCCGTTTTTACTTCTGCCAAATCTCCCCCTCCCCTCTTTGCTAAAGAGGGGGCTGATCTCTAAGCGTTGAATTTTAATGAAGAAAATAACTGCCCCAGTAGGGCAAATTTATGCGTAACCTAGGGCAATAGCCCTAGGAGGAAAATAATGATAAAACAAACAACCCAACAAATCGCCGAAATCCTTCATGCAAGGCTGTTTGGTGATGGTAATGTAACGGTAACGACAGTCAGTACCGATACGCGACAAGCGGTCGAAAATGGCTTGTTTTTTGCGTTAAAAGGCGAAAAATTTGATGCACATGATTATGCAGAAAAAGCCGTTGAGCAAGGCTGTGTAGCACTCGTTGTTGAACGTGAATTGCCGATTGCGGTGCCGCAAATTATTGTGGCAGATACGCGATTAGCTTTAGGTCAATTAGCGAAATGGCTAAAAAGCACATTGAATCCTAAAACGGTTGCCATGACTGGCTCATCGGGTAAAACAACCGTGAAAGAGATTACTGCAAAAATCTTGCAAAAAACGGCCGCTTGTGAAGAGGACGTGCTTTATACTTTCGGTAATCTGAACAATGATTTAGGTGTGCCGATGACTTTATTACGCCTAACAGAACAGCATAAATTTGCAGTCATTGAACTTGGTGCAAATCATATCGGTGAAATTGCTTATACCACTGCAATTGCACAACCCGATGCTTGTTTAGTGAATAATGTCGCCTCTGCTCACTTAGAGGGCTTTGGGTCGATTGAAGGTGTTGCAGCTGCAAAAGGCGAAATTTATCGAGGCCTAAAAGAAAACGGTAAAGCGATTATTAACCAAGCTTTTTATTATCCACAATGGCGTAAAGAAATTGGTGATCATGAATTGCAATCTTTTAGCTATACTGGTTCAGACCAAGATTCTTATGCAGATTTTTGGGCAGAAAACGTTTCACTTAATTTAAACGGCTCAACTTTCATTTTACATGCCTTTGAAGAGGAAATTGAAATCAATTTGCCTTATTTAGGCGCACATAACGTTTCTAATGCTTTAGCGGCAACCGCGTTAGCGATGGCAGTTGGCGCGAGTTTAGCGGATGTGAAAGCTGGGCTTGAACAGCGCTCACAAGTGAAAGGGCGTTTATATCCTGTTGAAATTAACGAGCACTGTTTGTTGATTGATGATACTTACAATGCGAATGTTGATTCGATGAAATCAGCGATTTCCGTGCTGAAAAATTATCCAGCATTTCGTATTTTTGCGGTAGGTGATATGGCGGAGCTTGGTAATGAGAGTGCGCAATGTCATCAAGAAGTTGCAGATTTTGCGCAACAGGCAGGGTTAGATTTAATCGTCTCTTTCGGTAAAGAAAGTGCAGTAATTAGTGCTAATGCACAACATCATTTTACCGACAAGCAAACCATGAGCGATTTCTTGCTACCGATTATTTCGCAAAAAATTGCAGAAAAACAACCGCTTGTTTTATTGGCGAAAGGCTCTCGTAGCCAAAAAATGGAAACTTTGATTGCGGATTTATGCCGTGCTTTTCATATTCAATTTTAAGGATTTATTATGCTAGTTTGGCTTGCTGAATATCTTGTTCAGTTTAATACGGCGTTTAATGTCGTTTCTTATATTACTTTCCGTTCCATTATGGCGTTATTAACAGCTATGGGCATTGGGCTTTGGATTGGGCCGGAAGTGATTCGTCGCTTACAACTATTAAAATTCGGACAAGAAGTACGCAATGATGGTCCAGAAAGCCACTTTAAAAAACGTGGTACACCAACGATGGGCGGTGTGATGATTTTGGCCTCTATTGGTATCAGTACTGTGCTTTGGGCAGACTTACGCAACAGCTATGTTTGGTTTGTGTTGTTTGTTTTATTTGGTTATGGGATCGTCGGTTTTGTAGACGATTATTGGAAAATCAAACGTAAAAATACAGATGGTTTGATTGCGCGTTGGAAATACTTCTGGCTGTCTGTGATTGCATTAATTGCCGTATTTGGCATTTATGCGGTCGGAAAAGATACTGCAGCAACCCAATTAGTTGTCCCGTTCTTTAAAGAGTTCATGCCACAGCTTGGTATTTTCTTTGTTATTCTTTCTTATTTTGTGATTGTGGGGACCAGTAATGCGGTTAACCTCACGGACGGTTTAGATGGCTTGGCCATCGTACCTACTATTATGGTCGCTGGCGCTTTCGGGTTAATTGCTTGGGCAACAGGTAACTATAATTTTGCACAATACTTACACATTCCATTTATTCAAAATGCGGGCGAGTTAGTGATTTTATGTACTGCTATTGTCGGCGCAGGTTTAGGTTTCTTATGGTATAACACCTATCCAGCACAAGTGTTTATGGGAGATGTGGGCTCACTTTCATTAGGTGGCGCATTAGGCACTATCGCAGTACTGGTTCGTCAAGAGCTATTATTAGTTGTGATGGGCGGTGTATTTGTTGTGGAAGCGTTATCCGTTATTCTCCAAGTGGGATCTTATAAACTTCGTCAAAAACGTATTTTCCGCATGGCACCAATTCATCACCACTTTGAATTAAAAGGCTGGCCAGAACCGCGTGTTATTGTTCGTTTCTGGATTATTACTTTAATGCTGGTGTTAATTGGCTTGGTAACATTAAAATTACGTTAAGGTCAGTTGAGTAGGCTTTTTTCCACCAAAATATGATGAAAAATCAAAGGTGGGATAAAGCCTATTTTATCAATGGATAAGCAGTTAGTCATAGCGATGTGAAAAACAAGCGGGCAGATTTCGTAAAACTTTTGCAAAAGGATGTGTAATGAAAAATAAAACGCTTTTGGTTTATACAGGTGTTGATCTCAATATGATGATTGCAGAAGGCGGATCGGGATATTGGAAATTAGGCGCTTCTTCTCTTCAAAAAGTGGAATACTTGATTGCTTGTAAAAATTACACCAAAGATTGGGCAGTATCGGAAAAAAATATCCCACAAGGCACAGCCTTTTTCATTGCTAAAGTAGCGGGATTTCAAAAAATGTTAGATGGGCAATATGAAGGCAGATATTTAATTACTTTCTCTGAATATGCAGAAATTCGTATTCCCAAAGCATGGCAAAAAATTTGTATAAGAGGCTTGCCTGCTGCGCGTTATTTTAATACACATGAAGTTTTGGCTGATTTAGCTATTGAATATTCAAAACTCGCTTGGAAATCGTTTATTCCTGCTAAAAACGCAAGCCCGCAGAGATAGTTATTTATACGCCCTAGCTTGCGGATAGCAGGGAAAGTAAGACAACAAAAAGAGAATAAAAAAATGCAAAACCAATACGAAAATAAAACAGTAACAATTATAGGCTTAGGTAAAACGGGCTTATCTTGTGTCGATTTTTTTGCAGATAAAAATGCGAAAGTACAAGTGATTGATACCCGCGAGAAACCAGCTGGAGTCGAACAATTATCAAAAGAAATTCCATTACATACAGGCGGATTAAATCTTGAGTGGCTGCTCAATTCCGATTTAATCGTGATTAGCCCGGGGCTTGCATTGGCAACGCCAGATATTCAGCAAGCGATTAACGCAGGCGTAGAAGTTGTGGGCGATATTGAGCTGTTTTGCCGTGAGGCAAGCGCGCCAATTATTGCCATCACTGGTTCAAATGGTAAGAGTACGGTCACAACATTAGTGACTGAGATGGCAAAGCAAGCGGGTATTAAAGTCGGAATGGGCGGCAATATTGGTGTGCCTGCATTAAGCCTGTTAAATGGTAATTATGCACTTTATGTATTAGAGCTTTCAAGCTTCCAACTTGAAACGACTTCTTCACTCAAAGCGGTTGCGGCAACCGTACTGAATGTGAGTGAAGATCATATGGATAGATATGATTCGCTTGCGGATTATCGTGCAGCAAAACTTAAAATTTACAATAATGCAGAAAATGTGATTGTGAATGGTGAAGATCCCCAAACATATCCTGAACAAGCGGTTAAAAAATTGATTCGTTTTGCAGAACACAATGCAGAATATAGCTTGCGAAATGGCGTACTTTATGCAGAAGAGACTGCGATTATTGGGACAAAACAGATGTTAATTCGTGGGCGTCACAATGAGATGAATGCGTTAGCTGCGATGGCGTTGGCTGATGCGGCGGGTATTCCTCGCGAAGGTATTGTGAAAGCGCTGCAAGTTTATGGTGGGTTGGATCATCGTTTCCAAGCTGTACCAACGCATGATGGTATACGTTGGGTAAATGATTCTAAAGCAACAAATGTTGGTAGCACAGTTGCAGCACTTAATGGTTTAGAAGTGGCAGGCACACTTTATTTATTATTAGGGGGCGATGGTAAAGCGGCTGATTTTTCAGAATTAAAACCATTAGTGAATAAACCGAATATTGTTTGCTATTGCTTCGGCCAAGATGGCGCTGAATTAGCCAAACTTTCTTCACAAAGTGTGTTGGTTGAAACGATGTATGAAGCGGTTGCCGCTATTCGTCCAAAATTAAAATCGGGCGATATGGTGTTGCTTTCTCCAGCTTGTGCAAGTTTAGATCAGTTTAAAAACTTTGAAGAACGTGGAACAGAATTTGTAAAATTAGCACAGGAAACGACCGCTTGATGTTAGAAAAAATAAAAAATGAGTGGGCAGAGTGGACGCGTTTGACCTCAACAACGGCATTATATGACCGTAGTTTGGTTTGGTTGTTTTTAAGCCTATTGGTGCTTGGGTTTGTAATGGTAACATCTGCCTCTATTCCCGTCAGTACCCGTTTAAATGATGACCCGTTTTATTTTGCTTTGCGTGATGGTGGCTACGTTATTGCATCGATTATTGCGTGTGCGTTTTTCGTCCAGATTAAAATTGAGACATGGGAAAAATATAATGTCTATTTATTAGCCATTTCTATTTTCTTTTTGATTTTAGTACTAGGCGTTGGTCGTGAAATCAATGGGGCAAAACGTTGGATTCCATTAGGAATTATGAATTTCCAGCCAGCGGAATTAGCGAAACTGGCGATAATTTGTTATTTCTCTAGTTTCTATGTGCGAAAATTTGATGAAATTCGTCAACAAAACTGGGGTTTCCTACGCCCAGCAATGGTGCTGGCTATTTTTGGCGTGTTATTGCTTAGCCAGCCAGATTTAGGCAGTACTTTTGTATTAGTTGTGCTCACGTTTTCCATGCTATTTATTATGGGGGCGAAGATTCGCCAATTTGTTTTCTTGATGATTGTTGCAGTCATGCTCTTTATGGGACTCATTGTGACTTCTGATTATCGAATGAAGCGAATGACCTCATTTATGGATCCCTTTGCGGATGCTTATGGAGATGGTTTCCAATTATCGAATTCTCAAATGGCATTTGGGCAAGGAGAATTCTGGGGGCAAGGATTAGGCAATTCTGTTCAAAAATTGGAGTATTTACCTGAAGCCCATACGGACTTTGTCATGGCGGTAATTGGCGAAGAATTTGGATTTGTTGGCATTATTGCGGTGATTATTCTACTCATTTTGCTAACTGTTCGGGCATTAAAAATTAGCCGAGAATCTTTGTTAGTAGATGAACGTTTTAAAGGTTTTTGTGCTTTTGGCATTGCAATTTGGATTTTCTTACAAGGCTTTGTAAATTTAGGCGTAGCTTCTGGCTTCCTGCCAACGAAAGGATTAACGTTCCCATTAGTGAGTTATGGTGGATCGAGTTTAGTGATTATGTCGATGGCGATTGCAATTTTGTTACGGATCGATCATGAGAATCGTCTAATGCGAATAGGGCATGCGCACTTGAAAGAAAATGAATAAAATTAGCGGTTTGTTTACAAAAACAAACCGCTTTTCTTTTTCCGAAAAATGCAATTTTCCTGTACAATATGACGAATTTGTCTAAAAAAGGCATCGTGCAATAAAAAGAGAATAACAAATGGCAAAAAAATTATTAGTGATGGCAGGTGGCACTGGTGGGCACGTTTTCCCTGCTATTGCTGTGGCACAAGCTTTGCAAGCACAAGGTTGGGATATTCGCTGGTTAGGTACTAAAGATCGGATGGAAGCGGATCTTGTGCCTAAACATGGAATTCCTATTGAATTTATTGAGATTTCAGGTATTCGTGGTAAAGGATTAGGTGCTTTATTAAAAGCCCCTTTTGCGATTTTTAAAGCCGTATTACAAGCTCGTAAAATCATTAAACAATATCAGCCAGATGCGGTATTGGGCATGGGTGGTTATGTTTCTGGCCCAGGTGGAATTGCGGCAAAACTTTGTGGTGTGCCAGTTATTTTACACGAGCAAAATGCCGTAGCAGGTTTAACGAATGTTTGGTTAGCCAAAATTGCTCGCCGCGTATTACAAGCCTTTCCGACAGCGTTTAAAGAAGCTGAAGTAGTCGGAAATCCAGTTCGTGCTGATCTTTCCGCTTTACCTTCACCAATGGAGCGTTTTGCTGAGCGTGGTTATCCGATTAACATTTTAGTGATGGGCGGAAGCCAAGGGGCAAGAGTCATTAACCAAACGGTTCCCCAAGTTGTAGCAGCATTAGGAGCGAATGTTTTTGTGAGCCATCAGGTTGGGCGTGGGAATCTAGCTGGCGTTGAAGAGATTTATCAACAAACTGGTAATGGTATGGCGGCTGAATTTATTGACGACATGGCAGCTGCTTATGCGTGGGCAGATTTAGTGATTTGTCGTTCAGGCGCTTTAACGGTTTGTGAAATTGCGGCCGCAGGCTTACCAGCTATTTTTGTGCCATTCCAGCATAAAGATCGTCAGCAATATTTAAATGCAACATACTTAGCGGATGCCGGTGCGGCAATTATTATTGAACAACCAGATTTTACCCCAGAAAATTTATATGCAGCGCTCGCGCCTTTAATTGCAGATAGATCTAAATTATTAGAAATGGCAATGCGTGCAAGAGAAAAATCAACGCCAATGGCAGCGGCGCGTGTTGCACAGGTCATTATTGAAGAAGCGAAATAATCAAGCAAAATCTTAAAATGGTAAGGAATTCAATCATGCAAAATTTCCAAGATAAAATTAAAAAGTTGGTGCCTGAAATGCGCCGAGTTAACCAAATTCATTTTATTGGTATCGGTGGTGCTGGGATGTCTGGGATTGCTGAGGTTTTATTAAATGAAGGCTATAAAATTTCAGGTTCTGATATTGCGGAAAGTGCAGTGACACAACGTTTAGCAAAAGCGGGTGCGAAAGTATTTATTGGACATGCAGCAGAAAATATTCAAGGGGCAAGCGTAGTTGTTGCTTCAAGTGCCATTGATGATTCAAACCCAGAAGTGGCTGCAGCAAAAGCCGCGAGAATTCCGGTGATTCAACGAGCGCAAATGTTGGCAGAGATTATGCGATTCCGTCATGGTATTGCAGTTGCAGGTACGCATGGTAAAACGACGACCACGGCAATGATTTCGATGATTTATACTGAAGCAAAATTAGATCCAACATTCGTTAATGGCGGCTTGGTTAAATCTGCTGGTAAAAATGCGCACTTAGGGGCAAGTCGTTATCTTATTGCCGAAGCTGATGAAAGTGATGCCTCTTTCTTGCATTTGCAACCGATGGTTTCAGTTGTGACAAATATTGAGCCAGATCACATGGATACTTATGGCGGCGATTTTGAGAAAATGAAAGCGACTTACGTTAAATTTTTACGCAACTTGCCATTCTATGGTTTAGCTGTCATGTGTGCTGATGATGAAACTGTGATGGAAATTGCTCCGCAAGTTGGTCGTCAAGTGATGACATATGGCTTTAGTGAAAAAGCAGATTATCGAATTGAGGATTACCAACAAACGGGTTTCCAAGGGCATTATACGGTTGTTTGTCCAACCGGCGAGCGTATTGAGGTGTTATTAAATGTTCCGGGGAAACATAATGCATTAAATGCCACCGCAGCATTAGCTGTAGCAAAAGAAGAAGGCATTGAAAATGAAGCAATTTTAGCTGCATTAGCTGATTTCCAAGGCGCTGGTAGACGTTTTGACCAACTTGGTTCATTTATTCGCCCGAATGGTAAAGTGATGTTAGTTGATGACTATGGTCATCACCCAACTGAAGTTGATGTGACGATTAAAGCTGCGCGTCAAGGCTGGGAAGGCAAACGTGTTGTGATGGTATTCCAACCTCATCGATATTCGAGAACTCGCGATTTATTTGATGATTTTGTACAAGTTTTATCACAAGTTGATGCATTAGTGATGTTAGAAGTTTACGCTGCAGGCGAGGCGCCAATTGTCGGTGCAGACAGTAAATCACTTTGTCGTTCAATTCGTAACTTGGGTAAAGTTGATCCAATTTTAGTTTCGGATACGGAACAATTAGGCGATGTTTTAGATCAAATTATTCAAGATGGCGATTTAATTTTAGCGCAAGGTGCAGGCAGTGTGAGCCGTATTTCTCGCGGTTTAGCAGAAAGTTGGAAAGCTTAATCATGATCAAGCGGTGGATTTTGCAAATATTTTTACAAATATCACTGCTTGTAGAAAGAACATAAATAGAGTAGATAAAATGAGCATTAAAAATGAAAAAATAGCCGTATTATTCGGTGGTGTATCGCAAGAGCGTGAGGTTTCTTTAAATTCAGGTGCTGCGGTAACGGAAGCGTTAAAAAGCCTTGGTTATGATGTAGAAGGTATTGATACGAAATTTTTCCCGATTGAAAAATTAAAAGAAAAAGGGATTCAACGTGTATTTAACATTTTACATGGTGGCATTGGCGAGAATGGTGTATTACAAGGTGCGCTAGAGCAAATGGGGATTCCTTATACCGGCTGTGGTGTAATGGCATCAGCAATAACTTTAGATAAATTCCGTACTAAATTATTATGGCAAGCAGTAGGCTTACCAACTGCTGAAATGGTCGTAATTAAAAAAGGACAAGCGGTCAATTCTTCAGAAATTATTGCAAAATTAGGTTTGCCAGTATTTGTTAAGCCTTCTAGTGAAGGTTCAAGCGTGGGTGTGTTTAAAGTGAAAACTGAAGCTGAATTGCAACCTGCTATTGAAGCTGCGCTAAAATTCGATAATATTGTATTAGTTGAAGAGTTCTTGGCAGGGGCAGAATACTCTGTACCAGTGTTAGATGGCGAAGTTTTACCGGCCGTTCAAGTGATTCCGGAAGGCGAGTTTTATGACTATCACGCAAAATATATTTCAGACAACACTCAATATGTGGTGCCAGCATTAAGTGATGAACGCCAAGCTGAAGTGGCTAAAATTGTAAAACAAGCGTTTGATGTTGTGGGTTGTCGTGGTTGGAGCCGTATTGATGTTATGGAAGATGCCAATGGTCAATTCCGTTTGGTAGAAGTGAATACCTGCCCGGGTATGACAAGTCATAGTATTTTCCCTAAATCAGCAAATACAGTTGGGCTTTCTTTTGAACAATTAGTTGAAAAGGTATTGGAGCTTAGCGCTTAATATGGCAATTTTTGGCAAGAATAAACATAAAAATGTTCGCTTTAATACCCAAAAGGCGCCGAAAGCACCTAAAAAGTCTTTAGTTCGTGCGCAAAGGTTGGTATCTATTAAGCCACTGATTATGCTATTATGTTTTGCCTTAATGGTAATTGTTTATAGCAACTGGCAAAATTTATTGGATTCGTTAGATCGAACCCCAATTAGAGCTTATGCATTAACGAATAAAACGCAATTTACAACAAATGCTGATATTCGAGAAACTTTATCGAAATCTCCGACTCTAAAAGGATATTTCGGTCAAGATATTCAAGAAGTTAAAGATAAGTTATTGACAATTTCTTGGATAAAAGATGTGGTGGTACGGAAAGTCTATCCTGATCGTTTGAGTATTTCGCTAATTGAATACCAACCCGTTGCTATTTGGAACAATATCCAATATTTATCAGCACAAGGCGATGTATTTAGCTTGCCTGTTGAGCGTTTTGATAAAACAGGGCTACCTGTTTTATTCGGCCCAGATAAAGAAAGTAAAATTGTGCTTTCGGCTTGGGATCATATCCAAGCAGATTTAAAAGCGAGGAATTTATCTTTAAAATCGCTTTCTATGGATAACCGGGGTTCTTGGGCAATTACATTATCAAATAATGTAGAGCTTCGCCTTGGACGAGGAGAATGGACGCCTAAAATTGATCGTTTTGTTACCATTTTCCCTAAAATTAATGTGCCGGAAGGACAACAATTGGCATATGTAGATTTACGTTATGAACACGGCGCTGCGGTTGGTTTCCGTCCATTATCACAATAAATAGCAAATATAGTAATCAAATAATATGACAAAAGTAGCAGAATCTCGAACGCTTGTAGGATTAGATATTGGCACATCAAAGGTTGTTGCCGTAGTAGGAGAAGTAAGACCTGATGGTGTTGTGACCGTGCTTGGTCGAGGAACAGCACTTTCTAGAGGGATTGATCGCGGAGGTGTAATTGATCTCGATGCTGCGGTACGATCGATTGAAAGTGCGGTGGCTGAGGCTGAATCTATGGCCGATTGCGACATCATGGGCGTGACCTTAGCAATTTCAGGGCAACATATTACGGCCTTAAATGAAAGTGGTACGGTGCCATTATCTGGTTTAGTGACACAAGAAGATATTGATTCAGCGCTTCATCTGGCTCGTTCAGTAAAACTGCCAGATGGGTTAGATATGTTACATATTATTCCGCAAGAGTATCGAGTCGATCATTTACCAGCAACAAAAAACCCATTAGGTTTATCTGGAATGCGTCTAAAAGCACAAGCGCATTTAATTGCTTGTCATCAAGATTGGAAGCGTAATTTGGTTAATGCAGTGGAGCGTGCAAAACTTAAAGTAGAAGACGAAAGTGGTTTAGTTTTCTCTGGTCTTGCATCAAGCTATTCTGTGTTAACAGATGATGAGAAAGAGCTTGGTGTTTGCTTAATTGATATTGGTGGTGGGACTATGGATATTTTAGTCTATACCGATGGCGCTTTGCGTTTTAGTAAAGTATTGCCATATGCAGGTAATAATGTTACCGATTATTTGGCGAACGTTTTTGCAACATCACGAGCGGAAGCCGAAAATATTAAAATTAAATATGGTAGTGCAATTAGTCCTCCAACGCATCATGCTGATCAAAAAATTGAAGTAATTGGTTTAGCGGGAACCATGCGTAGAGGTTTTACTCGGGAACAAGTTGCGGAAGTAACAAGTCAATGTTATACCGATTTATTTAAAGTTGTTGAGCATGAATTGATGCAATTACGACAAGATCTGTTCCAAAAAGGCATAAAACACGATTTAATTGCAGGATTTGTATTAACTGGCGGTGGCTCACAGATTGAAGATGTTGTAAAATGTGCTGAAAATGTCTTCGGTTCTCATGTTAGAGTTGGCAATCCTTTAAACATTGAAGGGCTAACCGATTATGTAAGTAAACCACAGTATGCAACCGTTTTAGGGCTTTTACAGTACAATCACCACAATACAATGCCTAATATGAAAGGCGTATCTGTACCTAAACCAGTTAGTGGTATTTGGGAAGCTGTTAAATATGCTGTTGAAAAAACAGCGACATATGTCAAAAAAAGTTTTTAATTATTTATGATGTTGGCGATTCGTCGACTCTTTAGGGAGATAAAAAACATGTTCGAACCTATTTTCGAATCTACACCTGATGCAATCATTAAGGTTATTGGTGTTGGTGGCGGTGGCGGTAATGCCCTAAACCATATGGTAACAAGCAGTCATGAGATGGATATTGGTAGCGTTGAGTTTTTCTCTGTGAATACAGATGCTCAAGTTTTACGTACTAGTTCTGTTCGTCAAACCATCCAAATTGGTGCTGGAATTACTAAAGGTTTAGGTGCCGGCGCAGATCCGAATGTAGGTTATCAAGCAGCTGAAGAAGACCGCGATGCATTAAGTAGCATGGTTGCAGGTGCTGACATGGTGTTTATCGCAGCTGGTATGGGTGGTGGTACAGGTACTGGTGCTGCTCCAGTGATTGCAGAAATCGCAAAAAGCCAAGGGGCATTAACAGTTGGTATCGTAACTAAACCATTTAATTTTGAAGGTAGAAAGCGTACAGCTTATGCTGAGCAAGGTATCAAAGAGCTTTCAAAGCATGTTGATTCTCTTATTATCATTCAAAATGAAAAATTATTAAAAGTTCTCCCTAAAAATATTAAATTTAAAGAAGCCTTTAGCGTAGCAGATAATGTATTACGTAATGCTGTATTAGGTATTACTGATATGATTACGAAAGAAGGTTTAGTCAACGTTGACTTTGCAGACGTAAAACGCGTAATGTCTGAAATGGGACGTGCAATGATGGGTACAGGTCTTGCAGAAGGTGAAGGCCGTGCAGAGCGAGCAGCAATTGAAGCGGTTGCAAGTCCATTATTAGAAGATGTAGATTTATCTGGCGCGAAAGGTATTCTTGTGAATATCTCTTCAAGTGACGATTTAGAGTTAGCTGAAGTAAATACTATTGTAGAATACATCACTGAAGCGGTTGACCCTGATGCAACCATTATTGTGGGTTCAACTTTCTATCCAGAAATGGAAGGCCAAATTCGTGTTACATTAGTCGCGACAGGTTTAGGTCAAACTGAAGAGTTACTAATGCCACGTAATACAATGTTAAACACCCAACAATATGTACAAGCAGCTGATCCACGCGTTGCAACCAATAGTGTTAGTCAAACTAATACATTAGGTGGTTTCCAACAACAGTCTGTAGCGTCTCAATCAGTACAACCTGGTTTTAATAATCAGGCTTATGGGCAACAAGCACAGCAGGCTCAACCAAGTCAATTTGGTCAGCCAGCACAACAAACAACACCAAGACCACAACAAGTGGATCCAGCTGGGTTGTTTTCACCGGGTTCAATTCCAGGCTTCATGAAAGGCCGTTAATTAAGATTTAGCCGGTGTATATAGGATATACATATGATTAAACAAAGAACATTAAAGCAAGCAACTAAAGTAACTGGTATTGGTTTGCATAGTGGTAAGAAGGTAACCTTAACATTACGTCCAGCACCGGCGAATACAGGGATTATCTATGCAAGAACGGATTTAGAGCCTGCGGTATATTTTCCAGCAAGTGCAGAATCTATTCGTGATACTCAACTTTGTACTTGCATGATCAACGATGATGGTGTTCGTATTTCAACAGTCGAGCACTTAAATGCAGCAATGGCAGCATTGGGACTAGATAACCTCATTGTGGAGGTTGATGCGCCTGAAATTCCAATTATGGATGGTAGCGCAAGTCCGTTTATTTATCTTTTACTAGATGCAGGTATTGAAGAGCAAAATGCGGCGAAAAAATTTATTCGTATTAAAGAGACTGTACGAGTAGAAGAAGGTGACAAATGGGCAGAAATTAGACCTTATGCGCATGGGTTAAAATTAGATTTTACAATTGATTTTAATCATCCGATGATTAGTAAATCAGTATGTAATTTCAAAATGGATCTTTCTGCTGAAAACTTTATTCAGAAAATTAGCCGAGCAAGAACCTTTACTTTCATGAAAGATGTTGAATATCTTCAATCTATTGGTTTAGCATTGGGTGGCAGTTTAGATAATGCTATCGTATTAGATGAATATCGTATTCTCAATGAAGAAGGCTTACGCTATAAAGATGAGCTAGTTAAGCATAAAATGCTAGATTCAGTGGGCGATCTCTTCATGTGTGGTTACAATATTTTAGGTGATTTCCGCGCTTATAAATCAGGGCATGGTGTAAATAACAAATTACTACGCGCTATTTTAGCTAATGAAAATGCGTGGGAATTTGTGACCTTTGAAGACAAAGAAAGCGCACCGACAGGTTATCGAATTAGCGAGCAAGTCCTAATTTAGTCAATCATATCTTAATGGGTTAGGGTTAAATGCCTTAACCCATTTTTATTTTCTCTTAAATAACATATTCGCTTTTTATTTAAGCCAGTGGGGTTTTCCAATGCAACCTAAAGCAAAATTTAGAAAAGATTATCAAGCACCTGATTTTACAGTTAACGACATTTATTTAGATATTCAGTTAGATGCAGATAGAACTTTTGTGACATCAACTTTAAAAGTTGAACGTAAAAAAGTCGACGCAAAAACGCTTCGTTTAGATGGACATAGTTTTGATTTTCTTGCATTGAAAGTTAACGGTGTAGCCTATTCGCAATATCAAAAAGATGATGAAGCGTTAACTATTGATGTATCTGATTTAGCGGATCAATTTGAACTACAAATTGAAACTGCTTTAAATCCAAGCCAAAATACTTCGCTACAAGGTCTATATCAATCGGGTGAAGGCATTTGTACACAGTGTGAGGCAGAAGGATTTAGACAAATCACCTATATGCTTGATAGACCAGATGTTTTAGCAAAATATCGGACAAAAATAACCGCTTCTAAAACCAAATATCCGTATTTACTTTCTAACGGCAATCGTATTGCACAAGGAGAACTAGCGGATGGCCGTCATTGGGTAGAATGGGAAGATCCATTTTTCAAACCAAGCTATCTATTTGCATTAGTCGCAGGCGATTTTGATCTCCTTGAAGATAAATTTATCACTAAAAGTGGACGTGAGGTTGCGTTAGAAATTTATGTCGATCGCGGTAATTTAGATCGTGCAGGTTGGGCAATGGAAAGCCTAAAACGTGCGATGAAATGGGACGAAGAACGTTTTGGTTTAGAATACGATTTAGACATTTATATGATCGTTGCCGTAGATTTCTTTAATATGGGCGCGATGGAGAATAAAGGTTTGAATGTCTTCAACTCTAAGTTCGTATTAGCAAAACCGGAAACCGCTACGGATGAAGATTATCTTAATATCGAAAGCGTGATTGCACATGAATATTTCCATAACTGGACGGGAAACCGTATTACTTGCCGCGATTGGTTCCAGTTAAGCTTAAAAGAAGGGTTAACTGTTTTTAGAGATCAAGAATTTACTTCTGATCTTTGGTCGCGTTCGGCAAAACGTATTGAAGATGTTCGTTTACTGCGTACGGTCCAATTTGCTGAAGATGCAAGCCCAATGGCGCATCCAATTCGCCCAGAAAAAGTGATAGAAATGAATAATTTCTATACCGTCACTGTTTATGAAAAAGGGGCGGAAGTGATTCGCATGATTCACACTTTATTAGGTGAAGAGCTATTCCAAAAAGGCATGCAGTTATATGTTGCAGAAAACGATGGAAAAGCAGCAACTTGTGAAGATTTCGTGTCAGCCATGGAGCGTGCTTCAAACATTGATTTAACGCAATTCCGTCGTTGGTATAGCCAATCAGGTACGCCTGAATTAACTGTGCGTGATGAGTATGATGAAAATACGCAGTGCTATCGTTTGTATATTAGTCAGTTTACTGAGCCGACCGCTGATCAATTAGAGAAATTAAATTTACATATTCCTGTTAAATTAGCGTTATATGGTGAAACAAGCGGTCAAAAAATTCCGTTAATTGACGAAAATGGTTCAGTAGGGGATGTGTTAAGTTTGACTCAAGCACAGCAAACTTTTGAGTTTTACCATGTTAGTGAACGCCCAATTCCTGCATTATTAGCGGATTTCTCTGCACCGGTTCGCTTAAGCTATGATTATACTACAGCACAGTTAATCCGTTTATTAACTTGCGTTGAGAATGATTTTAGCCGTTGGGATATGATCCAAACCTTGTTCAATCGTGAGTTACGCGAAAACTTATTTAACTACCATCAAGGTGACTTGATGCAGTTTAATATGGACTTTTTGGAAGCACTCAAAGTACTTATGGATGATGAGAAAGTCGATACTGGCTTAAAAGCATTGATGTTAACTTTACCAAAAGAAACAGAATTTGCTGAACAGTTTAAAATTATCGATCCACAAGGTATCGCAGTCGTTCGCCAATATCTATTAGAATCGATTGCAACAGCTTGCCAAGATCGTTTATTCCGTTTATATCAAGAAAATCAATGCGGTGCTTATCGTGTTGTCGCAGAAGATATTGATAAACGTGCATTACGAAATGTTTGTCTTTCTTATCTAGCTTTTACTGATCAAGGCGAGGAATTGGTAAGTTCTCATTATGAACAAGCGGACAATATGACTGATACATTAGCAGCATTAACCGCTGCAACGAAAGCACAGTTAGCTTGTCAAGAAGAACTACTAGCAGACTTTGAAGCACAATGGAGTCATGACGGTTTAGTTATGGATAAATGGTTTGCATTGCAAGCAACAAGACCGGATGATGACGTTTTAGCGATAGTTGAGAAATTAATGGCTCATCCAAGCTTTAATTTTAATAACCCGAATCGTGTTAGAGCGCTTGTTGGTGCTTTTGCAAGTCAAAACCCGAAAGCTTTCCATGCTATAGATGGCTCTGGTTATCGCTTTTTAGTAGAAGTCTTGATTAAATTGAATGAAAGCAACCCGCAAGTTGCTGCACGTTTAATTGAACCTTTAATTAAACTTTCCCGCTATGATAATCAACGCCAAACCTTAATGCGCAGAGGGCTAGAACGATTAAAAGGCTTAGATAATTTAGCTCGTGATTTATTTGAAAAAATAGAAAAAGCTTTATTATAATTTAGGCGAAAACATCAAAGGGTAAAACATTAATGGTATGTTTTACCCTTTTTCTTAATTTTCTGTTCACTGATAAGAAACGCTATGAAAAAATATTTTTTAATGACGCTTTCATGTTTGGTATTGCTAAATAATGCTTATGCAAAAGCAATTGAAGTATTTAACCCTTGCACACAAGAACAGGTTGCACTTGCACAAATACTATCAAATAAAAATATTTTGCTAGATAAAACAGTAAGTTTAAACGACACAAAGATGTTTCTCATTTCTTATTTAGACCAATCTGGTGAGATTTGTATGCAGAAAAAATATGATGTCTTCTTCAAGAAAAATGGTGAGTATATTTATTCTGCGAAATTATTTCATGAGTTAGATGAAGTTTTTCCTAGCATAGATGTAGAAAATGACATGTTTATCATAGATTTGGAATATGGAAACGGGCAGGTTAATCTTGAAAGGTATTATTTGAAGTCTTCTGGAAATAATATTCTCTTAATCGCTAAAGAAAACTTAGAGACCCGAAATGGGAAAGGTAAGAGAACTCAATTTGATAAAAAAGATATTTCTTCTGTTGAGTTTTCAAAGTTAATTAACACTGATTAGATATTAAAAAGCCCTTGTTAAACAAGGGCCTTTTAATTTAGAAAAATTAGATTTTTTTCACATTTGCTGCAGAAGCACCGCGATCTGAAGCTTGAACTTCAAATTCTACTTTCGCGCCTTCTTCTAAGGTACGGTAACCGCCATTGTTTTCGATTGCAGAGAAGTGAACAAACACATCTTCGCCACCTTGATCTGGTGCGATAAAACCAAAGCCTTTGGTTGCGTTAAACCATTTTACTGTACCTGTTTGTTTAGACATAACATTTTCCTTTTTAAAAATAATCAATATGCTCAACGAGAGCGGATGGAACTACTCAGAACGCTCTGGAAAACACAGATGAAAAAAGAGAACACATTAACGCAACGAAAAGCTTGTTGATTAGACCATTTATCCCCTGCTAAAGCAATCAATATTTTTGCTTTTGGTAAGTTTTGACTATTTAGGGAACTTTTTAACGAAACTTCTGCCCCAATAGCGTGAAAATGATAGACTCTCCTAATCAAATAAAATATAGTAGAGACTTTTAATTAAGCGCGTTTTAGGGCGTTTTAGCAAACCAAATTTTTACACCAAAAATGGAAAAATTATGTCAGAACAAGAATTAGAAACCCAAGTATCACAACAGCCATCAGAAAACCAACCGGCTGCAGGTGCAACCAATAAAGTTAACCCTCCAACCAAAGAAGTCATTGCCTATTTAGCACAAAAATTCCCACTTTGCTTTAGTTTAGAAGGTGAAGCTAAGCCATTAAAAGTAGGTTTATTCCAAGATTTAGCAGAAGCTCTTGCTGATGATGAAACAGTAAGTAAAACACAACTTCGTCAAGTATTACGTGCTTATACGATGAGCTGGCGCTATTTGGCTTGCTGTCAAGAAAATGCAGTACGTGTTGGCTTACAAGGTGAAGAAGCTGGTGTAGTCGATGCTCAACAAGCAGAACACGCAGCACAAAGTTTAGCGCAAGCGAAAGAAGCTTTTAATGCACGTAAAGCAGAACAACGTAAAGCACAGCGTAAAGAATCATTTAAAAAGAAAGCGGGTGAACAAGCTAAAAAACGCCCATTCAATAAAGCGAAAAAACCGCAAAACGCACAAAATAATGGAAAAGCTTCTGCAGAAAGTCTTGCAGCATTAGCCACTAAATTTGGTCGTTAATGCAATCAAGCGGTCGATTTTGTAAAGGTTTTTGCAAAACTGACCGCTTGTAGTTGTTCTTTTTTCTGCAAAGAATATTTGAGGCCGAGCCTCCTAACTGCTTTTAAAAAGTAGATTTTAATTGTGAAGAGAAATGCTAATGAAAGTGAATAAATTTAGCCGATTCATGACAGTATGGTTGATTGGATTATTTACCAGTCAAGTATTTGCGATTGAACCGCAAATTCAACAAAATGAAATTGTTTTACCTAAACCGAGCGAACAACACAAAATTTCGACTAAACGTGTTACGGCTCGCTTAACACAATCCCATTACCACAAATTTAAATTAGATGATGAATTTGCGGGTAAGATTTTTGATCGCTATATCAATATGCTTGATAGTATGCATATGACATTTTTACAGTCAGATATAGACGAATTGCGAGAGAAATATGCTTCGGTTTTAGATGACCAACTGTATGAAGGTCAGTTAGACGCTGCATTTGCAATTTATGATTTACTTTTAAAACGCCGTTATGAGCGTTATAAATTTGCTTTGTCTCTATTAGATAATGAGCCTGATTTAAAAGGTAATGATGAAATTGAAAATGATCGTGAAAAATCGCCATTCCCAAAAACCGTAGAAGAAGCGGATAAATTATGGGAAGCGCGCGTGAAATATGAAATTATCAATTTACATCTTAAAGATAAAAAATGGCCGGAAATTAAAAAGACTTTAGCCAAACGTTATAACTTAGCAATTAAACGATTAACTCAAACGAAAGCAGACGATATTTTACAAACTTATTTAAATTCATTTGCGTTAGAGATTGATCCACACACTAACTTCTTATCGCCTCGTTCAGCGAAGGCTTTCCAAGAAAGTATGAACCTCTCTTTAGAAGGGATTGGGGCAACGCTTTCAATGGAAGATGATGTAACGACAATTAAATCACTCGTACCTGGTGCACCTGCAGCACGAAGCAAACGTATTGCGGTAAATGATAAAATCATCGGTGTTGGCCAAGGTGAAAGTGGACCAATCGAAGATGTTATCGGTTGGCGTTTAGATGATGTGGTCGATAAAATTAAAGGAAAAAAAGGTTCAAAAGTTCGCCTAGAAATTGAACCAGAAAAAGGTGGAAAAACCAAAATTATTACTTTAGTACGCGATAAAGTGCGTATTGAAGATAGTGCTGCCAAACTGACGGTAGATAAAATCGACGGTAAAAATGTTGCGGTAATTAAAATTCCTACTTTCTACATTGGTTTAACAGACGATGTACGTAAATTGTTAAGCGAAATGAAAGGGAAAAAAGCGGAAGGCTTGATTATTGATTTACGTGAAAATGGCGGTGGTTCATTAACTGAGGTTATTGAACTTACTGGATTGTTCATTAAAGAAGGCCCTGTGGTACAAGTTCGAGATGCTTTCGATCGGATTAAAGTACATGAAGATCCAGATGCAGATACATCGTTATATGACGGTAAAATGATGGTAATGATTAACCGCCATAGTGCATCAGCTTCAGAAATCTTTGCGGCAGCATTACAGGATTATAATCGTGCGATTATCGTTGGGCAGACAACCTTTGGTAAAGGTACCGTACAGCAAAGTCGCTCATTAAACTTTATTTATGATTTAGATAAAGAACCATTGGGTTATATTCAATACACGATCCAAAAATTCTACCGTATTAACGGTGGAAGTACCCAGTTAAAAGGAGTGGATGCGGATATTAAATTCCCAGAAGTGATTAATGCTGAGAAAACAGGCGAAAGCTTCGAAGATAACGCATTACCTTGGGATAAAATCCCAGCAGCAAAATATGCTGAAGCGGGTCATGCTCGTGATGTTGTTTCACAATTGACTGACAAACATGAAGCACGAATTGAGCAATCTCCAGAATTTATTGTATTAAATAAAGAAATTGAGATTGCTAGAGAGCGAGATAATCGCAAGTTTACCTCTTTAAATTTAGCTGAACGCCAAAAAGAGGAAGCAGAAGATGATGCTCGTCGTTTGAAAAATATCAATGAACGTTTTAAACGTGAAGGCAAAAAATTGTTAAAACATATTGATGACTTACCGAAAGACTATGAAGCACCAGATTTCTTCTTGAAAGAAGCTGAGCAAATGATGGTCGATTGGTTAGAAATTGATACAAAATAACAAAATTGTTATAATATCCGAACTTACCGCTTAGCGATGTCTTAGTTAAGCGGTCTATTTTTATGAAAGATTTGCAAAATTGATTATTTATGAAGAAATTTAAACTATTACCGCTGATGATGTTTTCTACCATCGCAGTGGCTGAAACAGTTAATGTGGCAACTCCTGCGGTAACGGCAGTGAGTGCTGGAGATACTGTTTTACCTCAATTAAGTTTTGAAGCACAACAAGCACGCGCGGCAGAACTTTCAAAGCGTGCTGATTATGCCTATGAGCAAGAACAATTACGCCAAGAACAAGCAAGAAAATTAGCTGAAGCAGAAACGAAAGTAAGAGAAACAGTAGGTGCTAATAGCTTGTTGTTAACAAATGCAACCGCGAAAGTTTATCTAGACAATGATTTCCAACCAATGTGGGAAGATAAAGCAGCAACTCGCCAGTTCTTAAAAGAGTATGCTGCATTTGCTGCTAGTGGTGTTTCTGCAAAATCAGCAAAAGCATTGCAACAGATTTTAAGCCAACCAGAAGGTTTAGCGCGTGATATGTTGTTAACTGATAGTTTCTTAGATTATCTTTATTACAATAAAAATGTATATCAAAATGCAAACAGCTGGTTATACAATTTAGGTTCATATAATACAAAAGCACCAAGTACTGAACATATCGCAGCTTGGATGAGCGCAGTAAAAAAAGGTAACTCAGCGCAATTTGTGGCTAATTTAGTACCGAAAAATCATATCTATCAAGAAACTGTTCAGCGTTTATTTGCTATGTCGCCAAACGGTAGTGTAGCAACGAAATCGGCTAAAGCTAAAAAAGGTAAAGGACAGGCTACAAATACTGGCGCAAGTAACTCTGCAGCATCTAGCTCATTTTATAAGTTAGCATTAAATGCGCAACGTTTACGCATTATTCCAAGTTTTAATAACGGAATTTTTGTGAACATTCCAAGCTATCAGCTTTTCTATTTCCGTGATGGTAATTTAGCGCTGCAATCTAAAGTAATTGTTGGACGCGATGATCGCCGTACACCGGTAATGTATAGTAAATTGAGTAATGTGGTTGTTAACCCACCTTGGAACGTACCAACGACTATTTTAACCAAAGACATTGTGCCAAAATTAGCACGTAATCCTGCACTTGCGGATAGCTTAAACTATGAAATTTTCGATGGTGCTGGAAATAAAGTGAACCCACGCAGCGTGAATTGGTCTCAGTATATTAATGCGAAAAGCGTACCTTATCGTATCCGCCAAAAAGCAGGTGATGATAGTGCATTAGGTCGTTATAAATTTAACATGCCTAGTTCAAATGCGATTTATCTGCACGATACGCCAAATCGTGGTCTATTCGGTCGTACAGATCGCGCATTAAGTTCTGGCTGTGTCCGTGTAGAACAAGCTGATGCTTTAGCGACAATCTTATTAAAAGAAGCTGGTTGGTCAGTTGATAAGAAAGGTCAGGTGTTAGCAAGCCAAAAAACCACTTCGGCACAAATTCGTTCAGATAACCCAGTTTATCTTTATTATGTGACCTCATGGGTGGAAAACGGAACAGTGTACAGCTTACCGGATATTTATAGATTAGATACCAACATTCCGAAAACGGCAATCAGTTGGGAACAAGTGAAAAATGTGATTTAGGTCGCATTTTTGAGAAAAATCTGAGAAACGGACTCGTTTCTCAGATATTTTATTTTTATAATCGGCCTATTTCAGTATAGACCGATTAAATCTTTAGCGTAGTTGTCAAAACGCTATGCACTCAAGTCACATTGAGGAAATTAAAATGAATCAAATTAATTTACAACGCCGTAAATGGTTATCGCTAGGCGGGTTAGTATTAGGTGCTACAATTTTGCCTAGTAAAGTGATGGCAAGTTTATCTACATCAACCCCTTTAGCATTACGTTTTCATAATATCAATACTGGCGAACAACACGCTGTCAATTTTTTCGGTGGACGTTTAGGCCCGAAAGATCTGAATGCTTTAAATTATTTAATGCGTGATCGACATACCAATCAAGTGAAAACCATTGACCCAAATCTTTTTGTTAAATTAAACCAACTTCAAGGTCGTTTAGGTTTTCGTAATGCAGAAATTTTAGTGTTAAGCGGATACCGCTCAGCAAAAACCAATGCGGCAATGCGTCGTAATCATCGCGGTGTGGCAAGCAATAGCTTCCATATTCGTGGCCAAGCAGTCGATTTCCAAGTTTCAGGTGTGCCATTAGCGAAAGTGAGAGCTGCAGCACTTAGTTTGAATAACGGTGGTGTTGGGTATTATCCAAGAAGTAATTTCGTTCACGTGGACACTGGCCCTGTAAGAACTTGGGTTGGCGTGTAAGCGGTCAAAATTTATGTTTAATTTACAAATTATTCCTGTTAGCCCATTTCAGCAAAATTGTACGGTGATTTGGGATGAAAATAAAAATGCCGCTATTATTGATGCAGGGGATGAGGCAGAAAAAATAATTCGCTTTGTGGAACAAGAAAGGCTTAAGGTAGAAAAATTATTGATTACCCATGCTCATCTTGATCACATTATGGCAGTTGATACTTTACGCCAACATTTCGGTGTAGAGGTTTATGGCTCACATTTTGCGGATAAGCCTTTATTTGAGCAATTGCCTCAAATGTGCGAAATGTTTGGAATTCCTCCTGTTCCCGCCTTTTTGCCTGACCATTGGTTAGAAGAAGGGCAAAGTGTTCAGCTCGGGAATTTAACTTATCAAATTCGTCATTTGCCTGGGCATGCACCAGGGCATATTGGCTTTTTCAATATGGAAAATAAAATTGCCTTTACTGGTGATGTATTATTCAAAGATAGCATTGGGCGTACGGATTTATATATGGGTAACTTAGAGCAACTTTTAGCTACTGTTCGAACTAAGTTATTTGATTTGCCTGATGATTTTATTATCGTTCCCGGCCATGGCCCACATACGACTATTGGTCGTGAAAAAGTACAAAATCCTTTCTTTAAATAAATGAAACCTTGCTTTATGCAAGGTTTTTTATTTTTCTAGTTAGCTTTTTATGGCTAACCAATTCCTCAACACTTGCTCACCATATTCTGTTAAAAAAGATTCGGGATGGAATTGTACACCGTAGATAGGCAGAGATTGATGTTTAAATGCCATGAGGACGTTTTGATCGCATAATGTAGTCGCAACAAGCGGTGTATTTTTTAAGGAATCTTGCGAAATCGCCCAAGAGTGATAAAGCCCAACTAAGAAATGCTCAGGTAGTCCTTCAAATAATGGGTTATCAAGAATTTGTTGCACAGGGCGTTGTTCGCCGTGTCGAACTTGTGCCAAATTGTAAAGTGTGCTTCCAAAAAATTCGCAAAGTGTTTGGTGTCCAAGGCAAATCCCAAGAATAGGTTTATGGTTGGCATATCGTTCAAGCATTTCAAACGTTTTTGGATAAGCGCGTGGGACATCAGGGCCCGGCGAAATAAGTATATGGCTGAATTGTTCCACTTCATCTAAATCAAGTGCATCAGATGAGACAATTTTCATTTCTATTTCAAGTTTTCGAAGCAGATCGACTAAGTTAAACGTAAATGAATCGTGATTATCAATAATAAGTAGCAAAGGGATGTCCTATGAAAAAAACGAGCTTAAAGCTCGCTTGAAAATTAGAGTTTAACGGGTTGAATAATTTCGCTTGGATAACAACCTAGAATTTTGAAATAACTGGTTACGCTTTCAAGTTCTTTAAGTGCTTGTTGCATATTGTCTGCATGAATATTCGCCTCTAATTCCACATAAAACATCTCTTCCCAAGGTTTGCCATAAATAGGGCGAGATTCTAGCTTCATCATTCGAATATCATGCGTTTTGAATACCATTAACGCATCCACTAATGCCCCAGCTTGTTGCGTGGTAGTCATCAGCAGTAGTGTTTTAGTTTGTACCTGAGGAGATACTTTTACTGCTTCTTTTGCCACCACAATAAAACGGGTTAGGTTATTGGGTTGGTTGGCAATATCTGATTGAATATTGGTTAAGCCATAGAGTTTACCACCATCTTCATTCCCAATCGCCGCTACGTTTGGTTTATTCATTCTAGCCACCATTTGCATGGCGTGTGAGCTGCTTTCATAGTACTTGATATGTACGCGATTCAGCTGTGCTAAGAATTGGCTGCATTGTTGTGCTGGTTGAGAATGGGTGTAGATAGTGTCAATTTCATTGAGATCAACATTCCCATTAGTTAATAAGCAATGCTTGATGGGATAGGCTAATTCACCAACCACAGCCAAATCTGTGTGCTGTAATAAATCATAAACTTCATTGATGGAACCTGAAGTAGTATTTTCTAACGGCAGCACACCAAATTTTGCTTCGCCTTGTGAGACTTTTTCAAACACTTCAGCAAAGGTATTGCAACTTAATTCGACAAGGTTAGCTTGGAATTTTTTCGCAAATTGACGTGAAGCCATGTTTGAATAAGAGCCACGCATACCTAAAAAAGCAATAGAGACATTTTCATCAGATTGCGCATTGAGCTTATCTTGCAAATAGTTTTGTTGCGTGAGCACGGAATCTTCAATAATACGTTGGAAAATTTGCATCACATATTGTGGATCAAGTTGATAGTTTTCTGATTCTGCATGGTTGACTAACGCTTGGAGTAGCTCTTTTTCTCGCTCAATATCACGTAGCGGTTTCTGGGTGATTTCTTTACTGCGCACCACATCAAAAGCAAGGCGATGGCGTTCAGCAAGCAATTTTAGAAGATTGCGATCAAGCTGGCTGATCTGCGTGCGAATATCCGATAAATCTAAAGACATGTCTATTTCTCGTTACAAATGGAATGGGAAAGATTATAGCGATTTGTTTATCAAAGAAAAGACAAGCGGTCTAATTTGCAAATTTTTTTGCAAAAATGACCGCTTGGATGATGCTTAAGCAATGCCTTTATGGCGCAATAGTGCATCTAACGTTGGCTTACGCCCACGGAAGCGTTCAAATAACACCATCGGCTCTTCGCTACCACCACGAGTAAGAATGTTATCGAGGAAACTTTGCCCAGTTTCGCGGTTGAAAATACCGTCTTCTTCAAATTTGGAGAAGGCATCTGCTGATAACACCTCTGCCCATAAATAGCTGTAATAGCCTGCAGCATAACCGCCTGCAAAAATATGGCTAAAGCTATGCGGTGTGCGTACCCATTCAGGCGTTTTCACAATAGCAACTTCAGCTTTGACCGCTTTTAGTGTGTCTAGCACTAAGCCTTCACGTGGTTCAGCTAAATGTAAGCGGAAATCAAACAATCCAAATTCTAATTGACGCACCACAAACATGGCTGCTTGGAAGTTTTTCGCTTTGAGCAGTTGAGTTAATTTCTCTTTTGGTAGAGGTTCGCCTGTTTCATAATGACCTGAAATGAATGCCAGCGCTTCTTCTTCCCAACACCAGTTTTCTAAGAATTGGCTTGGTAATTCTACTGCATCCCACGGCACGCCGTTAATGCCTGCGACATCGCCCACTTCAATTTGAGTCAGCATATGGTGGATGCCATGACCGAATTCGTGGAAAAGGGTAGTAACTTCATCATGCGTAAATAGTGCTGGTTTATTGCCAATAGGTTTGTTGAAATTACAGGTTAAGTAAGCAACAGGTTTTTGTAAGCTGCCATCAGCAAAGCGTTTTTGGTTGATGCAATCGTCCATCCACGCGCCACCACGTTTATTTTCACGCGCATATAAATCTAAATAGAATGCACCGCGTTCTTCACCTTGTTCATCGTAGATTTGGAAAAAGCGTACATCTTTATGCCATGTATCGATACCAAATTTTTCTTCAATGCGTAAACCAAAAATGCGTTTCATTAGCTCAAATAAGCCAGAAAGTACGCGATCTTCAGGGAAATATGGGCGAAGTTCTTCATCGTTAATCGCATAAAGCGCTTGTTTTTGTTTTTCGCTGTAATAAGCAATATCCCAAGGTTCTAGCTGTTCTGAACAAGCGTGATTTGCAAAGGCTTTTAAGGCACAAAGTTCTTCTTTAGCCTGTTTTTTCGCGCGATTTGCAAGATCTTCTAAAAATTCGACCACTTGTTGTGGATTTTCAGCCATTTTGGTTGCTAGAGAATAATCCGCATAGGTGGCAAAGCCGAGTAATTGCGCTAATTCACGGCGGAGTTTTAGTTTTTCATCAATGTTAGCTGAGTTATCCCATTTGCCCGCATTGCTGCCTTGATCTGATGCACGAGTCGCATATTCTTTATACATCATTTCACGCAATTCGCGGTTTTCACAATAGGTTAAGACAGGGTAATAACTTGGGAATTCTAAGGTAAAGCGATAGCCTTTTTTCCCTTTGCTTTCAGCAGAAAGTTTTGCGGCTTCAAGTGCAGATTCCGGTAAACCTTTTAATTGTGATTCATCTGTAATTACAATATCCCAACCCATTGTTGCGTCTAAGACATTATTACTAAAATCAGAACTTAATTCAGAAAGACGGGCAGAAATTTCGCCGTAGCGTTTTTGTTTATCTTCAGGCAGAGAAATACCAGAGAGCTCGAAATCACGTAGGCTGTTTTCAATCGCTTTTTTTTGAGCTAAAGAGTAACTTTCGAAAGCTGGGCTGTTTTTAAGTTTTAAATAGCCTTCATATAGCCCTTTATGTTGTCCTGCCCAAGTGCTGTATTCTGATAATAATGGTAAGCAAGCTTGATAAGCTTCACGCAATTCAGGCGAATTTTTCACCGCATTTAAATGCCCAACGGGTGACCATGCACGGCTAAATTGATCACCAGCGGCGGCTTGCGGTAAGTAGAAATTTTCCCAAGTTGGATTTTCAATTTGTGAAACCGCTTCAATTGTTTCGCGGCAAGTTTTAATGACGGCTTCTACGGCTGGTTTAATATGTTCAGGTTTGATTTTTGAAAAGGCAGGTAAGCCAGTGTAATTTAAAAGTGGATTAGACATATAATATTCATCCTTTTATCATGCGATAAGGTTGTAAAACTTTCACAATATGAGGCTAAATGGCAGGGAGTTCAAGAAAAAAAACGCAAGCGGTCAGATTTTTTCTTCTTTTTGCAAAAAAAGAACTGAATCTGACCGCTTGTTTTCTTAATATTTTAATATTTTACTACGTGTCCGTAGCTTTCAATAATGCCTTTAATTCGTTCTAAGGTTTCTTTTGGCGGTGGTAACACGCCTTCTAACTCATAGTCGTAGCCAAGCGTTTTCCATTTATGCGCGCCTAAACGGTGGTAAGGAAGCAATTCGACTTTCTCAATGTTTTGCATCCCTTCGATAAATTTACCTAGTCGATGAGCAGAATCGTCATCATCGGTATAGCCTGGTACCACAACATAGCGAATCCAAGTACGCTTATTGAGTTTTTGTAAGTAACGCGCAAAATCTAGCGTGCGTTTGTTAGAAACTCCAACTAAGTCTTGATGGATTTCGTCGTTGAGTTGTTTTAAATCCAACATCACTAAATCGGTCACTTCTAGCATTTCGTCAACTACAGGGCTGTAATGGCGGACAAAGCCGTTGGTGTCTAAACAGGTGTCAATGCCCTCTGCTTTACAGGCTCTAAACCAGTCGCGTACGAACTCCATTTGTAATACGGCTTCACCACCAGAAGCAGTAACGCCACCGCCGGTTGCTTTCATGAAGTGTTTATAAGTGATCACTTCTTTCATCAGATCTTCTACGCTAATTTCTTTGCCACCATCTAAATCCCAGGTATCGCGGTTATGGCAATACTTACAACGCATTAAACACCCTTGTAAAAAGAGGATAAAGCGAATACCTGGGCCATCTACGGTTCCGCAAGATTCATAGGAGTGATAGCGAGCTAAAACAGACATGATGCTTTCCTTAAATAATTAAATTAACTATTATAGTGTATTTTAGCAGAAATGCCTTACAAGCGGTCATATTTCACAAAATAATTGCAGATTTGTTAAGTATGTTTTTTCTGCATTTTTGCTAGAATAATGGCCATGCTAATTCTTCTTGAAGATTAAAAAATGTCCGAATCATCTTCCCTAAAATTCCACCTCGAACTATTACGTTTAATTCCGAAAAACTATTCCATCAGTTCATTAGAATTGCGAGACAAATTGCTTGCATTAGGTATTGAGCGTGATTTGCGCAGTATTCAGCGTGCATTGAATACGTTATGTGAGCAGTTTGAAATTGATTGCAATACCAATGATAAGCCCTATAGCTATCGCTGGAAGTCTGATGCGAAAGGCTTAGATATGCCGATTTTAAACGAACAGCAATCGTTAGTGTTGATGCTGGCAAAGCAATATTTAGCTGGCATTTTACCGGCCAATATTATGCAATCGATGGAGGGGTTCTTTAAACAAGCGGATTACAATCTTGCTTATGAAACACATAAAAAAGGGGCTTCAGAATGGCTTAATAAAGTGGCTATTGCACCAACTAGCCAACCATTGTTGCCTGCAAAAATTGATCCTGAAATTTTTAAGCAAATTAGTACCGCACTTTATCAAAACCGATTTTTACAAGTGCATTATCGTAGCATTCATGGCAAAGAACATAAGGCAAAAGTTAAGCCTCTAGCCCTTGTTCAGCAAGGTCCTAGCAGTTATGTGGTGGCAGAATATGAACATGGCGATATTTTGCATTTAGCCTTACATCGTTTACTTGAAGTAAATATCAGCACAATGCAATTTGAACGCCCGAAATTTGATCTAAAAGCTTATGTTGAAAGCCAGAAATTTGGTTTTAGTTCGGGTAAGAAAATGCGCTTAACTTTCCGCATTGATAAAAAAACAGGTGGCTTTTTAACAGAAACACCATTATCAACTGATCAAACGGTAAAAGATTGTGGCACTGAATATGAAATTTCTGCCACCGTGATTGAGAGCGCTATGCTGGAATGGTGGATTGCCCATTTTGGTGAAGATTACCAAGAAATTGACCGCACTTATTTAG
>ENA-OWMB01000087-OWMB01000087.1-metagenome-genome-assembly--contig:-NODE-87-length-38714-cov-38.381282_pt1 | contig 38714 bp, 32 predicted proteins | sample MGYA00245353_ERZ651112 | MGnify/ENA primary metagenome ERZ651112 (study PRJEB26857, sample SAMEA4031773) | metagenome | biome: human; feature: oral; material: saliva | place: Philippines | collected 2014...
AAGAAGACGCTGCTGTTGCAGATGAACCTGCCGCTGAAGCTGAGGTGCTTGCTGCTGTCGCTGAGCTATCTGCTGCTGATGCAGAAGAAGACGCTGCTGTTGCAGATGAACCTGCCGCTGAAGCTGAGGTGCTTGCTGCCGTTGCTGAGCTATCTGCTGCTGATGCAGAAGATGATGCCACTGTTGCAGATGAACCTGCTGCTGAAGCGGAGGTGCTTGCTGCCGTTGCTGAGCTATCTGCTGCTGATGCAGAAGATGATGCCGCTGTTGCAGATGAACCTGCCGCTGAAGCTGACGTGCTTGCTGCCGTTGCTGAGCTATCTGCTGCTGAAGCTGAAGTTGACGCTGCAGTTGCTGAGCTATCCGCTGCTGATGCAGAAGTTGACGCTGCTGTTGCAGAAGAATCTGCCGCCGAGGCTGAGGTGCTTGCTGCAGTTGCTGAACTATCCGCTGCTGAAGCTGAAGTTGACGCTGCAGTTGCTGAGCTATCTGCTGCTGATGCAGAAGTTGACGCTGCAGTTGCTGAGCTATTTGCTGATGAAGCTGCACTTACAGCTGCTGAGGCTGCACTTTCAATTTTACTTAAGTTGCTGGTAACCACTTCTGCTGCTGACGTTGCTGCTGAAGCTGCTGTAGAAGCTAAAGAAACTGCATTACTTGCACTTGAAGCTGCTGTTTTCGCTGTTTCGTTTGTTTTATCTAATTGTGAAGTTACTGCATAAAGTTGTGAACCATTGATCGCTTCTGTTGAAGTTGCAGAAATATTACCTGCTGCAACATTGATCAATTTGCGCTCATTACCTGCTGCTCCAACGCTTACGAAACTGCCTGCGCCCGCAACTGTTCCTTTGAAGCCACTATAGGTTAAATTACCCACAGTTGCTTCAGTTACATTCGCAACAGTATGAGAACCCGTAGTGGTTGAATGGTTGCCTAAAACAACAGCATTATCTAAACCAGCCGCAACTTCAACACCATTACCAATTACAGTCGTGCCATTTGCACTAATTTTATTGCCGTGACCGATAATAGTATTGTTTGAAGTGGCATCTGCAATATTGTTAGACACACCTACAGCAATACTATTGTTGGTATTATTACCAATTAAGTTAAGCACACCTAAACCTGTGCCATTGGTTGCGTTTTGACCCACCCAAGTGTGTGCACCAACAGAAGTGCCATTTACAGTGCTATTATCTACACCAGAGTAGTAACCTAATGCGGTACCATTATTTGTGTTTGGACGAACATAGCTTCTCGCACCAATCACAGTCGCATTTAATGAATTCGCGCCTGCTTTAGAGTATTGTCCAACTACAGTAGCATTACTTGAATTTTCTTCCACTACCGAATTAGAACCTAACAAGGTTGCATTTGTTGCATTAGTTTTTACGCTTGAGTCTTTGCCAATCAATACCGCATTTTCCGCATTTGCCTGAACAAAGCTGTCTGAACCAATCGCAATAGCGTATGCAGATGCAGCAGAAGTATTGTGCCCCATCACAACCGCAGCATATGCATCCTGGGTTGTGGTTGCTTCAATACCAGCTGTAATAGAATGAATACCTTGCGCACCTGCAGATGAGCGAACTGAATCACCATTAGATTTTAAACTAGCATCTGAAACTGGTCGATCTATATCTTCAGTTCCATCATTTACGTGGAAATAGATAGTAGCTGATTGATTAGCTAACTCTAATGCTTTCGTTGCGGTAGTGTTTGCTGTTGTTGCAATATTTCGAGCATAATTTGCTTCACTTTTTGCAACGGCTGCTGCATCGTCTGCTCTTATTGCTTTAGTTCTAGCATCATCTGCGACAGTTTTAGCATCATCAGCGACAGCCTTTGCAACTGTTGCAGTGCTAGCAGTTGAGTCAACCACCTTAATTACCTGGTAAAGTTGCGAACCATTAATCGCATCGGTAGAACCTTCCGTAATAGAGCCTGCTGAAACGTATTGAATCTGTCTAGCCGCAGTGCTGTTACCCACAGAAAGAATAGCAGCTCCACTCTGTTTACCATTATTACCAACTTCAGTTCCATTAATTGTAATTGAAGTTAATGCATTACGATTTCCAGTGTCTGAACCTGCACCTAACGCGACATCATTAGCATTTCTTGCAGTAGCGAATGAACCAATTGCTGTTGCATTAACGCCTGTAGCATTAGCACGATGACCAACAGCTGTAGAATTTTCGCCATGTGCAGCTGCATATGTACCAAATGAGCTTGCATTAACTTTAGTTGCATTTGCACGATTACCGACAGCTGTAGCCTCAATAGCTGATGCCGTTGCATCTGAACCTATTGCTGTTGCTTTTGCTCCTGTAGCATTAGCCGCAACAGCAAAAGCCAATGCATTATTTCCAGTAGCTGTTGCTCCCTTACCAATAGCAACAGCACCGCCCAGCTGACCATTCGCATTTGATTTCGGCCCAATGGCTATATCCCCACCTTTATTAGCAGTACCGCCACCTATCGCAAGGTTCACATTATCAGCCTGATCCGTACCAGCACTAGCAATTTTGCCATTACCAGCTATAGCTGTAAGATCAGCATTTGCTTGCTCTGCCAGTCCTAATGTTGCCAAAGCAATTGCACTTAATTTAAATAATTTACTGATACTACCTACAACTACTGATTCTGAAGCATCTGTAGATGATTTAACCTGCCCTTTTGCTAACTCAGACGTTACCACCAATGATTGAGTGGTTCGATTCCAAATTACTTTAAATATCTTGTTCATATAATTCCTTAATATTTTACTATTTAATACTATCCTGTTTATTCATTATGAATTAGGCTTAATTCACATATTTGTAATAAGCCGACTGTCCTACTACCTACTATATAAGGATCAGGCTAGAGAATTATAAAACATTCTAACCTTACTAGCACAATCCTAAAGTTAAAAAAGTGTAAAAAAACAAAACAATAATTACATTTACTTAACATTTTTAGATAAATATCTTATTGTTAAATATTGAGAAAACTTCACTTCTTGTCATTTGTCTGAAAAAACATTGCAGTAAAGATTACAAAAATTTACTTATTTTCACTATGTGGAAATGCTTTTGTGATATGATGATATGCTGTTTTTAGCTATAAAATTTGATATGAATATTCGTTTAACCGCTATTTTACTGATAATTACGGCAGGACTAGGCGGCTGGTGGTATAGCCTGCAGCCAAAGGATGCTAACCCGTTAGATAACCTAATTAAACAACAAGGCACGCCAGACTATACGGGCGAGAAACTTTCTACTGAAGTATTCGACCTACAAGGCAAGCCTCAATACTATGCCGAAGCGCAAGAAATTAAGCATTTTGAAGAGACTGAATTGACTGAATTTGTGCACCCATTAGTGAATTTGTTCGATAAAGAAAGTTCACAAAAATTATGGGAACTTACCGCAAATCATGCAGAAATTACTAAAGAGAAAATTTTAACGCTTTCAGGCAATGTGAAATTGAATGCGCTAGATAAAACTTCTCGCTTGCAACGTATTGAAACTGAGAAATTGATTGTGGATTTAAACACGCAAGATATTCAAACTGATGAAAGCGTGAAATCGACCGGTTTAGGCTTTACGACCACTGGCGTGGGGCTAAAAGGAAACTTAAAACAACAAGTGGCAACGCTGTTAAAAGATGTCAAATCTTTTATTGAGCCGACTGTCGTTCGTGAAAATAACGAACAGCCAACCCCATAATGATGAGGATTAACTAAGAATGTCTATGAAAAAATTTGCAATAAAATCTGCTTTTTTGACCGCTTGTCTTACGATGAGCTTTTCAGCTTATGCGTTAAAAGGCGATACCGATCAGCCGATTAACATTGATTCTGGCAGCCAATCTTTAGATATGAACAGCAACACCGTTATTTTTAGCGATGGGGTTTCCATTACTCAAGGCTCTATTAAAGTAAATGCCAGCAAAGTAACGATTGTTCGCCAAGAAGGCAAAAAAGAAACCTTAGATGCGACTGGCTCTCCAGTGACTTTCCAACAAACTTTAGATGATGGTAAGCCTGTTAATGGTAAAGGTAACAGCGTGCATTACGACTTAAATAGCGAATATTTAATTCTGATTGGGAATGCGGAACTGAAACAGCTAGACAGCAAAATTCAAGCTGAGCGCATTACTTATGATGTGAAAAAACAACAGTTAAAAGCCACCAGCGGTGGTAAATCGCGCGTGAAAACGGTGTTAATTCCAAATCAATTAAACAATAAGAAAAAATAAGGGCAAATATGGCGACTCTTTATGCGGAACACTTAGCTAAGAGCTATAAAAATCGTCAAGTGGTAAAAGATGTAAGCTTGGCAGTCAATACCGGCCAAATTGTCGGACTATTAGGCCCTAATGGTGCGGGTAAAACCACTTCGTTTTATATGGTAGTGGGTTTAGTTCGTCACGATAATGGTGTGGTGCGCATTGATAATGAAGACATTAGTTTGCTCCCTATGCACGACCGCGCTAAACAAGGGATCGGTTATTTACCGCAAGAAGCTTCTATTTTCCGCCGTTTAACCGTGTATGAAAACTTAATGTCTGTGCTACAAATTCGTAAAGATTTAACCAATGCGGAACGTAAAGCTCGCGCAGATGAGTTAATTGCTGAATTTCGTATTGAACATATTCGCGATAGTTTAGGGCAATCGCTTTCTGGTGGCGAACGTCGCCGTGTAGAAATTGCGCGCGCTTTAGCGGCAAACCCGCAATTTATTTTGCTTGATGAACCTTTTGCTGGGGTTGACCCAATTTCGGTGATTGATATTAAAAAGATTATTGTTAATCTAAAAGAGCGCGGTTTAGGTGTGTTAATTACCGACCATAACGTACGCGAAACTTTAGATGTTTGCGAACGTGCTTATATCGTGAAAGACGGCCATATGATTGCAACCGGCACCCCAAATGAGATTTTAAATAATCCATTAGTGAAAGAGGCTTATTTAGGTGAGCAATTTAAGTTGTAAATTTTTATTATTATGTTATTAACTGAATTTTTAACTGCGGAGAATATCCATTTAGATACGCCCGCCTCTTGTAAAAAACGTGCATTAGAAATTGCTGGAAAACTGCTTGCCGATGCGATGCGCAAGCAGCTTTCAGAAGAAATTGATAGCGATGAGGCTTGCCCTATTGCTTGTTTTGATGCGCTTTTAAAACGAGAAAAATTAGGCTGTACCGCCTTAAATAATGGTGTGGCAATGCCACACGCTAAACTGGCGAATGCTTGTACAGAATCGCTTGAAAAACCGATTGCAGTATTCCTTAAACTAGAGCAACCTGTTGACTATGAAGCGCAAGATCGCAAAGAGGTGGATTTAATTTATGCTATCCTTTTTCCAGAGCAATCTTGTAATCACTATAAAGCCTATTTACCTAAAATCGCTGAAAAATTAAGTGATAAAAATATCATTAAACAAATCCGTACGGCTGAAACGGAAGAAGATATTTGGCAACTTTTCTGTTATTTAGATAATCAAGAAGAACAAGCTGAAGAAGCTCAAGAAACATAAGAACAAGCCAACGAAAAAACAGAATAATAAATATTATACAAACACAATCATTTGAGGTCTTATGGAATTAATTATTATCAGTGGTCGTTCAGGTTCGGGGAAATCTGTCGCACTACACGCATTAGAAGATATGGGCTATTATTGTGTAGATAATATGCCTCTTCCCCTTATTCCCCAGCTAGCCGAGCTTCTCGCTCAAACCAATCGCTCCGCGGTGATTAGTTTAGATATTCGTAATTTGCCGAATAATCCGCACGAAATTATCGACTTACAAACTCAGCTAGAACATTACAACACAAAAATTATCTTTTTAGATTGTGAACGTAACACTTTGATTCGCCGTTATAGCGATTCTCGCCGTTTGCATCCACTTTCAACAAAAGACCTTTCATTAGAAAGCGCGATTGATTTAGAAGATTCATTATTAGATCCGCTTATTCATCAAGCTAATCATATTATTGATACCACTCACCTTTCATCTCATGAATTAGCTGAAAGTTTGCGGATGTTATTACAAGGCGCTAGCGTTAAGGAACTCAATATTGTGGTGGAATCTTTCGGTTTTAAATATGGCTTGCCGTTAGATGCGGACTATGTTTTTGATGTGCGTTTTCTGCCTAATCCGCATTGGAATCCTGAACTTCGCCCAATGACAGGGCTTGAACAACCTGTGATTGATTTTCTCGAACGCCAAACAGAAGTGCACCAATTTATCTACCATACCCGCAATTATTTAGAGTTATGGCTTCCGCAACTTGAACAAAATAATCGTAGTTACTTAACAATTGCGATTGGTTGTACGGGCGGAAAACATCGTTCTGTATTTGTTGCCGAACAAATTGGGAAATACTTTGAAGCGAAAGGAAAGAGAGTTCAAATTCGCCATCGTAGTCTTGAAAAATATACCAAAAAACATAAGCAGGACTAAAATCTACACAAATTTACCGAACTAATATGACAATTGCTTGTCCATTGAGGTACAATTATATTACCGGTTGACGGTACTAACTTTATAAGGATTGAATTATGACTAAATTTACTAAAATCAGTGCAACTGCATTATTTGCATTATTTTTAACCGCTTGTGACAAACCAGCTAACAAACCAGCAGAAACTGCAGCACCAGAAAAAACACCAGCGGCAGCAACGCAAGAAAAAGCAGCCGCACCTGCAACAGAAGCAGCGAAACCTGCAGCAGCTGATGAAATGGCACAAGGTAAAGCTGATTTAGAAAAAGTACTTGCTTGGGATAGCCAAAACCAAGCTCAAATGGTTAAACTTCAACAAGAGTTACAAGCTAAAGCAGCATCTGGCGATCCAAAACAAATTGAAGAAGCAGTAAAAGGCTTTACTGCATATATTGATGATACGATTAAATCATTAGATTCACTTGATATTAAAAATGCACAAGTAGTTGACTTCCGTACTTTAGCGAAAGACGTTTTAGGCTTATCTCGCGATGTGATGGTTGATTCATTAAAAATTGCTTCAAACCCACAAGATGCAGATTTACAAAAAGGTCTTCAAACTAAAGTTCAAGACTTAATGCAAAAAAGCCAAAACCTTTTAAACTCACAAAATGAGTTAAAAACAAAATTTGGTATTAAATAATTTTAACTTTTCTTTTTTTAAAGGTTAGGTGATTGCCTAACCTTTTTTATCTTGGATGATTAAAGGTATAACGATGAAAAAATTCACTGCTCTAAGCACAGCTGCATTATTAGCGATTTTTTTAACCGCTTGCGATAAACCTGCAAGTCAAACAACAGAAGCTGCAACACCAGCAAAAGAAACTGCTGCGGCATCAACACCAGCAAAAGAAGCAGCAACATCTGCGCCAGCAAAAGAAGCTGCACCAGCGCCAAAAGCAGATACAGGTGAACAAGATTACAAAACATTCCGCCAATGGAAAGCTGAACAAGAACGTGCAATTAACGCTGCATCTGAAGAAGCGATGAAAAAATTAGGCGAACAGGCTGATCCAAAAGTGATGCAAGAAACGCTTAACAAAGTGTTAATGGAACAAATTCAAGCTGTTAAAGCGAGCGCAGAAAAATTAGACATTCAAGATGAGAAAGTTAAAGCATTAAAAGATAAAACATTAGAAGTGTTAGCGCTTGGGCTAAAAATGATGGAAGCGACTGAAACTGTCGCAAAAAATCCAACAGAAGAAAGCCATAAAGCACTTGGTGAACTACAAACTCAACTCAATAAGCTGGCAGATGAAGGCCTAGCATTAGAATCTGAATTAACACAGAAATATGAACCTGCGCCAGCTCAACCTGCAACGCCTGCAGAACAGCCAGCAGCTCAGGCACCTTCTGCACCAGCAGAAGCGCCAAAAGCACAATAATTTTTCCTATTTAGGGGCGTATAATACGCCCCTTATATATTTTTAATTCCTTTAATAATCAGAAAAAATGGCATTAATTGAATATCATCCGCCACTTGAACCTTTTTTAGATGAGGTTTATCGAGATAACCATATTTTAGTGATTAACAAACCTAGCGGTCTGCTCTCTGTTCCTGGCAATCGCCCTGAATATTTTGATAGTGCAATGACTCGCGTGCAGAAAAAATATGGTTTTACTGAGCCAGCCCACCGTTTAGATATGGCTACCAGCGGTATTTTACTATTTGCTTTAAGCAAAGCTGCAGAAAAAGAACTCAAACGCCAATTTCGCGAACGTGAACCTAAAAAACACTATATTGCTCTACTTTGGGGCAAATTAGGCGAAAAAGCGGGCGATACGGGTAAGATGAATTTTCCACTGATTTGTGATTGGGAAAATCGTCCTCGTCAAAAGATTTGTTATGAACGCGGTAAAAAAGCAATTACACATTATGAAGTCTTAGCGCATTTGCCAAACAATACAACGAGAGTGAAATTAACCCCAATTACTGGACGCTCTCATCAATTACGCGTTCATAGCTTAGCGCTAGGCCATCCTATTTTAGGCGATAAATTTTATGCCAATCCACTGGCAAAAAGTTTATCTCCCCGCCTTTGCTTGCATGCTGAAAGTTTAACAATTACTCACCCAATTACCGGTGAGCCGATGACATTTAGCGCTGCGCCTGAGTTTTAATTTGAGTTAATAACTGGCGATAATAGTCCCAAGCAAAATAACGACCGGGGTCGGCTTTTCTTCCTGGAGATATATGCTGATGCCCGGTAATCCGCTCATCAACAATTTTCGGATAAGCTTGTTGAAGCTTATCTGTCAATCTTGCCAAACTTTCATATTGTGCTTGAGTAAATGGCTGATTATTCGAGCCCTCTAACTCAATACCAATCGAAAATTCGTTACACTTCTCTCTTCCTTCAAATATAGAAAGCCCCGCGTGCCACGCCATTTCATTAAAATTCACGTATTGCGTGATTTCACCTTGTCGGTTAATTAAACAATGCGCAGAAACTCGTAAATCTTTAATTTCTTGAAAATAAGGATGTGCCGTTGGATCTAACTTACCTTGAAAGAAATCATCAATAAAATGCGCGCCAAACTGCTCTGGTGGCAAACTAATATAGTGAATCACTAATAGCGAAATTTCAGTCCCTTCGGGACGGGCATTGAAATGAGGGGAAGGCACTTGTTTTTGATGAATCAGCGTACCGTTTTTAAGCGTTAAATCCATAAGCGTTTGTGATAAAATGGCTAAAATTGAACAAAACTAGAGAAAATTATGCTGAGCTATCGTCACAGTTTTCACGCCGGCAATCATGCCGATGTGCTCAAACACATTGTAGAGCTTTTGATTCTACAATCCTTACAACAAAAAGAAAAAGGCTTTTTATATTTAGACACCCACTCGGGCGTTGGGCGTTATAGCCTATTTAGTGCTGAATCTGAAAAAACAGGCGAATATTTAGAAGGCGTTGCCCGCCTTTGGGAACGTGATGATTTACCCGAAGAAGTGGCGCTTTATATTGATGCACTCAAAAAAATCAATCGTGGTAATAAACTGAAATATTATGCAGGTTCGCCATTACTGGCTGTTAATCAGCTACGAGCGCAAGACCGTGCCATTTTAACTGAACTTCACCCTAATGATTTTCCATTATTGCGCCAAGAGTTTGCCAAAATTGAAAATGTGCAAACCAAGCGTGAAAACGGTTTTCAACAATTAAAATCTGCTCTGCCTCCGAAAGAACGTCGTGGTTTTATTTTAATTGATCCGCCTTATGAGCTTAAAGAAGATTATGAGTTAGTGGTTAAAGCTATTGAAGAAGGCTATAAACGTTTTGCGACCGGCATCTATGCGATTTGGTATCCGGTTGTGCTCCGTCAACACACTAAACGCATTGTGAGAGGATTGCAAGAATCTGGTATTCGAAAAATCTTACAAATTGAGTTAGCTGTGCGTCCAGATTCTGATCAACGTGGCATGACCGCGAGTGGAATGATTGTTATCAATCCACCATGGCAGCTAGAAGCGCAAATGAAAAAAATTCTGCCTTATCTGACTGAAGTTTTAGTACCAGAAGGCACTGGTTCATGGACAGTTGATTGGATTACGCCAGAATAATCATATAAAAAGGGGAATACTCCCCTTTTTTCATTTCTGCAAGCGGTCTATTTTCCGCTTTATTTTGCAAATGCCTTTAAAGGTATATTTTAGTCAAACAAATCCTGTTTAGTTGCTTTACGAAAACGTTTGTCATCTATTAGAATACCTTTACCAATCACCCCTAACAGGAAGCCTTATGCAATCTTACAAACATCAATTCATTGAATTCGCGCTAAGTCGTCAAGTATTAAAATTCGGTGAATTTACGCTTAAATCAGGCAGAAAAAGCCCTTATTTCTTTAATGCAGGATTATTTAACACAGGAAAAGATTTAGCTAAATTAGGCGAATTCTATGCCCAAGCCATTCAAGCTGCCAAAATTGATTTTGACGTTCTCTTTGGCCCTGCCTACAAAGGAATTCCCATCGCAACAACCGTTGCTGTGGCACTTGCTAACCACTTTGATTTAGACAAACCTTGTTGCTTTAACCGCAAAGAAGCCAAAGATCATGGAGAAGGTGGCAATCTTATCGGCGCACCATTAAAAGGAAATATTTTATTGGTTGATGATGTGATCACCGCAGGCACCGCGATCCGTGAATCCATGGCGATTATTGAGGCGAACCAAGCAAATCTAGCCGGCGTTTTCATCGCTTTAAACCGAAAAGAAAAAGGCAAAGGCGAACTTTCCGCGATTCAAGAAGTAGAACGTGATTACCACTGCCAAGTTTTTTCGATTATTGATTTTGATGACTTATTACAATTTATCGAAAAATCAACTGAATATGCGCCATTTTTACCTGCAATGAAAGCTTACCGAGAAGAATATGGTGTTTAAAAAGCTCCTACAAGCGGTTGGATTTTCTCTCTGTTTTGCAACCGCTTATGCTAATAATGAAACAGCAGAAATAAAGCCAAATGTGCTAAAAACCGTTCGCATGAGCAAAGCTGAGCTTGCGAACATTTGTCGACAAATTAGAAATGACTGCAAAGGAGAAGAACATTATCTCTATCAAAGTGACAATGGCGGTTATTATTATATCAACGATGTGCCGCAGTTTGTTATGCTGAATAAAACGGATAGTGGCTACGAAGTCGATACCATGTGGTATTTTGGCGACTATAAAAAGAATAAAAATCAGGAAAAAAGTTATAGCCACTCTCAAGAAGAACTTTCTTATGTTGAGCTAAAAATTCATCCGGCTTTCTATCCAATTCATGATGACGACAGTGTCATTGCCCTGAAACGTACTTTTTATAAACCACTTTCTGAAGGGGAATCTGTTTCTGAAATTGTCGATTTTATAGACTTAAAGCATTATGGCGAATATGAAGTCGTGATGGAAAACATTCCTTTTTATCAATACGAGAAAAAGCGTGCTTGTTTTAATGCAGAAGATTATAAAAATAGCCCACATTGCTATGATGAGTTCAGTCGTATTTTACAAATAAAATTTCACCGAAACGAACCAGCCGCGGACAATAATGCACAATCGCCCTCTATATATGAAAATAATTTTAAATGGGAATTACTTTACACCGATAAAATTTGGCCCGCTCATCAAGCCAAAAGCGAGCAAAAAGTGATACACAAACCCTCGCTTTTTGTGAGCCCTTATCAAAAAGCGATTTTAGAATGGCCTACTGAAGATGGCGCTCAATAATTTGGAATCACGATGATGGCCAGCCCTATTATCAGTGGGGCTTAAGCTATACTACAATCATTTGGAAAGCGGGGGTTTCTGATAAGATGAAAACAAAAGAAGTTTCACCTGTTAAATGGGTAAGACCATTTGAGAAATAAGAATAATTAGAACGTTTATCGCAAATTTTTCATCAAAAAAGACCGCTTGCAAGCGGTCTTTTTTCTTCAATTTTTGACTAAATCCAGCCAACCTGTTTTAAAAGGAATAGTCCCACATTAGTACTAATGACTGAACCAATAGTAGTGAGTCCAATTAAATTCGCTGCGCCAGTACCATTGCCGCCATAGGCACGAGTCATCGCATAAACAGCTGCAGCAACTGGTGCTGATGCGGTTAAGAAAATAATACCTAACTGAATCGGGGAAAGTTGGAAAATCCATTTGCCCAGAGCAAAAAGAAATATTGGCGCAAACACAAGGCGAATGACTGCCGAATAAAGAACGACACGATTAAGCTCTTGTTCAGCTTTATCTTCACTTTTCAGGCGGTACAACGCTTTAAAGTCAATACTCGCCCCGATACAAATGAGCGCTAATGGCAAGGTTACTTGGGCAAGCGGTTGCAATGATTTCATCACTGGCGTTGGAATACGAATTTCAAAATAATTAAATAGCATGCCCACAATAATGGCTAAAATCAGAGGATTTTTAATCACCGCTTGCAATAGTTTCATTGCATTCGGTTTTTCATTACTCAACGAATTAAGAATTGTCACCACACCAAGGCTATTAAAAATAAGCACTAAAAATGCTGTATAAAGTGAAACTGGCGCAATACCGGCATCGCCATAAGCATTGATGACTAAAGCCAAACCTAAAATCGCAGCATTTGTTCGGAAAGTGCCTTGCGTGAAAATACAACGATATTCACGCGTTTGAATATTTCGCGCTGCCCACCACTCTGCCCAAAGGTAAATGATCAAGGTGCCGACTAAACCAGTTAGAATCAAATTGATTTCTTGCGCAAAATTCAGCGGGTTTTTAATGACATTTAAAAACAACATAGGCGGCAAAGTAAAATTAAAGACCAGCTTAGATGCCGTATGACAAAAAGCATCATCTACAAATTTTCTACGACGTAAAAATACGCCCACGAACATGAGAAAAATAATCGGTAAAGTAACCCCAAAACTATATTGCAACGATTCCCAAAACATACTGTTTACCTGATTTTTTGTGATTATTTGGCATAATGAGAAGTAAAAAATAGCACGAACAAAATACAAATAGAAATAATTTTTTGAAAGCCTTAGCTTATTTTCACTATAAAAAAACATAGCCCGAAATTCGGGCTATGTTTTGATAGGAGGCTTAAAGTCCGGCTTTAAGGCTGGCTTCGATAAATTTATCTAAATCACCATCTAAAACCGCTTGAGTATTACGGTTTTCTACGCCTGTTCGTAAATCTTTAATGCGAGAATCATCTAACACATAAGAACGAATTTGGCTTCCCCAACCAATATCAGATTTACTCTCTTCCATTGCTTGTTTTTCGGCATTCTTTTTCATCATTTCCATTTCAAACAATTTTGCTTTTAACTGCTTCATCGCCTGATCTTTATTTTGATGTTGAGAACGACCGTTTTGGCATTGCACCACAATACCCGACGGCATATGGGTAATACGCACTGCAGATTCAGTTTTATTGACGTGCTGACCGCCCGCACCAGAAGCACGGTAAACATCAATCCGTAAATCTGCTGGATTGATTTCAATATCAATATCATCATCAATTTCTGGATAAACAAAAGCCGCAGCAAACGAAGTATGGCGACGATTATTTGAGTCAAACGGGCTCTTACGGACTAAACGATGAATCCCTGTTTCAGTGCGTAACCAGCCAAAAGCATATTCGCCAGAAATCTTAATCGTCGCAGATTTCAGACCAGCTACATCACCATCAGAAACCTCGATCAGTTCGGTTTTAAAGCCTTTACTTTCCGCCCAACGTAAATACATTCTGAGCAACATTTCTGTCCAGTCTTGCGCTTCTGTTCCGCCTGATCCTGCCTGTAAATCAACATAGCAATCTGCTGCATCATGCGCACCACTGAACATTCTTTGGAATTCTAATTTCGCTAATTTTTCTTCTAGCTGATCAGCTTCGGCTTGCGCTTCTTGGAAAGTATCTATATCTTCTGCTTCAACCGCTAATTCAATTAAGCCTTCAACATCTTCAATCCCTTGATCTAAGGCTTTAATGGTATTGACCACCAATTCTAAACTCGCACGCTCTTTTCCTAGCGCTTGCGCTTTTTCAGGTGTATTCCAAATTTCAGGTTGCTCTAATTCAGCATTCACTTCTTCTAAACGTTCAACTTTCAGATCAAAGTCAAAGATACCCCCGAAGCAAATTCGTGCGTTCAGCCAAATCCGCTAATTGGGTTTTAATGGGATTTAATTCAAACATGATTTTTCCTTCTAAATAATTCGGCGCGTATTATAACGTAAGCGGTTAAATTGTTGGAAAGTTTTGCAAATCAGAAAGGCAGAAAAAAAAGAACCCTACGGAAAACTCGCAGGGCAAATCTTTTGTTCTAATTCTGGAGGTATGAATCAACTGTTTTATAAAAGGAGACAAATAAAACAAAGAACAAAAGTAAAAACTAAAGGAAATTAGTTGGCTCCTCCTGCGGGACTCGAACCTGCGACATATGGATTAACAGTCCACCGTTCTACCGACTGAACTAAGGAGGAACAAAACAAGGTTATAATAGGCGAATTTATCAAATGAGTCAAATGCTCCGTTTAAAATTCACTTTTTATTGCATTTTTTACAATTAAGGCTGGCAAATTACACAATTTGACATTTGAGGTAACTTCATTTCGCGTACAGAAAAATGTAAGCCATCTATCAATAATAATTTCCCAGCTAAACTTTTCCCAATATTCAATAAGAGTTTAATCGCTTCTAATGCTTGCAAGCTCCCAATTACTCCCACAATAGGCGCTATCACGCCTGCTTCTACACAGCTTAGAGTTTGCTCGCCGAATAATTGGCTTAAACATTGATAACAAGGCTCGCCTTGTTGATAAGTAAAGACTGAAACTTGCCCTTCAAAACGAATAGCCGAACCAGACACAAGCGGTCGTTTTTGTGCAAAACATTGCAAATTGAGCTGATTTCTTACCGTAACATTATCTGTACAATCTAATACTAAATCACAGTTAGCAATCAATTCTGCCCAAGTTGTCTCATCGCAATGCTGATTAAGCGCTTCAATCTGAATATGGGGGTTAATCGCTTCCAATCTTGCTTTTGCGGAAAATACTTTTGGCTGTCCAATGTTAGCATCTGTATGCAAAATTTGACGTTGCAAATTAGAGAGCGAAACCGTATCAAAATCGACCAACGTTAAATGCCCTACTCCAGCTGAAGCTAAATATTGTGAAGCAGCACAACCTAACCCACCTAAACCAACAATTAACACGCGTGCTGCTTTGAGTTTTTCTTGCCCTTCAAAATCGACGCTTTTTAATGCAATTTGGCGGTTATAACGCAGCATTTCTTGATCGGAGAGTTCCATAACGTTTGAGTCTCTTTATTGATAACAATGGGCGCACAAAGTACGCCCTAAAATATTTCGTGAAAAGGTTTAACTTAATAACGCATTAAACGGTTGAATTGTCACTTTTTCGCCTGCGGCTACATTGCCACGTTCAGCCTCTAATACGATAAAACAGTTACTTTCATAAAATGCGCTAAAGATATGTGAACCTTGCATCCCAACGGCTTTCACCATCAAGTTGCCTTGTTCATCTAAATAATAAAATCCGCGTTGGAAATCTTGTCGTCCAACCGCTTTTTTCAGATTTGTTGCCGCGCAAGCGGTTAAATTTGTCGTTAAATTTGCAATTCCTTGAGCATTAAAGCCAGATAATTTGGCTAATGCTGGCTGTACTAATTGGTAAAATGTGACTAACGCCGAAACTGGATTACCCGGTAATCCAAAGAACCATGTTTTGCCTAACTGACCAAAAGCAAAAGGTTTGCCCGGCTTCATCGCAATTTTCCAGAAATTCACTTTACCTAATTTTTCTAACACCGCTTTAGTGAAATCAGCTTCCCCAACAGAAACACCGCCGCTTGTAATCAAAACATCGCTAGCCGCTTGTGCTTCACTAAACGTTTTTTCAAAAAGCGCCGGATCATCAGATAAAATGCCATAATCTAGAATTTCACAATTTAATTTTTCTAGGAGTAAGCGTACAGTAAAGCGGTTAGTATCATAAATTTTGCCAGCTTCTAATGGTTCACCAACACTGGTTAACTCATCTCCCGTTGAAAGAATGGCAACTTTTAAACGGGAGAAAACAGAAACATGCGCAATGCCTAATGAAGCCAATAACGGCAAGCTAGCTACATTGAGTTTACTACCTTTCGCTAACACTAAAGCGCCTTGTTTCACATCTTCCCCAACTCGGCGAATATTCGCACCGAGCTTCGGTTGCGCGTTAAAACGAATATGATCATCGGCAACCATTTCTGCCTGTTCTTGCATAATCACAACATCTGCGCCGGTTGGAATCATCGCACCCGTCATAATCCGTACACATTCGCCAGCTTGAATTTGTCCAGTGAATGGATTACCTGCAAAACTTTTTCCAATAACGCGAAAATCAGCAAATTTTTCTAAATCTTCAAAACGAAGCGCATAACCATCCATCGCCGAATTATCAAAACTTGGCACATCAATCGGGGAAAAAATATCTTCTGCCAGAATGCGATTTGCACATTGATTTAATGGCAACGTTTCGATTGAGCTTGGTGTAGGTAATTGACCTAGCATCTCTTCTAACGCTTGATTTAATGGAAGCATTACGTTCTCCTTTTACGTTTTTATGACTACTGTGGCACATCAATCTATATAAATAGAAAGAATACCGACCAGTAAATGATTCATCACCACAGAGGCTAAATTTATCGTGTAAATCTTATCATAGCCAAGGTATGAATTTAATTCAGCAAGCAAATTTATTTGCTTTCGGCTTGTAATAACTTATCAATCACGCGACCTACTGCAAAAAAAGCGAACGTCGCAGTGACTATAGTTACCGCACCAAAGCCATTCGCACAATTCATTGTAGCTGAGATTTCACAACCTTCGCCCATCTTCGGGAAAATCAGGGGCTGGGTAGAAAAAACACAATCTACGCCAAATTTGCGTTTTGGATTTTGGCTAAAATGATATTCCTTACGTAGCAGTGAGCGAACTTTTGAGGCAAGTGGGTCTTGAATCGTCTTGCTTAAATCCGCAATTTGAATTTGACTCGGATCTGTCTGCCCGCCAGCGCCACCTGTAGTAATGAGGCGAATTTTATTGCGTTTACAATAAGCAATCAGTGCGGCTTTAGTTTTTACCGAATCAATCGCATCAATCACATAATCGTAACCACGGTTTAAATAATCCGCCAAATTATCTGGGCTAATGAAATCATCAATAATTTCAACCTGACATTCTGGGTTAATTTCCGCAATTCGCGTTTTCATGGCTTCCGTTTTTAAGGTTGCCACCGTGCTCGTTAAAGCATGAATTTGGCGATTGATATTGGTGATGCAAATATCATCCATATCAATCATGGTAATTTTTCCGATACCAGAACGTGCCAGCGCTTCGACCGCCCAAGAGCCCACGCCACCAATGCCAATCACACAAATATGCGATTGGCGTAATTTGGCTAAACCTTCTGGCATATAAAGGCGACCAATGCCACCAAAACGTTGTTCAAAGTTATCTACTCTCGCCATTATAGATTTCCGTTTTTGATATTTTCTAATTGCTCCCAGCGCTCGAAGGCTTGTTCTAATGCCATTTCTGCTTCAGCGAGTTTTTGCAGTTGTGCTTGTGTATAACTGGCTTCTTTACTAAAGAAATCTGCAGAATTCACTTCTGTTTGTAAAGCTTCCATTTCAGCTTCCAATGCTTCCATTTGTGCTGGCAATGCCTCTAACTCACGCTGTTCTTTATACGAAAGTTTTACTTTCTTTTGCTCTGCTTTTGGCTTTTCAGCTTTCACTGGTTCGATTGCAAGCGGTTCATTTTTCTTCACATTTTGCGAATGGGCTGCAAGGCTTGCGTGATATTGGATTTGTTGCTGTTTCGCATCAAAATATCCACCAATATATTTATTCACCACGCCATCGCCTTCAAAGAAGAAACACTCTTCCACCGTATTATCAATAAATTGACGATCGTGACTCACAATAATCAAAGTGCCTTGGTAATCTGTTAACAGCTCTTCTAATAATTCTAAAGTCTCAACATCTAAATCATTGGTCGGTTCATCAAGAATTAACAGGTTATTCGGTTTGAGCAATAATTTAGCTAATAATAAACGATTACGCTCACCACCAGAGAGTGCTTTAACCGGTGTCATCGCACGTTTTGGCGGAAATAAGAAATCTTGCAAATAGCCTAAAACATGGCGTTTTACCCCGTTGACTTCAATATCTTGTTTACCGTCAGCAACATTATCCATCACGGTTTTTTCTAAATCTAATTCTGCACGATATTGGTCAAAATAAGCCACTTCAAGCTTTGTGCCACAATGAATGCTGCCTGAAGTTGGTTGTAACTCGCCTAGTAATAATTTAATAAATGTTGTTTTACCACAACCGTTTGCACCGACAAGCGCAATTTTATCGCCACGTTGAATAGTTGCGCTAAAGTTTTTCAGCAAGGTTTTTCCTGCCACTTCATAGCTCGCATTTTCAATGTCAAAAACAATTTTGCCTGAACGCGTGCTTTGGTCGATTTGAATTTTAGCACTCCCCTGCACTTCTCGGCGGTTACGGCGCTCTTCACGTAATTTTTTCAAAGCACGCACACGCCCTTCATTTCGTGTACGGCGCGCTTTAATGCCTTGACGAATCCAAACTTCTTCTTGCGCTAATTTTTTATCAAAGAGGGCATTTTGCAACTCTTCTACACGCAAATCTTCCGCTTTGGTTTCTAAATAAAGATCGTAATTGCTCGGATAAGAGACCAATTTACCCCGATCTAAATCCACAATTCGTGTTGCCATTTTGCGGATAAAGCTACGGTCATGCGAAATAAAAATAATTGAGCCTTTGAAATTAAGCAGTAAATCTTCTAACCAAGTAATGGCTTCCACATCTAAATGGTTGGTCGGCTCATCTAACAAGAGAATATCGGGATCAGCAACTAACGCTCGCGCTAATGCCGCACGGCGTACCCAACCGCCTGATAGTTCACACAGTTTTTTATCTGGGTCTAATTCTAATAATTTCAGTGTATCTTGAATGCGATTCTCAAATTGCCAACCATTATTATGTTCAAGCTGTGCTTGAATATGCGAAAGTTTTGTTAATAACTCATCGCTATAATCCGTCTGCATTTGTTGTGAAATGTGATGATATTGCTTTAATAAGTCGCTTAAATGTGCAATTCCTTCCGCCACATAATCAAATACGCTTTCTTGAACATGTCTTGGTGGGTCTTGCTCAAGACGGGTTACCACGATATCTTTTTCAAGCGTGAGCTTACCATCATCTAACTGAATTTCTCCGGCTAATACTTTCATTAAAGTCGATTTGCCAGCGCCATTTCGTCCAACTAAACAGACTCGCTCATTCGGTTCAATATGTAATTCGGTATGATCTAATAAAGGATGATCACCAAAACCTAAATAGGCATTAGATAAATTAAGTAGTGCCATTTTTTGCTCTCTTTAAATATGCAAGCGGTCGCTTTTCCCAAATTTTTTGCAAAAGGTTTGGAAAAAACGACCGCTTGTTATGCTGTCATTATGCCTCGCTTGAGGTTTCTACTGAAGTGTCATGATTTTCTGCACCATAGACAGATTCTTCATCTTCTTCAGGTTCACACACGCGTTCAAGGCTTACTACGCTTTCATCATCTGCAGTACGAATAATTCGTACCCCTTGCGTGTTACGTCCAACTAGGCTCACTTCTGCAACGCGAGTACGTACTAAGGTACCAGCATCAGTAATCAACATAATTTGGTCTGCTTCTTCAACTTGTACTGCCGCAACCACTTTACCGTTACGCTCATTTACTTTGATTGAAACAACCCCTTTCGTTGCACGAGATTTAATTGGATATTCACTTAATGCTGTTCGTTTACCAAAGCCATTTTGGGTTACAGTCAAGATTTCGCCTTCATTATGCGGAATCACCAGTGAAACCACTTTGTCAGTATTAAGATTTACTGCACTCTCTTCTGCTTCTTCGTTTTCAAGATCAACAATTTCTGCTTCTTCGATCTCTTCTGATGAAATCTCGGTGGTAGCAAGTTTAATACCGCGTACTCCTGTTGCAGTCCGTCCCATTGCACGAACCGCTTTTTCTTCAAAGCGCACCACGCGACCTTGTGCAGAGAACAACATAATTTCGCTCTCGCCGTTGGTAATATCTACACCAATTAGCTCATCGCCTTCGCGAAGTTTTAACGCAATCAGACCGCTTGAGCGAACATTGCTGAACGCATCTAACGTTACTTTCTTCACCACACCACTTGCGGTAGCCATAAAGACGAATTTATCTGCGCTAAATTCGCCGTTTGGAATTGGCAGAATCGCAGTAATACGTTCGTTTTCTTCTTTCACTAACGGCAAAATATTCACAATTGGTGTACCACGCGCACCACGACTTGCTTGCGGTAATTGATACACTTTCAGTTGATATAAACGACCACGACTTGAGAAGCAAAGAATAGTATCGTGAGTATTCGCCACTAATAATTTTTCGATGAAATCATCTTCTTTCATCTTAGTAGCGGATTTACCTTTACCACCACGGCGTTGCGCTTCGTAATCTGAAAGTGGTTGATATTTCACATAGCCAGCATGAGAAAGTGTCACAACCACATCTTCTTGTGCGATTAAATCTTCAATATTGATATCGCCTGAAGCCGCGGTAATTTCAGTACGGCGCTCATCACCAAATTCTGCTTTTACACGCTCTAATTCTTCACGAATCACTTCCATTAAGCGTTCTGCGCTATTTAGAATATGAAGAAGTTCCGCAATTTCGGTTAATAACTCTTTATACTCTTCAACGATTTTTTCGTGTTCTAAACCAGTTAAACGGTGTAAGCGAAGTTCTAAAATCGCACGAGCTTGCGCTTCAGAGAGATAATACTCGCCATCACGAATACCGAAATTTTCAGGTAAATCTTCAGGGCGAGAAGCATCTACGCCTGCTGCTTCAAGCATCGCAGCCACATTACCTAACGACCAGCTACGAGAAAGCAACCCTTCACGTGCTTCTTCAGCCGTTTTCGATTGACGAATTAACGCAATCACCGGATCAATGTTAGCTAACGCAATCGCTAAACCTTCTAAAATATGCGCGCGTTCACGAGCTTTACGCAATTCAAAAATTGTACGGCGAGTAACCACTTCACGACGGTGTTTAACGAATGCTTCGATAATTTGTTTTAAATTCAAGACTTTTGGTTGGCCATTATCTAACGCCACCATATTGATCCCGAAAGTGACCTGCATTTGCGTTAATGCATAAAGGTGGTTTAAAACAACTTCACCTACGGCATCACGCTTAATTTCGATAACAATCGCGATCCCTTTTTTATCCGAGTGATCTTGAATGCCGCTGATGCCTTCAATTTTTTTATCTTTTACTAATTCCGCAATTTTTTCGATAAGCTTAGCTTTATTCACTTGATATGGTAACTCAGTCACCACAATTTGTTCGCGACCTTTGTCAGTGGTTTCTACGCTTGCTTTTGCACGCACATAAACTTTACCACGGCCTGAACGATAAGCCTCTTCGATCCCTTTACGGCCATTGATAATTGCCCCAGTTGGGAAATCTGGACCCGGAATAAAATGCATCAACTCTTCTAAGCTGATTTGTTCATTCTCAATATACGCTAAGCAGCCATCTAAAACTTCACCAAGATTATGTGGTGGAATATTCGTTGCCATCCCTACCGCAATCCCCGATGAACCATTTACTAATAATGCAGGAATTTTAGTTGGCAAGACATCCGGAATCATCTCTTTGCCATCATAGTTTGGCGAGTAATCAACCGTTTCTTTATCTAAATCAGTGAGCAACTCTTGCGTGATTTTTTGCATCCGTACTTCGGTATAACGCATTGCCGCAGGTGCATCACCATCAATAGAACCAAAGTTACCCTGCCCGTCTACAAGCATATAACGTAAAGAAAAAGGTTGCGCCATACGCACAATAGTGTCATACACCGCAGAATCGCCGTGTGGGTGGTATTTACCGATTACGTCACCAACGACACGTGCCGATTTTACGTGTGGACGGTTGAAAGTATTGCTATTTTGATCCATCGAGAACAATACGCGACGGTGAACCGGTTTTAAGCCATCACGCACATCTGGTAATGCACGTCCAACAATGACAGACATCGCATAATCGAGATAAGACGTTTTTAGCTCGTCTTCAATACTGACGGGGGTAATATCTTTGGCTAATTCGCTCATTGAGATTTCCTAATCAAGTTTAGTAAAAAATTGCCCAATCTACCTTGGGCGAAAAAATTCGTACAAGTATAGCATAAAAAAGCAAAAAATGGCGTAAAAAGAGACACAACTGCGCATCTACAAGCGGTCAACTTTTTGCATTTTTTTACCAAAATTAGACCGCTTGCTTTTCACATGAAAAAATAATGCCCGATTTTGCCTTGAAAATAGCAAATTCCATGCTTATAAAAACGCCTTTCGGCAAGAAAGCTGGAATAAAGCAAACAAAGGCGATATTTTCTACTCGTTAAATGGCGCAAACTATGCTATTTTATCGCCCAATTTTCTCAGATTTTCTAATGAATCCGAGTAAACCCCGTTTTTATATTCACTTATTGATTACAAGGAGCTCTTATGCAACAAGGTGGCGGTTTAGAGATGATTATTCTTCTCGTCGTATTTGGTTTAATTTTTTATTTCTTCGTGATTCGCCCACAATCAAAGCGTCAAAAAGAACAACGTGATTTACTTTCAAACTTAGCAAAAGGCGATGAAATTATGACCAATGGTGGTCTTATCGGTAAAATCACTAAAGTGAGCAACGATAACGAAAATATCATCATTGCATTAAACGATAGTACTGAAGTCATGATTTCACGTAACTTCGTGGTAGCAACTTTACAAAAAGGCACCATGAAAGCATTAAGAGATCAACAATAATTTTAATTATTCGGGAGAACTATTTTGTTAAACCGTTTCCCATTGTGGAAGAACTTAATGATCATCATCATCGTTCTGATTGGTGGTCTTTATGCGCTTCCTAACTTATATGGAGAAGACCCTTCCGTCCAAATTTCTGGCACTCGTGGTCAAGAAGTCAATACGGAAACGCTTTCTCAAGTTGAACATGCTTTAGCCGGTGCAAATATTTCACCAAAATCTACGTTGTTAGAAAACAATGCGATTTTAGTGCGTTTAAATAGCGATGAGCAGCAACTTCCAGCAAAAGAAAAAATCGCAGAGGCACTTGGTGACAAATACTCTGTAGCACTTAACCTTGCGCCAGCAACCCCTTCTTGGTTAACAGATGTGGGTGGTAGCCCAATGAAACGGGGCTTAGACTTACGTGGTGGTGTGCGATTTTTAATGGAAGTGGACATGAATACTGCCTTGCAAAAACAACAAGACTCTTTGCAAGACAGCCTTCGTGGTGAATTTCGTCGTGAAAAACTGCAGTATAAATCGATGAAAAAAGGCGAAAATTTTGCCGTAGAAATCGAATTTGCTGATAAAGATAACGCAGATAAAGCCGTACGTTATATTAAACGTAACCACCCAACACTTCAGGCATTACCCGTTTCTGAAAATACCGTCAATTTCTTATTGTCAGATCAAGGTTTAGCTGAAGCACGCGATAAAGCGATCGAGCAAAACTTATCAATTTTACGTAAGCGTGTTGAAGAATTAGGGGTTTCTGAACCAACCATTCAACGTCAAGGCGCGGATCGTATTGTTGTGGAATTACCGGGTATCCAAGATACTGCTCGCGCAAAAGAGCTATTAGGTGCAACAGCAACACTAGAATTCCGTTTAGTGAATGATAGCGTCGCCCCAGATGCAGTAGCACGAGGCATTATTCCCGCAAACTCTGAAGTGAAATATAACCAACATGGCGATCCTGTTGTGTTATTACGTAGCCCTAAATTAGGCGGTGAGCATATTATTGATGCTAAAGCTGAAAAAGGCGAAGGTGGCTTACCACAAGTAAGTATCACTTTAGATTCAGAGGGCGGTAATCAAATGTCTGAGATTACTAAAACCTTCTATAAAAAAGGAATGGCTACACTTTATCGTGAATTTAAAGATTCTGGTCGCCGGGATGAAAATGGCAAAGTTATCTTAGAAAAACACGAAGAAATTATTAGCGTAGCAACCATTCAAGCTCGTTTTTCTAATAGATTCCAAGTTTCAGGTAGCATGAGCCAAGCGGAAGCACAGAACTTTGCCGTGTTACTACGTTCTGGTGCATTAATTGCGCCTATCGTAATTATCGAAGAGCGTACTATCGGTGCATCTCTTGGTGCAGATAACGTTGAAAAAGGGATGACGGCAGGGATGTATGGTTTAATCCTAACCATCTTCTTCTGTTTAGTTTACTATAAAGTCTTCGGTGTATTTGCTTCACTTGCTTTGACTGTAAACATGGTATTAACCATTGGTTTAATGTCTTTAATTGGCGCAACACTGACTATGCCGGGTATTGCAGGTATTGTATTAGCTGTTGGGATGTCGGTGGATGCCAACGTACTGATTTATGAACGGATTAAAGAAGAGCTTCGTAACGGACGTTCTGTTCAACAAGCGATTTATGAAGGCTATAGTGGCGCCTTTACCTCTATTTTTGACTCAAACTTAACCACGGTATTAACCGCATTAGTACTATATGCTGTGGGTACAGGTCCAGTAAAAGGCTTTGCAATTACGCTTGCTTTAGGGGTAATGATCTCCATGTTTACTGCAATTACGGGAACGCGTATGTTAGTAAACTGGGTATATGGCGGAAATAAACGCGTGAAAAAACTTTGGATTTAAGGTGGAATCAATGACTGTTAATGTTAAAGAAAAAGATATTGCAGAAGTAAAACTGCCTTATAAACTCATACCGTTTATGAAGTACCGCTTCATCGGTTATGCCTTTTCATTGTTAATAACTGCATTTTGTATTTTTACTATTGCAACTAAAGGCTTTAACTGGGGGCTTGATTTTACTGGCGGTACGGTAATTGAAACAACCTTCTCACAACCAGCAGATCTAGAGAAAGTTCGTGTTTCATTAGAAAAAGAAGGCTATGGTAGTGCATTAGTACAAACAACCGGTAGCCTAAAAGATTTAATGATTCGCTTGCCTGCTTCAGCTGGTGATAAAGACCTCGGTAATAAAATTATCAACATGGTACACCGCGATCTCGATCAAAATGCAACCATTAAAAGTGTTGAGTTCGTAGGGCCAAACGTAGGTGAAGAACTAACTCAAGGGGCAATTTATGCTACTTTAGCAACTTTAGCGATGTTATTACTCTATGTTGGTAGCCGATTTGAGATTCGTTTAGCAGTCGGTGGGGTGCTTGCACTCTTCCACGATGTTATCGTCACTCTAGGGGTCTTCTCTTATCTACAAATTGAAGTAGATTTAACCTTTGTGGCAGCAATTTTGTCTGTGGTAGGTTACTCGTTAAATGACTCCATCGTGGTATTTGACCGTGTGCGTGAAAACTTCAGTAAAATCCGCCGTGTAAGCTCAAAAGAAGTTATTGATATTTCATTAAGCCAAACGCTTTCACGAACATTGATGACCTCAATCACAACATTATTCGTGGTTGCAGCATTATACTGGTTTGGTGGCCCAACCATTCATAGCTTCTCATTAGCACTATTGATTGGTATTGGTTTCGGGACTTACTCTTCAATCTACATTGCTATCGGTGTAGCATTAGAATTAGGTTTAACCCGTGAACACATGAATAAACCAGTAGTAGAAAAAGAAGGGGCAAATACAGATTCCTTTATTGATTACTAATTTAGAATCTGTTTAATCCATTTAAAAGGCGTGCTAATTGGCACGCCTTTTTCATATTTATTGAAAATTTTCTCAAAAATTACTTTACTTTTTATCTTAACGGGATTAAATTCATTCTCATTTAAAGCTCGCAAATGAGAATACTTTTTATTTAAATCGTTTAAACTTATCAAAAATTAAAATTTATTAGAAAAAACCTATCTAAATACTTGATTAGTTTTTCTTCCTTTACTATAATGGTTGTGTTTTAAGGGCAGATTGATTCTGTCCTTTGCTATATTCAAATTTAGAAATGAGATTGGCTCTCATTTCATTAACATTATCTTTACACAAGGAGTAAAAATGTTACAACAATCTATTATTGATAAGCTCAATGAGCAAATCAACCTAGAGTTCTACTCTTCAAATGTTTATCTTCAAATGTCTGCATGGTGTTCAAAACATGGTTTTACTGGTGCAGCAGACTTCTTACTTCGTCACGCAAATGAAGAATTAGAGCATATGCAAAAATTATTTGACTATGTTTGCGAAACGGGTGCAACACCATTATTAGGCAAAATTGAAGCACCTCGTAAAGAATATGCTTCATTAAAAGAGTTATTTGATGTTGTGTTTGCACACGAAAAACACGTTACTGCAAAAATCAACGAATTAGTTGAAGTAACATTTGCAGCAAAAGATTACTCAACCTTCAACTTCCTACAATGGTATGTGGCTGAACAACATGAAGAAGAGAAATTATTCGGTGAAATCTTAGACAAATTCGCAGTTGCAGGTGAAACCAATAAATCACTTTACTTCATCGACAAAGACTTAGAAACTTTAGACCAAGGAGCTGAATAATGTTATCTCAAAACATCGTAAAATACTTAAACGACCAATTAAACTTAGAATTCTATTCTTCAAATGTGTACCTTCAAATGTCTGCTTGGGCAGATAACAATGGTTTCCCTGGTGCAGCAAAATTCTTAAAAGCGCACGCGACCGAAGAAATGGAACATATGCGTCGTTTATTCACTTACTTAAACGAAACTGGTGCATTAGCAGAAATCTATGCAATTGAAGCACCAAAAGCAAAATATGATTCTTTAAAATCATTATTTGAAACCGTTTTCGAGCACGAAAAACACGTTACTGCAAAAATCAACGAATTAGTTGAAGTTGCATTTGATGCAAAAGACTACTCAACCTTCAACTTCTTACAATGGTATGTTGCAGAACAACACGAAGAAGAGTTCTTATTCAACTCTATCTTAAACAAATTCCGTTTATTAGGCGAAGATGGTAAAGCGCTATACTATATCGATAAAGATTTAGAAAAAATGGCAGCAGCACACTAATTTTCGTTTAGCTTAAAGTACACAAGCGGTTGATTTTCTTACGAAGTTTGCAAATTGCAAATCAGGTATAAAAATCAACCGCTTGTTTTATATTAACTCAAGCAAACGTTTGCTTATTAAAATCGGATTCTGTAAAATCTGTACCTCATTTTTCCTTTGAGGTCTTTTTTATGTCATTATTCGATTTTGAAGGGCGAGGCTCTAATGTCCGCCAAGAAGTTATCGCTGGATTAACCACCTTTTTAGCAATGGTTTACTCGATCATTGTTGTGCCTGGTATGTTAAGCCAAGCTGGCTTTCCAGCTGAATCTGTCTTTATTGCAACTTGCTTAGTTTCAGGCATTGGCTCTATTGTGATTGGCTTATGGGCAAATGCGCCAATGGCGATTGGTTGTGCGATTTCTCTTACTGCCTTTACTGCATTTAGCTTGGTGCTAGGTCAAAAAATCGAAATCCCTGTTGCACTTGGTGCGATTTTCTTAATGGGTGTGCTTTTTACCTTAATTTCTGTTACTGGCATTCGTTCTTGGATCTTACGCAATCTTCCATCTAGCATCGCTCATGGTGCAGGTATCGGGATTGGGCTGTTCTTATTATTGATTGCAGCAACCAACGTAAAATTAGTGATCAACAGTGGTTTAGCAATTCCAGTTAAAATGGGCGATTTTACTTCATTCCCCGTCATGATGTCGTTACTTGGCTTGGCTGCTATCATCGGTTTAGAACGCTTAAAAGTGAAGGGTTCGATTTTATGGGTAATTATTGCAATTACGATTATCGGCTTAATCTTCGATCCTTCTGTAAAATATAGCGGTTTTATTAAACTGCCTACTTTTGGTGAAAACTCTCAATTCTTAAGCCTAGACATCATGGGTGCACTAAACGCCGCTGTATTGCCAATTGTATTTGCCTTAGTGATGACGGCTATTTTCGATGCAACCGGTACTATCCGCGCGGTAGCTGGACAAGCGAATTTATTAGATAAAGATGGGCAAATCATTAACGGTGGCCGCGCTTTAACCTCTGATTCTTTAAGCTCTATTCTTTCAGGTTTATTCGGTACAGCCCCTGCTGCCGTTTATATTGAATCTGCTGCAGGTACTGCCGTTGGTGGTAAAACAGGCTTAACGGCTGTAGTTGTTGGTATTGGTTTCTTATTGATGCTCTTTTTCCAACCGCTTGCTTTTTTAGTGCCATCTTATGCTACTGCACCAGCATTGATGTATGTTGGCTTATTGATGTTGAGCAACGTATCTAAATTAGATTTCAACGACTTTATTGGCGCAATGGCAGGTTTAATTTGTGCAGTATTTATCGTATTAACCAGCAACATCGTTACTGGTATTATGCTAGGCTTTGCTAGCCTTGTAATTGGTCGTGTAATTGCTGGAGAATTCAAAAAATTAAATATCGGTACGGTGATTATTGCCGTTGTATTAGTTGCCTTCTATGCATTTAATTTAGCGATTTAATTCTGCTTTTCGGCACAAAAAAAGCGGTGGATTTGCAAAAAGTTTTGCAAAATCCACCGCTTGTCTTTTATTAAATGAACTATTTCACTTCAGGTTCAGATTGATTTCCCGCAGGTTTAGTACCTAAGAATTTATCAATCACTGCTTTACCCAAATCAGATTGATTCAACCCTTCTAACGCTGCTGCAATTTTCGTGCCACCTGTAGAGCTAAATAATTCTCCTACACGGGTAAGCCCTTTATCGACTTTTTCATCGTTGATGATAAATTTCATCTCAGAATGAGAAAGCGCTTTCGCTTGTTCAATACCAATTGCTTGGTTTGCTTCAATTTGGCGAATACTAATCAAATAATGTTGATAACCTTCATTTCCACCAATCTCTTTTGCCAACTCAATTTGACCAGACACCATAGAAACTTCCAATTTTTGTTTCGCTTCTGCTTCTGCCGCACCAATTTTGGCAATACCTTGCGCCTCTTTATCTTTGGTTTCTAATAAAGCTTCTGCGGCTAAGAAGGCTTTTTGTTTTTCCCCTTCTGCCACTAAAATTTGATGTTGACGTTCTGCCTCAGAATCAATAATTAACGCATTTTTATTCGCTTCTGCTTTAATTTCCTGCGTACGTTTTTCTTGATCAGCTTTCACAATTTCAACATCTTTTGCAATTTCAGCTTGTTTCACTTCTGCAACACGTTTAACGTCCATTTCACGTTCTTTGGTGATTTTTTCTTGTTCTTTCACCAATTGTTGCGCTTGCTCATTAGAAACAGCCACCTCACGTTGATTTTCAACCGTTTTCAACCCTACTGCTTTTTCCGCTTCTTGTTGTTTTACATCAGCTTCTTTTTTCGCTTCGATTTCTGCAATTTGCGCTTCTTTTTGGTTACGCGCAACTTCAACACGGCTCTCTTTTTCAATAAAAGATTTTTTAATTTCCATAATATTAAAAATCACTTTAGAGTTGCCGCTGTCACGAATATCCATCAGCTCAATATTCTTAACTGGCTCAATCCCCCAGCTTTTGAGCTGTTCTTTAACTGCCATCGTAAAATCATCGCCCAGTTCAGAACGCACTTGCAAAATGTCGTTTAAGTTACGGCTAGAGAGAATCGAACGCACCGAACCTTGAATAATATCTACCAACTGCACATTCATATCATGAAAATCTGATACGCGTTGCGCCGCTAAATTAGAATCAGATACACGGAAAAACGCAGTGATATCTACAACAAAAGGTAAACGCTCCAAATCATAGGCTTCATAGTTATCAATTTTAATTGAGAACACTGACACTGGTAGCACAATCGTACTCACCCCGATTAGCGGTAGCCAAGACGGGAACGCATAATAAACGTTACCATTACCGGTATCTTTACCATATGAGGTTGTTTTGCCGCCAGATTGCACAATATGCACTTCATTGGTTTTCACCACCCGACGAAATAATAATGCCACTACCAAAAATATAGCGAGTAGCGCAATAACAGCAATGACTGGAATGATAATTTCCATGATGACTCCTTGTTGATAAGAATTGCCGAAAAGATAGCTCAAATATAGAAACCAAGCGGTCAAAATGCAAGATGCTTTTGCAAAAAAGTCTAAAAATGATAGGAATTTGTGTTTTTAGTTATAGCATATCGCTTTTTTATCTAATAACTACTGCGCTAAACGGTTGTAAATCTTTAGCTATCGCCTATGATAGGCACATCATTTATATAGGAGAAACAATATGTCAACATTCCAAATTCATACCATCGAAACCGCACCAGCTGAAGCAAAAGAAGCTTTACAAGCCGTACAAAATGCAAACGGTTTTATTCCTAACTTAATCGGCGTTTTAGCCAATGCACCTACTGCGCTTGAAACTTACCGCACCGTAGGCGGCATTAACAATCGCAACAGTTTAACTGCGATTGAACGCGAAGTAGTGCAAATTACCGCAGCCGTCGTTAATGGTTGTGGTTTCTGTGTTGCAGGTCATACTAAAATTGCTTTAAAAGCCTTAAAAGCACCAGAAGAATTAGTCAAAGCAATCCGTGAAACAGCACGTATTGAAGATGAAAAATTAGATGCCCTTGCACGTTTTACCCTTGCTGTTATCTTACAAAAAGCTCAATTAACCGAAGCGCAATTAGCAGCCTTCTTCAAAGTTGGCTACAACCAACAAAATGCAATTGATGTCATTCTCGGTGTTAGCCTTGCTACCCTTTGCAACTATGTAAATAACATCGCAAAAACCCCAATCAACCCAGAATTACAAGATTTTGCATAATGTTGTAAAAATATAACCGCTTGTTAGACAAAAAGGACTGAAATTGATTATAAAATCAAAATCAGTCCTTTTGGTTTATCAGGCTCCAGCCCTTAATTCCACTCTATCAATAATGCTTTCTTCATTCAAATTCCCGTTTTAGCTTCATTTAAAAAATTTAATGCGCTTCATCCCAGTTATCACCCACGCCTACTTCTGCAATGAGTGGCACTTTCATATCAATGGCTTTTTCCATTTCAGCTTTAATAATTTTGCTGTAATGTTCAACCTGATCTGCTTTGACTTCAAACACTAACTCATCGTGCACCTGCATAATTAGTTTAATGTTTTCATCTTGCGCAATCGCTTTATCAATGCCAATCATCGCGACTTTAATAATATCTGCCGCCGTCCCTTGCATCGGTGCGTTGATTGCAACACGCTCAGCAGCTTTTCGGCGCATGCTATTGCTTGATTTGATTTCTGGTAAATATAAGCGACGACCAAATAAGGTTTCAACATAGCCTTTTTCTGCTGCAGAAACCCGAATATCCTGCATAAATTGTTGTACACCTGGGTAACGGTGGAAATAACGTTCCATATAATGTTTGGCATCCGCACGAGAAATGCCTAGCTGGTTTGATAAGCCGAACTCGGACATACCATAAATCAAGCCAAAGTTAATTGCTTTAGCACTACGGCGCTGCTCACTGGTGACTTCTTCAAGTGCTATGCCGAAAATTTCCGCTGCCGTTGCACGGTGAATATCTTTGCCTTGCGCAAAAGCGGTAATCATGCCTTCATCATTAGATAAATGCGCCATAATGCGTAGCTCAATTTGGGAATAGTCGGCCGCGACAATTTTATAGCCTTCACGCGCAATAAAGGCTTGGCGAATGCGTCTGCCCTCTTCATTACGAATTGGGATGTTCTGTAAATTGGGATCACTTGAAGAAAGTCTGCCTGTTGCAGTCACAGCTTGATGATAAGAAGTATGCACTCGTCCTGTTTTTGGGTTGATCATTTGTGGCAACTTATCGGTATAAGTTGATTTCAATTTACTCAGCCCACGATGTTCCATTAAAAGTTTTGGCACGATATGCCCTTTTTGCGCTAGCTCTTCTAACACTTCTTCATTGGTAGAAGGTGCGCCTTTTGGGGTTTTCTTCACAATCGACAAGCCTAACTTTTCAAACAGAATTTCTTGTAATTGTTTGGTTGATGCCAAATTAAATACCGCGCCTGCTTCACTGTGCACCATCGTTTCTAACTCGGCGAGTCTCGCTTCAATTTCTGCCGATTGGGCTAATAATTTTTGCGGGTCGATCAATACCCCATTTCGTTCAATATGCGAAAGCACTGAAACTAACGGCATCTCAATTTCATTGAATAATTTATGCAAACTTGGAATCTTTTCTAACGTTGAGAAAAGCGTTTGATGCAGTTTCATCGTCACATCTGCATCTTCTGCAGCATATTCACTGGCTTTTTCAATGCTGATTTGATCAAAAGTGAGTTGATTTTTACCTTTACCGGCAATCTCTTCAAACGAAATCGTTTGGTGGTTGAGATAACGGCTGGCTAACTCATCCATATTATGTCTGCCCACGCTATTTAGCGTGTAAGATTCCAACATCGTATCAAATGCCACGCCTTGAACTGAAATACCATGGTTAGCCAACACCGTTAAATCATATTTCAAATTTTGACCCACTTTTAACACAGCCGGATTTTCCAAAATCGGTTTAAGTTGCGTTAAACAAGCGGTCAAATTTAGCTGTTCTTTTACTAATGTCCACGCTGACGCATCCTCCTCTTCTTCAGTCGCAAATAAATCGCTCTGAACAGGCGTACTTTTCGCTTTATGCGTCAACGGAATATAACAAGCTTGACCATCAGGAAGTGCAAACGAAACCCCAACTAAATTTGCTTGCATCGCATCTAAATTATCAGTTTCAGTATCAAAGGCTATCAATGGTGCAGCAGCCATTAACTCAATCCATTTCGCTAATTGTGATTCAGTAGTAATGGTTTCATAACGACTGCGATCAATCGTAATCGGATTGACTGCAGGTTCTGCAAAATTTTCCGCATTTTCGACCGCTTGTAACGATGCAGCCGCTTGATAAGCGCCTAATGTTTGGCGTTTTTCGCGACTTTCTGTGACGGGATTAGCATCGTTCATCACTTCATTTAACCAACGTTTAAATTCATAGCGACCAAATAAATGAACCAGTTCATCTTGATTCTGAGGTTGCATAACAAGCTCATCATGCGTAACCTCTAGCGGTACATCCGTTTTAATGGTTGCCAATAAATAAGACAGATCCGCCATTTCTTTTTCTGCCAGTAATTTCGGCGCCATCGTTTTTGCACCACGGAAAGAGAGCGAGGCAACTTGATCTAAATTTTCATAAATCGTTTTAAGTGAGCCAATTCCTTGCAACAAAGCAAGTGCGGTTTTCTCTCCCACCCCTTTTACACCGGGGATGTTATCCGATGAATCTCCTTGTAGCGCCAAATAATCAATAATCAGCTCAGGTGGGATGCCATATTTTTCAATAACACCTTCACGATCTAGCAAGGTATTATTCATAGTGTTAATCAGCATAATATGCTCATTCACTAACTGCGCCATATCTTTATCGCCCGTGCTAATCAGCACATTTTTACCATCACGGGCAGCTTGAACCGCAAGGGTGCCGATAACATCATCCGCTTCAACCCCTTCAATTGAAATCAATGGAATCCCGAGCGCTTTAATAATTGCATGGAGAGGCTGAATTTGTGCACGTAAATCATCTGGCATTGGAGGACGATGAGATTTATATTGCTCGAATAATTCATCACGAAAGGTTTTACCTTTAGCATCAAACACCACTGCAATATGACTTGGAGATACTTGCGTAATCAGACTTTTAAGCATATTGATTACGCCATAAACAGCGCCTGTTGGCTCACCGTCTCGGTTAGTTAATGGAGGGAATGCGTGAAATGCACGGTATAAGTAAGAAGAGCCATCGACAAGCACAAGTGGGTCTGAAGCGATTGTTGCCATAATGTATAAACCTTTTAATGAGTAAGCGGTGAAATTTTTTGGATTTTTTGCAAATGTTATTGACTAGTCGTCTGACTGTTCGTCTAATTCATCAGCCATTGCAGCCAGCGCTTCACGGGTTAGTTGCGCTAATGCGCGATAAAATGCGGAATCTTGCGCTTCCACTTTACCTAAAAATTTGCTCATCACGGGTAATAAAAAATCCGCAAATAATGCTTGTTGAGCCGCGGTAGAATCAAGGTTATCTTCAATCCAAGAAGCGGTCAGTAATAAGAGAGCGACATGATCGTAATCACTTAATACTGGCATATCGCGCATTAAGCGAAAGGCTTCAAACTCAGCGACATTGATTTGATAATCAGAAATTTTTGTTGAAACATTACCTGAATCGGCAAAAATGGCTTGATAAGCAGCACTTAATTCCGTAGGGTGTGCGTGTTTTTCTATCAACGTTAGCGCTAATTCGCTCTGCGCATCGGTGTTAAGCGCCCATTGTTGGCGTAATCCGCCTTGAGCTAACCACTGGAAAGTACCAGCTAATAAAGAATCAGTCGGCTGGCGGTAGAAAAGATTCCCAAATAAACGACATAATAGGGAAAAATCGTTAATCATTGTTTCGTGCATTTTTTTCTCAAATGAAAGGAAAGTGCAGTTATTTTACATGAAATTCAGTTAATAGGACACAAAATGAAATATATCGGCGCACATGTGAGTGCTTCTGGCGGCGTAGAAAATGCCGTGTTACGCGCAGTAGAAATTGGGGCAAATGCCTTTGCATTATTTACTAAAAACCAGCGCCAATGGCAAGCCCCTGCACTTAAAGCAGAAACTATTGAAAAATTTAAACGTTTTTGCCAAGTCCATGGGTTTTCTTCCGCCCAAATTCTGCCACATGATAGCTATTTAATTAACCTTGGTAGCCCAGAAACTGAAGGCTTAGAAAAATCTCGCGCCGCTTTTATTGATGAAATGCACCGTGCCAATCAATTAGGTTTAACCTTGTTAAATTTCCACCCTGGCTCGCACTTAAATAAAATTAGCGAAAGTGACTGTTTAGCACGTATTGCCGAATCCATTAACATCGCTATTGATGCAGTACCGAATGTGGTGGCGGTGATTGAAAACACGGCAGGACAAGGCTCAAATTTAGGTTATCGCTTTGAACATTTAGCTGAAATTATTGAACAAGTTGAAAATAAAAAGCGTGTTGGCGTTTGTTTAGATACTTGCCACACTTTCTCGGCAGGTTATGACATCAGCTCATTAGCAGGCTGCCAAAGCGTATTTCAGGAATTTGACCAAGTTGTTGGTTTTGAATATTTACGGGGAATGCACTTAAACGGTTCAAAAACGCCATTAGGTAGCCGAAAAGACCGTCACGATACCCTGCGCGAAGGAACTATTGGCACCGAATTTTGCAAATTTATTATGAAAGATGATCGCTTTAATGGCATTCCGATGATCTTAGAAACCATCAATCCAGATATTTGGGCAGAAGAGATTGCCTACTTACGTAGCCTAGAAAAAGCATAAAAAGAATGAAATAAAAAATAATCTGCTGCCAAGCGTTAGATTAACTGGCTAATTGAATAGCTCAATTAACGTTTGGCAGCAGATCTTTTTTATCTATCAAACTAGAATTTTACAGCGAAACCTGCAAAGTAAACCATTGGGTCAAGTTTTAAGTTAGAAACCTCCTGGTCCACGGCGCGGTTCACTGCTAATTTTTTCACTATTTGAACGCTGAGTCGTAATCACTTTCTCCCCCTCATTCAAACCACTTAAAATTTCCGTATGCTGACCATCCGCTAAACCAATCTCGACTTTTTTCTCAATCGGCTGTTGATTTTCTAACACTTGCACGTAGTTTTCGCCGTTACGTTTTGTTAATGCCGTATTCGGCACCACCAACACATTTTCACGTTTAGCAATATCGACTTGCCCTTGTACAGTCATTCCAATACGTAACCGTTGCTCACTATTATCTACCAATGCATTGGCATAGTAATAAATTGCTTCCGTATTGCCTGATTGCTCCACATATTTATTTGATGAATTATCATCACTTAATGTCGTAAGTGCTGGATCAATGCTTTCAATTTGACTTTGAATCCGATAATTCGGCTCAGCTAAGGTGGTAAAACTCATTGCTTGACCCGCTTGGACTTGCGCAATATCGCCTTCTGAAATTTCTAACTTAATCAACATTTTAGAAAGATCGGCGACATGCACAATGGTTGGTGAACTTTGTGCAGAGTTTACCGTTTGTCCAATCGAAACCGGAATAGAAACAATCACGCCATCCATTGGCGATAAAATTTGAGTGTAATTTAAGTTAGTCCGCGCGTTATTTACCGAAATTTGAGATTGCTTAATCTGTGCGACCGCCTCATTCACGCTCGCTTTGGCTGAAGCTAAAGTATTTTTCGCGGTTTCAACTTCTACTTCAGATGCGCTATTTTGCTTATACAATTTGCTTAATCGGTTATAGTTAGCTTGCGCCACTTCTAACGCAACTTTCGCTGAAGCCAGTTGGGCTTGATAAGAAGCTAATTGCGCTTCTGCAGTACTTAAACTGTTGCTTTGGCTACTTGAATCAATTTCAGCAATTAAATCGCCTTTTTTGACTGTTTGCCCAAGCTTTACATACAAGTTAATAATGCGTCCAGATACCTGCGCGCCAACCTCTGTTCGCTGACTAGCGCGTACAGAACCTGTTGCTAGCACGGTTTTTTCTAAAGTTGTACGAGAAACAGCTTCAGTAATGTAATGGACTTGCTTAGCGTTATCTTCCTTGCTGTAGTAAACATAGCCTGCGACACCTAAAGCGGCAATACCAAGCAACAAAGCAAAAGATTTGAATTTCATATTATTTTCCCAAAGAAAGATAGCGGTTAAAATTGACTATCATTTTGCAAAATGGTTTCAAAATTTAACCGCTTGTTTCTTCTTTTTCGAGTAAATTAAGCTAAATTAAACAGCTTACGTAAATAGCAAGCGACGGCTTCATCTTTATTCTCACCAATCACTTCATGCTCAGGTAATAGGGCTTTAAGTCGCTTATCAGCGTTTCCCATTACACAGCCTTTTCCAGCGCGAGCGAGCATCTCTTTATCATTTAAGCCATCCCCAAAAGCAATGCAATCGCTAAGTTGATAGCCTCGGTGTGTGACAAGTTCATCTAAGGCATTTGCTTTTGACACATTTTTATTCATCACTTCTAGGCACTGTGGGGTGGAATAGGTCATATAAACTTGTTCACCGAATTTAGCTTGGATATAAGCCTCAATCGGGGCAAGATCTGCTGGTGTTTTACCGATATAAAAAACTTTTTCAGTTTCTCTACCGTGATGATTCTGGAAATCAACCACTTTGTAGCAATATCCTGAATCTTGATGGTATTTTTTCAACGCTTCAATATCAACATTGATAAACCAATCATCGCCTTGATAGCTATTTAAACAAACATTCAGTGGGTCAAACGGCACTGACATTAAAGCTTTGGCTAAATTTTCTGGCAAATAGTGATTCAATACCGTTTTACCCGATAAAAAATTCGCTCGTGCCCCATTTGAGGTGACTAACATAGCCTCATCAACGGGCACTTTTTTAATCAGATGTTTCACATCTGGATAATTACGCCCCGTAGCAAAATAAATATCTACCCCTTTTTCAGCAAGCTGACTGAGAGTTTGAATCGTAAATTCTCCGATTCGATGTTCCCCGTTAAGCAATGTGCCATCCAAATCTGAAATAATGGCTTTAAACGGCATGGTCATAAAGACTCCTTAGATTAAAAATTATCAAAGCTAGCCTATCAAATTCTCTAGGTTTGTTCAAAGAGAATCCTTTCATTTGATAGCCTATCTCAAATCGATTAAAAAAACGACAAACACTCCTTAAGATTAAATTACTTTAATTTTCAATAATTATTTAACATTTATTTGACATCACCGCCCAAACTCGGCACATTCATCTATAAATCAACATATCTTTAGCATATTACGCTATTTTAAATCGCAATTTAATCTAGTAAACGTTTGCGCAAAGTGAAATACACTATTGACAATACTCCAAATGAGTTTAATATACACAGTGCAAACAAATTACAATGCAAACACAAACACACACAACAATGGAAAAACAACTCTCACTCCGATTATCTCTGTTATCGTATTTTTGATGCGAGGATAAAGATTGTCTGAGAAATGAGTTCACTATCCACAACTTTCGCCCGCATCTCCATGCGGGCTTTTTTTATCTCTAAAAAGAGAATACAATCAAGGCGTTTGTGGCAAAACCATTCCCACACAACGCATACAGAGGACTGATTATGAGCAATAACAACATTATTATTTTTGATACGACCCTTCGTGATGGCGAACAAGCATTAAAAGCGAGCTTAACCGTAAAAGAAAAATTACAAATTGCTTTAGCACTTGAACGTTTAGGCGTAGATGTAATGGAAGTCGGTTTTCCGGTTTCTTCTCAAGGCGATTTTGAATCTGTTCAAACCATTGCACGCCATATCAAAAATAGTCGTGTTGCGGCACTTTCCCGTGCGGTAATTAAAGATATTGATGCTGCAGCTGAAGCCTTAAAAGTGGCAGAAGCGTTTCGTATCCATACATTTATTGCAGTTTCAGCATTACACGTTGAAGCCAAATTAAAACGTACCTTTGACGATGTGGTTGAAATGGCTGTAGCCGCAGTAAAACATGCACGTAATTATACTGACGATGTAGAATTTTCTTGCGAAGATGCAGGCCGTACCGGTATCGACAATATTTGTCGTATTGTTGAAGCGGCAATTAATGCAGGTGCAACAA
>ENA-OWMB01000109-OWMB01000109.1-metagenome-genome-assembly--contig:-NODE-109-length-35452-cov-9.419103_pt1 | contig 35452 bp, 33 predicted proteins | sample MGYA00245353_ERZ651112 | MGnify/ENA primary metagenome ERZ651112 (study PRJEB26857, sample SAMEA4031773) | metagenome | biome: human; feature: oral; material: saliva | place: Philippines | collected 2014...
ATAATAGGCCTATTTTACCTTTTATTTTCCAAGTATTTTTGGAACGTGAATAAAAAATATATTATTTTTTAAAAATCAGAAGCAGTCTGAATATTATCAATCAAATATTATAATATATCTCATGATTGCTTATATTTAATTAATTTTGAGGATATATCAATCATAAATAATATTGTTTCGTAAAACTAAATAATTAAACAAACATGGCAGAAAAATATCAAATGATGTCAGAAATCGAACATATACTTGTTCGTAGTGGTATGTATCTTGGTTCAACAAATGATGAGATAATCGAAGCACCACTTTATCAACCATCAACAGATAAAATTATTCAAGTAAAACAAGCAATTTATAATGCTGGTTTGATGAAAATGTTTGATGAAATTTTATCGAACTGTGTTGATGAACATAGACGCAAAGACGCTTTGTATCAAATAAATTACATAAAGGTTAATGTAAATGATAACGGAATTATTAAAATAGAAGATAACGGTGGTATCTCAGTTACAAGACACAAATCAACCGGTCTATTAATTCCTGAACTTATTTTTGGTCATTTACGAACATCATCAAATTACGATGATACACAAGATAGAACAGGCGTTGGTACCAATGGTTTAGGTGCAAAGTTAACCAATATATTTTCGGAATGGTTTACTGTTGAAACAGCAGATGGCAAGAATCAATGCAAATGTGATTGGAGCAATAACATGCAAGAATTCAATGTTTCCAAACTTGAAAAATCAAAAGAACACTTTACACGTATTTCGTTTAAGATTGATTTAAAACGTTTCGGTATTGAAAAATTATCAATGTCATGTATCAGACAAATGCAGAAACGTTGTATCGATGCTTGTGCAACTAATCCAAACTTAAAAATTGATTTTACCACAAATATAGCTGATGGCAAACTTGATTTGAAATGTCAGTTTACAAACTTTGGTGAATATATTAAGAAATATCTGGAACCAGCTGATTATCAGAAAATCATTTATTACAAAGCTCAACGTTTTATTATTGGTATTTGTCCGATAGCTCATGCTGGTGCAGGTTCAGATACAATTGGTTTTGTTAATGGTGCTTTATGTTCACAGGGAACACATATCAAAGTATTAATGAAACAAATTGTTGATAAAGTTTTAAGTTACTGTTCTAAAAATGATATGGAACTTATTACTGAAAGAGATATAATTTCGCGCATGACATTATTTGTTAATTGTGTTATAGGCAACCCCACTTATGATTCGCAAACAAAAGAACGATTAACAAACAAATTAACCGTTTACGATTTAAAGATTCCAAAAGAAATACTTGATAAAGTTTGCAGCGAAACATCTGAACTCATTTTAGCTTTGAAAGATTTTTATCAAGTAAAGTACGCTACTGAACAAAAGAAAAAAGACCGTAAATTAAATGGTTTAATCAAAGCAACTAAAAACACCAAGAAACTGATAAGCTCAACATCACATAGTCTTGATAAAGAGTTATGGATATTTGAAGGAAATTCAGCATCAGGTGGTTTTAGAAAACATAGATTATTAAATCAAGCTGCATATCTATTACGTGGTAAAGTTAAAAACACTTGGAACTTACATCGCGAAACAATAGTTGAAAATCAAGAGTTACGAGAAATCATCGCTACACTGGGTTTACTATTCAACAAACCAACAGATAACATTCGTAATTTAAAATATTCGAAAATTATTGTAGCTACTGATGCAGATTACGATGGTAGTCATATTTGTTCATTGATGCTTGCTTTCTTTGGAAAACATTTCAAGGAACTAATAACGAATCATAAAGTCTTTAGAGCTATATCACCTATTATCATTTGTAACCCAATAGGTTCAAATAAGGGTAAAAACGAAACCAGATATTTCTATAGACTTGAAGACTTTCATTCAGTAATGAATGAATTTGATAGTAAGAATTGGGAAATTATTTATACTAAAGGTCTTGGTGGTCTTTCAGATGATGATTATTCATTTATGCTTAGACAGCAGAAACTTGTTGAATTTACAATAAAAGATTCTGAAGATTTGGAAGCATTAGATATTTGGTTTAAACAATCTACGGAACAACGTAAGGACGAAATACTAACAGATTCAGATGAATAAAGATATTTTAAAATTGATGATTACTATGCGGTCAGTATTAGATTATAGTGACCTCGTAGTTGATTATTGTAGGGATAAAAAATTTCCAGAAACAAAAAAGTTATCTCGAAAATATAAAGAATTCAAAGTATTTTTTAATGACGTTGAAAACAAGTTACCAGATGACATCAAAAAAGATTACAACTTAAAATACAATGAATTCAAAGAATCAATAAATCAACCATACGATAAAATCAAAATGGAAACAACTATCAAAATAGCTTTGAATCATATATATTTAAATAGTGATTACTTAATAGTTATTCAAAATTGTTTGATTGCTCTTATGTTGTTTAATTCTATCATTCCAAAATCAAATTTAACTTTAAATTTATTGAACAGTTTTAGACAGTTACGAGTATTAATCGATGCTTATATTCCGGGAAATAATAACATATTCAATGAATTCAATGAATACCATAGAAATCAATTGGTATTAATCGAAAAATCTTTTAAACGAAAAATAGATGAAATCATTTGAAATAACTAAAAATTTCAATAATAATTTGAAAATAATTATTGATTATAATTTAGAAAATTTATTACCTAGAACAATATGTAATGAATTCAATTTGGAAGATTGTTCTGGTGAATTTGTAAATTGCGATAGAGTTAATAAATATTTGATGGACAATATGTGCTTGAAAGAATGTTATTCAAACGCGATAAAATATATCCAATATTTTTATGATGAGTATAAAAGTAAAAATATTGTATTATCATATTGTGAAGGTATCGCAACAGTTAAAAAAGGATTTGTTTTTGAACATGCTTGGATTAAAGTCACTAAATTAAATGATACTGGTGAAATAACAGATATTAATTACATTGACCCAACTTTGGAAATATGTTTAAATGAATCTCTTGAATCAATAAATTTAGAAAAATATATAATTTTAAAAGAATATTCATTTGATTCATGTGTTTTAAATATGTTGGAACATAAAACATACGGACCTTGGTATTACAAAAACCAAAAATAAAAACTCAAAATAAACATGAAAAAAATATTATATCACGGAAGCGATTACGATTTTAACAAATTTGCTTTCAAAAATGTAGGTAAAAAATCAGGAACAAGTGGTGCTGGTTATGGTTTGTATTTTACAACTTCAAAAGCTGATGCACTCTGTTATGGTAAGATATTGTATACTGTTGAATGTACGATAAAAAAGACACTTAGTTTATACAAGATAACTTTCACAAGACAATCGTTATCACAATTCTTAAAATACTTTGAATCAATATCTGTTAATTCATATGTTGATGCTTGGGGTGATACTTCAGAAGGTCCAAATTCATTATCTTACAAAAATGCTTTCACAGCTGCTTTGAATGGTTTATTAAAATTTAATGAATCAGACGTTGAAATAATCAATGATATTATTAATTCAACAGATGGTGCTGCGTATATGTTGAAAACATTAAAACACTTTGGTTTCTCAAACACTATTGATACAACAACTCCTAATGGTGTTGATGCTGATGGAAAAAGAACTGAAAACTGGATTTTCTATGATGCTGATTGTTTAAAGATAATTAGTAAAGAACGTAACTTGCTTGAATCAGTTGATTTTGAAAATGTACCGGGCTTAACAAGAACAAGACATAGTTTGATGGAATCTGATTCAACATATCAACAAATGTTGGAACAACAAAAGAATCAAGGAAGAGCTCGTTCAAAAGCACAAAGACGCTTAATGGCAATGGCGTTAGCGTATAAAAAAGGAAAATTGAATTCCAAATATGTTAATGATACCATTAAAAACTTATCTAAAACAATCAAGGAAGATACGTTACAAGACTTTGCAAAAACAAAACAAAAACGTAGACGTAAAGATGGTTCAATAGGTAAAAGAAATAATATTCCTGATTATATAAAGTAACAAATATTATGGGAATCAAATACTTACAAGATGAAAATAAGTATCAGTATAATTTTGATAATAATTCACCAAAAGATTTTATTGAGTTTACTGATTTACCATTAACACCAGTTGATTTACGTTTAAATAATACGTATTATTTTGGTTATTCATTTGTTGATAATGATAATGCACCAAGTAAATTAAGAACAAAATTCTTTAATTACTTTCGTTTTGAAAATGAATTAGATGTAAATGAAAAATTGAAATTCATTGGAAACGCAATAGATAAGTTAAACAAACAGACTGATTTTTATTCATTTGATGTAATTGTTTATCCGAAATCAAGAAGTAAAATAAATCAAATGATAATCAGTAAAATAAATAATGTTATTGGAAACAAAACATTTATTGATATCGAATTAACAAAGAGATTAACAAAAGAGATTACATTTGATTTTGAATCTTGGAAAGCTGAAGTATTAACTGATGATAAATTCCCAGGTGAAACAGCTAAAAATAATGCAATAAACGCGATACATGAATTATTAAGGAAAATACATAATTCCGATTATTTCTCTATTGCTGAAACAGTAAAGAAAAATAAATACAAAAGATTTATTGGTTCTTTCTTATATTTTGAAAATAAATATATCGAAGCAATTAAGAACAGTAAACAAATTCTTTTAATTGATGATGTTTCAACAACAGGAGCAACATTATTTCAAGCTTTGAAAGCCATAAGAACAATAAATCATACATGTAAGATTATAATTTTTACTGTTATCGGTAAACAAAATTTGGAAACTTTTTGAAGTAATATAACGTATATAAAGTGATTAATTAATTAATATAAATTTATGGAAAAGAAAAATTTAATTAAATTATTGGTGCAAATTGTACTTGCGCTTCTAATTGGTTTAGGTGTTGCTTTAACAGCTAAAGGTGAAGAGTTTGCTGAAAACGGTTGGGCTGTTGCATTAATCACAGCAGTTTGGACCTTTGGATTCATTGAATTAGGATATAAGCTTGTTTACAAAAATGCTTTCCAATGGAAGTACGTTTTGTTAAATGTCGCTTTAACAATGGTATCTTATTTCGTAAACTTTTATGTTTTCTTAAAATAACGAAAAAAGGGGTGGAAAGGAATTTGATTCCTTCCCCCCCATAATTTTATAAAATTATGATACTATACCACGGAAGCAAAGAGAAATTTAATTATCCAGATATAATTAAATTCCAAGAAGAAAATTTAAAATTAAATGATTATACGTTCGGTGTTTATTTCTTATATTGTAGGGAACAACATCCTTTGATGTATGCGAAAGCAAAAGATTATGCTTTACGCGATTCTTCGAAGGGGTATATTTATCAATATGAACTATCAGATTCTGATTGGAGAAACATCAAGAATAAACTACTACGTTACAATGACAAAATGCCTTATGATGAATTTTTCCAATTATTTAAGGGTTACGAATTATTTGATGATGAATTAAAACAATGTTACGATAGTTTATCAAATAATTCAGAAATCATAACTCTTGCGGTTGGTTTTTATTCTTCGTATCAAAAAACCAAGAACTGGGAAAATATAGCTCGCGAATTAACTGCGAGATTAGATAAGGTTGGTTTCATACATGGTACAGCTGATTTAGGAACAGTTATACTTTGGAATCCAAAATATTACTATAATATTAAGGCTTTAAATTTACTGACAAGAACAATTGTTAAGGATTTGTAATATAAAAATTAAATAATATAACTACCTATTATTATTAGTTTTCAAGGATATATTTAGTATAATAAATAACAAATATTCATGGTTACAAAGAATAAAACAAAAAATACATATTCATGCAATATTGAAAAGAAAAGAATCAAATCTTTCTTGAATACGGAATTAAAAGATTATGCTAAATATGTTCTTGAAACTCGTACATTACCAAACATAATGGACGGCTTAAGAACAGGTGCCAGAAAAATATTATATTCAGCTTTAACAGGAGAACTTCAAAAACGTAATTTCGTTAAATTAATTGCTCTTGCAGGTGATACGATGAAATTACAATATGCTCACGGTGATGCAAGTTTAGCAACAACGATTGTTAATCTTTGTACGGAACATACAAACAAATATCATCCGTTAGAAGCTATTGGACAGATACCATCATTAAGAATTCCAAACTGTGATGTTGCCTCACGTTACTTAGCAATAAGAAAAACGAAATATCTTGATTTGTTTAAAGCCGATTTTGATTTGCTCGAACAACAAGTAGAAGAGGGTGAAAAGATTGAACCAAAGTTTTTCTTACCAATAATTCCAATGGTTCTTTTAAATAGAACAGGAGCACCCGGATTTGCATTTTCGTTCAAATCAATGTCTTATCGTTTGGAAGATATAATCGATAACTGTATTGCTTGTATCACAAATGAAACAGACCAACAATTATTGAATCCAGAAATTGTAGGAATTAAACCAGAAAACTTGATTTACAATTATCAAAAAGAACAATGGTTTAATGTTGGTGAATACGAATTAGACTTTGATAACGATATTTTATTGATAACTGATTTACCATATAATGTTTCATTCGATAATTTTGAGATGGAATTAACAAAATTGAAAGAAACATTTAAGATAAAAGATTGGGAGAATTTATCGGAAAAAGAAAATCTCAAATATAAAGTAACATTTAATCGCGGCAGATTACAAGCATTATATAATTCAAATAAATGGAAGTTTTTCAAAACGTTTAAACTTTGCACAACATTAAAACCAGATATTTTGAATTGTATGGACGAAGAAGGAAAAAATATTTTATTCTTCGATAACAAATATGATTTGATAAAAACATTTGTTGGTAAACGATTGAAATATTATGATATTCGTAAAAAACGTCTCATAAAGATTTTGGAAGAAAAATTGAAAGATTATGAGATGCGAATTAAATTTATTCAATTGGTTATTGATAAAAAAATTGTGGTAGTTCAAAGAAAGAAACAAGAAATCTTATCAGATTTGAAAAAATATGAAATAGATTCTTTTGTTTTGGATATGAAAATTTGGAATCTTACATCCGAAAAAATAGATGAACTTCTACAAAAGATAAAGGAAACTAAAGAAGAATTAGATTATATAAAACGAACATCAATTGAAGATATGTATTTGTATGATTTAATTGATTTGAGAAGAAACTTATGTGGTATTAAAGTACCAGCATAATTTATTTATTTGATGTTTTTTATTATTATGTTTTACGTATATATGGTGGCAGGTTTGTTCTTGTCACCATATATCAATTTTTAAGTGTTAACTGTTTAGAGCATATTATTTTACGAAGTAAATATGGAAACAAACATATATAGAATTAATGATTACAGTATTTTAAGAATTACCAATAAATCAGAAACAAAAAGTTTTCATTTCGTTGGAAATACACAATATGTTTTGAACGATGAAAAAGTTTGGAATAATACTGTTTGGACCGAAAATTTTAATTCGATAAATACAAGGTATCGTTTAAATAAAACATATTCAAATTCAGGTTTATTGAGTAAACCAAATACAGGTGAAATTGATTTAGCTACGCAAACAGTTGAATTGATAGTTAGACAGAACTATTCTTTTGTTGGTGTTTTTGGTTTATTGATAACAGTATTCGAACCAAACACGAATAAGGTATATTTATCACAAATCGTAAACATTAATGATTTCAAAATAATCGATAAGAATTCTCGTTTACTTATTGATGGTAGCTTCTGGTTAGAACACGTTGAACTTTATATGCCCGTTGAATCAAATTTAATGGTTCAAGTAACGGAAATTAAATACTCTGATATAACTTCTGATGGAAACAGTATTGGTTTGATTCATAATTATCCACATGATTTCGTTCCATTAATTTCTGAAAAAGTTATACCTGATTATATTCAAACAGATTTATCGATTAACTATCAAACCGGTATATTAACAATACGTCCGTTTACAACAAATAATACAAGTTTAGAACAGTCTATTCTTGATTATTTTGACCAAGAAGTTGCTGATATAAAAATATCACATTTGATAACTTATGGTATAAATACAGCTGGTAACGAACAATATAAACAATTACGTGTTTCAAATGAAGTAAACAAATATTTACCGATAACATTAGGTTTAGATTTAATTGATTTTGGTAAAAATGCAAACATCGATATTGTTGTAACAACTGAAATTCTTGTTAACGGTAAACTCGCACAACGAACAGCATCATTAAATGTATCAAACACACAATTTATAAATCAAGCGTACCTTGAAGCTATAAAACACCCAGATACAAATTATCCCGTAACTGTAAATATTGAACATAATATTTCTCAAAAGGTTATTCAAAAGGATAAAGAAATATCTGAAGTTGTTATTTATCGACCAGTGTTTACAGAAATTGTAAAAGATTCATTTACAATAGATAATAAGAATATAACATTTGGACAGATTGCGGAAACTTGTTATCTGGTTATACATGCTACCGATGCTATTCCGCAACAAATAATTGAAAGTAAACGAACATCTGATGGTGTATTATATTTCGATATAAAAGATGTGATACCTGTCGATGTTGATACAACATATTCTTTGCGAAGTGTTGAAACAGATATGATTATTGGTGAAGGAACAGTTTTCGCATCAAAGAAAAAATAGTTTAGATTTCCATACTTGTATCGGGCGTAGTTTCATATAAAATTGGAATTGCGCCCTTTCTATAATAATTGGTTTCAAAGGATATAATAAAAAATTAAACATCAAATTTATATGAAATCACACATAACCGCCGAAGATATTGACAACAATAAATTAACGATTAACAAACAACTGGAAACAATTGTAATCGATAAAATAAAGAATTTGTTATCGTTAAAATTAAGGGAATATAAGAAACGATTATCACTTGATACCGAATTCATTAATAAATCTGAAGATGAAAGAAAGCAATTAATAGTTGCGGCTAAAAATCAATTTAAAGACGAAATAGTTAATTCAGATGAATTAAGAGAATTCAAACAATCACAATTAGAAATCTTACAAGCTAAATCTGAAAATTATTATTTGATTCGTGAGACTTTGAATGGGCTAAACGAATTAAATGAGTTTTCAGCTGATATTGAGCGAGCACAATTACAAACATATGATGAACAAAAAACTTTCGAAGACTTAATAAAATTAGAATTAAATTATTCCGAAAAGTTTAAAACATATTTTAATATCAGAAAAAATAATATTCAAAAGTATCTTGATTTATATAAAAACAAACGTTTATCATTTCATGAAAAAGATGATGAACTATATTCAAAGTTAAATGAATTGTATCAAATAACGAAAGATTACGATGATATAGATTTTTACGATAAATTTGGAATGATTACCAATTTAGATGTTTCAAATCAATTAGGCGATTATTACCTTTCAAACTTAGTTAACCATGATATAAAAACCGATAACATAATAAACAATAGGGCTTCGGAAAAGAAATTGTTAAATGTATCTGGTGTTAAGAATTCAAGAAATATTATATCTAATAAATTATTGGGTATACTTTTACTTAATCATAACAACGCTTCAGTTGATGCTCGAACATCATTTGTTTCTACAAATATGGTTACCTGTTATGAATCGATGTATACAACAACCAAAACAAATAAGTATACTTTTGTAACAAGAACTCTTGGAGAATTGATTCTAACAATAACAGACCCTAAATATAGTGAGTTATCAAAAGCTGAAAGAAAACAGATTTACATGACTTATGATGGTTCAAGACCAAGTTCAGATGAATATTATAAGTGGAATGGTTTACAGGTTTTTGATATTGACTTGAAAGAATGGCAGCAAGTAAACACACACATCAAACAATTCAAAAAATTATTGTTTGATAAATTATCGAAATATCATTGGTTTCTTTGTATAGCTATTTCGGCATCAGGTAAAGGTTTACACATATATACAAAGGTAAGTCCAGCACATCATGTTTACACTGAATTAAAAAATAACGAACAAATCAGTAAATATTGGTTTACGGTAAATTATTGCACCAAAGTAAGTTTGTTATTTAATGTAATACGGAAAATAAACGATAGTAAACAAAATTCAGTAAAGTTTAACCAAGCTGATTTCAATGATAACTTTGAATTAAGATTTGTTGATAACGTTGTACGCCGTATTACAGCTGGTATTCGTTTAACATCAGATTTAGATTTGTTAGTTAACGAAAACTTTATAGATATGCATCCAGCTGTTAATTTGTTTGAATCATTCGATTTTAAAGAAATTAAGAATCTACTGTTTCGTGATACAGCATTTAATCAGAAGTTGATTGAAGATATTAATAACAATTTAAGGTTGACAACAGAACAAAAGCAGGAACAAGAAGATCAAAATATTCTAAATCTTGAAAATTATGAATTTAAAGGTGACTTTACGAATATTAAACCGTTACCTAGAAATTCGATAAACTATATTGTTCGATATAATGTTTGTAATACGTTAGCAGCTATGTTCGGTAAAGATGGTTTACAGATAGCGCACAAATTATTACAATCTGATGTTTGTAAAAACGTTGGTGAAATTAATTCGTTTTACTCTTGTGCCCTTAGTAATACAAAGCAACCATCTAAAATTGGTTTAGATATTCTACATAAAGCTGGAATCATAAAAACAGTGAAACCAGAACTTAAACAATATACAGATAATATATTTAAGAATGGAATCAAGAAAGCAATAGAATCAGTTAGTAAAAGTACTGATATCGAATATACTTTAAAGTTAAAAAATCATGAATATTTAGGTGATAGAGATGATTACTTACTTGATGATAAAAACGGAGGGTTCACAAATAAAAAAATCAATATCTTGCTGTCTCCCCCAGGCTCAGGAAAAACGAATTTTTTGCTAAAACTTGCAAAACAAGGTAAACGAATATTACTCGTTGAACCTTTCATTTCGGTTATCAAAAATAAAGTAGAATGTGATGAAAACTTGATGAAAATATTTCAAGTCTTTTATGAATCACATTCCCTAAATGACGTTGATTACGGTGTAAATGCAATTACCACATTTGATAAATTCTCGATATGTAATTATGAGAAGATTTCAAGAATGTTCGATTACATTTGTATAGATGAAAGTCACTTACTATTCACATCAAGTTATCGAATTGCAGCAACAAGTAATGCTGTTCGAAAAATAAAAGATATTTTTTATATCTCTTCGAACGACCCATTTGCAGGTAAGATAATATTGATGACTGGAACAGAAACAGGTGATACGTATTTCTTTGGTGACCAAGCAAATATAATAAATGTTTATAAGCAATCACTCGATAAGGAAATGAAGTTTTTGATATGCGATGATATGTTGGATTCAATAACTCGTTTATCACATGAAGCTGCGAAACTAATTAATAACAAATACCGTTTATTGATTCCAACTAATAAAGGGGAAATTTATTCTCATAAATTAATTGGAATGGTTGAACATTTATTAGGTAGACCAATAAAATATGGTTATTATAAACGTTCAAACACTGAACAAGAAATTTGTCGATTAATAAATCAATCAAATACTGTTGGAGATTATGAAATTATATTTTGTTCGAACTATTTATCTGTTGGTGTTGATATTGTCGATAAATTAAAGTTTGCTTCAATCTATTTTGGACCGTTTTCCGGATATGAGATAGAACAATTTAATGCGAGAATACGTCGAACCGGAATTAAAAGTATTTATTGTATTCAAACAGAATCAGCTGACGGAACAACGAATGATTTATTACTTGAAGAACCAAAATTATCACTTCGTTTGACTGAAGAAGATGTTGAGAATTTTACAGATGATAAACAGATAGCATCCGCTAAACAAGAATTCATAGCGCAATATGACCCTGTTTTACATAAAATCACAACACCTGGTTTTGGTTATTTAAACGGTGCAATCAGATTCAATAAGGAAGAGTATGAACTTGTTATGTTTGAACAGAAATTCCTTGAATCTATGATTCACCCAATAAAAGTTGCCAAAGAATTAATAAAGTATGGTTATAAAATATCGGTATCAGATAACTATGAAGGTTTATCAGAAGCTGAACAAGAAGAGTTAAAAAAGATTGGTATTGAATCAGCAAGAGAAGAAAAAGTTAGGAAACATAATTTACTTGTTGGTACTTATCTTGATTTAATTGATAACAATTATCATATAACAGAGGAAGGTTTAGAATTTCATGGTGTTATTGATTGGATTGGTAAACATAAAGACTTGATTATTGAAGACCGAACAATGAATGATTTCGTATTTATAGATTATAATATTTATGGAACACCTGTTCAAGTATTTGTTAAGTCGAAAGAAGCATTTGAAAAAATGTATAGTTCAGCAAAATACATAATCGGAAAATATTCAGTAACAAAAGCCAAAGAATTGATAACTCGTTATGTTGATGATGCTGGTATTTTAAAGCAAAAGTATTTTATTCGAGCCATTAATTTGATGAAGCTTATTGACAAAGCTGATTCAAACGAACTATCTGAACCAATGTTTAATACACTTGAAAAAATGTATACATGGATGGATAAGTTCCATATAAACAAAGGTTACAGAATTTCGTATAATACTTACATGGCTGATGTTGATGCTTGGACAAACAGTTACATAGATATGCTGAATATAAAAATATCGACTGTATATGGATTCCAAAAAATTAAAGATAACATACTTGAAATGCTTAATGACCTTGGAACCAAAAACACAACAAAAGAAGGAATTCGTTTCGATTACAATGTGTTACCAAATGAAGATGGTTCGTTAGTTAAGTATCGTAAATCAGTAGATACCATGATTGAAACAATGTTTAACATCACAAACGATGCTGTTTCGAAAAATAAAAAACCAAGAGAAAAACATATAACCTTGCAAAAACAGGAATTTTAATTTGTCTGTTTTAATTATTCCAATTTTAATTCCGCTTATAATTATATGTTTTCAAGGAAATAATAACAATAATAAAGTTAAATTTGAAAAGTATATAGATATGGGAACCAAGAAAAATAATAAGAATAAAAATCAAGAAATATATCACACCTACGTTAATCCGAATATAATAAATACAAGTAAACATGTAAAGGTTATTTCTGATGATGGCTTTCAAACAATTGAAGCTATTCATATAAATAATGGTTTGCTTGATAAGTATTGGTTATTAGCTTATCGTTGTGCTGATTGTTCAATTAAACGTGGTTTTATTGATGTAAAAAATCCAACAAAAGCCGATATAGTTATTTCCACAAATGGAGTGGAAATCCCAACAAAAGTAAAAACAAAAAAAGATGTTTTCGACTTAATCACAAAACTTGAAAATTTTAATTTAATAAAATTCAATAATTTCAAGTATGTTAAGTTATAATAGTAACGAATTATCAAGCAATGAAAAGCAAGAATTAATTGATGATTTGTTTCCACACAATAAGGAATATATCGAATCAGTTGGAACATATCTTGCTGAAAATTTCAAACGTATTGATGGTTTTGATTATAGGTGGTCATCGCTTATAACTTCAAAACCATTACTTTTTGAAGATGTTGATTATGTTCGTGTTCGTGATTTTGTTAAATCGGAAATAACAAACGAAGAAATCGAAGCTTATAAAAGAGGTGATTTACGTGAATTATATGGTACCTTAGAAAATTTGTTGATATGCAATTTACCATATTATAATCGTATCATTAGTTTCTGTACAATGTTATTTTTGCATTATGTTCGATTAACTAAAAACGGAACAGATTCGAATATATCTGATGATTTAAACAAGCTACCATATTATATTGAAATGACACCAACACAAATATGGTGTTGTGCTTGCTGTAGTCCATCAAGTACTAAATGGGAATTAGAATATGCTTGGAAAACAGGTAGGAAACAATTGATAAAAATAAATTCCGAAAACCTAATAAAAGATAATTTTCAAAGTTTATATAAAAACCAAATATTTGCCAGATTCGTTGAATATTGTGCTGCACGTTTAGGTACAAATGGTTTCATGCAAACATTGATAGCTGATAAAACACCGAATAACAAATTGGCTGTTGTTTGTTCCAAATTCACTAAAACGTCAACAGCTATTGATGAATCTCAATTGCAAACATTGGGTAATTATATTCTCGAAGACAGACAGATATCAGATACTTTATTTAATAGTCTCGATAAATGTTTGAATACGATGTATAAAGGAAATACTGAACAATATTCGATATTTGTTTTTTCAAATGAATTTTTGGTTTGCACCAAAAATTTTAAGTTGAAATTCAAAAAGCATATAAATCAATTAACAAACGAAATAGATATTTCCAAAGAATATTTATCCAATGCTTATATGTGTTTGGTGTCTGAAGCGAATATGGTTGAAACAATAAAAGACCAAATTAATTGGTCCAAAGCATCTTTGAATTCTTGTTTCAATTACGATAAAAATATTCTAAAAAGCATCCTTAAAAGAATGTTAATCGAAGATTACAAGAATGTAAAATGTATTAAGAAACAATTGGAACCAAGTACTTATTCAGAAATAACGTTTAAGAAGATTTGGAACAACTATAAAGCAATCGAAATCTGTTATTCCCATAATATGATGGTTTACGAATATCCTACGGTAAATTATGGCGTAAATAACATGGTTGATTATATTATCGATAAAGGTTATTTTGTATTTGGAACCATTCATGACGTTGATATCATGTTTATAAAGGATATAACAATCAATACACTTGTGAAACATTATTCAAATTATTGTATACCTGTTTTACAACACATGTCCGATATTATAAAATTACATAATCAATCAAAAAATGAAATCATAGATGTTGTTTGTGGAAATAAACAACCAAAGATAAACAATCAAAACATAAAATACACGACATCGTATGCTCATAATAAATTGACATCAAAAGAAATTATGAAACAATTACGAAGTATTAACGAATCAAAGAATAAACATAATTCAAATAATCAAAATAAAATAACAAATATATGGAAGGTTCACGATTAAACTTTGAAAGACAATATGCTGAAAGTATTGAAAATCTATTAAAAAATGGTATAAGAAAAACAAACCGTACAGGTATTGATACAATAAGTGTCGAACATCAATATTTTCATATACAAAACATAAACGATAATTTTCCCCGAATAAAAGGAAAAATGGTTTATCCTAAATTAGCTTTGAAAGAATTAATTTGGATGCTCAAAGGTAGAACTGATGCTGAATGGTTGAATAAGCATAACGTTCATTATTGGGACGAATGGATGAAACCAAATAAAGATGGACAACTAACAATTGGTAAATCTTATGGTTATCAATATCGTGATTTTAATGGTGTCGACCAAGTAAAACAAGCTATCGATGATATGTTTAATAATCCGGAAAGTAGAAGAATAATCATAAATCTATGGAATCAATCAGATTTAAAATATATGACTTTACCACCATGTATGTATGATTATCATTTCTCATTGGTACCAATTAATAACACACAATACAAAGTTAATTTGCATGCTCACATACGTTCAAACGATAGTTTCTTAGGTTGTCCGTATGATGTTATGTTTTGTGCTTGGTTCATTTATATTATCTGTAAATATTTGAATAGAGTTGTTAGCGCATATAAATATATTCCAAATGATATTCACTATACAGCTGACGATTATCATTTGTATACAAATCACATAGAGCAAGCAGAACAATATCTTAAGAATGTTGAAGAAAATAAGTTTGGTATTATTGATTCGGAATGCAAAATATTTGATGATATTATTATTGGAAAAAACTTATATATTGATAATTATTTGGATTTAATAGAAGATAACTTCGATAAATTAAAAGTCACAAATGATAATGATTTTAAATATCCAAAAATACAAGCAAACGTAGCTGTATAGAAAATTAAACCTTCAATACAAATATGGAAATAAAAATAACTCATGTTGCTGATTGTCAAGTAAAATCACGCAACAAAAATCTTGAAACACCAACAAAACATAATCTTCAAGAAATAGAAAATTATGTTAGAACCAGCAAATCACAAATACATGTTATAGCTGGTGACTTGTTTGAATTCGCAACACCAAATGAAATTGAACGAAAACTAATTTACGAACATATCTTGAATCTATTAAAAATCGATTCATTAAAGGAATTAGTTATTATCGCTGGAAATCACGATATTGTGAAGGAAAAGAAAAAAGAACTCGAATTCCAAAACAATATTCAACCAAACGCTATTTCGATTTTTACAGATGTTTTAAATTCTGGATTAGAAGTTACGGATAAGTTACGTTACTTTTCAAATAGCGGTGTTTATAATTCATCAGTATCTAATAGGATTCGTTACATAGTATATTCAAGAGAAGACCAACATTTCTTTGATTGGAATACTTTAAAAGATTCAGATAAGTTAGTTACGGAAAAAGGGCAATCAACAGTAAACATTTGTTTGTATCATGCAATGATTCAAGAATATGTTGATTACGATAAAATACCGTTATCACCTACCGCTAAGTCCAAATTAGATACGCTTAAGTTATTTCCAACAAATAGTATTGTGCTTGCTGGTGATATTCATAGAACTTTGATTTTTGAAGACAAACAAGGTGAATTCAATCGAGTTAAGTTTATATATCCCGGAAGTACATTACAACAGACATATAAAGAAGGTGCTTATCTCCCTAAATCAAGTGAATCAAAATATATCATGTGTTATGAATTTGATGATAACAGGTATCACCACATAGATAACATCCAAATATATAATGAACCGCTTGAAAATTATGTTTGTTATAATACAATAGCACTCGATAACAATTTTGACGCGAATAACAATTTCGAATTATTCAAAGAAAGAATCAAAACGCTCGAATTTGGTTTAGATAAAACTTATCTGAAAATTAAAAGTAACAATTCACTAATTTCTTTGGAAAAGGATATTCGTGAATATATTGATAAGTTATCTAATCAAATAATAGTTGAATTCGATTATGACAAGTTTGTTCAACCTGAAACATTTATCGATAACACAGTTGTTAATGAAATCTATGAATCAAAGAAACAAGAAATAATTGATTCAACAGGCACTGAAGCACATGATTTAATAATATCTGGTGACAACATTGACAAGCTATTGTTAAACAAAGAGCAGTTGAATAAATTATTTGGAAATATCTTACAAAGTTCAATTGATAAATTAACTGTTGAAGACGTATCTGAATCAGCTATTCAACAGCAAATCATGGACTTATTCTCATCTGAACTTAATAACGTATTGGATTATTCAGCAGATAAACGATACAATATAAAGTTTGAACGTATTGTTACCAATAATTTTATGTATTTGGGACAAAACGATATTCAATTGGATTTACCAAATATAACAAGAATCATTGGTACAAACGGCATTGGTAAAACAACATTATATCGAATGATTCGTTGGGCAATAACTGGTGAATTATTTGATGGAATGCAATCAAATCGAGTTGTACAAAACAACCTATTGTTATTCAATACAAACAAACCAGACCTTGACACAGTTGTTGTTGATTTATATTTGACAATAAATTATTTGAAAATACGCGTAAGAAGACATGTTACACGTGTTTGGAAACAGAATGTAACTGAAGAACAAAAGTCATCTGTTGATTGGAAAGATTATGTTTCAAACCTTGAACGTGATTTTATGTTACGTGTTGGTACCGATTTGGAAAAAGATTATAAAGAATATTTGGGTGAATCAGCTGAAAAACAATTGAAATCATGGTTTGGTAACACTATCGAGACAATTCTTTTCTTGAATCAAGCAAAGTTATATTCTTTGTTAAACACGAAACCAGCTGAATTAAACGAATTGATTCTAAATTACATCGGTGTTGATTATCTTAAAACATTAGAAACTCGATTAGATTCAGTTAAAGATTTCTTGTTGTCATCCGTTAGTAAACCAAAACGTAAAGGTGAAGAAATTGTTGCTGATAAAAAGTTTTATCTAAAGAAAATAGAATCATTAAAATCTGAATTAACTGATTATCAAACAAAAGATGATTCAATTAAAGAACAGTTGAATCAGCATCAAAAAGAAATAGATTCTAAAAACGAAGAATTAATTTCACTTGGTGATATTCCAAATATTATTAAGGAGAATAAAATCAAGCAAGATAAGTTACAAAATATGCTTGATAACGAATTCAAAAATATTTCTGAGAAGAAAGAAATTCCTGAATTTAAAGAACAAAAACCAGACGAAACCAAATTTAATTCAGACAAAGTATTCTTTGAAAAGAGAGAAGCAGAGATTCAAGCTGAACAAGAAAAATTAGATTTGAAGGTTAACGAATTAGAATCAATCAAACCAAAATTGATTACTAATGTTCACAATATAATTGAATCAATTAATGAACAAGAAACGATTAACGAAGATAAAAAGAAACAAGTAGAAACAGAAATATCTAACGAATATCAATTATTGATTGAAAAGCTACGTATTGTTGAAAATCAAGTTAATCATGAAATAAATGAAATTCAGATACAAAAAGAGAATAAGTTATCTAAGCTTGAACAGATTGAATCAAAAATAAAGGAATTAGAAGAACAAATAAAATATGGTGTTTGTCCTACTTGTGGTAAACCATTTGAAGATGATTTTGATAATTTCAAAGCATCATCGGAAAAGAAGATTCATACATTAAACGACGCTATTGACAAAATAAAGTCTGAAATAAATGAATTCGAAAATCGCATAAATGGTTTCAAACCAAGAAAAGAACAAACTCAAGTGTTAATCAATGCATGTGTAAACAAAAACAATGATTCAACAACATTTGAAGCATTAAATAAATTCTTTGAACGCGATACTTATTGTGATGAATTAATCGAAAAATTTAAGGAATTAGAAACTCTTAAAAAGATTGATTTTTCAGATAAGATACGATGCGGTAATGTTCTATTAACATTCGAAACTCCAGAAATTGTATTTGATGAATTCAAACAAATATCGGAAAAGATTTCGGCTTTCAATAGTAAGAAAAATTTATTTTCGGATATGCAGAAAGATATACAACGAAAATCAAATGAACTTAAAACTGAAAGAGAACGTTGTATTTTAGATTTTAACAAGCAGCAACAAGAATTCATTGATAAACAAACGCAACACAATAAATCGGTTCAGGAAATTGTTGATTACAATAATAATATAGAACGATTAATTTTTGAAAAACAAAAAGTTCAAGAAGATTTATTATCATTAATAAATCAAACAAGTAATCTTGAATCATCTGAATTAATTAAGTATAATAACATTCGTAATCAAATAATTGAGATTAAGACAAAACTTGAAGAACTTAACAACACACTTGAATCATCGATTAAAAAATCAGATGAGTTAAAATCAAATATTTATTTGTTTGAAAATCAAGTTAATAATCTTCAAACAGAATACGATAATTATATTCAATATGTTTCAAATAATGCTGTTTGGAAAATATATTCGAAACTGATTAAAACGACATTCAAGGAAATTATATTCGATTATTATCGTAATTACCTCAATAATACTTTGAATTATCTATTGTCTGATGTTTCATTTAAATTGTATTGGAACAATGATTCTGAGTTAACAATGGTACACGTTAGGAATGGAATAGAAACATATCAAAGCGTTAAGCAATCATCAGGTATGGAAACAACATTCTTAGGTCTTGCGTTAATTTACACAATACACATTTTGAATGTTAAGAATCAAGTTTCCCATATATTTATTGATGAAATATCTGGAACATTGAATAAAGGACATGAACTAAGTTATTCAGCAGAAAATTATCAGGAATTATTTGTTAAGATTCTTTCAAAATTTACTGAAAAATCTGTTTGGATTGTGGACCATGCTGTTGAAGATTTACACGAATCCAATGTTTATGAGGTTGTTCCAAATGATAAAGATTCCAAGTATATTAAACAATAGATGATGAAAAAAATTCCAGATATTTTCGTATCTGGAATTTTTTTTTTCTTCCAAACATTTATATTTTTCTAAATGAATGGATATTATAATAAATTAAAAATTTAAACATCAATAAATTATGGAAAATCTATTAAATGTAGGTGATAAACTTACAATCCCTACAGGGTGCAAAGCAGTTATAAAAGATAATCAAATTGTTATTGAAGAGAAGTTCAAAGAAGGCGATATTTTGATTTCAAATCTCGCCGATAATGCTTTCATCTTTAAAAGCTATGATGACGAGAGTTTTAAAACTTTCAGCATATATTATGGAAATAACTATAAGAGTGCATGGAATACATTAAATTTCAGACATGCAACAGAAGAAGAAAAGCAAAAGTTCATCGATGAACTAAAAGAAAAAGGTTTGCAATGGAATTCAGAAACAAAGCAAATGGATAGAATAAAAATAAGAGTACAATTCGGAAAAAAGTATTTAACTATAAATGAATTTGGAGAAGTTGTTGAAATAATCGATGAACGTTATAATTTTGATGATAAAAAATATAATTCTGGTAACTATTATTTACTAAGCGAACGGAAGGAAGCAGAAGAAGATGCAAAAGTAATCAGCGCTATTTATAAAAAGAAATTTAAAAAGTAAAATAGATGAAATATGGAGAATTTATTAAAAGCAGGTGATACATTTATTATTCCTGATAATTGTGAAATATTTATCGAAAATAATACTTTAACAGTTAAAGAAAAAACGTTCGAAGATGGTGATATTTTAATAGCGCGAGATATAAATTTGATAGTTATTTTCAAAAGCTATAAAGTACCGGATAACAACGTGATATTTCACAGCTATTATAATAACGATAACAGACCAAATGTAAACTGGATTGCACATTATTTTTCACATACAACTGAAGAAGAAAAACAAAAGTTCTTCTTTGAACTAAAAAGAAAAGGTTTACGATGGAACGCTGAAACTAAGACAATGGAAATAATAAAAAAACGTGTATCTTATGGTGCCAAGTATTTATATATAAATAATTTTTTAGAAATTGTAGAAACTGAAGATTTTGCAACAGAATTCGACGATAAAAATTATAATCTTGGAAATTATTATCTACTAAACGAACGAAAGGAAGCTGAAAAAATTGCAAAGACTATCAGAACAAATTTTGAAAATAGTTTGAAAGTAAAACCATGAGACAAATGACGGACGAAGAAAAGAAAGAATATTGTTGGAATCATGCTCATATTGTAGATGGTTATGATAAAGACACGATAAGAAAAGACGCTTGTGGTGCATGGATATTTAAGGAACATTTTGAACTGAAAGATTCAGAATTTTGTTGGGAAATCGACCATGTTTTTCCTGTTATTATGGGTGGTGATGATTTCGAACAAAATATTAGAGCTTTGCATTGTAAAAACAATGAATCCAAAGGAGACGATTATCCCGTATATGAATCGGTAATACGAGCATATGGTACAAAAAATGTCAAAGTAAACTCGGATTGTACCATCAATGAGAATCTACAACAGATATTAAATGATTACTATAACTACAACAAATAATCAAATCAATAAAAATAATCATGTAACAAAAGTTTAAAGATGGTGATATTTTGATAATAAACAATTTAATTATCGGAATTTTCAAAAAATATAACAGTAAAACAAATAGTTTTGAATTTCATTTTACGAAAAGTATTTATCAAATGTATTCATTTCATGCTTCTACAGTTAATCTAAAATTAGCTACTGAAGAACAACGAAATGAATTCTATTCATATTTGTCATCAATGAAATTAATTTGGAATCCTGAAACAAAAACAATGGATTCAGTTAGTTCATTGATAGAAGATTATGTAAAATTCAAAGATGGTGATATACTTACTTATAAGGGTTCAGAAACAAATTATCAAGTTGTTTTCAAAAAGTATTTTCCAAGAAATAAGAATAGATTTATAATTTATACTGGTCCTGAAGATGATAGAGTTTTTGATTTTGAAACAGAATATGCTCCGTTCTACAGATTAGCAACTACCGACGAAATTGAAGAATTCAAACAAGAAATGAAAGGTAATGGTTATTATTGGAATGCGAAATTAAAAAAGTTCCAGCATCATTATCCACGAGTTGAGAAAGGAACTGAGTTCTTTTACATCGATATGTTCGGAAACGTAAAAAAGAAAATAGACAACAGAGATGATTTTTCGTCTAAGTGTCACAAGAACGGAAATTATTTTAAATCACATGATGCAGCTAAACATGAAGCAGAATGGATGAAACATGTGTTTCAAAAGAACATTGAATTAGATGCAGATTAAATAAAAACATAACAAAATATCAAATAATATTTAATATGATTACGATAGAACAATTCGAGAATTTGATAGGAACTAAATCTTTTTTGAAAGATGGTAAACCATGTTTTAACCATACTATAAATTTAAATGGAAGAAAAGATATTACTGAATTACCAGATAACATTACTGTATTGGGTGGTTTAGATTTAAGTGGTTCAGGTGTAAAACGATTATCAAAAGGACTTACTGTTATGTGGTGGTTAAATATTTCACAAACTGATATTGAGGAACTACCTGAAGATACTAAGTTTTATGGAAATCTATATGTTGAAGGTATGAATAAACCTTTCTCGTTTCCAAAAGTAGTTGATGTAAAAAGTAATTTTTACTGTAGAGCTACAACTGTTAAACGAATGCCTGAAGAATTATATGTTAAAATTAGTTGTGATTTTTCAGGAAGCACCTTTGACAATTATCCAAAGATAATGAAAGTTGGTTGTGCTTTATACTTTTATGATACACGTATTACGGAACTACCTAAAGGTCTTACAGAAATTTATGGTAATTTTGATATACGACGTACAAACGTATCAAAACTTAATGATAATTTAGTAGTATATAAAAATCTTGATTTAGGTTATACACAGGTAGAATATTTATCCAAAGGGTTAATAGTTAATTTGACACTTGATTTGTGGAAAGTTGACTTAAAAGATTATTCAAACTTGCATAAGGTTTGTAGAGGATTCGCATTATCAAAAAATAAATATGCGGAAATAAAGGATAGTTTGGCTGAACATAAGTCTGAAAACCTTTGGGGTAAAATTTATGTTAATTTCAAACCAAATCATAAAGGAGCGTATCTATTCGAAAATGAGATTGGAAAGTATATAAAAGCTGATGGTATTTTCGGTAAAATAGTAAAACAGAAAGGCAATGTATATCATGTTAATATGTATGAAGATGGAAATAACTTTATTACTTATCTTGTAACAGATGGGGAGGGTCATTGGGCACATGGTACAACTTTCGATGAGGCTAAAGAAGACTTGTTTTATAAGATAAACAAAAGAAACACAGATGAATATAAAGAATTGTCTTTGGATAGCGTGTTATCTTTTGATGAAGCAATTGTTTGTTACAGAGTTATCACAGGTGCTTGTTCGTTTGGTACAAAATACTTCATAACGAATGTATTAGGGGAAAACAAAAAAGATAAATATACGATTCGAGAAATTATAGAACTCACTAAAGGTGAATTTGGTAACGAAAAATTCAAAAACTTCTTTTTCATAAATCATGAGACATAAGTGGTCCAAAGTACATGTGAGTACATTTATTTCTCCACACTCAACAACACAAACATGTGAGTTATGTGGTATGGTTAGAATAAACGCTTACTGCGGTAGAATACAATATTATCTTCCCGATAATACACCCGTTTATCGTGCGGGAGAATGTCCAGGTAAAAGGTAAAAAATAAAACAGATATATTATGAAAAAATTAATTTTATTACTTACGTTAGTCACAATGCTAATATCTTGTGATTACGAAATTAGACAGAAAGCAGAACCAGTAAAACCAAAGTTAACAAAAGAACAAGAGTATCAACAAAGATTACAAGATTACAAGGTAGTATTTTTGTTTGAATATGATGGAACAAAAGTATATCGTTTTTATGACCCTGATACTTACCAATGTGTTTATTTCACAAATACAAATGGAAAGACTTCTTACGAATATATTCAAAAAACAGGCAAATATACAAGTACCAAACACGAAGTTCAATCAATAAATAATAAAGAAACAAAATAATATGGAAATTAAATTAACAGCAGGCGACAAAATACGAGTACCTGAAAATCTTAAAGTAACTATCGAAGATGATTTAATTATCATTAAAGATAAGAGAGATAAATTCAAAAACGGTGATATTTTGAGTTTAGGCGTAAGCGGTGACTTTGCAAATACAATTGTAATCTTTAAAGAATACGAAGATGACGAATTTAAATCATTTAGTTCTCATTGTAACAACGAAACTAAAAATAATAATAGTGGTTGGAGTGCTTCTCGATTCGATTATGCTACCGAGGAAGAAAAACAATCTTTATTAAGCAAACTAAGGGAACAGGGTTTGTGGTGGAATTCTGAAACAAAAAAGTTGGAGAAGTTTAGAAGACGAGCTAAGCAGGGGGAGAAGTATCTATCTATAACTAGTACTGGATATGTTAAAGAATCAGTAGAGGATTATTGTGATTTGAACGATGAAGAATTCGATTCAGGTAATTACTTTCTACTTGATGAACGAGACAAAGCTGAAGAAACTGCCAAAATAATAAGAGAAACTTATAACAAAAGGTTTAAGCATGGAGAAGAAAGAAAATTATTTGGATAAAGATTTAGAAAAATACTGGGGGTTTAAACCAACCGGTATTTTTAAACCGATATTTTTATTTCTGTATTTAATCGATTCTTTTATTTCAACAGTTACTTGTTTTATCTTTGGAAGCATCTTTACAATATTTTGTTTTTTCACAAGTATTCTGGATAGGATAGCTTATAACATTGGTGCTTTCTGTATAAAATATTCGAATCTAATATTTTATCTTTTAGTGTTGTTGTATATAATTTGGAAAAATAAATATTATATCATATAAAGCAAGTAAAATGTTTCGATACGTAATTGAATTTAGAAAGGTAAAGAAAAACGTAGAATTTTTTGGTTTGAAAGAATGGTATGAAGCTATTGTTTTATGGTGTTCGTATGATGAACAAAACATACAAAATCCAGAAAATTATAAAGTACTACTAAACCTTGGTAAAGTACAATCAAAAAGTAATATGATTCAAGTAGAAAAGAAAAAAGGTATCTATCAAACAAGACCAAGCAATATGTTTGAAAACCTTGAAAATTTAATCGATTGCTCTTTGAAAATTGTTAAACATCACTACTATGAAAACAAGAATTCTATTGGTAGTGTAATTCCAGAAATTTGTGTATTTAATAAAAATTTCGGTATCAAACAAATAATAAATATAAACGAACATGAAAAATAATTTCTTAGTTATATTGGCTGCGGTAAATACGCTTATTATGAGCATAATGCTATTGGTTTCAAGTTTTGTGATTCATAAGCAAAATCAAAATCAAAAAACAATCGATTCAACTTCAATAAAAGAAATAGATATTTCGGAAGATGATGCTAAATTGTATGATTCGTTAATCATTTACAAAACGAAAATAAATGAATTGAATAGGAAACTAAAACAAAAATAAGGTGGAGTCCCAGGTAGAAGAAAAATCTCGATGTTTTAAAACATCGAGATTTTTCTTATTTTTTATTTCCAAACATTTATAATTTTCGTATGAAATGGATATTATAATAAATTAAGAATTTTAAACATCAAATAAAATATGAAACAAAAAACAATTGAATTAAAGGATTGGATTTTATACGAATTACGTAATATAAAAGAACAATCGAAATCAAACAAACACAAAGTCGGTGCTTTAGTGTTAACAAATGATTTTGAAATACTTAGTTACGGTTGTAATAAAAGTATCGTGCATTCATCGAATAATTGTGAAATCGATAATACAACGTTATTCGAAACAACACATGCTGAAGAAAATGCTATAATCCAAGCATTAACAAACAAAACAAATAAAATTGGTTCGAAGATTGTTATTACTGATTTTCCATGTGTTAACTGTTTACGATTGATAATACAAAGCGGTATTACGGAAATCTATGTAACTAATGAATTTAAGGAAGACCACTATTCTGAATTTATCGAAAAACAAAACGATTATAAATCGTTATTCGATATATGTTCGGAATTGAATATATCAATCTACTTACAAAAACAGGATAACTTGTTTTACAAGGTTAATTACATGAGTGAATCGACGAATGTTTTAATTTTCGAACAAAACAATATTGATGATTTTATTTGTCGATATTTGTTCGAAAAGTATTTCCCAATTAATATTCAAGAACGTTCAAACTGTAATAGAAGATACTGGAAAGGTAACGAACATATTTATTTCATTAATTGTTTCCCAACAGAAGGTTGGATTAAGAAAATTAACGAAAAATATCCAAACATAAAAATATCGGTATTCAGTAACAATCCAGATAGTTCAAATCTTCCGGTTTATAAATTACATTATAATTGCGATATGACAACACCAGATATTTGCATAAAATATCTCGAATCAATTGGTATCAAAGTAAACAAGAATTTACTCAAATTGATAAAAATTACAAACGAAAGTAATTTGGATTCAATGTCAAATGATGCAATAAATGTATTGGAATACTTGAAAACGTTTACGTTTAGTTCCTATATAATATTTGAAGATTTGTTTGATAGAATATCTGTTAAACCAGAAATATTGGAACGCATCACTGAAATCGGTTATTATTTGAAAGTTAAGCGAGAATCAGAAGCTTTAAACATTCTGAACAATTTTAAACTAAAAACAAGCAGCGACAATACTTTGATACAATTGTTGTTTGAAGGTTCTTTGAATTATTATAACGAAAAGTATCTTGAAAGAACTTTCAGTGATAAAACGAATGATAAAAAACCAAACATAAGAATTGTTTCTTTCAAATTTAATCTGAAAGAAAATACAATAACATTCGCTATCAAAAGTATCATGAGAAATCCAAACAAAGCACATTCAGCAAAGTATTTAGCTGAAATTCACGGTGGTTATGGTAATGATGAAAGCGCAAGTTTCACGTTAGATTATTCAGAAGGCTTAATATTCATAAAAAATTTTTAAGATGGAAACAATAAATTATTTGATTCATCACATAGATGGTGATGGTTATTTTAGTGGTTTCATTGTTAATAACTTTTCGAACATTGAATTCAATAAAAGGTTTGAATTCAATTACGAAAAGGAAGTACCACAAAACGATAAATACAGTTGGTATCATGAAATAGATGATAACAAACAATACAATTATTATTTTGTTGACGTGACACCACCTATTGAATGGATTGAAATGCAATTGGAAAAGTTTCCAAGTAATAAAATTATTATTATCGACCATCATCCAATTTGTGAGAAGCTAAGCAAATATGAAAACGTTGAATTACATTATGATAAAAACGTATCAGCTTCGAAAATAGCTTATGATTTATTCGGAACAAATATCGTATATAAATTGAAAAACGATATTAAGCTGAATAATCTTGAACGAATATTATACAATATCGATATGTATGATACTTGGTCGTTCGATGCTTTAAAGAATAAATCATCAATAAAAAGAGATATTTTGGCGTTTCAGGAATATGTTAAAACTTTGTTACCACAAGGTTTTGATATGTTTTCTTACAAGATGAAAAACTTAATTCATTACCTAAACGACTACAAATCAGCGTTAAATATTAGTAGGGAAATCGTAAGCATAAAAGAAATGTTATCTCACAAAACATTGGATAACTGTTTGATTGATGTTTCTGATAATATTATCAAATTACTTATCGAAGGTGGTGCCGATTATTACTTGTTTGACTTAATACGTGATAGGTTCAAATCTTATAATCAAGATGTTTTATATGTTTGTTTCAATTATGATTTGAAGAGTAAAATGTGTAATTTCTCAGTTAGAAGTATTCTTAAATCAAATGATAACTTTGAAAACTCAGCACAAAATTTCGCTGAACAAATGGGTGGCGGTGGACATCTAAACGCAAGTGGTTTCAAATTAAATTATGAACAAGCATCGCAATTTATAAACACATTCATTGAATAACACATGAAACAATTTTTATTAGAAAATGGATTTCCAGAAGATTTAATTAGTTCTTTGGATTCATTGGATTTACTGGTTGAGTATACAGAGGCAACCAAAGCATATTATGTTAACGATGAAGTTATAATGACTGATTCCGAATTTGATATGCTTTCAGATAAGATTAAACAAACATATCCTACGGTTTATAATTGGTTACAGACGGTTATTTACGACAAAGATAAGTTTGTTCAAAAAACAATTGATGGAAATGATTTCACACAAGAGATGATTTCATTATTCAAAATCAAGGAAAACAACAAACCAAGTTTATGTTGGCAAGAGATTAGGCGATTCTTTGGTAATAGGTATCAAAACCAACAATTACTTCTATCACCTAAATTCGATGGTTGCTCATTAAAGGTTACATTCGATAAAACTGGAAATCAAGATAACAACGTAACAAGCGATATTAATGAGCGAAGTATTAATGAGCGAAGTATTAATGAGCGAAGTATTAAGCAAATAATAACTCGTGGTGGTATTGATGTTACTCAATTAATGATGTCTATTGTTTCTCGTGATATAGATAAGTACGCAGTTAATGTTAACCAAAGAACATTATGTATCACTGGTGAACTGGTAATACGTAAAGATATATTCAAGCAAAAGTATTCATCGGAAGTAGGTGGGGATTATGAAAATCCTCGTAACTTTGTTGCTGGAGTATTGAAACGTAAATCGGTTGAAACAAGTATTTTGAATGATTTGGATTTCATACCTTGTACAGATGGTATAAATCCTATAAGCATTAGGTTCCCATTGTTAACGCAGCAATCATTTACCACAAACAAAGTGATAAACGAAAATACATCGTTACAAGAAGTTTTCTCAATTCTAAAGTCTGATGATATTTTCCCGTATCTATGTGATGGCCTTGTTTTATCACATATGGAAACAGATGGTGTTAGGAAGGTAAAAGACAATTATCCGTTGAATATGGTTGCTGTTAAATTCCCAGCACCAACAGCTACAACTAAGGTATTAGGTATAGATTGGACACAGAAGAAATCAGGTAAATTAACACCCAGAATTCTTTTGGAACCAGTTAAACTTGACGGTTCAACTGTATCTGCGTGCAGCGGTTATAACTGGTATCAGGTGAAATCAAAACATCTTGGTATAGGTGCTTTAATTGAAATCGAGAAATCAGGTGATATTATACCGATTGTTAAACGAGTTATAAAACCTTCGCAAAACATTGATTTACCGAAAGTTAATTATAAAGTATCTGGTAAACATTTGATAGCGGTAAATGATGAGGAAACCAAGATTTTTAAGTTCATTTCAGGTTTGCGAATATTGCAGCTACAAGGAATAGGTGATACCACAGCTGAACAAATAGGTAGTGTTCTTGGATATGATATTTTGAAATGTTTCGATACCCAATATAAACCAAACATCATTTCCGTTATTGGGTCTGGTGCTGTTTGGAATTCGTTCCAAGAAATATACAATATCAAAAACATCTATTTGAACACGTTGATTGAATTGATGCAGTTTGATAATGTTGGACCTAAAATATCTATGAAGGTTGCGTTGTTATTAACTAAGCAATCAACAGATACTCAAAATATATCTTCAGATGTATTAAGTAATGTTTGTAGAGGTGAAGGTGTTAAACAAATTTCTGAAAATATGAAATACCTAAAAACATTAGGTATCAATGTATTAAAACCTGTAAAAGTTTCAGATACAGATTTAACTTATGAAATGTCTGGAAACCCACCTTCAATGACGAAACAAGAGTTTGAAAAGCGATTGAAGAAAATATATCCAAACGCTATACACACATCATTAACAAAAAATACGAAAGTTTTAATTGTTGATAATAAAGCGAGTGCAACTTCAAAAGCTTTGAAAGCGAGGAAATATAACATTAGAATCGAAACATATGAGGATATGTTAACCGGTAATGTTCTGTTTTAATAACGAAGTACTTAAGTAATAATGCGACAAAATGTCATATTGTTTTTGTCATTTTGTCGCATATTATGTATAGAAATATTCCTATAAAATCGAGTAATTTTGGTGACTTAAAACGGAGGTTTACGTTAAATAAAGTTGTATATATCGACATTTTCGACGTTTTAGCTATGGTGAGTTAATAAATTCATCAAAAACGTATTAAAATGGCTCGAATTGTTAAACTTGGCAAACAAGAAAAGTCTTATAAATAGGCTTAATTTCACTTTTATTTTCCATGTATTTTTCGATTCAAGAAATAAAAATAAAAGTATATTTTTATTTTCAGAAGCCTTCTGAAATATAATAATATTTTTAACCAGATAGTTATATTTCTAAAAGAAAATGGATATTATAAACATAATGAAAATCAATAATATTTAAAAACATGCAAGTAGAAAATTTTAGTTCTTTGGAATCACAAGTACTTTCATTATTGAATGAAGGTAACGACACATTTGAAAAATTAGTTGAAACAGTACAGTTTAGTGAAACAACACTCAAAGATACTTTGGAAAATTTAATTTCCAGAGATGTACTGAAATTAGATACTAAAACCAAGAAATATAAATATTCATCACCTATTGATGATAAAGATATGGTTATTCTTGAAGGTAATATTTTGTTACCAACAACAATAATTCGTGTTCCAGAAAAAGGAATAATGTATGTTACACGTGGTGAATGGTATCAGTTTCCTATTGATTTTGATGTTCGTAAAATCATTTGGAATATCAAATTAGTTGGTAAGAATAATTCAACTTTGGTTGACTTGGTTAAATCAGCTGTGAACAAGGAACAAAGAACAACAATCAAACACAATCCGGACTATGATATTCTTAAGAATAAGATGGTACCATATAATGATAAGATAAATCTTCTCCTACATGCTATTGGTGACGAAATTGCAGATGTTTCAATTGTTTTCAAAATCGCTATAAACTTAGAAGATAATTCAGATGTTTCAATGTGCGCTATACACAAAGGTTTCAGTGTACGTACTCAGATTGCAACAGCTGAATTAATTAACGAACTTCATAAGAAAGTAAACGAACGCGATTACGAAGCAAATATAAATCTGAACAAAATTTATAACTTATCTGATTTCATTTTCAACAAACAAGAGATACCAATTAATTATAGTAATAATGTATTGAAGTATGCTCGAATTGAAAAATCAAATAAACAAAAAGGTACTGAAATCAAATATTTCAAGATGGATGCTTACGGAAATGTAAAACAAATTGAATCAGAAATTTATGAACCTGATGAATTAGTTGAAAAGGTTCGTGAGCTATTTAATGGATATGCTTCAGTATTACTTGATAATCTATCATTCTTAGTTGAAACAAACGCTTAATAAAACATGAAAATTAAACACATAGATTCACCGTTATCAGCATTTAATAATTTCATACTCAACATAGGTGAGGACTTAAACAAAATTTTTGGTACCAATTTGTATGCGGAAAACAATGTTTTATTTGATAACGATGGTATACTGTTATTTGGTTACATCAGATTATCGTTGAAAAACAATGAATTCGTTTTCAAAATAAATACGGAAGTAAACAAATACAACAAAGATAACATTCGAGTATTATTTGATAATTATTATTCGCTTGAAACGATATTGTATAAGTATTTGTTTACTTTGAATTTAGTAACAAATAATTTTGATGATTCAATATCTTATAGATACTTAGATTTGCTTGTTGATGAATGTTTCAAATTGGATAAAGATAATAACAAATATTATTTGATTCCATATAAAAACAAAATATCAAAATTACAGAACGACACAACATTACAGAACTTATTAAACAGATATTCGTATCTTTTGGAAGTTCGTTGTAATGGACCAAAACAATTCGAAGTTTTACTTTTACGTGTGTTATCAAGCGAATTAAATCAAAACAATTCAATTGATAATGTGAAATTTTTGGAAAAAGAAATAATTCGTAAATCAATCATTACGAAAGAATACTTTCCAAAATTTATAAACGATTTAATGATTTACGGAGAATATAATGATGGAAGAAAATCAAAATAATATATTCGAACCATTAACGGGAATAACTAAGGAGGATATTCTTGAAGCTTTAAAGGTTTGTTTGGAAACGATTCATAAAGATATTAAACCAACAAACACCCTAAAAGCAATGGTTTTCCATATATTGAAATCATACTTTTTGGATGGAAAAAGATTTGTAATTGCTGAATGTCCAACTGGTTCCGGTAAAACAATTATCGGATTCATGACGTATTTTTGTATTCAATATCTAACCGCTAAAGGGGAGTATGATTTCATTAGGAATACGGGTAGACAAGCACCAAAAATAACATCATACTTTTTAACATCAAATAAAGTATTACAAGAACAGATAGCTGATGATATTGAGCGATTCAATTTTCATGATTACATGATGCTTTTGAAGGGTGTTAATAACTATGTTTGCATTGATGCTGATAAAAGATGGAAAGCAGGTGAACCACGTTTAGTTAAAAAGATAACTGAAAAGTTTGGTGGTGAAGTTCCAGATAACTATGTTCCCACCTATGAATTGAGACCATGTGCAAATTATTCCGGTGAAAAGTTACAGGAAAAATTTCCATGTGTATCTGATTGTCCATACAAAGTTGCTCGTTTAGAAGCAAGCGGTAAATCATGTACAATTTTGAATTACGCTTATTTCTTGAATGTAATGCGTATGGTTGATTTGAACCCAAACACATACTTTCACAGACGTTTGATAACCATATGTGATGAGGCTCACTTGATACCAGATATTGTTTGTAACATGTTCAACTTAGAAATTACCGAATACACCTTTAATCGAATAAACAAAACAATCGATTATATTAGGAAAGAGTTTGGTAATCGTACAATTATTGAGGACGCAAACAACATAATAAATGGTGTTCTTAATTTCTTTCGTTCACCAATTAATCAAGCATCTGAAATCATTAATTTTATGAATAAATGTCAGACATTAGTTGATTGGTTGAAAGATGTTTGTAAAGCATATAATTCTGAATCATTTAATATGATGTATGGTTCGACCGTTAAGGAATTGATTGAAGATGTATCTAAATTGATTGATAGAAAAGATTCCTTAACAGAATTGATTTATAAAAGACCAGAAGATTTATATTTTGAATCAGAACAAGTAAGTAAAAATTATATTGCTGAATCATATAAGCACGTTATCAAAGATTTGAAGGAATCACAAATGATAAGAGAAAACATGCTTGATAAAATGCAGTATGGTTTGTTTATGAGTGCTACGATTGGAAATCCTGATGAATATGCGGAACTCATGGGTATTAAGAAAGATGAGTACCAATCTTTTTATTTACCATCATCATTTGATTTTAGTAAGTCACCAATATACTTGACAAAATCTGGTTGGTTGAATTACAAAAACTTTGATACCGATATTCAAAAGGTAATCAATGATTGTATAAAAATCTGTAATCAGCATCCAACTGAAAAAGGTGTTATACATACAAGCACATTTAAGGTTACATCTATTTTAAGGGATAACTTATTACGGACGGGTAACCAATTGTTAATTAGTAGATTCTTATTCTATCGTGATACGAAAGAAAAAGAATATTTAATCGAACAATTTAAGAATTCAGATTTACCTTACATTTTAGTGGGTCCATCTTTATATGAAGGTATTGATTTACCGGATGATAAATGTAGATTCCAAATACTTGTAAAGGCGCCATACACTCAATTAAATAGTTATATCAAAAAGAAGATGACACGTTATCCTTTCTGGTATAAACGTAATTGTTTAGAAAAAATCGTTCAAGCTATTGGTAGAAGCAATAGACATAAAAACGATTGGAGCAAAGTTTACTTGTTGGATAATTGTTTTAATTCATTGATTTTTGAAACTAATGATTCAATAGTTGAACGTATAGAAGAAAAACGGATATATTAATGGAATTATGAAATAATGGAATAATGAAATAATGGAACATCAAAAATTTATATGGAAATCACTTGAAAATAAAAACTTTTACGATGCGTTAGTTATTGATGGGTTTTTATTTTCAGTGTTTGAAAAGCAAATAAATTCCAAGTATTATTTTATAATTGGTATCGATAAATACGATTATACTTACGAACATAATTGGGATAGATTTACCGTTTTATCTTTTAGTTACAATAAAATCTTGGAACTATATATTCATTTATTTGATGAAACCGAACTTAATAAACGTTTGGTTTTTGGTGCTGAAACATTAATGTTTGACATTCTCACAAAGGTACCAAAATTAAAACCAGGAAGATTAAACCCAGCTTATTCACGGTTACAGTTATTACAAAGAATTTTCAATAAAGTACCAAGTTTCAGATTAGACCAAATAAGAGACGTATTAACTAAATATGTGCAATTATCAAAATCAAACACCTGCGAATAGAAAATACAAAACTAAACCAATAGTTAGTTATTGGCGTTCTGGTGACCCTTGTTTAAAATTAGATGTTTTAAAACAGAAGCTTACTGAAATCAATATTATTCAAACCAAAAATATAACAAAAGAATTTGCTGATTTTTGTTTGGTTAATAAGGATACCATATACTTGCATGTTATTATTAATGGTATGGGTTCAACTATGTTTGAACCCAAAATACCAACGGTTAAACAGATGTTTAACATGCTTAAGTATCTAATATCTAATGGATTCAGGCAGCAACAGATACTGGTTATTGTTAATCCAATATTACCAAATGATAACGGTTTGAAAGGTTTACATTTGTTATTACGTGTATTTACTGAATTCAAAGATTTACGTTTAAGAACTATTCGATTCAATGTTTTAACATATACTGAGGACCAATCTAAACCAGGCAAATATGTTATTGGGAATGAAAATATTCGTAAACGAAATTCAACCAAGTATTGTATGCAATATTTGATAAAAACACCTGATTTCTGGAAAAAATTCTATGAATTGAAAGACCAATATCATGCTATTATTGGTATCGATAGTGGTGAGGGTTCATTAATTGGTGTTAATGAATTGATGGCTTTTGGTATAAACAATGATTGGATAAACGAACAAGGAAAACACGAAAAGATAATAAATTACGAAAGAGGTAACAGATTTAAACCGATTGTAAATTTAATATCTGGAAAGTTTTCTGTTAGGTGTTCAAATAGGTGTTTGTTGTGTCCATGGAAATATTAATAAATTTGCATTTATTTTATATGATGTTAATAAATATTAATATGGAGATTCGCTTAAAAAATCACTTATAATATTAATATTATATGGATATATTAATCATA